>ENA-UOVY01000006-UOVY01000006.1-plant-metagenome-genome-assembly--contig:-NODE-6-length-122441-cov-624.085165_pt1 | contig 122441 bp, 80 predicted proteins | sample MGYA00249840_ERZ761561 | MGnify/ENA primary metagenome ERZ761561 (study PRJEB28882, sample SAMN05720143) | plant metagenome | isolation source: Guanajuato, Mexico | place: Mexico:Guanajuato, Mexico...
TCTATTGTGAGGCGGTTTGTATCTCGCGCCAGCGACGTCGCAAGCATTGTGAGAGGCCCTGCATCTAGAATACAACGATCAGCTGATATTTGTGACTAGGTTGCACCTCAATTCGTCAACAATAAACGATCTTCAACTTAAAATAAGCCTAAGTGAACCACCAAAAGGATTTATTGTAACACTTTGTTCGCCTTGTCGATAACCAAAAAGAAACGTTACAATATATCGGAAGCCATCCTCGTTCTATGAAATCCGGCACCATGAGGGCCACACTAATAACCACTGGCTCGGTGCTGCTAACCACTGCTGTGATCGGAAACGCTTTTTACCACAAGAAACAGTTCTACCCCTCGGTAGTCTACATCACCAAGTCGAATCCATCTATGGCCGTAAGTGAGATTTTCCCTTCCTAAGGCACCATTCTATAAGTATCTACCAGCTAACTTGCTCAACGGCTTCATCAAATCCAGGTTATCTACACACAATGTCTGGTTATGTTTCTACTGGTAGGAAAACTTTTCCGCAAGATATTCTTCGGCACTCTGAGAGCTGCCGAATTAGAGCATCTGATTGAAAGAGCCTGGTATGCTGTCACAGAAACGTGTCTAGCTTTCACGGTATTCAGGGACGACTTGAATGCTAGGTTCGTCGGCATCTTCGCAATATTGTTGTTTCTCAAATGTTTCCATTGGCTTGCCGAAGATAGAGTAGACTATATGGAACGAAGTCCGAACATAAACATCCTGTTTCACGTCAGAATTGTATCGCTGCTAACTTGGTTAGCCGCTTGCGACATGGCATTCATCTACTTCGCTTACAATAGTATAATCACGAAAGGAGCTGGCACTCAGCTTGTTTTCGGGTTTGAGTATGCGATTCTACTGGCAGCTATTCTGAATATTGTCATGAAATACGTACTCCACTGGATAGATATAGCCAGCGATAGTCCATGGGATGAAAAAGCTGTATGGCTTCTCTATACTGAACTTGTTATGAGCATACTCAAGGTGACATTGTATCTGGTGTTCGTGGCTGCGATGTTGAAGTACCATAACTTCCCTCTATTTGCGCTTAGACCCATTTATCTAAGTTTGAGAACATTGAAGAAAGCCTTATGTGATGTTATAATGTCGAGAAGAGCTATAAGAAATATGAACACGTTATATCCAAATGCAACCCAGGAAGAGTTGGCCAATACGGACAATGTTTGCATTATTTGTCGTGAAGAGATGACCGGAAACGGAACTGCTAAAAAGTTACCTTGCAACCATATATTCCACGTCCTATGTTTACGTTCCTGGTTTCAACGGCAGCAGACGTGCCCTACATGTCGGATGGATATTTTAAGGCTGCCGACCACGAACATCAACCAGCACATTCAACGGAATAATAATCTAGCAAGACCTCAACAGCCTGCGCCGATTCCAGCTCAAGCAGCAACAATTAATCCGACTACGAGCCAAAATCAGCAACCTGTAGTGCAAAATGTTGCCCAAATTCAATTGTTGCTTCAGGACCAGGTTGCAGCGGTTATGATTCAGACATTCGCTCAAATGTTTGTACAAGCAATGTTGACACACCTTCAAACTTTAAACTCGAACCAACTTCAGCGACAGCAAGAAACTAGACCCACTAGAGATTCGTCAACTCAAACTGACGACCCAATTGAGAGTAGCGAGACAAAATCTTCAGCGCCAACATCATCTCAATCAGAAATTCCGGAAGAGCCTCCAACCTTATCCAAAGCTCAGGCATCTCAAACGGAATAAACGCCATGTAGAAAATCATCTGGATTATCCTCCGTCATAAAATCATTCAATTCCAACTGGCTATTATGTTACCTTTACAGGCTAAAATCAGGGAAAGAGAGTTTATCATTATATTAGATGGAGTTTGGGTATGAAAGAATCAATAGGAAGTTGATGGTCGATCTCTCGAGGAAAGTTCTCGTTCCTGTATTCGGTCCTCTGTTATTGAAGTGGTTTTTAGGACTGGGTTGCAACTTGCCCATCCAAGTTCAACTGCGATTCTCAGACGCAAGAGGCCGCCTGCTGAATCAGATCAAACTGTGAGCCCCTGAGTGTGATAGATGGGGCCGCAAATGATTTGAGTCGATCTTCGCGGAAGCTAAGCACTGAAATTCAAATAAACATGTCGCCAACCATCAGGCTAGTCATGACGAATCCCTCGCACTTAAAATTGGAGTTGGGAATTCCCTGAGAACTTGGAAGATGTTAGCTTGGTTAGCAGAGATTCGTTAGGCTTACAAATGGCACAGACCTGATTCCGGTTCGAGCTAACTAACACGTAGATACACACCCTTGTGCTCAATTCTCCCCTACAACAAAGGATAGGCCAAGAGTAGATAGGAATTCTCGTGAGGATCGCTCGAGGATACACATTCAGCGCAGACTGGCTTGTTCAAGCCAATTATATTGTTTCGTCGTCTTTGCACTTGACCCAAACAAGCTCGCATCTAGCGAGCATTCGGTGGATACAACAGGAACAGCCGCAGTGGAGAACAATCATCATTTGAGATGGCAAATACTACAATAATTAGCACTGCACTTCAGGCTCAGAGATGGAAAGAGATGATCGCTCGTTAGTTGATTTCTAGACAGCTCATGTCAACTGTCTGTATGATCATTAGCACTGGAGCCAGCCAGTTTCGAGCTCCCTCTCTCTTTCTTCATCTCTGGCTTCATTGTAAGCTTGCGTTGCTATGCAAGCGGAGAGAACGAGATGCATCACCATTTGCCGCATGCGAATCCCAACCAAACCCAATCCAATCCAATTCAATTGTCTGCCACTCAGCTTGCTTGTTAAATGAACCCGCCAAGGGACCCTCGTTGGCAACGTGGCAGTTTCCATTGGTATGGCGACAAAATGTTGCTGAATACGCGTTTCTAGCCTCAGCCCGCTCGGCGTCAGTGGAAGGGTGGATGTAAGTGCAAGGGATGGGAGGAACTATTTGTCTAGCTATCGCGCTGTTGCTCATCCCTCTTGACTCTTGAGCCGTACTGCCGAAAATCACTACCCGGAGCCTCGGCCGAGGCTGAAACACAAGCTAACAGTTTAGATTCTAACTAAGAACTGAAAGTCGCATCCATGTCAAGTGTAACCTCAATAGCGGTCCTTTTGTAGATCGATATTGAAACCATTGTAAAGTCTAGTCTTGTCACACTTGACAATACAGACACATAAGTGAAACTGCTTCTTGTCTACTCGTGAGCTGCGAGTGCTTGGTCAGAGGTTTTTGATTTTGGTTTGTAGTGGAGTTTGTATGATTGGAGGAAGCCAATTTGGGAGAAGCAAGAGGACAGATGCGACATTTTCACGGTCGTCACATTAATCAGTAGGCTTAGGCGCGGTTTGGCGGCCCCAAAAGAGATCGCGTATGGGAGGCCGCTCATGTTTGTCTGCAGCCCGAAGCTCCGATTGCCGACTCATGAGTTTTAATTGGAGCAGTTGTATTGCTCTTGAGTCTTCCCTTCGCTTATAGAATAAGCGAGAGGCCGGCAATAGAGGCCGAGGGGAGAGAGCGAGAGCCAACAAGCAAGCGAGAGGCCAGACTATATAATCGATTCGGCTCAGCGGAAAAGTTGGCTCATGCGAGTGAGCTTGCCTGTCGCCTTTTTGGTTGCGGCCAACAACAATACTAAGCGGAAGTCCGCGCGCCCACAATGGTGGCTGGGCTAATTTTGGCATCCTAAATTGAGCAACAATTAACTGAGCGTGTGAGGTCAACGTAACGCAATCCAGCCTCCTCCTCCAAATGGTGACTTATGTTAATGAGATGATGTTGCTGTTGGCCATTGTTGTTGTTTGGAGTTGCAATTTTGTTCTCCCACTTTGGCTGCCACTTCTAAGCAGTCTAGTTTGTCCTCAGCTACATACTAGCATGACTCATCTCTCGTCTTGCCAGCTCGCCTCCTGGGACGCTCGACTTGCTCGAGGGCCAAGCATCATCGCTTTCTGTCGACTGGAATGAAAGGTTGTTTCTCTCCATCTTTTCCTCTTGGCTTCGCCTGTTTGTTTGTCTAACTTGGCCTTTGTTCACAGGGCCGCCGGTCATTATGGCAATTAAAATTATTATTATCGTTTCGAATTTGCGTTCTCGTTGCTGTTGGCTGTTAGTTATTATTATCAAATCATCACACAATTAGCCCGCTTGAGGCCAACAAGCCTGAAGCGCGGCGAGGGAGAGCGGAAATGCTTGAGTTCGGCTCATTGAAGATTCGCGGGCCACAATGGGGCCGCGCCAGTCGGTTGAATCTGGAGCCTTAAAGCTGCAATACGCCAGCCACCAGCAGCGCAATTGTGCTTGCACTAGTTGATGCATGACGCAACAAACTGGCTTGCTCCTCAAGAGCTTCCGTTTGCTTGATTGAGCTTTGGCCCTCCGCTGGTGGAAGTCGGGCTCGTTTAAGATTGATGCGTTTCTTAGTTCGAGAAGTAGCGGCGGCTTGAAGCTGCGAGTAAACTCGGAAGCGCTAGCACAACATTATCACCTACTATAGTTGTTGCCGCTCAAGCTTAAAACTCGTCCGCCAGATTCATTAGCCAACTCAATCAAGTTTGCTAACGCTCAAGGGCCGTTTTGCCACTGCGCACTTAAAGGCATGATCGCGCTGGCACAGAAGCTCTCCTATTGTGTCTTTGAGGTGCAAGCGAGACAATTAGGTTGATTGGAGGCTAATGAATCCATCATCATCAGCGTCGTCACTGCTACGAGCTCGCCTCCCCCCCCCCGCCACCGCCGACCGGCGCTCTCCCACGCGCAATCCAATCTCAGCCCTCCTCCATCCTCTCGCCTCTCTCGGATCCACAGAGTCAAGCTAATTAAACCACACGGGCGGCCCTACAGGTAAACGGCGACGACGTCTACGACCAGACTCTCGCGCAGTGCAATAAATTCCAGCCAGCCGGCCGCCTTTTCGCATTGGCCGCCGATCGACGGCCGGCCGGTTCTGTGGCGCCGCCGCCGCCGCCTCCGCTCACTGCCACTGAGGTCCTCCGATGGTTACGAGAGAAATTAGCAATCTATTAGCGTCCAGGCCAGCGAGCTCACCTGTTGCGGCGGCCGCTGCTCAGTCAACAGGCTCACCTGTTGTTGCTCCTGGGGCCCAACCAGCGGGACGGACTGAATCAATCACCGGCCAGAGTGCACCCAACTCGGCCGGCCGTCGAGCGGGCCCAAGAGGCGCCCCACTCGGCCGTGTCTGGCGACGGCAGCGCCATTAGTGGGCCGCACTTGTTCCAATGTTGGCGGTGGCGGCGGCGGCGGCAACGACCAATTGTGGCGGCCAGAGGAAGGCCATTGCGCCGACAAACAGAAGCTAAGTGGATGGCAAGTAGATTGCTTTTACCTGACGCCGCCGCCGCCGCCGCCGCCGCCGCTAATGTTGCCTTTGAAGCTTTTGAGGCTCAAACTTATCAATCAACTCAACAGCTCAATCTAGTTGGCCGCGCAAATTGAGCTGCCTGCTTGCCCGGCGCTCAGTGCGGCGCTTCAATTATTTAGGTACAAATCTATGAGTATAAACTTACTCCCTCGGCAGCTTGTTTGCAGGTGATAAAAGAGAGAAGGCCACTTGCGGGGGTTAGAGCTGAGCTGAGTAGTTGCGCATCCTCCCTGAGCGTTCACGGTGGCAAGCTGGCGCGATCGTTGCGCCTCCACTGAGGGCCACCTGTGCCTGGCCGCTCAAGCGGGCGCTTAGCTGGGCGCAAACAGGTGCAGCCGGCCCAATGAGAGAGAGAGAGAGAGGAGGCGCAGACAATGCGTTAGCGTGTGCACTTGCTTGGCGCACGAGCATGAGCTTGCTGGGGCTCTCTTGCGCCTTGACTCCGCCTGGCCCTGATGCAATTTAGCGCTAATTTAATTGCCGAGCTGGCCGAATCCAAGTGAGCAGCTTGGAGGGCGTTGCAATAGCAGCAACAGCAGCAGCGCTGCTGCCCGATGATGGCTTAATTTTATTGTTGAATGGAGCCAATCGCGTTCCTCGCTCCCCAAATGGAACTTGCGGCTCGATCATCATCGCAAAATTGATATAATTTCGGCCCGCCTAAAGCTGCCCACTGATTGGCGGCTGCGAGCTGGACGGGCAAGTTATTTGGACTGCTCGCTTGCTTGCTTGCTAGCCGGCCAGCCAGGTAGAGAGTCGGCCAGGTGAGCTGGCTGCGTTATGGGGCATTTTGGGCCATTGTTGCGCTGGTTGTAATTGTCGGCTGTTGGGTCTCGTGTTTGCAAATGGGCCAGCTGGAGTGCGGGCGGCGCACGCAAGCGCCGCCTTTGAAAGCCAGTGTGGCCGCTAGTTGAAGCCGCGGCGGCCGCAGCCGTAGCCGCAGCCGATGGCCGATAAATGGGCGGCTCGAGGGGGCATTGGATGGGCTGCGGGACGGGAAGATGGACAGATAGACCAGCTAGCTAGATGGATGGATGGATGGACGGACGGACGGAGCGAGCGGGCTTACTTTTGCTGCGCCTTCTACTTCCAAGTGAGCGGCTAACCAAATTGAATTGGGATTTGCCAATCCAGTTTGAATTGAGCGCCTTTGATGCTGCCACGGAGGGAGCCCGTCTGTGGAAGTGAGCGCGCTTGTGAGCGAGCGAGTGTGCGTGTGTATGAGCATGAATATAAACAAGCGGAGCCGGCAAAAGACGGATGAGATCGAGACCATTGGCTTCCTCCTAGCTCGATACCTCGAGCGCCGGCTAGTTGGCTTATTAAGTATTAATGATAATTATGCTACTCAAGCGGCCAAAATTAAGCCACTAAGTCGGCGCACTGAGTTCTCGCTTGGGCGGTTGCGCCGAGCGGGCGTTTAATATAATTTATTATTATCATTGTATTGGGCCGGCTAGCAAATAGTATCGGTGGCGTGAGAGATTTGCGAGTCGGAATTCATCTTCCCTCGTCACTGAATTTGAGGCTGCCGAGCTAGCCGAGTTGGGCCGACTTTTGCCGGCTTGGAAGAGGAGGCAGAGAGAGAGAGAGAGAGAGATACTCTTATCTGGAGCCATCGCAATTATATAGTATCGTCGTCTAGTTGGCTGGCTTGCTGGCGCTGAAACTAGTGGCGCTGGCTCGGCCGCTGCCGCTGGATTCCGATAAGAATCGCGGCTCCTGATAGAGAGCGGCGGCCGCAGCAGCCAGGTAATGCACTCGCCCGAGGGAGCTGCGCGACAACGAGCGTCGCGCTGGCAAGGCAAGGCCAGTGGGAGTGGCCGCGCGCAAAGCGGATGCAGCGCCTCTATAGGGCGCCAACAGGTGCGGCGCGACCGAGCGACAGCTTGAGAGTGGGTAAAAGTGGCCAGCCTCTCCTCTCCTCTCCTCTGGACGGCTCGGCTCGGCTCGGCTCGGCTCGGCGAGGAGCGCAAACTTGTTCACAAACAATCGGCAACCAATTAATTATGATTAGCTGGCCCAGAGGTTGGCTCTCGCGGTTTGCTTTGGGCGGGAGCCAAAAGGCGCTTGGCTGCCTTTTCGCTCGTCGTTTGGATGGGCAAAGTCTATATGATTAATTGAGTTGGCGAGAGGATTAAAGTGGAAATTATCTCTCCACTTGCTCCTCTGGCTCTGCCTCGCTCAGTTCTCTTCCCTCTCCGTTCAATTTCGCACAGCTCAGCTCAGCTCAGCTCGGCTCGGCTCGGCTCAGCTCAAGTCGGTTTGTTGGCGCCCCAGCAGCCAGCTGGCCGCGCTTATAGGCAACAGGTGCTCGCCTTTTGCGAGAGATGAGCGGCTGAAGGAGGAGTGATTATTATTATTATCATGGCCGACGGGATTGGCGTTGCGGTGGAGGCGCCTTGAGCGGCCGGCAACAGATTGGCGGCCCGCAGACTCGTTGGCCTCCTGTCGGCGGGCCGCTTTGCTCGCGAGCGGAGCGCCTTGGCTTGTTCAAGTTGGGGCTGCGCTCGAGCTGGCAGCCGCTCTCTCGCAAGCCACGTCCTGCCTCCTGATTCCCCTCAATTTTTGGCCTATGGATTTGATTTGTTTGTTTTGATCGCGCTCGCTGAGCCGCGGCTACTTGTTCGCCAGCTCGCCTTAACGTTTGCTTTGACTCCACTGCCGAGTTTTAGCTCGAGCTTGAGTTCGAGCCTTGGCTCTCGGCCTGCGCCTGAGCTTCGGCAGGCCAGAGGCTGCCAGCGAGTGTCGCTGCGCTCAAGCCCAAGCGGCCAGCTCGAAGGCAGATGATCGATTATGAGTCCGCCCTGGCCAGCGAGCCGGCCGACTAGCCACTCTGGCCGCTAATTACCACTGGCGCCGCTCCTATATCACCGCCGACGGGCGCTCTGAGGCTCTGGCTGGCCGGCCGGCCGGGCAACTCGGCGAGAGGCAAAGGTTAATCCGGCCGAGCGCGCCCAACCTGGCGACCACTCGCGCTCGGGCCGCCTGATTGATGGGCTCCAATGCCAGCACCAGCACTAGCGCCAGGCAAGCGCCGCCGCCAACGCAAGCAAGCGCGAGAGGCAGAGCGGAAAGCGCGGAAGCGGCAAGAGCGGGGCCAGGCGGCGGGGCGACACTCTCGGCCGGCTAATGAAGCTTCGAGGGCGCGCTAATGAGTCCATGACGATTTGTATCCGCGGCCGATGGGCTGGGCCCATTTGTCGGCCGCCGCGACTGGCTGGCTGGCTGGCTGGCTGGCTGGCTGGATGGCTGGCTGGCTGGCTGGATGGCTGGATGGCTGGATGGCTGGCCGGCCGGCCGCTTGGCCCCGCGGCTCGAACTCGGGGGGCCGAGCGGGGCTGATTGATGATCGGGCTGGCGAGGGGCGGCCAATTATGTGTCTAGTGTCGTCGCTCTCGGGCCGCAAAACAAACACGCACTCGCGCTCGAGCCGAGTTTAGTTTGGCTCGCTCGGGCGCCCAGACGTCGGCCGCGGCTGGCGACTGGCGACGGGCGAGACGAGACGCGCTGATCTTTCAATCTGGAGCAAAATTAGTGCGCCCACTCGGCCGCAGTGGCCGCCAGAGCGCTCTCAGGGGCGAGAGTGGCCGCCGAGTGGGCGTGCGCGCGCGGGCGGACGGAGAGAGGAGTCGACGATTTGCAGCGCTGCAAAACTGTTTCGGGCCTCCACTCGGGAGCCTCCCCTCCTCTCGGCTTGGCCGGCCGCTGAGAGTCGGCGAGAGAAGCCAGTGCAAGGGCCGCTGGAAGGGCCGCGCGAGGCCGCATAATTAATCGCGCGGCCCCGTTAACAAGTGCCCGCCGCTCGAAATGTCTCCGCCTGGCGCCGCCCAAATCGGTTGTGTCTGGCCCAAGTGGCCGCCTAATGAATCCGGCCGCAACTAACGTGAGCAAAATAATTGGCCCCTCATTAATCATAATCGGAATATCACACACAAACATTCGATCCAGACGAGCGCCAGCAGAGCGGGCAAGTTCGAATAGCGTGTTGATTCGATAACAACCTTGCGCTTGGGAATGTTTGCGGCCATTTGTTGGCCGCTCGGCGGGCCGCGCTGGCCGGCTCGGCTGGACCGGCTCGGCTGGACTGGCCGGCCCGGCTAAACCGGGCGGCGGCGGCGGCCTGGCGACACAGCGGCCGCTCGCTCTTGGGGCGCCGCGCCTGTCGCCCCCCGCGGCCGAGCGGCAACAAGTCGCGAGCTAGCCGCCCGCTTACCTTCCAGCGGCCAACATTTGTCTTGCGCCGGCATGATAATTATTATTGATGGCGCGCGCTCGCCCCTCCGGCCGGCCTCAATTTCTCATCGCCGTCCGCGCGGCCCAGAGTGGCGGCCGTCCGGCAACAAATGGGCCGCAATGGTATTGTTTTCCGCCTCGCCTCGCCGCGGCCGCCTGCTTCCGGCCGCCATAGACCACCGGCCTGGCGCAACAGGTGCCCGCCGGGAGCAGCAAATCTGGGCCGGTGGCCTGGCGAGCGCTTTCGGCGGCCGGCTTAATCGTCCTGACTTGCGGTGGCAAATCTGCCCGCTTGATGGATGAGCCGCCCGCTCCATTAATCTGCCTAAAACCGGCCCTCCGTTCCACTCAAAGCTAGCCTCCCGCTCGCTGGCCAAATCATCGGCATTCGAATTCAAATTTCACGCAAAAGCTCGGGCCATTATTGATTACAAATCAGAAGTGTACAAATATAAACTCGCTATAGAGAGCGATGCTTGCGTGCAGCTCTCGCGCACAGTTTAGGCTAGGCCAAAGCTTAGGCCGCCCTAATTGAGCTCGGCCGGCCGCAGGGGCGGCACGTGGTTTGCGCAAATCGTTTAGGCAAATTGGGTCTCCAATTTTGGCCCAGCGTTAGTTCTCGCCGCAGGAAGTGGCGCTCCAGAGCCAACTTTGCTCCTCCTCACTTCTTCCTCCTCCTCCTCCTCCTCCTCCTCTTTCTCTGCTCCGCTCGCCGCTCGTTCGTGAGTTTAATTAAAAATTCTCACCTATCCAATTGTGCGGCCCAAAGGCGAGAGCGAGAGAGAAGCGTGCAATTTAAATTAGAGAGAGAAATGGAACGAGACCAGAGTGGGCAGGTAGAGAGAAAGAGAGAGCGTTGGTGGCGCAAGAGCAACATTTTAGATTACGCCCTTTGCGCTGCCACAGACTCGGCTCGGCTCGCAGCCTCGGCTTGCGCGTGCGCCCCAGCGCCTGAAGCCCGCAAACCCGCCTAGGCATCGTTAATTAATCAATTAATCAATTAATTTGCGAGCAGGCCGGCCAGGTCTGGAGGCTGCGCGCGCCGCTCGACGGACGCCGGCCAAGGCAACAGGTGGCCGCCAACTCCGAGCGGCCGGCAGGCTCCACTTTGCGCGGCAAAACCAAACTAGTTTATAGTTGCGTGATAAAGGTAATTAGATGCATTAAATGCCTATTGAGTTTAATAAAAGCCAATGGCGGCGCCTTCCGTTTGCGCCGGCACAAGCGGCGGCCCGGCGCGCTCGGCCTGCGCGCAGCTCGGCCGCTTGGGCCTCCGAGCGGGCAGCGTGCGCTCAATTATGAGTGGTGTGAATCAATTCATTAGCCGGCAGAGCTCACCTCACTGCTAACTAGACCGCCGCAGCAAACTGGCCCGAGGAGCGACGGGCAGGCAAACTGGCCCTAGCAGCACCAACTCGGCTGCAACCGAGGCCAGAGGGGCGAGCAGGGCTGCAGGCAAGAAGAAGTAAGGGGGGAGGAAGCGAAAGGTGGGCAACCTGATCCAGTGGCTGGCGCTCAATTGGCCCGCCGCTAATTTCTGTTCCATTTATTAATAACCACAATCATTTAAATAAATGCCGACTAAACGTTTGCTTACTCGCTTTGCTTGGCTGGCCGCGCGGCTCGCAGGCTTGCTGGCTGGCTGGCTGGCTGGCTCATTCGGACACCTCAATCTGTTGCTCCTCGAGCTCGTCGCCGCTCGCGCAAAGCTCGTCCCGTTGAGCCCTCTGCTGTTGGCGGCCGTTTTCAAGGTGATTCAGCTGGCGCTTCACCTGGTTTTGGCGGGCTTGGTTGCGCCGCCGCTCGGCCTCTTCCGCCTCCGCCGCCGCCGCCTCCTCCTCCTCCAGCTCGTCCGCCTCGCCAAGCTCCAGCTCGGCCTCGTCCTCAACCTCCTCCTCCCCTTCCTCGCCCTCCTCCTCCTCCATCTCGAGCTCGGCGCCGTTCAAATTTGCCGGCGACGGAATTGAGTTTGCAGACATTGACATTGCTGAGGCCACCAGCGAGTCCACGTCGACCAAGCCTTGAACTGCAAAGGGGCCTCTCAAATTGAACAAGCCGCGCGCATTCTCCATCCTAATCTTCTCTATTTCGGCCTCCTGCAACCTTTTCGCCTTTGCGCGCCTATTTTGGAACCAAATCTTCACTTGAGTCTCAGATAAATCTAAAAAGCTTGAAAACTCTGCCCGCTCGGCAATGGTCAGGTACTGTTTCTTCTTGAACTTTTCCTCCAAAGCGTTCAACTGTTGCGATGTGAAAGGTGTTCTGGGCTTCCGGTTGCTCTTGTGCTTCCGCAATTGGCACTTGATTGGAAAGTGTGGATATTGGGGCAGTGGGTGGCGGTGGTGCTGGTGCTGGTGGGGGTGCGGGTGGTGCGCCATGAGGCCGGGCGGGTGCGCTTGCTGCTGCTGCTGCTGCTGCTGCTGCTGCAGCGCCTGCGTGGCCGCCGCGGCCGCTTGCTGGCTGTGCTGCTGCTGCTGCTGCTGCTGGTGCAAACTTTGCAGGTGGTTCAGGTGCTGACTTTGGTTCTGGTGCTGCTGGCTCGGCTGGAGTGCCGGCGCGCGCGCTTGGGCTGGCAGAGCCTGTTGCTGCTGCTGTTGCTGCTGCTGGAGGATGCAGGCCATGAAGTAGGACAGGAAGTCCTGCTGCTGCTGCGAGGCGGCGGCCGCAGCGGCGACGGCCGCGCTGGGCGCCATCATGGCCAAGTGGGGCATTTGCGACTGGAGGCGCGCAGCCGCCGCCTGCTGCAACAGAGTCTCGCTCGGCGACAGCAGCGCTTGCGTGGGTCCACCGACGCCAACTCGCTGCTGCTGGCTGTGCTGCTGGTGCTGGTGCTGGTGTAACATGGTGCTGGTTGCTGCGGCCGCCGCGGCGGCCGGATTCGTCATGGAGAGGATATAGTCGATGCTGAAGGGGTTCGAGGCCTTTGGTGCGGCCGGCTGGTGGAGGTGCTGGTGGTGGAGGTGCTTGGATGGGTGCTCTTGCTGCTGTTGGCCGCTTGCCTGGCTGCTTGGCTGCTGCTGCTGCTGGCTGCTTGTTGTGATCATCGTTGGCTAAACTCAAATTCGCCGCCTCTCATCTGTCCAACTGGCGCCCGCTGTCGAGTTCTAAACACTAACAGCCGCCGAGATGCTCGCAATCCGCTCAGATTTCGCCAACCTTCCTTCGCCGGCGCTCAAACTCAATTGGGCCCGATGCTCGCTCTTGGCGCTATAACTGGCGACTGACTTTAATTGTAAGCAAATTTGAGCCAACTAAACTAATTCGAAGGTGAACAAACTGGACGCGCACGCAGCAGCTCGAAAATTGGCCGCTCTTTCCTCGCTGCGCAGCTCGTTTCGTGCGCGGCTGCGCGCAACTTAGCGCGCCACCTAGCGGGCGGCCGCGCAACTAGCTCCAATTCGCAACCCTGCGCCTGTCTCTCCAATCCAATGGGCCCATTCTTGCGAATCCCTCGCCCTCCTTGCAGTTGCCCATTGTGGACTTGAGCCTCTCAGCAAGCGTAAGCGGCTTTCAAAGTAAACAGGGGGAATCGATTTTGTCCTCTCGTCCATTGTCTATGGCAACGACGACGACGACGACGATGATAACGACAGCGAAGACGACGAGACAACGAGCTTGATCCCAGCCAAGCATACCAATCGCGAGCGCTCACCGTCGCGCTTCCGCTTATTCAGTTCAGTGCGCTAACGAGTTATCAATCAGACAGAGATGATAAACGATAATGTGATTCCTTCCGGCTGACGCTGCGCGCTCGTGTATGCGCTTCCAGCAAAGTGGCCGCTTCAGTCCCATTCCGGTGGCGATTTGTGAGCGCGTTTGCGGGCGGGCGGGCCGGCCGGCTGCTTCCGTGCGTGCGAGCGTGCGTTTGGCCAATAAGTTGACGTCTGGCCGCCGGTGGCTCAATCAGCGGCCCCGACTTTGGCCAATAATTCAAATCAATTGATTGCCGCGCCCATGGAGCGGCTTGCGGCCAGGTGGAGGCGAGCGCGACAAAACGGGCGAGCAACATACCGCGCAGGGAGGAATGGACGCGCTCGGATTCCTCCTCCTCCTCCTCCTCAGCCGTCGCTTTGGCCGCCTCGAGTGGGCCCCTCGAAGCGGGCAGAGCGAGAGCGAGCGCCTGAGAGGAACACACAAGTCAAGGGAGCCACAAGTCAACCGGCAGCCACTTGTGCCCGGCCGCTCGGTGGGTTCACACGAGTGCGCGCGCAGGCGGAAGAGCGCGGACATTGTTTTTGAGATTAGGGTGATTGATTAACTGAATTGTTGTGAACTACACGCTGACAGGGGCCTTTGTTATCTGGGTCCAGGCGGCCGCTTAGCTAGCTGGCCAGCCCGCCAGTCAGTCAGTCAGCCAGTCAGTCAGCCAGCCAGCTAGCCAGCCAGCGCGCCGAGCCTGGCAGTCGGCCGGCGGCCAGTTTTGCGGGAGCGCGTCGGCGCCGCGCCCATGCGAGCGGACAAAATGGGCCCCAGTTGAAGCGACGAGCGGCCGACTAATTAACCGGGCCGACCATTAATCAAACGGCAATCAGCTGTCGCGTTCGCCTGCAAGCGGAAGCATCGGCGCCAAATCAACGGCTACAGGCTAATTCAAATTGCGGACAACCATTAACAAGTTCGGGCGAACCATTTGGTTTGCTTTGGTTTGCTTTCTAACCAACCTCGGTGCTCCCGTGCGCTGTTCATTACTAGCGGGCGGAGCTCATTGTTGCCTCCCTCCGAGCGGAGCGGAGTGGCCGCTCGCCGGGCCAGGTGAGCGCGGAAAAGGTGAGCTCGAATTGATTGAGATCTCCTCTGTCTGTCTGTCTTTCTCTCTCTCTCTCGTTAAAGTTAATCATCAACTCTTCGCTCACTGGCGCCGCTCTTGCCCGCCATGATTGGGAATTTATTGGCTCCCTGCCAGCTAAGCGCGCAAGTCAATATAACAACCAAACTCGATCATTAGCGCTGCCAGCTGCATAGCTTCGATCGGGCTTCACGCTGCATAGCTGGCGATTGGCTCGCTGTTGCAGTAAGTGAGCCATCGCAAATGAGTGGTGGCCGCCGCCGCTTATAGGCGCCGCGTTAGGCATTTACGTCAACCTGGCGGCGGCGGAAAAGTAGAGCGGCCGCCTGATTGGCCGGCCCCACTTTGGCCGCGCCGAGGCCGAGCGGGCGGACACAAGAGCGGCAAGAGCATGAGCAACAACACGGACAACGACAAGAGCAACAATGCGACAAGAACAAGAGGAGGCCAAACACAATGCGCCGGCAATGGGGGCCAGCTTGCGCTCCCAAGAGGCCGGCGCCAATAAACTGCTCAACACAATCAGTCATCGGATTCAATGAGGAGGATCCATCGCGGGCCAATTGAAGCGGCAAAAGTGTTTGCCATTTTTAGAAGTCGCTTATTTTTCATCGCCAATAATCGTTGGCTGCGGCTAAGGCTGAGGCTGAGGCGGCGCTCGAGTCATAGAGTCAACGAGCGCTCGCTTTCTGAAACGGAATGGAGTGAGCAACTGCTCGCAGGAAGAGGCGACGCTTTGCTTGGCCGATAATTCATTTGCTCCCAGAGCCAAAAGTGGGAAAGGTGAGTGTGGCGCATTGGAGGAGTTTGAGTGTGAGTTTTAGTTTGAGCTGAACTTGGAGTTTTGGTTTGGGGTTTGAGTGAAGAGTGAACGAGCGGCAATCGTGTCAACTCGTGCGACAGATATAATTTACCCACACATTTGATTTGCGCGCGCTTCAGCGAGCAAGCGGGCAAGCGCACAATGTGGCGCGTATCAGAGCTCGAGTCGGGCAAGTTTTGCGAAATTTGATTATTATTGACTTGGCTCTCGCGCTTTAGCTCGCTCAAGTTGCTGCTCTTGCGGCCACAAACTTGCTCCAATCGGGAGTATCAAAAACAGCTCTGGGGCCAAACGATGAGCGCGTTTTGTCCGCCAACTTGACAGGCCACTTTGAGCCGGGTGAACTTGAGCGCGAAGGAGCGAGGAGAGTCGAGTTGGGCCGAGCCGAGCCGAGCCGAGTCGATTTGGGCGAGCAACGAGCCATGAGCCGCGAGCAGCAGCAACAACAACAACAACAACAGGCTGCCCGTTTCCGCCAACAACAACAACGACAACACCAACTCCAACTCCAACTCCAACTGTTGGCCCAAACAGAGGAACCCGAAACGGAGCCCCCAGAGGAAACTCTTTTCCAGCTTCAGCAACCGACTTGACTGGATTGGATTGGGTTTGATTGTTGGGGCGGCCGAGCGCCATTTGGGCCACCTTTATTGGGCCCAAATCGGCCGCGAGCAGCGAGAGAGCGGCCAAAGGGAAGGGGCAAAACAATTTAATTAAAATCAACATGCAGTTTGCCCTGAGCCGCGAACGATTAAATTTGCCACCGATCGGATTGTTCTTGCCCCTGCCCCTGCCCCTGCTCTTGTTCTTCCTCCTCCTCCCTCCCTCTCGCTGCGCCCGCTTCCTGTTTGGCGAGCAGTTTGCTCGCGGCCCGCGCGCCCCCTCCCCTTACCTGTCGGCGGGGCCGCCAATCCCGCCAGCCTCGTGCAAAGTGACTGCGGCCAGCGAAACCAGAGAGACAAACCAGGAGCTCTATGCAAATGGGCGGCCGGCCACAGGCAGCAATTACCCGTTTGGCCGCAAAACAGAACCCTCGGCCATTGTGTATAGGCGGCCGCTTGATGGCTGCGAGCAACTTTGAGCGGGCGGAGTAATTGTTGCTCGTGGCCAATGCAATTATACCTGCGCGCGATACTCTCTGCGCGGCCAAATTGAGCCGCATCAGGAGAAAGGTTTGTTGGTATTGCAAGGCAAACCGGGCGGCCAATCATGGACGTCAAGTTTGACGCGCGCAAATCCCTTATTATCCCTCCACCTTTGCGCTCGGCCGCTCGTTAGAATGACATGACACGCGAGACAGTGTTTCCGTTTGATTGTTTGACTTGGCCAGCTGTTGTCGCTGCCCCCGGCGCCGGGCTCACGAGTCCGCTCGGGGGCGCTGATTGGCTTCCGGCGGAACCTGTTGTTCGCGCGGCAGAGGTGGTGGCGGCGGCGGCGGCGGTGGCGGCGACGGAAGTGGAGGAGGATTTTGGTGCGTGCGCGGGATTAGCTGACCGCAGTTGCGTTTGCGCTTGTTGCAGATTAGGCGGCGGCGCCTGCGCACTGGGGCCCGCGCCAAGTGCGTGAGAGCCGGCCTGTGTGGCGCGAGCGCTGACACTTCGCCCGCCTGCTGGCCAAACAAGCGCGCAGCTCCCAGCGGCCAAAAGGCAAACTGGGCGCCGTTGCCGCTCGCGCGCCTTCATCAGATCAGATCAGATCAGATCAAATCTCATCCCATCGCACCCAAACTGATCCCGTCTCGCCTCGCCTCTCTGGGGCCGTTGCTGGCGGCAAAGGCGCCCTGATTGGCCTATTACAAGGCGACAGGGCCGATTGTTTGCCAATGAGATTGGCCGGCCATTGTTTACCGAGTGCGCCTCTGCCCATGGAAGTGAAGCCGGAGCTGTGGCTGGAACTGGAACTGGAGCAACCTGGCCACTTTGTGTTGGCGCCCCGTTCGGCTTCTTGTTCCCATCGCTGGCCGGCTGGCCCACGAGTGCACGTGCTCGCGCTGCACCCGCTCGGCCGTGATTTATTGATCCATGATGATGACGCAAAGGGGCGCCCACGAGCGGCGCCAGTTCATTATTGGGCGGCGCGCGGGGACGTTTGCGCCGCCGCCGCCGCCAACTCGGCCGGCAATTCATTACGCGGCCAGGAAGCCAACTGCAAACCTCAAAAAGATTAAATCGCGATCGATCAAGGGCGCGCGCGCATATGTCGCCGCCGCCGCCGCTCGCAACGCCGCGTTCTCCTAGCGCCGCTCGCTCACTCTAGCCGCCAATAAAGGGCCAATAAAGGGGCGCCAAGTTGCGCGCTCGATGAATCGGTAATTAGATTGTCCGCCTAACCTACTAATGAGCGCCCAGTGGCGCCGCCGCTGCCTATAGGCGGCCGCCCGCTTTCGCAGCGAGCGGCCCCAGAATTTGCGCCTGGCGCCCGGCGGCGGCTAAGCTAGGCGGCCAGTTTGCTGGCCGTCGGGCGCAGTTTGCGGTCGGCGGCGAGCGGCCGAGATTTGCGGCCAAAGTGAGCCGCCGCCGCCGCCGCCGCCGACCACATGTGGCGAACGAACTGTTCGCGTGCAATATCCCACCGACTGGAGCCGCGGCCTGTGCGCGCGCCCGGCCAGGTGCGCGCCGAGCGGCCGCTCAGGTGAACTGGGCCAAGAGGAGGAGGAGGGGCTCTTAATTGAGTTGGCAGCCAGGCTAGCGCTCCACTCGCGGGGGCAACTGTTTGCGCGCAAACAACAATCGTCGCCGGCCCGCAGTGATGGATGGCCGCTGCTGGACAAATGCGCCCGCTGGCGCGCAAACTAGACAAAGGCGCCAATTGATGAGTGGAGTTATAATTGAAACGCGACAGCCAGTCTTCCTTGCTCGACTGCGAGAGGAGGAAGCCAAATTGGTCGCCGCTGCCGCCGCCGCAGACCGAGCCAATTATAAGCGAGCTCGTCGGCCTCGCTCGAGGAGCAACAAGCCTGTTTACACTCGCTCGGCCGCGCGGCCCGAGTTACCGTTAACATGTCATGACTACTTTATAATCATCCTCCCTGCAGCCTCTGCGGCGGCGACTGCGGCTGCGGCTGGCGCTGCACCAGAGCGCGCCGGGAGCCCGAGCGCGTTTTTGGCCAGCGTCGCCGGACTCGCAAATTAGTCATGCTCAATGGAGCCACTCGGCGCTCAGCTTGCGCCCGTCGGGCGGCCGAATTCCGCGCCCGCCGCTACCTGGTTCGCGCGCGAGTCGCTTGGGGGCCGCGCTGATTGATTTGCGAGCTCAGTTCATTGCATCTGGGGCGCTTAGGCGAGATTTGGGTCCGAGAGGCGCCACTGCCGCTGCCGCTGCCGCCGGCCGAGGGCTGAGCACGCTCGGCGAGGCCCTTCCGCCGCCTTTATTGACTGGCGGGCTAGCCGAGAACTATATGGACTGAGTGGGCGCGGGGCAGCCGTCGCGGCGCAGCGCTGGCCACGGGCGAGCGGCCCACTCCAGCCGCCGGCTACCTGCAAAGCGGCCCAAAAGTCAACGCTCTTCACGCTCTTCGCCACTCCATCCGCCCGCCTGTTCCATCAATTACCATTTGGCATTAAACTTGATGAATCAATTGAACTAAACTCAACTGGACTTGACTCGGCTCGACTCGACTCGACTCGACTGCCCCGCTTGGGCTGAATTGACTCGCGTTGGAATGGCGCTGGAAGCGGCAGAGGCAATGGCACCGCCAATGGCCGAAAGCCAACAGCCAATGGCCGATGGCCAACAGCATTGCCGATAGCCACGAGAAAAGCGCCACTAGCAATGGAATCAAAATTCATGCCAACGATTGAATTTACGATCAAGCTGATCGTCCTCAAACTCGAACCTAAGTTTCAGGCCACTCAGCCCTGATCGCTGATTGAGTGGCCGTGTTTGCTTGATTTGCTCGCTCTCAATTTCGCTCGCCCTGAATTGTTTGACTGGCAGGCAAACTGGCCGCCTCGAGTCGGGGAGATTTAAATCAGCTCGCCCGCTGACAGTTGTTGTCCAGCCCCCTCGCCCCTGTCCGGCTGGACCACACGGGCGCGGGCGCTCACCTGATCGCGTGCGCCACCTGCAACTGAGCTCTGGCCTCCGCGGCTCGAGTCGCCGCTAGTGACGCAAGCAGACGGCCGATCTCTTTCTCGCTCAAAAGCGCGAGCGCTCGATTCAATAATAATAATAACACAACAATAATCACAACGATGAGCCAACCTCATTTGCTTCAGCCCGCTAACTCCGCTTTTGGGGCCGCCACAGTGCTCGCGGCGCCCCCGTTTTGGTGCGCGTTTGGCGGCGACGGCTGCGCTCAGGCCGCTTGGGCGCCGCTGGCGGTGCTCGGCTGTGAGAGGGGCGCCGGCCGGCAGAGCGCGAGACACGAGCGATAATAAGGACAAACATCCGTTTTGTCGCGCTGCCAGCCGCCGTTGTCGGCTCGGCTGGCAGCGTTGCGCCGCCGCCGCCGCCGCCAATTCCATATTGTGTCGAGCTGGAGCTTGAGTTTCAAGTTTATAAAGTCAAATGGTTTTATTGTTGAAATGTGATTTCTATTAGCGGCCCACTAATAGAAGCGGGCGGCGCGCGCGCGCACAATGGCCCGCCCATTGGAGCGGCCCCCCCCCCATTCGCCTCTATAGAAGTGCGGCGAGCGGAGCGGCGCAGCTTTCGCGCTCCATTGGCCGGCCACTCATCATTTTGTTTCCCACTGTTGCTGGCGCTGGCGGCGGCGGCGGCAACGAGGACGCCTGCGCTGCGCTCCGCTCCGCTCGCTGCTCTGCGAGCTGGAAGCGGAGCCAATGACATACAATTCACTCATTTGACAGCTCAATCATTTGATTCGCGCAATTGATACGCGCCAGCCGGCAGCGGCGAGAGCTGCGCGCGCAGGCAAGAAAGGGCCCGCGCATAAAGCCAAAACGAGCCTGGCTTAAGCGAGAGCTGCGCATCCACTTCTCGTGGCCCTATAGCCGCGCTAATGGATCGCGCGCTCGCCCTCCAACGAGCGCAATGGCCGCGCTAATGAGATGCCGCTCGTCGCAGGCAAACTCGCAAAACTCGCCTCACCTGCTTGCTCTGGCCGCTCTAATAGGCTGGGCACGCAGCCTAGCTCGCTGCCGCCCACTTGTGGCGGACGCAAGAGCGCCGCCGATGATGATGTCAATGGAAGACAGCTCGGCGGCTTCGGCGGCCACTCAAAGGCCCATTGAGGGCCACTGACAGCAGGTGAATAATTCGAACTTTGTTCCTCCATCGAAGTGCGCTCCTCGAACTCGACGCGAGCTTCAGAGGGGGCAAGTTGGCGGAATGGGCACACCGACAGGTAAGTTCGTGAGCAACATCCTCGGCTCAGGCGGGGCGGCCAGCTCGAGCGGCGACCCCGCAATCGCAAATTGAAACGCGAGTGGGATTTCAGATTCAGATTCAGATTCAGATTCATATTCAGATTTAGATTCAGATTGGGAATCAATTTCATTTTTAGTCGCGGTTTCAATGCTTCAAGCGAGCATTGAACAATCAATGAATGGGAGGGGGACAGAGCTTGAATCGGCGGCCGACTTCCGCCACTAGAAGTGGGCTCGTGGAGGCGGCCGATGGGCTAGTTGCTGGACGTAACAGCTGGAGATCACACTTGTAATTTTGTTTATCCCCTTGAATGAAATAAAACTTATTTACAAATCACGATTGCGCCGCTCGAGCGGCCGACTCTTAGCAAGCGAGCGCCAATCCTGCGCAGCGCCGGCCGCCGCAACTGCAACCCTTGGGGCGCCAAGGATGCTGGCCGGCGGGCGGCCGCTTAGATCGGCGCCGAGCCAATGCGATGAATTATGCATGAGCTCGGGCGAGTGTGTGTGCGCGCGCGCGCCGGAAGTTGGCACTTTCGGTTAGGAGAGGCGAGCGGCGCCAAGACGGATCGGCGCCGCCCGCTCGGCAGGCGCCTGATTTATGCCCAACGCACAGGCCAGCCTGTGGGCCCCAAACTTGGCCCCATTTCGAGCCTCCGGGCGCCAGGCGGGCGGGGCGACACAAGTTTGCGCCGCCAGCGGCCCGCGCAAACTAGCTCGCCAGCCGGAAGACAAACGATCACTTGGCGCGCGCCCGTTTTGGCACCTAATTGAAACAAATAACAAAAGCTAACGCGCGCCCAATTTCGGCCACCTTTGTTCGGGCCGGCTTGAGCCTCTCGGGCGCCAAATTGCCTTCGCCGGCCCAAAGGCAATTAAGCTCTCAGCTCGCGCTTCCGGCGCCCCGACGGCCATATAGGGACTTGCTTCCGCTTTCTGTTCACGTGCTCGGCGCGCTCGGCCCAAAGTCAAGATTCTCAATCATTTTGTGGTGTTGAAATTGGATTTGGAGCTACTAACTGCTATTGGCCGGCAGCGGCAAGCTCGCCCCCATTTCGAAGCAAGTTCGAGTGAGCGCGACAGCTTGGGCTCCGTGGCGCGTGCGCTGCCGCCGCCGCAGCACAAACACACGGCTAGCTTATTTACTCCACTTCCTTCCGGCCAAATAAAACGCCCAACATTGGCCGCCATTGTGATTGCCCATTGTGCCGGCCGCCGGCGCCGCGCCAACGTCGAGGCCCGCGCGCTCACTGGCCGCCCCTCGGCCAGGAGTGGCATTGACAGAGTTTGACACAAAAATACGCCTATATGTACGTCTATCTGTATTTATTTCCGCCCGCTCGTCGATCTTATCTGAGCCCTAGTGTGCGGCCAACTTTACAATTGACTCCAGCTCTCTCCCCTCTCCATCCCTCGCAATGCTGCACCAGCTAGAGCGCGCGCGCACAAAGAGCGCACCAATTCGGGCACAAATCTCGATTACAATTCAAAATTTGCGCCAACAGCGACTCGCGTGCCTTTGCCCAGACATGAGCCAACGTTACGCCCACTGAACCCGCTGTTGTGCCAAAACCAATCTCACAATGGCTCCCCAACGACTGGCCTCCGATCCTTATCAATTGCATCATGTAATTATTTTATTGTTGCCATCCAGACAACCAAAACCCTTCCCTCCTGAGCTAGCCAGCCAGCCAACTGGCTCCATGCCCATTTCAATTCAATTTTCTAAACTTGTCTCGTAAACTTCTATTAAATTGTGTTGAATTAAATTGAGTTGGATTAAATTGAGGGCGAATATAAATGAGCAAACGCCAGCACTTCCTTAGAGGCCATCAATCGGCTGCGTTAGCCCCATCAAAACACAGCAAATCTCAGCTAGTTCAATGAACTATCCCACTGTCACACCTGCGCGCCGGGCAAGCGTGAATTGGACGCCAGATTAAGTTTATGGACTCGCTCGTCACCTGTCTGCGATCCACTTGCTTGCTCATGGCCGCTTCCAAAGCTATCAGACCGAATGATGACACGGAGACACCGCTGAGTGCCTCCATCAATTCTCGCCAGACAACTAGGGACGGCCGAGTGGCTCGCCTGGAGCCTAATTGATTCACTGCTTACAGGTACGCACTCACTTCCTCCCCCCCCCCTCAGTGCCACACTGTAGCTAGTAATGGGAACTAAACCTATCCCGTGGAAGCCTCGTCTTCCTAGCAGAGTCTCCATTGAACCTGATATCGGGTGCTCATATGCCCCAGAGCAACGCAAGTGTCAACAATGGTGGCAAAACAAACGAGATTCCTATCTAAACCCAACCTCTTGTTTACCCCTCTGTCTGCTCGATAATCACGCAACAAAATGCTCCGCTCTTGTTATCATCCTATCGCGCAAACTCAACCACTTTAAACGGCCAGCCATTGGTCGAATAATCGTAGCCTGGAGCGAGCGGCTAGGAAATGTGGCCTATAATAGGGGGCGAGCAGGCTAAACGGGATTAAGCAATAAAGTTGGTTTGACTGTGTCGCCAAGCTAGCTAAATTATACGCGGCCAAAAATTAGGTTGCCACAGAATTCGCCAGCTCAATTGGCAATTTTCGTGCCAACTCATTCATCTAAGCGCCAACGAGAAGCCGAAAGCACCGAAGCCATGGACTAGCGAGCACCACTCGCTGGGATTGGACTAGTTTAGTCAACAAAGAGTAGCAACTTGGGTTTAGCCTGATTATTATTCAACTTTAGGCTGCCCCTTCGAGCTCACTAGCGGTCGATGGCTTCCAAGAAGGCTGAAGCGAGTCAGGCTTATTTGGTTGTATAGGCGAGCCAGCAGGGGGAGGTGAATGGTGGAAAAGTGGAGTGAGAGATAAAAATCTCCCTTGCTCGCTCCCTCGCGCCATGATTAGATTCAAGTTGATGAAATTATCGCGTTCAATTCGTTGCTTAGCTTGTTGGTTAACGAATGAGCAAAATAATGACATTATGATAACACGAATTACACGAACACATCCCATATAACGGCCAAGTGAGGCGTCACAAACGCTCATAGTCTCTCTAATGACACGCAAACAAACCTCGGAAGTTGTTGTGCCAGCCTTTGCTCTTGTATGGCCGAATGAGCCGGCCGGCCGCCTGGCCCGACTTGGGCGCCACCTCGCGCCAGACAGCCACTTCCGCCAGCCATGGGAACTGAGCAAGCGACTGCCGCCGAGTAAATGGATAGGATAGGCTGACTAACGAGCAAGCAAACCTCGCTTCTATTGCTGCTACTGCCGCTGCCTCTGCTAGATCAAGATATCCAATGAGCCGCCTACCGATCACACCAGGCAATCAATTATATCTCCCTAGTTGGCTTTGACTCTATTCAACCAACCAATCTGCTCAAACTCGGCCCCCCTCAAGATAAGAGCGCGAGATAAGTTCCATTTGTTGCTTTGTCGTGCCACTGAATTACCTGGGGCCCGCCAGCGTTAACTTGGGCTCAAGTTAAATTGAGTTGTCGCCGGCACCACTGTTCAACTGCTGGAAGGGAGCTCAAAATCTAAACCAAAACGACCCCACCAAAACCACTTGAACTGTCAACTTTTGCTCCTCTTGGAATTGATGATTAGCACACCCTGCTCACCGATGGGATGGCAATTTGAGCCGAATTATTGTCTATCCCCAATTCGGCCATTTGAAAAGACTCATTGTGCTCGTACATAAGCGATACTCCCTTTGCCTTAAAATCAATAACTGCCAGCGATGGCGAAAAGTCATTGGCTTCTGGGGCTAACTACTTCTCTGAGGGAAGTGAAATATTGGAGACAATCTGGAGCAGAAGCTACGAGCATCCGGGTATAACAATAAATGAACTCCATCAGCCACAATCAGAACCACTGGCGACAGCAGCAGCCGCAGCACAACCACCAATTGGGGGCTCCTGTTCTGGGGCAACCCGAACATTTATTTGGCTAAACATTACCAATGACCATGCAATGAAAACCATGTGTGAACAACAAGGGACTAGAATCCATCCATCTTGTTGTTTGTTTTTATTCTAGCCTCTCAACCACAACCACCAGGACTTGTGGCGACTCCGGTCGCTCGGACGGCTGGTTGGCTGGCTCGCGCTCGAGCCTGAAGTCTCGAAGCAACGATAGCAGTAGCGGTAGCGACAACAACAACAACAGCAACATAACAAATAAAGCATAACAGTTGCCCTGAACGTGAACGGGAAAAGGAACAGGAAGACGCAGCAGGAGGAAAGTGGATCCCATCATTAACTCGAAATGAATGTGTCGCGCCCATTTCCAATCCTGTTCTCCTTTTACGCGCCACCAGGAGTATCCTTCCCCTGGATCCGCTTACAAGGCGAACCAATAACAGCCTTGCTGGTCCACTCGTGGGCCCGGCAATGATTCACTCAATGCCCGAGTTGGACGGCTCCACCAGGCTGGCCGGGCCAATTGATTCCGGTAACAAATGGTTTGCGCATACTGGCCACACCCGGGACCCCTCTAAAAGCGGGATTGCTCGTTCTAACCAAAAGCGGCTAGCACTCCACTCTTAACTGCTACTATAAGCGCGACGGCTCCCTTACAACCAACGGAACGAGCGCTCAGGTAACCAAACCGCAACTAGAGGTTAGCTTGCATTCTATTGCCTCCTTCCTATGGCGCCCAAATGGCGTACGAGGTAGCGGACAAAAGTCAAGAGGCAAGTTCAATTGGAACACTTGGTCGGAATGAACACAACCATTCAATGAACCCGACATGCTGTGCTCCCGCACCCTCCAATCTAGGAGCCTTAAGAGGCGCGAAACTGGCCAAGTGAAATAGTGGGGATATACTCTTATCGGAACACTAGACGCAGCTTGTCTCCTCGGTTTCTCTTGCCCCTGAACTCTGCGAGCAGCAACGTGAACCATATTTTGACAGTTAAACCCGAAAGTCATGCTTCACGAATCAATTTGGAACTCATGCAATTGAATAACAGAGCGCATATGTAAAAATTTGCTCCCTCATTCAATTTAACTCTCGCAACAGTATCATGCTGATGATGGTCCCTTTTTATGGCCCTGAGCACTCTTGTTATACAAATGTCCCGCCGAATGCTAGACTTTACTGACATTGTCGAATGTCATTTTGGGTTGTTTTCCGAATCATAAGTTGAAAGTGTGACATATAAATCATAAATTTAGTTGCTAAGTGTGTGATTTCCCACCTAGAGCTCCCAGTCCGCCATGCCCGCCCATTTCCATTATGCAATCCGTGCCCATCTGAACTCAACTTGAGCACGCTAGTGACCCTGCAAGGTTAATTAAAGCTCTGGTTGCCGCACTGGTCCCTTTGTCATCCCGATCGAATTGTCTCCCTTGGCTTCTGCTCTCTGTTCATTTATCAAATTCATATTGGACAAAGAGTCAGGCAGACTGCCGGTTTTGTTCATGCATCTGTTCTTCGTTTCTCGGACCAGGTATCGCAAAATTGTCCACAACTTGTTGCTCCAAATTCAGTTTCGAGAGAGGCTGTAGGGAGAACATGCAGTTTTGTAGCATGTAACTCAGCGCGCCAGGTTGGTGCTAGACAGAGAGGCCAAGGTGGCGATAAATCAACAATTTGTTGCGGCTTTCTCTTTGTAACTGTTCCGCCATCACGCTCTTTGCAAGCTTACGAAAGTGAGAAAAAATGAGAAAATATATCCAACAAAGGCTCTGCCCGACACTTTTAGGGAGAGTTTACTCATTATTCAAGAACTAACTCGAGCAGAATTTAGCATCGTCATTGTCGCACTATCTTTTCTGTTTGCGCGATCAACCATTGCTTAACATCTTGCTTGTTCAATTTATCCAGGTAATCGCCAACCAATGAGCGGCAAGTTGCATGGTAGTTGTTGAGCCAGTCGAGCTCCTCGTCGTTCAACAAGTTTAGATCAATCATTTTGGATTGTATTGGGACCAGCGTTATGGTTTCCATATTCAAGTAGCCTTGGTTGTTGAAATTGTAACGCGTTTCCGCCCTCTTGAGGACAACCAAATTTTCGATTCGGATGCCAAAGGCACCATCCTCATAGTAGCCTGGCTCATTGGACAGAATTTGGCCAGCCTCTAAGCCTGGATCGTCGGGCGAAGGGCGCTGGCTGATGCTCGATGGGCCCTCGTGCACGTTCAGGAACATGCCGACACCATGCCCAGTTCCGTGTAGGTAATTCAGGCCCTGTGACCACAGAGATTGGCGGGCGAACGAATCAAGCGAGCTACCCTTGATTAACCTTGGAAATACCGCCATTGCTAACTGAATATGTCCTTTCAAGACGCGCGTAAAACATTCGCGCTCCTTCTCAGATGGTTCGCCAAAATGGACAGTCCGAGTTACATCAGTTGTTCCATCCAAATATTGAGCTCCAGAATCGATAAGATAGAGCTCTTTCTTTCCGATTGGCCGACGAGTTGCCTGCTCAGGGTGATAATGTATAACCGCTCCATTTGGGCCTGACGCAGAGATGCTTGGAAAACTCAAGCCCATGAAGTGGTCCTGTTGCTTGCGGCACTTTTCCAAATAATCGGCGCCAGATATTTCCCATAAGCTAACATGACCATCAGGGTTAGCTTCAATGGTTCTCTCGAGCCAGGCTAAATATTCGCATAGGGCAGCGGCATCACGGATGTGACAATTCTTCATATTTTGTATCTCTACCTTGTTCTTGATTGCCTTTTGTTTCGTCACAGGACTAGGTGACATGAAACGCCGCTCTCGTGGAATACAATCCATCAGAGCCTCAGATGATCTGCTACTCAACCAGACAAGCTGATTGTCGACCGGAATGAGCTCTTTAGTAATAAAATCAGTGATTGATTCATAGGGTAGAATTCTAACACAATTTTCCTGGTCATCACCACCGTTTGTGGTGTGCCTGGCATTGATGGCCTTCTCTACTTCAGCTGTTAGCTTTTCCTTATCAATGAATAGGTAGACCTCTGAGAGTGTTACAATGCAATAAGCAAAGAAAACTGGGTTAAAATCAATATCAGATCCGCGTAAGTTCAACAGCCAAGCGATGTCGTCCAAGGCAGTCAGTATTAACGAGCCAGTCTTCTTATTGGACATCTCTGTGCGCAACTCTGACACCTTTTGATCCCAATTTTTGCCGGTAATGTCGATATCGAGCTTGATCAATTTGTTGCGCGGCCTTTGTGGTCTCACTGAATCGACTCCATCGACAAGAATCAATGCATTCTCCCAAACCAAATCTATGAGATTCTCTTTGATAGCAACCAGTGCAATGTTGCGAACGCGTAGCTCCTTCGCTAAACTCTTCCATGCCGCATGTGACATGAGAAATGGATCCACACCAACTTTGCTACCTGACTCGAGTACTTCTTTCAACCATTCGCTCTGAGTTGGGGTGTCTGGCAGCCCATCCTTCATTAAAATCCAGTTCTCCAAGTCGAGTTGTTTCGCGGCTTGCAGATGATATCGGCCGTCAGTCCATAGAGCGGCCTTGTTCAAAGTTATTAAGGCTGTTCCTGCACTTCCTGTGAATTTGCTAATAAACTGGCGGCGCATATCACACTCGGCGATATATTCGCTCTGATGGGCATCGCAAGATGGAACAATATAAGCGTTTATGCATCCTACACTTGTGGTCTGCATCAATGTTCTCAAGTTTTTGAGTAAGTGTCCAGTGGAGGGGACTTGAGCCATGCTGCTCTTTTTTCCGGTTTGGTTGTTCTAGACCAAAATTCGACCGTAATTAAGAGACAAGGGCTAGGGTTGGATGTCTGTACAGTAGCGGAACGATTAAAGTTGTGCAAACTTTCACGGGGGCACAAAGTTATCACAGGATGGTCCTACTGGCAGGGTAAATTAGTTGTAACTGTCACTGAGCTTGTGCTCGGTTAGGCTCGATATGAGACGTATCTTTCTCTTTGATGGTCTTAATCTTTATCTTTAGGACTTGTCATTGGTGATGTTGCCGTTGCATCACGCCAATCCAAAGTACGACGCTTAGCGGGCGATTCGAATAACAGAAATCGGAAGAGGAGGAGCGCATTCTATTTATTTTAAAAACTCTATGCTTAGTATTTATTTCGGTAACGGGTCAGCGTTTACTCCGGCACAGACCGTTTGAGTCATCGATGTGTTCACATTGTAACCTTTTACTGTACCAAAACGACTAAAATAGATAAGAATGCTTCTGGTGCCCACAGCCTCACTCGCTGTAACAGGTCTGCGTTTTCTTGTGTACAGTTCGCCCGACTCGCAACGAAATTTAAAAGGTCGATATAACTAGGAGGAGACTTCAGCGTAGCCCGAAGCGGAGTAAGGCCACCCCATTGGGACGATAGAGTCTTTGCATCCTAACGCATTGAATGGGCTTCAGACTGCTGCAGTCCAACTACCAGGCTCATCGGGCGCAATCGCCGTTCTGGCCCTCAAAGAAGATTTGCCCTCTAGAAACAACAATATGATGCAATATTCTATCAGATCTACCAATACCAGTGTATTCGACTGATGTGAAGCGATAGAGAACCATGCAATCAGGAATTACCGTTACACAGTAGAGAGAAGGGCTGAGATGGCACCTACCAGATTTATCAGGTTGTCTATCCTGATCTTATTTCACCAATTGTATCTAGTCGACTGCCAGTGGAGTAACTGGAACATTTACCAATCACCGGAGATCCCTCACACTCTACGTGGAGAGTGGTTTTCGAGAGAGAGGGGCGCGAATGTATTCACCACGATTGAGCAATACGACATAACAGATCGTGGTAGGCTACAAGACATTACGAATTCAAACAGTGATAACTATACTCTCGTCCTTTACAACAGCAGAAACAACTGTCATCACTGTCTCAGGTTGCTGATTAGAACCTTGAATGTTTTGGACAAGATCGAGACGCCATGTATAACGGCTGCAGGAGGTCCTGGCTCCCGGCCTGCCTCAATGGCTACTATTTGTCGTTCTTTGGATTCAAACCAGGAATCAATAACCATGTTTTCGACCAACCCAAGTGGCAAGAATTGTCGCTCAAGTCTGGAGGGTCGTTGGAGATTCTCTTATCAAAATCAGCAGAAGTTTACCGGTGAATGCTCAAATCCAGATTCCAAGATAACGGCTTGCCAGAAGCCAGGAACTCAATTTTTCAATGTCAACCAACAATTCATTGTCGAGTATAAGGCCTGCAATGGGATGCGCGAGACCCAGGAGGCCTTAGTTGAATACAAATGCCTAGGTGATTGGTACGTTGGTAAGAATCATTACTTTGCAGTCAAAAATAACAGGGAAACTCGCGTTGAGGAAGCATACAGGTGTTTCTTGACAAATCGCGATGACGATCAATATATCTCAGTCTCAGCAACCGCTGAATGTAACGTTTTGAGATCGCCCCAGCAAGGGCCAGTGAGATGGCGTCTGTCTCCAATAAAAGATGAGAACGTTACACCAAAATGCACTTTGCCGCAGAACATGACAGGAGTTTGGATAAACACCGCAAACTTTGATGCTGAAGTTACGATCGATAGCACGAAAATGGTGGAGCGCTGGAAGCCCGACACCGGTAGAATAATGCAAGAGACGTATGTTTGTATCGAAAATCGAGGGTCCAGGTTCGTTATGGCTCGACTAGGCGTCAATGGTTGCCAGAGAGACTATGTTTGCTTCCAGTTCTTCAGCCGCAATCATGGAGTGTTGCGCTACAGAAAGGGACAGGCGGTCGCCTCTGATAGCTTTGCGACGGTCTGCTCCTGGAACATGTTTGATAACCAGGAAAGTTGGATATATGATATTATGATACTCAAGAATCCAGCTCCAATAAAGTGTCCTGTGGCGGGCAAGTTCAAGTTCGACCAACGAGGTGATATACTATTCGAAAATAGGACTCGAGGGGGCATAACTTCGCCAAAACCCAATGTATACTGTAAGGAGCGCGTTGCAGACTTCTCAGTTTGCGGAGATCAGAAGACGATTTCGATAGAGCCGAGCTATTGTATTTCAGTCGATCAACTCGGAAAACCAGTCGACATTTACAGCGAACCAGACTATGAGATGCAATGTGTAGGATTTTGGAAGGAAAACCTCAAGTCGTACTTGATAACATACGACTCGATCGATGCGTATAGTCGATACAGATGTTGGGTCTATCAGAGGGTAGACCAAAATAAGATAGCTATGTCTATGTCAGTTGGCGCGTTCTGTCATGTCACTCAAAACGAACGGAGCTCCACGGCTAAAGAAGGAGCACAAGTGGCTCTATCTTTGATTGAGTATGAAAGAGAAGCCGATGATTGTCCTATGCATTTCGAGGATGGTTCCAAGTCCTCATTGGACGCTAAGAGAATAGTCTCGAGCCCTGATTCCGCAATCATAACCAACGAGTAATCGCAGGAGATGCATCACATAACGTAGAGGTTTATTGATCTACTATCACTTACTCAATGAACTCAAGTATGGAATCAAAGACAATTGGATGAAGCTAGAGATCGAGTCAATTGAGGTAATTGCGGAAGAATTTTTCATTTGAGCGACCAGTGCAACTTTGAGATCTTCTTTGAAAGTCTTATTGACTCCCCTCGTCGTGATTGCCTTCCCACTTCTTGAAAGAGAATTACCTGGTACCCCCTTGGGTCCGTTCTGTGAGACACTTCCACCTGCACGCGTTTGCGGAAGAGATGTCGTAGAGGGACTGTCGGAAGAGGTACTCTTAATATCGAGAGTATAGCCCTGGGAAAGCATGGCCATGAAATCTTCAATGATGTTCGGATTTTTGATATGTTTGAAGAAGTCCGGGTAGGTAAATTTTGTCGTTGCCGATATACATTGAGGGGTCGTTGATTTTGGCTTCTGAACTCGTAGCCACGAGATGCACTGGTCGTAAGCAGCGGATTCTTTCGGCCAATCAAATTGACTAAGCACAATCATATGACCAATAGCGGTGTCATTGGACAAGCTTGAATTTGACACAAAACGTTTCAAGATACTCATCAAAATACTGGTGCAATAGCGTATGATTGACAATGGGTCGAAGAACAGAAAACTCAAGTTTGTCTTTTCATCATGCTTGATATTTATCATATACTCGTGGACCATGTTATGGCTCGAGTAACATTCCACCTCAGAGAGCAATCCACATTGCCTCAATCTCGACAATAAATTGCTCATGCTCTGTAGAGCACTCGTCTTATCTAACAATTGGCTGTAGCATGAAACTAGTTGCACTAGGTTTCTCAATTCAATAGATTTAACCGGAAGCCCTCCCTTTGCCGAATTCGGAATATGTTCTTGCTGCTTCTCGCCAGTCACAACAGTTTCTTGTCCAACTTCGAAGATGTTCTCTAGTTGTTCGGCAATGATTTCATACTGACCAGAAATGAGCATGCTATCCACCGTTATCCTTCTGTACCATTGAAGTTTAACTGCACCGCTGGACGCTAAAAATCTCTGCCAAAGCTTAGTGAAGGAACCATAATTCGAATTTAGGAAGTCCAGGCACAAATTAACTTCAATTAGAGATGCCAATATGCGAGAGTCCATTGATCTGCTCTCAACCGAATTGAGTGGACTCTCCTCACATACTGAAGTAGTCTTTTCTGGTTCTAGTTTCATTTTCTTTGTTAAATTTGCGTGTGTCTCTGATTGCTGAGATCCAGTTTTAGATCGCGACGCGCGTTGGGTGGTCCCTTTGATTAAGTCTGTCTCGAATTTGTCCGCCAAAGGGTTGTAGTGATTGATTAGGACCCTACTGCGGGTATTCTTAAGATAGCTAGCGCAGTTTCTGAACATGTATCGAACTATCGAGAAGAATACAAAATGAACCTCGCGAGACTTAACCTGTTGCCGCTTGGTTTCGTCGTTTGAGTCGTTGGAAGAACTTGCCTGGGCTTTCTTGGGTCTTCCGCGGCACTTTGGTGGTGGCGTAACAATCGGCCGAGTCGAAGCCACTCTTTCGAATAGAATTTCGTCCCGTATGTTTTCACCCAAATTTGACATGCCAATGACTTCCCTAATCTTAGCAAATCCTACCGCCTGCTCACTCTCGTTCATAACGATAGCTTGTATTTCATCCAAAGTTGCACGATTCGAGACCTCAGAGATACTTTCCAGATACTTTTTCCCCAAAGTATCGAGTGTCGCGATAATTTTATCCTCATTTGCCTCTTCGCTTGCGGAGTTGTACTTGATGCCCAGGATTCGGGCAGCAATGGTCTTCTTGACGCCATCATACAATTCTAGTGGCTCGTATTCTAGCGCATAAGCCTCGAGACTGCTTTCAGAATGAAAGTTCAAAGTGAGTTCGAACAACTCAAAAATGTCAAACTCCGGGTCTGACCAGGCCAGATTGGCTAAACTCTGACGAAAAGCGTCTTTAGAAACTTTGGTGTTGCGCAAAAGTTCAAGGACAATATGTTTGTTGCCTGCATCCTCTGTAACAGAATTGCCGTTTGGATTAGCCATAGCTAAAGCCGTTTGATGAAACAAGAAAGCGTGGTCTTCATCAAGTTTGGTTGAGGGATATGTGAGCCTATTGGTCTGAGCATTCGGTTTTGTCCCTCTAGGTACATCTAAAAGTTCTCCTGTGATAAGTTTGGGTCTTTCTCGTCATTACAGGATTCAGTGCCCCCGTGATCTCTGTATCTGAAAGATGTTTCGCTATGTAATCGTCCTGATAAGCCGAGTTGTTGACACTTCGTTGCGCTCTGAGAATACTATCAAGTTTAGGATATCATAGACAAATCCATTCTCTTTGCCGTGATTTACAAATAATCTGACATTTCTATCAGAAACACAAGGCAGGAGACTTAGGGGCTACTACCATGAGGCACAAGGTTAGACAATTTCGCGCTCAAGGTATCCAACCAATGGTCCTCGTGGCTCTGTTGTTGTAACACAGCATTAGCATTTATTGCAATCTCTGTTATGTTAGCTCCCGCGTTGGTCCCGTAACAAATGGTACGTTGCTCTTCCATCAGTTAGATATTTGGATGATCATCTCAATAAATCAGGTATACTGACGGCACTCGGTGTTGGCTGGTGCAAATTTTTAATGCCTCCGAAAATCTTACGGAGCCAGTTACGCGATATTAAACCTATACCCTCTCAAAGAGACACGCAGTAAACCATCTCTTCGTATTTGAGAACGTCCCATCACTGCCAAACATATCAGTGCCCCAATCCAGTCAGATCGGACATTTGTTGTGTCACTAGACAAATCTCACGAAATGCCGAACCCCTCAGCTTGCATTCCCCCTCCTTCAGAATACACCCCTAAAGCGAGAGTTCCATCATCCAAAAGGTATCGAGAGCGAGGCGGTAGGGGAGGAAGAGACCATAAAAGGCAGAGGCAAGAGCGTCCAACTACCTTCACCCGGGATAGCCGTGAATCTAAACAGGCGACTCAACCGAAAGATAGATTTTACAAAAATGAAGATGATGACTACTTTGCACATGTCCAAGACGAGGAGGAGGAGGCAGAAAATAAAGCTGAAGCCAAAGACTGCGACGATGATGAAGAAGATGATCCGCTCGACGCTTACATGAAGAGTTTAGAGGGTGGTGGTGGTGGAGAGGATAATCAGCCTGACCCTGAGACCAAAGTTAGTGAGGAAAACGGAGATAGTGCAGCTGCCACAGCCCCCGGGCCAGAGCTCGATAAACGAGGTATAAGGTTGGATATTGATAACACTGACGACATCGAAGAATCCTATTACAAATACGTAGAGCAGACCAGATCGAAGAGACCTAACGAACTCGAATCAGAAGATTCTGAAGACAAACAAAACGCCATTGAATATGATCGAGATGGCAACGTTCTTGGAGTTAGAAAGGTTAAGAGAGAAATCGAACCTTTACCTCCAATCGATCATTCGTTGATTGCTTATCGTGACTTCAACAAGATCTTTTACCAAGAGCATTCAGAGATTCAAAAGCTGACACAAGAGCAAGGTGAAGAGTTGCGTTCCAAATTGGACATCAAAGTATCTGGTGAGTCAGTGCCTAAGCCAGTTTGTAGCTTTGCACATTTCAAATTCGAAGAAAGGCTTATGAAAGTGATACGCCGATCCGATTATACTCAGCCTACTCCAATCCAAGCACAAGCTATACCAGCAGCACTCTTAGGGAGGAATATAATCGGGATTGCCATGACAGGAAGCGGAAAGACTGCTGCATATTTGTGGCCTATGATTGTTCACATTATGGGGCAGCCAGATTTGAAACAAGGCGATGGGCCTATAGCTTTAGTTCTGGTTCCAACCCGAGAGTTGGCCTTGCAAGTTTACGGGGAGGCGAAGAAATTTTCAAGTTCGTACAAGATAGCAGTGGTATGCGCATATGGAGGTGGCTCGAAATACGAGCAATCCAGAGATCTTGAGTCTGGCGCTGAGATTGTCGTAGCAACTCCAGGCCGCCTGATTGATTTGATTAAGCTTGGCGTAACTAACCTAGAACGAGTGACATATTTGGTTCTAGATGAAGCTGATCGATTCTTCGAAATGGGATTCGAGGCACAGGTCAGGTCTATTTGCGATCATATTCGGCCTGATCGGCAAACTCTTTTATTCAGTGCGACGTTCAAGCATAAGATTGAAAAATTAGCAAGAACTGTAACAGAAAACCCTGTAAAAATAGTGCAGAGATCGTTGGGTGAAGCTAATGAGGATGTAACTCAACACGTTCTAGTGATGCCAGTTCAAGGATCTAAAAAATGGGAGTGGTTGACGAGCAAATTGGTTGAGTTCACATCTGTTGGTAGTGTGCTGATTTTCGTGACTCGTATAGCCAATTCCGAAGAATTGTATGCGAACTTGAGGGACAATGGAAAAGAAGCTTTATTGCTACATGGCGACATGGAACAATCAGAGAGAAATCGAGTGATAACTTCCTTCAAGCGCAAAGAGAAAGACATAATGATAGCCACGGATGTTGCTGCTCGAGGTTTGGATATCTCTCACATTAGAACTGTGATAAATTATGATGTCGCTAGAGATATTGACACTCATATACATCGTGTCGGTCGCACTGGTAGAGCTGGATCTAAAGGCGACGCATATACGCTTGTAACGGACAAAGATAGAGAGTTTGCCGGACACTTAGTCAAAAATTTGGAATCATCTAATCAAGAGGTCACGCACGAGTTAATGAAACTCGCTATGCAGAGCCACACCTTCCGGAAATCTCGCGATCCAAAGCGTCAAAACAACCACCACCACCACAACCACCACCATCACCACAGACATGATTGGAGTCGAAACAGAGAGTCTGGCCACTCAAGAGGCCATGAAGACTATACTCACAGAAACCATAAGAGTCGTAACACGAGCCCTCACGAGGGTAGTTCGGGCAGTAGACATTCGAGCAAGTCAGATCACGAAAGGTCTTTCCAAAACAATCGCGGCGATCGATCGGGATGGCACAAAAGGTAGCATAGAGTCGTCCAATAAACATACTTCATTTACTGATCTCCTTCCAAAAGATGCTCGGAATTATCTAGCTAGTCAAGATGGAATCTAGAATTTTGGGCCTCTTTGATTCCTTTGAACAGTTTGAATCCATCTAGTTGAGCGTGAGAATGCGCCGTCAAGATTTAGAATCGGTATCATAACTGCGCGCTTGGATGAGAGAAAATCAAGATCAAGGTTGAATAAGAGAGTTGCACGAAGGTCGCTAGGCTAACACCAAGTGCACATAGCGCTCACTCCTTTCGCGCCATCTAAGCGGGTGGCACTCGTTTTCGCTTCTCTCTGCGACGTAACGTTCCATAGGGCTTCCATTGTCGTTCGAATACAAAAAATAATCATCAGCAAGGTAGACGTGTAGAGTTGTTGGACGCGCATGGTGGATAGATCACATTGTTTAACCTTTTAAACCCGTTGATCTTGCCTAAGTAAAGGCTCGAATTTCAGTCGACTTTTATAAGGACATACAAGTTTGTGGGCAATGAATCATCTGAATATTTATTATTTTAAAGGTCACCAACCTGGAAAGTAGAGGCCGGCTCGAAAATGAGGCCAAACGGTGCGAAAATAGCCTCATCCTTGCGACCTATTGCGCAATACAGCCACAAGATTAGCGTTTCTTCAGCCAAAAGCAAGCTCATCACTCACCGCAATGCACTTGGTCTAGAAAGGGCTTCAAATTCAAGCAATGATGAAGATCCTTCGACGACAAGGAAATATGCGCTCCCTTTGTCGTGCTCTGTAACAAAGTTGCTTCATGGAACTCAGAGAGAAAGCACACTTTTCGTCACAAATCCACGATTGACCAATATCTTCCCTGCTGGACCGAGCATCCGCGCCTATCATACAATCGAAAAGCATCGCGGAGCTCGCCTCTTACTCGAGAATGCCGCCACCAAAGGTTTAGCGTTCACGGAGAAGGAACGCGAAGAATTGAACATCTTGGGTCTGTTGCCCCCTGCCCATAGAAGCCAAGAGACCCAGGTTAAAGCTGCGCTCAACTTCGTCAACAATATTGGCGACAATTTGACAAAGTATATTTACCTGAGAAACTTGAAGGATTACAACGAGCGAATGTTCTATAAGACTCTAGCCGAGAATGTGGAGGCCTTGATGCCAATCGTTTATACACCAGTCGTTGGTCTAGCATGCCAAAAATTTAGCCACACATACTTAAGGCCGAGAGGCTTGTATGTAACCATTAAAGACCTTGGTAGAGTCTCAAAAGTTATCTCAAATTGGCCCCACGATAGCGTCCATGCAACCGTAGTGACAGATGGCGAGCGCATCCTTGGATTGGGTGATTTGGGTGCAAACGGAATGGGCATAAGCATTGGAAAGCTATCTCTGTATACAGCGCTGGCAGGTATACCTCCTCACACTGTCTTGCCGGTTTGCTTAGATGTCGGCACGAATAACCAAACTCTCTTGGAGGATCCCTTCTATATTGGCCTGAGGCAAGAGAGGGTCACTGGGGACAAGTACTTCCAGCTGATAGATGAATTCATGGAGGCTGTAGTGGAGCGTTTTGGGAAGTCATGTTTGATTCAATTCGAGGATTTTGCTAACTCAAACGCGTTCACCATACTGGAAAAGTATAGGGGTCGTTACTGTACGTTCAATGATGATATCCAAGGAACAGCATCAGTTTGTGTATCGGGTATAATGTCAGCTTCTCGTCTTGCATCAAGCAGGATCACCGACCAAACGTTTTTGTTCTTCGGAGCTGGGGAGGCAAATCTGGGTTCTGCAACACTGTTGGTTGAGGCGCTAATCGACGAGGGCTTGACTAGAGAGGAGGCAATGGATAGGATATGGATGATGGACGCTGACGGCTTGGTTGTTGATGGACGCGATACAACTCATTGGAACGGCCATAAAAAGGCGATGATACGCAAAGGTCCAATGTTGAGCAACTTTCATGATATTCTTGATCTGGTTAGACCAACTGCATTGGTCGGCGCCTCAGCCGCTACAGGAGCATTTACTAGTGAAGTGTTAAAAAAGATGACGACCTTTGCTGAGAGGCCCATAATCTTTGCTCTTAGTAATCCCAATTCCAAGGCCGAATGTACTGCTGCCCAAGCGTATGAACACACTAGAGGCAAATGCATCTTTGCCTCTGGCTCTCCATTCGAGCCGGTTGAGTTCCGGGGTAAAACATATACGACAGGTCAAGGAAACAATTCGTACATTTTTCCCGGAATAGCTCTCGCTGTGATGGCGGCACAAGCTCCAATTATACCAGACAAAACGTTTATAGTAGCCTCAAAAGCGTTGAGCGAGCAGGTATTGGCGACCGAGTTAGAGGCTGGACTTGTTTATCCCAAAATTGCACGTATCAGGGAGGTCACCTTGCATGTCGCAAGCAAAGTGATGAACTACTTTTACTCTGAAGGGCTGACAAACTACCACTTCGAGCCCAAGGATAAGCTTGCCTTCTTACGTGATATCCAATACGATTACAATTACGATAAATCACGGAAAGACGAGCATTCTTGATTTGGGAAAATTGGCACCCGAGGGAGTGTCCGAGAGACTAGTAAATGGTCTATGGGGACAGAGTCCAGCTTAATGATTAAGCTACACCTCTTAGGCGACCAACAAACTTACAAACATGCAAGTCAGTGTAGAGGAAGAGATCACAGTCTTATTGCTGCAATCGAAAAAGATTTGTGAAAAACTGGATTGACTGTTGAGTTTTATTAACGAAATTTTATAATGTAAATGTTGTTATCGTTATAGTTAAAAGGCTTGTTATTCTTGCTTCAATTGCGATCTATATTGTGTCAGTGTCCAATTATGAGACTAAACTCTGGTCAGGAATATCTGTTTAGTGACCTTCATCAGGTATTTTGGGCATTTCGTTCGTATCAACCTGTCGCAACTAGTTTGCACGGGTTGAGTCAGCTTAGAAAGGCAACTTGGTGTTTTGATTCAACGCTCACATTAGAATTTGATCCTCTAAATTCCCGACGTCAAATCATGAAAGGCACAGATCAATCAATAACGGTAAACCACCAGATGCGACGTTAATTAACGCTTGCTAGGTTACATGTTAAACATGTGAGCCCCTATAGCGTGGCCAATTGACCAGACCTCTCATGTTTGATCCAAGCGGCCCGAACTTTAGGAAAACAAAGTAATGAACGTACTATAATGTATCCTCTCAAGCAAGCACCTTTGTCGGTCAGGTTTTTTGAAACTGAGCAATTTTCAGAGCTGAATTGAACTCATTATATCTAAGCTTGGCTAGAATTCCTAGTAGTGGACTGATTGTCCAGAGTTTGGCGTCTTTTTGAGCATTCAGCAAATCCCTGGAAACTGAAAGATATCGGGTTAGCTGCAAATCGGAGCTTGTATGTGGCAACGAAATCTACTTAAACATACAAACTAATCAATCCGATTTAGTGGCGAGAATCCCAGGGGAAAATCGACGAGTCCCTATCACTGGGGCAGTGCTCAGTCGCCGACGCATTTCCTCTCTAACTATTGGGCAGAACGCATGTGTAAAAGGCGTTTCAGTTTTAGGCAACAAATTCTAGACCACTAAGATCGGATCAATCTGTCAATTTGGGAGCCAAACCTGGTAGTGACCAATCAATCTGGTTCCCAGAAATCCGATATATGTGGCTTCAGCTGGTGGAGGGAGCGAGTGAGTCAACGCTTAGCTCTTTGCGACTGTGCATGCCCAACTGGGCTAACTGATTGACGCTCGTGGCAAAATTGCAACATGCAAGCAAAATGCTCGGCTTACCTGGAAAATTCAGAACAAAATATATGAGACTGGAATTGGTGGATAGGAGGCAGATTTTCTACGATATAAGTGACTGAACACATTCGAATAAGCGGCACCGCGTGCAGGTGAAAACGTATGCTTCAAGCATGAGGTGTATGCTAATGTCGATCTACACGAACTTCAGGGGCTAGTTTCGGATATGAATCAACTTTGGACTTATCACCAGTCAGAATTTCACTTGCTTAAACGTTCGATTTATCCGACTCTAGATTTCACTCTGAGCAACTCTTTGATTCAAGCTCAACCATAGGCTTTGGGAGCAGGCCCAACCATGCCATGAGCTTGCAAGTCTCGCTTTAAACGAGCGTCTGGACCATCGAAGATTATTATCCTCCGATAACACTGACGCGCACAGGTAGCCTAAAACCAATTTCTGATTCAGCTCGAAACCTAAGCAGATTATTCTGTCTAAGATCGGCCGGTTGGCTGGAGGGCAAAGGGCCAAAGTTTGTTGGGGCGAAATGTTGAAGTGAGGCCTGATTGTTGCAATGACTTCAACAGAAAAGCCGGTCACGGAAGCTTGTACATTTCTCGCCCCTTTCTGTGCTCCCTATAAATGGGGGCCTTTTGGCGAGCAAATTTGGCGTTTAAACGAAACCTTGCACTCCGTGATGTAGTTTAGAGTTGGATCCGTCGAGAGCAGCTGCCTAAATGATGCAAATGCCGCGGGCAAAAGGGCCTTGGCCGGCTCAATGGCCGGGCTAAGGCCACTTGAGGGCGCCTCTGAGATGCGCAAGATGAAGAGGTTAGAGTTTGCGAACATCGGTTGGTCGGCAACGAGCCCAGCGAGGATGCTATTAGAGGGCAAGCGAAGAGAGCAGCTGCGAGCTGCAAACGAAACCGGCTTAGCCCCCTAGATCAATAGGTGGGCATGGAAACACGATCGAGCGCTGGTGTTTGAACACAGTGGTTTGTCGCGTTTATGCTTGTCAACAAAGCGTCAGCACAATTCGCCTATTCTCTCGCGAGAGTCCCTTTCGATAAGGATCCCTCCACTCTTCGTTGGCTGAGCGAACGGCGCTAGGTGCTCTCTCTCTCTCTCTTTCCCTCGGCCCAAGTTTGCCACGATGACCCATCGTTGGCCTCGAGTGCAGCATTCGCAGGCAAATGTGTCCAGCAAGCGGAGGCCGTTCAAGTTGCGCTGGCGCCGGTAAACCTGCCTCGCGGTTGCGATCCAAGGATGACAGCTCAAAGTATACGCATCCAAGAGCCTACTTGCTCATAAAGTGACCCGACCCCCAGCTGACAGGCATAAGCAGCGAGCAAGACCTGAGGGTATCTGGGCGAGCCTGCCATTAAGCATCCAGCTAGCTGCCCCGCCCGCTATCGAGCAAGGGAAAGGAGGCAGGATCAGTGCTATGATTGAAAAAGAGGGTTCAATTTTGGCCGCCGCGACGGAAAACTGGCGGTTTGAATGCAACTCTGCCTACTTTCCTGCCTCTGGCGTCATAATTAAGTGGTGGAAGTGCACTAGGCGAGATAGGCGTGTTGTAGGGCGATGCGGCTGCTTGGAAGCTGGGACGAGTTTCCCACCAACTGGCAGGGGAGCTTGTCCATGGGCCGATATTTGGCCTCCCTTGAGTTTGCCCGTCCAACATCTCTGCGTGGCCAAAGTTTTGCATGGGAGATAAGGAGGGCAACTTAATCGCTAGCACGTTTCAAACTGAAGCTCCACCATTACGCCATGCACTTGGGCCCAAGGTGGGGGTTTGCTTGAAAAGAGGGAACCATGATAGATATTACGTCCAAACACACACGCTGAAATGTCCGACAAACGAGAGAGACAGAGAGAGCAAAGGCAAAGATAGCGCCAAACGCGAATGTCCGCTCCAAAGGCAGCTCGACACAGCGATTGGGCTCCGCGAGCCCTGACGTCGAGCCGAACGTCTACAAGGATGCGCCACTTAACAATGGCCACCAACAGCCAGTCCCCCTATCCACCTATCAGTCTCGCCGGCTAACTTGTCTCTCGAAGCGCCACAAACAAAACTAACTCAGTTCACCATAACAACACAACCTCCATAAAGAAGTTGTCAGCGCGCGAACAAGCGGGAGCCCAGATTGTTAGTGTTGCTGTTGCTGTTGTGTTGCGCATTTTGCCGGTTGGTGGCCTTTTGGGTCCGAGGTTGCAATCGCAAATTGCACGTAATTCGACTTGACGATTCCAGCTTAAAGCTGCTCCGATCGGAGAGGCGAGCTTTTGTCGAGAGCGGCAATCGTCATTGGCGCTGCATATATACGCATGAGATTAGTTTAATTAAGCTCCCCCTCGCCCATGTACATGTTCCCGCCACCGGCCCAAACAGAAGCCCGTCCAAGATTGAACGCCACTCTAACTCGCTTCCCCCTATTTGGCCCAAGCTAACTCGCGTAGCATGGAAGCCGACCTAACTAACCAACTTAGACCAACATTTATCATTGGGGTCCAAATTGAGTTTTGTTTCGAGATTTGAGCTACAACTGGAGGCGGCGAATCGGCCATTGGAACAACTAGAGGCTCGATGCTTCACCTGAGCCCCTCTACCCTTTTACCCGCAATTGCAACACCAAAGCGAGGAATTGTCAATAAATAATTGTGTTAATCTGCTCAAATAAGCCCAACGGTTGAACTGTATTCGTCGTTCGCACTGCAACTGAATGGCGCATTCGAGCCGAGTTAATTTTGGGCCCGGCGACTTACAAGGTTGTTGGATGTAGTCGGCCAACGCGTTGGCTTCGGTTGCTTATTTGTTAGCATAGTGGCCTGTTTGCTTCAACATTATACAAACAAGCTACTCGCCGAAAGGACCAAGCTGTTTGCTATCCTCTTGCCCTTTGAGCTTCACTGGAAAACGAATTCGCACTTCACCTTGGAGGCTGGCGGCAGTTGGGCAGCGAGGTAGTTGCCTCTCCCACAACAACCAAACCCTTTGATAGGGAGCCACTGGCGGCTGCAACGGCACCGTTGCCGCGCCATTGCCTCCCGATCCTGGTTGACTCCTTTGCCCTCGTGTCGGGCAAGTCTCAAGCTGGAGCAACCAAACAACCCATATGCTTCGCCCCATTTCGGCCAAGCAGCGCACCCCCCAAGTTCATGCAAAATTGGCGCTCGCTCGCCTTTGTTGGACCGCCAAGTGAGCCGGCTGATTTGAGCAAGCCCATCCATTTATCAGTCTTCCACTGGAAAGACGTAGCTTCTTCTTCTGCTTCATTCCAACTCTGTTGCTAGCAGGTCCAACACCATTAAAGCTCAATATGAACCCGACATCTCAGCACACTGGACCTGTATCAGGGGGCATCGATGACTTTGTGAGGCTTCGACGAAATCAATTGGTGATGGAAAGCAAATCGACAACCAGACAACATGGCAGGCGAGCTTGTCAAAAATCCCCCATCTCAGGCCAAATTCAGTCAGCAACCGAACGTCGAACTGTTGGTTGGCAATAGAGTTGCCCGGTTTATTGGGCAGCCTATTGCACTGACGACGACCATGGGCCGCCAGTTGGCGGGCCCAAGGTAAGGGCCGAGAGTGGGAGGGGTGGCTGGTTCAGAGGTCCGATCTGGGAGAGTTTGCTTGGTTGGAGGATGGCATTCGAAGCGTGCTGCTTGTTTGCGGATGGAGCGCAGCAACGGCCAGACAAAATCTCGTCAGTCGGCCCGCGAGCTGAGCTTGCCGAGATCGGGTTGGCAAGCTAGCTAGCGAAAGTGGCTGAGGGTATCTCTGTGGGCTGTGTTCACACATGGGGACGCAAAGCGATCGCTCGCTGGTGAAGCGAATGTGACTGCGAGTGCTCGCTCACACGGGCGCGCTGTTTCGCCCATTGGCCGTGGCCCGCTCGCACCACGGCGACGGGCGCAACGGAGCTTCATGCCGCCGCCGCCGCCGCCGCCGCCGCCGATCATCCGCCACTAGCCCAGCGCGTCACCGGCGCCGCTACTGCCGCTGCAATTTCAGCTTGTCACATCTAACCAGATCTCGGGGATCTGAAATCCTGCACCCGATGCCTTTCTACGCAAATTCGTAGCCAATGGCTGAATTTCACCATTCTACCTTCGTCTGCCCGAACACAAGCTCACAAGCAAACTAGCTGGCCGCACTGGAGTACAGTCTCTCTCCCTCTCTCCGCTCGCTAGCGTTTCAGCGAGTGCGCTATTTAATCGGCCGATAGACGCCGAGCGAGCGAGCGAGTGAGCGAGGCAGCCAGCTAGCTGGAGAAAAGGAGAGAAGAGAGGAGGAGAGGAGAGGAGAGGAGAGAAACGAGTGGGCCGTAGGAAACGGTGGCTCTAGTAGCAGGAGTAGACTGGAGCGAGCCTACGAACGGGGCCATAGAGAAAGGGATAGAGCGAGGGAGGCAGCCGAGGGAGAGAGAGAGGAGAATGCGACAGAGGAGGGGAGCGAGAATTAGCATTTGTATAATTCACGTTTGATTGCTTCTATCAGTTGGGGGCTCAAGTGTAAGGCTGGCCAATGTTGTAATCAGTCAGCTAGGCATCATTGCTGGCCCAAATGGGGCTCATATTTTGCAATAGAAGGCCACAAGAGCAAGCAAATTAGCCGAGTTGCAAGCGGGATAGAACGAGGCAAACGGGCCAGCAGATAGGCTGCTCTCTCTCTGGCAGAGCTCATATAAATACACATCTAGACTACACCTTTGTGTATATACACACAAAGCCCCCTCATATTCTGGTACTGTCCCTGGTGGAACTGTCATCAAGGAGGCGTGAACAATGCCATCGTATCAAAATCACTGCGCCGAGGGCAAGGCAAAGTAGCGGCTAGTGGGTAGAGGGGAGGTCTTCTCTACTCACTAGCCGCTCGAGGGGCTAGCGGAGGATCCAGGAGAGCTCGCGCTTGTCCCAGTTGCGTGATCGCTTTATATAGATAAATACCCAAGTAAATTTATATACACACACATATGTATATACATATATATGCATATACGGATATATTCTATCCGTTCATGATCCGAGAATTGTGGACAAAAGATTTTAATTTATTATTTTGATGAAAAGAAGGAAACCGTTATAAAGCCTATTGTTACTTTCACTTACACGCAAAGCACACCAACACAAACAAACCAGCGCAATTAGCCAGACTCATTGACAAACGAACAGACACACAAGGATCCTGGGACAGACGCTACCAAGATTTTCGCAACGAACCTGACGACATTGTGGAGAGATGTCGTGGCAATTCGATCACCTGGCTGGCCCAGGGGCGCCTAAGGCCTTCATTGCCGATGCCATTGACACTCCCACTGGCTCAGAAACAGCATCGCTGTCCTCATTTTCGCACCTAGACAATGATCCAGCGGCAGCTGGCGCAAGGTTGCAAGTGTCTGAGGGGGCCGAGCGGTCCGTGATAATGGACCAATCGTGTCAGCGGGCAAAGGTTATAAACGATGTCGAACCGACCAAGCGGGTGGAGGAGAGGAGATTCTTGAACGAGCTGTCGCAGCAACAAGCGGCCTCGCAAAGGAAGGAAACAAATACTCTTCAAAATCAACATCAGATGATTGACGCAATGGATCTAGCGGAACGTACTACAGCTCCCGAACCAGATCAAGTTCAATTAGCATCAGCCTCGAGTGGGGTCGATCTTCTAGTCGGCCACTCTGCTTTTGGCGCCATGAGCTCCGCTGGCCGGACTTTGATGGACAATCTAGCTTCCGATCAACATGCTATACCGTGGGCTACCTACTCCATGCCTATGTACTCATCGTTTGGCGTAGACTTGAATTTTCCAACTGAAAGCGAGAGCGCTCTCGTTGGCCAACAAACAAGCTTGTCAGATCAGAAGGGTCCCAGCTGTAATAATAACATTGAAACCCTAAATAATCTTGAAGGCAGCGCGAATCTCATCGAGCGTTTCAATCCACAAAATAAGGTTGGCAAGAAAGGCGCTGGCTTCTCTTCGCTGTCCAGCCTGAGGAATCAATCGACAGGGAAGCGACCTAATCATCCCCAAGATAATCTAATCGGATCGGGTAGATCCTATTCAAGTGTCATCCGTTCCTCCCAGGACATGCAAGCCATTCAGGATGGAAGACTTTCCATGTTTTCTTATCATCAGCAATCAACCGATAATAATGCCTCCCCATCTATTCTAGCTGATAACAAATCTAGTCTAGCTCCCACCAATCAACGGCATTCGTCTAATCTTCAGCACGATTATCATCCACACCATCAGCAGCAACAGCAACAACAACAACGACAACAACAACAAGAATCACAATCGCAAGCTCGTCATACAGGCGAGTTTATACCCATCGCCAGCCAACATAGTCACCAATCAACTTTGAGTGCGAATCCGGCCCGTTTCAATTTCTCCGCTATCAACCAACCGCAGCCCCATCGTAGCGATAGCGTTTCAACGGCCAACTATGTTGGTTATTTATCTCCTGGATCTCTGAACTTTAACGAAAAGAATCACCTGGGCGGAAGTGGCGGCATAGCAAGCACTAGTAATGGACTCAACAAGCGTCGAAACAAGCTACCTTTCTTCACAAACAACTCCTCGCTCGGTGATGGGCAGCACACTCTCAAGGTGGACATGTACGGAAGTGCTCTGGTCAATTCAGATGGCACAGAGCGCTTTTCGAGAAAGGTGTTTGTTGGCGGATTGCCGCCTGATATCGATGAGGAGGAAATCAAGGCCAGTTTCAGGCGCTTCGGCTCTCTAGTCGTTGACTGGCCCCACAAGGCTGAGAGCAAGTCATACTTTCCGCCAAAAGGTTATGCCTTCCTATTGTTTCATGAGGAATCTTCAGTTCAGTCTCTCATTGACGCTTGCATACAAGGCGATGATAAGCTTTATTTGTGCGTTTCAAGTCCCACCATAAAGGATAAACCGGTCCAAATAAGACCCTGGCGCTTAAGTGACGCTGATTTCGTCTTGGACTCGACTCTCGCCCTCGATCCTCGTAGGACGGTCTTCGTCGGCGGCGTCCCAAGGCCTCTCAAGGCTTCAGAGCTGGCAAACATCATGAACAACCTTTATGGTGGAGTCTGTTATGCTGGAATTGACACTGACCCGGAGCTAAAATATCCAAAGGGCGCGGGTAGGGTTGCGTTCAGCAATCATCAGAGTTATATTGCCGCCATAAGTGCTCGATTTGTGCACCTACATCATAGTGAGATTGAAAAGCGGGTTGAGGTTAAGCCTTATGTTTTGGATGATCAGTTTTGCGATGAATGCCAAGGCGCTCGTTGTGGTAACAAGTTTGCCCCCTTCTTCTGCGCTAATGTCACTTGTCTCCAATATTACTGCGAAAATTGTTGGTCAATCGTACATTCGCAACCTGGACACGAATTCCACAAACCTCTAGTCAAGGAAGGAGCCGATAGACCTCGAGGACTGCCTCTCAGGTGGTGTTGAGCTGCGAGAACAAGTGCCGCTGAATTTGCGAGGAATCCAAGACCTTATCAAACCCTTCATGGATAATTCGTGTGGAAGCTGAGTTATGATCGTCGTCTTTAAGCATCTCGACCTCGGCGAGTTTACGCTTAAGAGAACTAGGAATCTTGTGATGAACTAGTGAACGAAATATTAAGTTTACAAACGGAACCAAAGGGATCCCGATTAGATAATGCACGAAAGAGAGCGAGTATTTTGGGTACCGTGCATCAAATGAAGAGTTGCCATAATTGTGGATTAACTATTGTTCGTTTCCATTGTGTATCAAATTTAAACTATTATTATTGAGGCCATTGTAGTGCGCAATCTGAATCCACTATCATTAGCGAGTCGGGATGATAATACAATCAGTATACCTTCAAAGAATCCAACTCCTTGATACCTCGATACTTCATTGTATTCTTGCGTATTATTATCTCAGTCATTCGTCACTGTTAAAGAAATTCTGCGAAAATTAATATGATTTAGATCGATTCTAGTCAGAAGCAACAAAGGAAAATTAGTAAACAAAATAACTCGAGATGTTTCCATGAGGCTCACGAGTTTATAACTTAATTGATATCCAGCGATGAGACAGACAAGATAATGGAACAAAATGAGTAATTCCATTCATTAATCAGCACCTGTTGGATTCAGAGCATCACTAATCGTGGAATTGCCAATTTTCGGCGCGCAGCCACCATGATCAGTCGCAACCGCTTTTGGCTCATTAACCAAACGTGTTACTCGAGTTTAGACAGAAGGCTAACGTCCATCTTTATACGTCGATCGTCTACACATGGGAGGACTCGCATGAGCCAAGAAACTGACACTAGTGAGACAGCTAACGAGGACTACCGAGTTCGAGCAGGTATATGAGCCGACAGGAGCGGTGGGTCAAAGCGGAAGGCGGCGACTAGAGGCTCATCCTGTTTGGCTCACGCGAATGTTTTTAGGAGAACAATATTTCGAATTTTTATAAACTTGTTAATGTGTTCAGCGTGTTGATTTTTAGGAGTATAAATAATTCAATTCAAAATCAAACTGACCTCAGTTGTGTATCCGTATTTGAATTCAAAATATGTGCTCATCGTTTCCTCCCACGGTTGTAGTTTGTGCGCCAACAAAGCATTTGATCCACAGGTGTGTAAGGTATACCCGAGGACAAAAATAGATTCTCAGCAAAGTGCTCGATCCCCAGCATCCAGGATATTGAGGGCTCAGACGGGTATGGCGATCGTTGTTGAACTTGATCCCCCTACCAGCACTATATGGATTTCAACTTATCAGTCGGCTCCCCCTACTCCATCCAGAAGGTATTGGGTGCCCGCTATCGTTGTGATGAATATCCCGACAACAAGCATGATAGAGTTCAGATAGTCTATCCTGATTTTAATATCGACAACATATAGGAGTAACGGTTAAAGGAGTGGGCTATGAGCCTAGTCACTATCATCATCTCCTGTCTCTTTATCCAAATCGCCTACCTTGCGTTGGCGAAGGGATTTGATTTGAACGGTCCACCTGAACCAGGGGAAATCCAGCCAATCGCTGAAGTTACGGTAAACATTCCTCCAGATCACCATGATGCAAAACAGATTATGACTACTGCAAACAGAACTCCAAGAGTATCACCAAGGTTCTATGAGAAAGTCAATGCCCTTTTTAAAATATTGGAAATCTGTGATACGGATGATTTTGACATCAACAAGATCAAGCTTCCAGATTCGTTTGCGGCTCAAAATAAAGCAATGTTGGCTCTGACCAAGGTGTCAAGCTCTAACTTGATAATGGAGAAAGACTTAGTTAGATTTAAGAGGGTGATCAAAAATTGTAGATCTATCTCTGATAAAATCCGAGCCCGAAGCGAGGCGATAATGGGTACCGAGAGTGAAATGAGTGGAGGAACAATAGAGGAGTTGAGGAAATCCCTCAATAGTTCACCGTTTGATGGTATGAGAGATAGATTTGTCGGCTGGTTGAGACCTAGTAGAAAGAGAAATCAACCTAACGATGCAAAACGCAATCCAGGGCGGGAAAATGGTAACCTACATAGGCATGCACACACGACAACAGAAGCTGAAATATCGGATACCAAACGAGATAATCAGACAGAAACAACAAGACTTATCGAGTTCCTATGATGCGCTCGCGCTGAGCAACTTGATCCGACGGCCAAAATGGAAATCAGACTCTGTTTATGTAAATCAATCAACTTTCAACAACCTTAAGGCTGTGTCGCACCAAATACTGCTTCTTACATAGATAACACCCCATGTGCAAGTTCTGAACCACAAAGTTGTCTCGCTGTTAGGGCGATATTTCCTGATCAATATCGAGTGAGGAACCGGAAGCAGGCCGACAAGTGTGCTATCCTGTATGAATTTTATAGCCTCAAGTTCGTTAACCTGATCACTATAGAGATTGAATGGTTCTAGTTGTGGTGACAGAACAGAGATCATCCTTAGGATAGTTGGAAGAGGTAGAGTTTGCTTCCATCGTTTCACCCATTCAGGGTTGATTTTCCAACCAGTGAGGCTTAAATTAGTTTCTAGGCTGAGATCGTAGCTTGTGGCTTGAGTCTGATCCTTGACCATGACCTCCTCAAGTTCAAAATCATCCGGAGCAGTATGCTTGCTTCCGTGATGAGATTTGTCGCAGTAATCGCCATTGTCTTGATGATTTAGTTGATAATCGGTGGTTATTGCACCCCCTTCTAAGCTTTCAGGCGCCGATTCGAACTTTGGGGCTCCGTTTATGGAATCATACAAGTGAGTCGGTAGAGTAACTCGATGAATATCTGGAGTCTTGACGAGGGACACTTTCTTCTTACTCGACTCGAGTTTGTTGGCGCCATTAGAAGAAACAGTGGCTCTCATTTCACTAAAACTTGATGCTGCTGGAATCTCGTGAATAGGTTTGACGATACTAAGCGGATTGGTGTCGTTGCTTTTACACGACGGATTGGCCACCTCAAGCGATTTGATTAAATCCCTTTTTGTGATCAACTTTCTGAGCACTTTCTGGATTCCAGAATGAGATGTTGGTAAATTTGCAAGTTTTGAAAAAGCTTCCTTTTTAGTCAGGATAACATAGACGAGGTTCGCATTTCCGTCGTACTGATATTGGATAATGTTATTCATGGTTTCCAATAAAAACGTAACTAGATGATGATAGTTAGGTTCCGTAAATACAACGTAAGCTGACGAAAATATTTCAAACAATTGCATCAAACACTTGCTCGCCATCATTGACAGTGCCTTCAGATAAGGACTAATATTAACGATTATTGTTAATAGAAAGTCGAAGAGCTGATTGAGGTTCTGTCCATGTAAGATGAGCCTGTGGAATATAACGATCGTGAGGTCGGCATGGGATCCTGAGAATGTTGGCGAATCAAATAGTATGTTGGTCTCACATGGTTTGTTAAGCCAAACTCCGAAGTTCCTTTCTCCGCTCAGCATCAATAAATTGAACACCCCCAAATGAATCTGGGCACTTTTGGTTTGATCCAGAAAGTTCTGATCAAGATTGTATAATATTGGCACAACAATATTAAGAACATCACCAGTTTTCAACAGATGACTCATGAACTTCTTGTTCAAATTGCAAACTCTCCAAAACAGGACCAATAGCTCTTGATTGAAGTTTATTCGCTTGCTCGGACTCATAAGAGATCCTTGATCAAAGCAACTATTTAGTAACCTGCTAAATCCATCGATAATAAAGTCGAAATCTTCCTTCCTGTGGATTCTTGACATGTACACGATGAACAAATTCTTATCATCGTCACCAAGACTGCAAGGACTAGATTCTTTACTAGATCGATAATCGAGCGTTGCGATCAGAATTTGCAACGCTAGTTCCACCAATTCTTCACGGGTATCTTGAAATAACAAATAATTGAATGGTATTGACTTACATGGCTTGTATACAAATATCGAATTCAAGAGAGAGGCGAATATCGGGAGAACGTGTCGGTTGTCTGATGATGCAAAAATCTCTATCCAGTAGTTCCTCTTATCAATCGCATCTTTTGGGGTCTCGTATAATGTTGTGCTCAAACAAGCTAGGAGAAGTCTCAGTAGATCTGATCTAATATTGTCATATTGAGTAGTCGAGTTGATTTTTGATTCGAAACCAACTCCTGGTTCCCATATATAATCACAAGTGACCAGTGATTTCAAGTCCTCGGGTGGAGCATCGATAGCTGTTGACAAATAACTATCCGAGCGTGGCAGAACCGTGAACTCGGGACAAAAAAGAAGATCGCAGATTGAGATTATGAGCGATCTTGCCAAGTTTTCACCATCCTCGACCAAACTGTCAGCACGGGAACTTCCCCTAAGAGGACTCAGGTTGACCAGATTTCCTGGGTACCTGTTTTCGCAAAGATCAGTGGAAACGCCGACATCCTCATCACTGTTCAAGAGTGTTTCAGTCGCCGAACAATTGTAGGCTTTGCTTGATCGTGACCCGGAAGGAAGATACGAGCGGTAATCGATTCTGGCTGATTTCTTAGGAAAGATGAGTTGAGGTTCATTGCGTGGCCCACTCGCGTCACACAAGTGGTTTTGGATGAAGAAGTCTCTCCACAATTCATCTTCGAAGGCGCAAGGTACCAGCTTGGTTAGGATCCGTGTGGCATTGAGAACGGCGTTCTGTTGACTAGAAGTGTTACATAAAGTTCCAGTGGCTAGACGTAATCTCTCGATCATCTTATAGGTCAGGGTGGCAAAATTTCTGGGAGATCCGTCACGTAGCATACGGACCTCCTGAACGCTGACGCTCCCGATAATTAGAGCAGCGCTTGTCGCATCCTCTAGCCAGAATTGAGACCAAAATTTATCATCATTGACGCTGATAGGATCCGCTGATATGTTGAGGATTATAATTGCGTTTCTGAGGCTAGATTTCGTGTTTCGGATTCCCATGATGAGTAAAACGCGCGTGGCATGAACTCATCAATCAATTTCATAACTCCCAGAGATCGATCTATACTGGTCCAATAAAAACTGTGAGTTTTGCTATCAGCTTGTTGGTGAGGAACTGTAGATCTTTCTCAGGCATTTGATGCCATAATATAGAATTTCTTCATTAGTGCACATGACTAGAGGTACGACTCCCCTTCTGTGGCGAGGTTTCGAAAATGGTATCGTTCTCGACAAATAATTGTCGGGACAAAGATATGACTGATTCTCCAAACATGTCTATACTCAATTCATCTATGTTCGATGTTAGGTACAGAAGTAGTAGGATTCCCGAAAAGCACATCTAAGCAGCTGTAGGATATAGCCAGATCGCGACTTCAAAACAGATGTAAAACGCAGAACATATGTGACATGATTCTCGCAGGTCGCGAGGCTTTTATAATTCGCGCCGGCGGTCGCCCGCGCAATGTGTACATATTGTTGTGTTGAAGAGGAAAGTTATGCCCGCGGACGGATTTAGGTCTGTCAGTAGATGTCGAGATTTCGGTAAATCGACACCTAACTCGCCACGACCCAATATACTACCCCACTCTTCGATCAAGGCCGTCATATTATTGATCTTCAATTTTGTTCAGGATAAGCAAGCATGGCCAAAGTACATGTTGTGAATGTTGTCGTTCTAGACAACCCCTCCCCCTTCCTGAACCCATTTCAGTTCGAAATCACATTCGAGTGCATAGAGGACCTGAAAGAGGACCTTGAGTGGAAGATTATATATGTAGGTAGCGCTGAGAGCGAAGAATACGACCAGACCCTAGACACCGTCTATGTCGGACCTGTACCTGAGGGCCGGCATATGTTCCTCTTCAAAGCTAATGCCCCAGACGCTGGCCAAATACCCGTGGAGGATGCCGTCGGTGTGACGGTCGTACTCCTCTCGTGCTCTTACCGAGGTAAAGAATTCTTAAGAGTCGGATATTACGTGAATAATGAATACGTAGATGCAGAATTAAGGGAAAATGCGCCAGCGAAACCATTGTTTGACAAACTACAAAGAAACATTTTAGCCACAAATCCCCGTGTGACGAGGTTTAAAATTGATTGGGACTAACTCAACCGTTGCCTTTGCTGTTAAATACGCGTGTAAACTAGTGTATAAACGGACATGATTCTAACAGTGTTTGCTATTCATGAACATTTATATGGCCGCATCAGATAAATTTGACATAATTTTCAGGCAGTAGACCCCTCTGACCGTTCCTTTCAAGGGTCCCAACAAGCCAGTTTACCTCAGCAGACTGACGAACTGTAGGTGCAGTTTTAGGGAAAGATTTGGTTAGCATGCAAAAACCTCTTACCCTAAATCATATTCATGGGCAACCACTCCAACTTACCATCATTTATAATTTCATTGGGACCAAAGGATAGTTCTGATTCTGTGTCGCCTACGCAGGCATAGAGTGTAACAACTTTGTTCGATCGATATGGCACCTTATTTGTGTTCAAGGCATAGTAAGGGAAAGAATTCATCGGGTTGGGGCTATTATATCGTTCACCAAGAGGACCGCAGGTCAGGCTCCCTGATGAGTAGTTCAAACTATTTGTATGGCTGGGATGGTTGTCCAGATAACCTAGGTAATTCATAGAGTTATTCATAGAACCACCTAAATGCTGATAGGCTTGTTCTGCTGGAACTATCAAGGCTTGATCGAATGAGTAGGTTTTCATGTCATTTATGGGCCTTATGTCCATAGGGGCAATGGAGTTCGATATGAAGGGGGCTTGGCGACTAGTGTGGTCATAGCTTTTGAGAGCAAATTGAGCGAGATCATTGCTACCATTCTGAAACTTGAACGGTTTGTTAGGATGGCCGGTGTTGATGGTGGGGGCAGAGGATGGTAGATTGTGGTACTGTTGATTGGGAAGCCCAAGGCCGAAACTATCATCATGATTAATTACATGATTGATGGGTCTACATCGGTTAAGTTGAGAAGAATCTGGGTATGGTTGTTGGGGATGATTCATTCTTGGGTCATTGAATATAGAGTCGTATTCCTCAATAAGAGTATTGGCAACAACGTTTGAGTACTTGATTTCCATAATTGAAAGAACATTCTCCTCTGGTCCCCGCATGAGGGTAGGCGCAAAGCAGATGCTCAGGTTTGAAACTGTCATGAGGTTCTTTTGAGAGTGACTAGCGACTCTCCTGAGATGTTCAACAAGTATTTTGAGCAAAGTGAAGTTTTCAACCGGTAATTGCTGTATCAAGTTCTTGATTTTGTTTCTCCTAGTTTCAGTTTTCTCTATTTCTGCATAAAGGAGCTAGTTTTAGTGAGAGTTCGCTAAGAGTGATCGAATGATATTAGGTATACTTACTAGCCGCTTCTATTATCGACGGATGGAAGTTATATGTCATCAATGGCTCAGAAAGATTTCTCAGATAATTTTTCAAGGCACTAGTGATGGTTTTAGTTTCCCACTCTATCGGATCACTGAAGTCAGGCATCGTTACACGACCCGTCGTCGGATCATAATTCTTTCGATCGAGGCACATTTGCAATAGTCTAGCCACACGAGAGTTTACTCCACCTATTCTGTAGAGACCTTGGTCATCTAAACCCCTAGCCTCAATGATTTCAATACACTTTCTAACGAAACAATGACCAAGCTCATCTAAATGGCACTCCTGTTGCTGTTGGGGCGTTTGTGGTGGGGTTGGCTTCATGTTACTCGAGTGATTTTGTTGCTTATCCTGTTGGTGAGTATTGTTACTGTTGCCGCTCCTCATGAGCTGATTTGCAGCTGCTGCACCTGTATAATTAGGGGACTTTGAAGCAAGGACTTTGTTCATTGTATCAAATTGTCTCTATAATGGAAATGGCCGGCTCAAATTCTAGCAGAATTGAGCGGATAAGATTATTGTTAACTCTGGGCTGGTCTAATTTGCAGAAATAAGTAAGCAAGGAATAAATGCAACAAATTGATGGATTGTCTCTGAAATGACCTAATATGGCTCATTCTGTGGCATCGAAGATAAGATAATTGTGTAGGGTAGGTGAGAGATAACTGATGTTACTTCTTCCAAATGTGCCAGTTATTTTCATGTAAATGTATGCGAATCCTTGTTGAGACTGGAACGATAGCAATCTAAGGACATTCATCTTGTACCAGAAACAACAAGTGACAGCCTATGGATGAGTTAACGGCCGACACTTGAGACAGTTAACAAGCTTGGTGCCATGAGCATGTCGCAAGATGCTCATAACGAGTTGCTTGCACCAAGACGTTGTGGAGCGATATGAGACAATTATTGGGAGCTTCTCGTTCAGTAACCGAATAGAATTCTTGGTGGCGGAATATTTTCCCTCGCAGATTGAGCTCGAGTTTTATGGATTTTTGGTTGGTAGAATTTTTGATGATTGAACTTCTCGAGCTAGATTGCTTTTGATTCTTGTGCTTTCTTATGCCAATTGGATAACGGCACGAGCATCGCCAACCTCTGAGGCTTTTTAAGATCCGCTGCTTTCGCAATGTAGCTTTAATTGGAGTGGAAAATCTGAACTGCCTCACAAGAACGCCAGAAGTGAATAATTGAATTTGGCAAGAATATAACAGTAAAAAATTCAAATTTACGCGCTAGCGCAACCAATCATGCCTTACTCTGTGTTCGACGGAACCTAAGCGCCGCTTTTTAATGGAATCCCCTCTATAATCGTACGAATAAACTATTCAATGATTCGACCGAGATCCATCCGATATTTGCTGAATATCGTCAGGTATTAGAACAAACTTTCTCCAAGATGTCTAGCATAGATGTCAAGGTGCATCCAGTTGTACTATTCAATATAATTGATTCATTCGAGAGACGTTCAAGGAAAACGCCGCGCGTGTTTGGCACATTGTTGGGTAACGTGGACAAACTTGGCAATGTTGAGGTTTCAAATTGTTTCGTTGTACTATATCGTGAAAAAGATGGAGAGCTGTACATGGATTTAAATTTAGCACGCGAATTAGGAGACCTACATAAAAAAGTTAACCCAAATGAGGTAATCGTTGGTTGGTTTGCGGTTGGACCAGGCAGCAACGATGATTACGCTTTCCTCCTCCTAGAATATTATTCCCGTGAAACAGCAAACCCAGTCCACCTATGTGTAGATCCAACAACGGATAAGGGCTTGGATGTTAAAGCATTTGTATCGACAAACTTTGGTGTGCCGAGTGATGACAACAAGTCACGGGGTACAATGTTTTCGCAGGTTTCATCGCTATCAATTGTTGCCGGCTACGACACTGAGTTGGTTGCTTTGAAGGCTTGTGCAAACAGTATAACGGAGCCAGAGGGATTACCAATCGATTGTGAGCTAAACACAATTCTAAAATCGTGTAGCGAGATTACAAATTTATTGACAATTGCGCTAAAATTTATTGATGAAAAAATACTTGGCGCCTCAGCGGCTTCAAGGCCGGCGAACAGTAACGATATTGGTAGGCAGCTTATGTCAATGGTTGAGAACGTAATCCCGCTTGACGCGCAAAACGCCGAAGCCATGAATGCCGTCCTCAAGGATCTACTGATGGTAATTTACCTGGCCAATTTGGGGAAGACACAATTGATGTTGAACGAGAAGTTGGTTTTATCATAAAAGTGCACACTCTTTGCCTCCCCTGTAAGAGCATACCTTATAGAGACTTGCTACATTTTTGAGAGCCGCCGAATGTGGGTTATTCCTGCCAAAGTGCGAATGGAGAGCACGAGACCAGATTGGCGCTTTTCGAGTGGGAGTTTTGAGGTTGGTTAGAATGTTTGGGGCGATTGAATGAGGTCAGATTGAAGGGGAGGGGAGACAGCAAGGGCAAGTTAGCGGGCAAAGATTCAAGTCTTGTCGGCTGGCAGATTGAATTGGACGACGAGAGCGACAGTTGTTTTGCTGGCCTCGGTTTTAAGCTGGGTTCGTCATCTCAATTTAAGCATTCACCGCGTGCCTTTGATAATGATGAATTGAATCACTCAGAGAACACGGATGAATACTCAATTTGCATGACTCGACTCTTCGAGCTTGAGGCGGGGCGGTTGAGTTTGTGTTGGTTGCAATGGTTTGCGGCTGGCGCTGTTCCTGGGCCTCCTGGCCGCGCGCCCAGGCCATCAATGGGCGAGCTCTCGGCGCTGGAGTGGAGGAGGGTCAATCTTGAGATGGTGTGGCTGGCCGGCGACCTTGCGGCTGACGAAGCTTGAGTGGCTGAGTGCGCGCGAGCCGTCCGGCCGCCCGCCTAGCTCGTGACAATTTGAGTGCTAAATCTAAGTGCTCGGCGGCTCGTGCGAGTGCCTTCGTGTGGCGAGAAGCCAGCGCTGGTGGTGATGTTGGTTGGTTGCGAGGTTGAAGCTTCACTGATGACGTCGCCGAAGCGAATGCCAATTGAACGTCAAACTGGCAACCTATTTATGCGCTCCAACTCTCGTTATCTCGCTCGCTGGCACCGGCCGAAATTGAACTGGAGTGGGGGCTCCCCGCTCGGGCCGGCCAGCCAAGCCGGCGGCGCTGTTGGCCCGTCTGACGGGCGGATGGAGTGCGCGCGAGCGTGTGTCTGCGCGTCTGACGGGCCGAGGAGCGCGCGGGGAATTAGTGGCCCTGGTTGGCGGCGAGCTGGGCTCGAGTTGCGCGAGCTGGCTGCCTGGCTGCCGCTCGCTTCGGCCGGCGAGAGAGACGGCGGCAAACGGGGAAAACGGTGGCTCTTCCTTTCTTGCGCCCGCCCAACAACTACCGGCGGCGCGACCAATTCCAGCCCCTAGGAGCGAGCGCGGCGGCCGCCCGTTAGTGTTGCGCGCGCGCGCTCTCTCTTTCCCTCTCTCTCTCTCTCTCTCTCTCTCTCTCGCTGTCATTGCGGCCGCCGCTGTTGCGCGAGCAGCTCGCGCGAGCCGTCCACTCGAGCGCGCGCCAGCTACGTGCAAGCCCGGGGGGCTTCGGCGCATTCTGGCCGCTTGCTCGCGCGAACTCGCGACGGCGCTATAGGCGGCGCGCGCCCAGATCCGCGCGCGAGATTCGCGGCGGCAGCGGCAGCCGCCAGAGATGATATCTGGCCGGTAAGTGATTGGCGGCGCTGCTGCCAGTCGGCGGCGCCGGCCGGAGCGGCACGCACTGGGCCACTTCCGCGCGCAGTCCGCGGAGGCAGCCTAGGCGAACTTGGCCCACTCAGGCGGGCGCCAATTGCGCCCATGTTGGCGGCGGCGGCGGCGGCGGCAACGGCGAAGAGCGCGCCTCTGCGAAGCCGCGCGCAAGCAAGCCAGCTCAGCTCAGCTCAGCTCAGCTCAGCTCGGCTCAGCGCAGCGCAGCCGAAGAAGCGAGAGCGCGCGCGCGCACGACCAGCCGGATATTGGCGGCCGGAGATGGTGAACTTTGTTTTGTCTGCGGAAGCTGAGTGGGCCAACCAAAAAGAGTCGCGTTGGCCGAGCTCGTGCTCGTGCTCGTGCGCCTGCGCAAGAGTGCGGCCGCGCGCCCACTGGGAGCCAAAATGGCCGCCAGCCAGCCAGCCAACCGGCCGGCTGTTGTGCAACTGAACCAAGCTCGGCTCAACTGGAGCGCCGGCCGCCGGCCCTTTTCAAGTTCGTGCTTCCCGTTCGCGCTTCCCAAGTCGAGCGTGCAAATCGGAATGGCTCGTATAATGGATTAAATATGCAACATTCGGCCCGAGCCGCCGCCGCCGCCGCCGCTCCACTCTGCGCCCGATCGGCCGGCGAGCAGTTCGGTGGGCGGCCAATAAGTGGCAGTTTGGGCGCCGCTCGCCAGCTCATTAAGCGAGTCCGCGGCTCGCCGCCAAACCTGGCCACTCCGGGCGGCGCCGGACGAAGGGGCTGGCCGGCTGCTCCGTCCCGTCGGCAACAAATCCGCGCCCGCCCGCCGGCCGCCAGCACTGAGGCCAGCGGCGAGGGGAGGGGGCGGAGGACTAGAAGAGGGGGAGGAGGAGGAGGAGGTGGAAAGTGAGACTGGAGTTGGAATTGGGGCTCGAGTTTTGGCTTGGGGTCGTTTGGGCGAGTTTGCGCGCTGAGGCGGCGCCAGCGGCAGCAGCGGCGGCAGCAACAGCCGCTCAGCTCTCAGAGGCGCGCACAGACGCAGAAAGTGGGCCCGCCGCTCGAAGGCAACTCCAAGCGCGGTGACGCACGCGAACCAGTTTAATGAATGGACGGTGGCCAAACTGGGACAGATGTTCCGCTTTTGCCGCGCTCAGCAAGCGGGGAGATGGCGCCGGCTTGGCCTTGAGCGGCGCTTTGTTTTGCGCCCGCTCCAGCTGAACCAGGCCGCTCTTGTTGCGCCACAGGGGCAGCCGGGTTGCGCTGAGCGGAGCGCCAGCGCCAGCGCCAACGCCAACGCGGAGAGCGGCCACGCAAACGCGCCAGCCCAACCAAACCAAACCAAACCGAACCAACAAACCAGCCGGCCAGCCAACCAGCCGACCAGCCGACGATCATGCGAGCAAGCCCAATTTCCGCCGCCGCCAACCACCAGCCAGCAAGGGCGGAGGAGCGCCAGCGGCGCCAGCGGACGAGGCGAGAAAATGGGAGCGCAAATGAATTGAATATTGGCATCCATTCAATTCCCCTCCTCTCCTTTCATCTATTTATTCTGCCCACTCGGCCAAACTGGCGCGCGACTCCAACGGAGCCAAGGCGAAGCAAGGCGGCCCAATCTATCAGGCGCCAGCTTAGTCGGCTGCCCTCCTTCCGCTTCCACTTCCACTTCCACTTCCTGCCCTCCAAACCTCGGCGCTCGCAGCGGCCTTGCGCGGGTAAACAAAATATTGGCATAGCGGCCAAACTGGGGCCGCCCTCCACGGAGGCGAGCGGCACGCACGCAGGGGCCGAATTTGCGCAAGCCAGGCAGGCGAGCGGCCATATCTTGATCCAGCGCATCCAATTTAAATCCCTCCGCTACGTTTTGCGCGCCAGCCAGTGGCGCCGCCCGCCCGCCCGTCAACCAGCCAGCCAGCCAGCCAGCCAGCCAGCCAACCAACCAACCAACCAGCCAGCCAGCCAACCAACCAGCCAGCCAGTGGCGCCGACGCTTCCAGCTCGCGGGCCAAGGCCGCCGCCTGTCAGTGCCTAACGAGCTGGCCGGCCTTGTTAGTGGTTGCGCCAGGTTTGGGCCCAGTTTGGTTTCAATTTGCCGCCCGAGCTGTCGGTGCGCCGCCGCCGCCGCCGCCAAATTGGATGGCCCCTCAACTGTCTTGTCGTGTTTGCTACAAGCAAGCCGGCTCACTATATAAGTCTTGTAGAATTTGTGCTCGAGTTGATAATCATCGCGTTGCCGCTTGCGCTGTCAGCGGGCGCGCAAAGCGCCGCTAGGGCGCCCAGGCCGCTCGCTGGCCGGCCACTCTGCGCGCGCGCCTCTCCTATCCTCCAATTGTCAATATTAATTTGCCGCACTCGAGCCTCCAGGCAAAATCAGGGGCTGCGGCCAAACTGGAGGCGAGTGGCTGGCGCCAGCTGCGACAAAAGAAGCGAGCCGGCCCAGAGATTGGAAACACCATTTCCAGCTAACTCGGCCAAACCTTTCGCGCCATCCGCTCGGCCTCAAAACAACAGCCCCATTGCCTCCCCCTCCCCCTCCCCCTCCCCCTCCCCATCCTCGCGAGCGCCGCCAACGAGGCTAACAAGATTAAAAGTTGATCGCTCCCCCTGCTCTGCGCCCAGAGGGGCTCGCTCAGAGCAGCTCGGCCACCGGCTGCAGCGCCGGACGAAAACTCGAAGCCGGCCAAGTTTGTTTCGAGAATGGCGCGCAAACAACTCAATCGTGTTACCGATCACTCAGCCCTCTTCCCCAGAACTTTGTTAGCCATTTCCTTTGGGCGCCCAAACTAATTCAGTTTGTCGCGCAAGCCATGCGCGTTTGGCGGCGCAAACATGCTAATTGTGCGCCGGCAAGCGAGCGCGAGAAGCCCCCTCTGAGGGGAGGCGGCTCTGGTTGACCTGGTACGCGTTTGCAAATGGCCGCCCTAACAAGCACGAGCTGGGCGGCCCTCTCTCTCGGGCGGCGAGAGCGAGCGAGCGAGCGAGCGGCCGCTCCAACTTGCATCAGAGCACGCAGCGGCGGGGGGCGCGCCTAGTCAGCCTGTTGCCAGGCAGGCCGGCGGGCCAGTTAGTTGGCTGCCCCACACTAGATCATCTCCAATCGGGTGGCCTCGCGCAGGGCGCCAAGAGGGAGCTGCGAGCGCGCGCTGGCCCCACTGAGGCCAGCTCTGCCTGCCAAAGGGCGCCAACACTCTTCGTCGCCGCTCACCTAACCGTCTCAGCAACTTGACGCGAGTTGGGAGTGGACGAAAGCGAGAGTCTGGCCCACTTGTCGCGCGTGGAGCCGACCAAAACCGGGGACAAAGCTAGGCGGCGGGCGGGCCGGCTAATGGTGTTGGTCGGATGGCGTCTTGGGTTGGCACGAGCGAGCTAGTGGCGCGGTCTGCGTCGCTGCCGCTTGGCTCGCCCAACACAAGAGCTTCCAATTCCGGCCTATAGGGAGGGAGAACAATCGAATCACCGATGAATCCATCGGCAGACTCGCCGATTGGATCCAGAGCTGCTAGTAGGAGGGGGGGGAGAGAGAGAGAGCGAGGGTTTTCAGTGGAGCGCAAATCGCACGCTTGGCTTCAACGTTCCCTCCTCCCAAAGAGCGCCCTTAGCAAACGCGCTTGCCAGCTCAAGCGACTAATCTAGACGGGATTCAGTTTAGCCGGCCCGAATTCATCACCTGATTTCGAGCGCTCCACTTCCTTGCTCCTGAGAACATTATTGACTTACTTTCAACCACTAGCAATCATTGCTCTATCCTGGCGACCGATCTAACGACGACAGGCGAGCGCCGCATTGCGAGTGTGCGACCACAAGCGGCCGACACAATTGCCTCCTCGCCAAAAGCAAGGGCAAACCATTGAGACATGGCAAATGGCTTACTGGATCCACTCGTGGCGCTCGAATCTAAGCTCAAGCGTGTATTTTGCTAGTGCAACCAAATCAAGCAACTAGCAGGAAAGCGGGCGCAATTCTACTCACAGCTTTCGATTGGGCTCCTCTCTCCCTTTCTTCCCCTTAGCGCTCTCTCCCTCCATCTCTTGGGACTAATAGTGGCAAAACATAGGAGTAAAATGGCACAGTGCTCCGCCGATCCCTCCACAAGCCAGCCCTCCCCCATCGCTCGCCCCACTCGCTTTCGTTCGTGCTCTCAGCACCAACTTTCACGCGCCATTTTCCCTCCATTTCCTCTCTCGTCGGTCAGAAAATATCGGCTCGCTATGATCCATCAATTCGCTATCTATAATGGACTGACAGTGGAGCGATAATGGCCGAGGTCCAGCTCCAGGCAAGCGAACCAGGTAACATATTTGGTCAGCATTAACGTCGGATGGTCCCTCTGGCCATCACCGATTTCGGCCAGTTTAGATGCAGTATCATCTTTCCAAGTCCATCGGCCGCCCAGAAGTGCACGTGTCCTCCTCCTTCCGCCGGACCAAACTAACCCCAGTGTCATGCCGAACGCTCCCGGGAATACCAAATCAAGCGCCCTAACCTGAACCTCTCTCTCTCTCTCCCTCCCTCGTAAGATTATCTACGTCTAAGTATTGCCGGCTGGCTAGTTCCAGGTGCGTGCGCCGGCAAAAGGTTGCCGCCCGTTCGATCTCGTGGCTTGCATCCTGCATTAAGAATCAGCACTTCTCCCCGTGGCCAGGTTACATTAGACAGCCACTCAACCTCCCCGCTATCTCGTCATTTCGTCCAGACTAAACTACGAACTCTCTATTTTGTTAAAGTTGGTAAGCTGGACTTAGAACGGGCAGTTCTTATCTGCCGTTCGATCTGGCCTCTCTGGATCTGGAGCAATCGCACGGCTCTACTTTGCGCCGATAGAGAGAGAGAGAGAGAGAGAAAGCTTTGCGGTCCTCGACTCGCAGAAACGCACAAGAGTGCCGCCATTAACTACGTTTAGAAGCATGTTAGCTATCAAACGAGTCACATTCAGAGCGCCATACCTCGTTCTTTTTCCCAACTTTGGATTTTGTGTTACGACCAGCGAACATTTAATTCTTCCTCACAGGCCTTTTGGTTCCGGTTCTAATGGAACAAACCGGTCAGGGTTTGAAGCTCTCTCCCTCTCTCAGCCCATATGCGTCTTTCTTCGGCCCAACAGCGGTCTAATTTCTTTCCATTCGGATGAATCTCACCGTGACCGTGTAACAGGGTCCAAATTCTTCACACAACAATTACCAACTTGTTCAGTGATACATTTATTGGGATAAAGATCGTTATCAACACTAAATAAGGACGCTCATCTTGGACAAACTCTGATAACTCGAAGGTGAGACCATGAACGAGGGTTTTGAATCGAAAGAGTAACTATCTTATCAAATGCGGTGTTGTAACAAATTTATTATTTTCTCTTGAACCAGACTTGAATCTAAACTCAAGATAACGATAATTTATTTACAAATCAATGCGATCACCCGTTAAATCACCTCGGATATTGCAAAGAGAAGTATCTGGCAGTTCCAAATCGTTGGAGCAACAAGGAGCCTCAGGGGTTTGTTGCGCATTCCTGGCGCTGTAGTGTTTCCGTCAGCACGTTTGTAGTTGAGGGTCCTATCTCTCCATTTGGTAAACCTTTATTCTGACCTGCTGCAACATAGGAGAATACACATAAAATTGCATAACAAATTTGATCCGCCATTTGGGATTTGAAGTGCTTCTGTGTGAGCTGACGATTCTTGGGATCTGTCGGATTGTGACGGGAGCGGATTAGGTTGTTAACTTTAAATGGCCGACGATATTACATGAGTCATCTCTTAATCACTTACTATATTCCTCCAACACGAAAGTCCCACCCTTTTGCGTGAAACATTTACGAATATTCTCTAATCGCACAAAATACTGGATTTAAGTCATAGATTTCGAGATTCATCAAACATCGATTGCGATTTCCATACGATGATGTGATGGATGTCAGGAAGAGCTTTGTTAGTATTATCAATGAGGAGGTGCAAATAGATTGTGATCAAGATCGTAGAGGAGAGTCGGGAGACATGTGGAGTGCTAGACCACGATCTGGATGATGATAGACAAGTATTAAATTGATGTTGGTTGTGGTATGTTCAAGTGCAGACGGGAGAGACAGTTTCCTCAAATCTTGTGATACGCGCTGGAACCAGTAGATACACTGGCTGATGTGTGTAGTTTTCATGAGTTTGTTTTGGATATACGAGATAAGACTTATTCTAGACCTGATGAGGGAATTCCGTATCATAAACATTTTGCAACATCTATCGAGCCGGACGAGCTCAAGAACTACCTTCTCTCTCAAATCAAAAAACTAACTCAAACATTAACGTGCACTCTGGGGGAAGATTAGTGAAACAATCAGTTTAAGTACTTGCTTGAAATGGCTATCGGTGATATGATGTCATGCAAATGAAGATTTCTCTTACCGATCTGACTGAATTGCGTCTCGTAAACGAACAATCAGAGCTTCAGTGTTCTGATCGGGCTAATCAGTTAACGAAGGTTAACCAGCTACTTAGATAGAGGTCAATCATTGATTTGAATGAACTCATCCAGTGAGACCCACAAACGCGGATCTTCGTTGAGATGCACATGCTGCGAACTGCTAATCTACTAATCGTTCTCTGATTCAATAGAAAAATTAAAGGAACAAAATTGTTGCTTAGGTAAGTTTCCGTTATGTGGATGATGAGGCTGTAGACCCTGTCCGGTCGTTTAGTCTCCGTATACCACAGGAAACACCCATTATAGTTTAGCTGCACGATGAGAGGAACTCGAAACTAGATGCCCCTCAGTAGATTGCTGTCGACAAGCTTCGGTATGCTTTTCCCTCTGCTTGAACATCAAAGCCATTCAATCATGATACTTAATTCTATCTTCTCACAAATCATTGCTTCGCACGTTCCACCGTGTCACACAAGTTTGATTGATAGATACCCCAAAATCCTATTCGGCGAAAGGATGACGTTGTGTGATTGAGGACAATGAAAGTTTTTGAGTAAAGATTGAATCATCAGTATGAGTTAGTCAAACTTAAACCAGTGATTGCTGCCCCAACACACATAATACTATTTCAGACTGCTTGTTCAACCGATCATAAGAGTGAAATTCGGTCGAAAAGTGTTGATCATTACCGGCATTGATCAACTTGTTGATGACAGTAACTTACCTTGCTGGTTGCGAATAACAAGCCTACTCCCTCCATGCAAACCTGCAGGATACCACCTTCGCCAGATTTGACATCTAAAACCGGAAACTCTCCACCAAGCTCGGAGCAAACTACCAAAGTGGATCAGTCAGTTTCTACGGAACAAATAACAGCCACCGATTGCGTACAGTACTCACCTCTGTTTGATCCTCGGCTGGACGCGGCCTTTTGCATTGACTCTTTAATACAATTATACAGCTCTTGACATTTCCTGGTGTAGTACTTGTTGAGTTTAGTATGTCCGTCTGACTTTCTCCAAAAGCAAACTATCTTGTTCTTAGGGCTGTAAGTCATGTTGATCAGTCTCTCATACCACCACCGCTCAATTATAACACCTTCTAAATTTCTAACGACGAGCCCATCGTCGCGTATTTCCATGAAAACTATATTGCCGCTAGTATCAGTGCCTTCATGTAGGGTGAATGTATGTCGGCGCACTTGTCGACTTGCCATAGGCTTCAGATCAATATCGTTGCCTTTCAAGTTCTCGATTTGCTCCAACAACTGATTGATCTCAGCACTGTTGATCAAACTAATGTGACACTTCCCTAGCAGACGTCGTATTTTTTGCTTGATAGATTGCTTATCGACCTGGAGCATAACCATGAAGGCTGTCATATTGTAAAGTAAGGTGGATAATAGCCTGTCCTCTTCATGTTCAAGTCGTTTCTTGTCCATCTCGTATAGTAGCTTATATCGTTCAAGCATTTCGCTCGGACCTTGATCCAATCCTATGAGACATCTCTCGTGAGAGACAGCATCTAGGAATGCCTCCTCCCAAAATTGAACTTGATCCCATAGAGGATTCCTATTCTTATATATAAGTCCCTCGTAGAGATATACTCTTGGATGTTCGTTCATTGGAGCTAGAGTTATACCGCTTGTTAAGGTCACGTAGTTGATCTCCGGCAAGCCATGTTTTGGATCCCACACTTGTTGTGAAGGCGGTATAACATCATTAGATTTCGCTGGGAAGTCCATATCTCGATCGTAATTGGTTGATGATTTTTCGCATCCATCATCCCGATCGAAGTTTCTCTCGTTCGAATTTCCAGATTGCTCATTGTCATTTGAGGTCGTTAAGTTGGATCCTAGCGAACTCGAATCATCGGAGTGCAACTGCAATGGGTGGCCTGGATCAAAGTCGTCTAGTCCAGTCTCCTTTCTGCTCGTTGATTCCTTTAGTTCCGGATTAGACTTTTCACATAGAGAAAGTGGCTCAGCATCTGGCGTTGACGATGCTATTCTGCCGGGTTCTTTTCGCTCTAGGGGAGGGCCATCCTTCGAGCGATCGCAGCTAGGCTCTTTGGACCAGTAGTGGGTGTGAGCCACCTCTAGTAAAGAAAAAACACTCGCCATACCAACCAATTTATTGTGCATGTAACTGTGCTCCAATCCTGAAACTATAGCGGAGCAAATTCGGATCATTCCACGCCATACAGCTTTGGACACCTGGACGTCGCTTATTCGGTCATCAGGTCTGATACGAGCATCCATGTTCTTGTTGATCTGGGATAAAACTAAGTCTCGATAACTTTCGTCTTCAACTAATTTCTTAACTCGATTCAACTTCAACCATCCGATTCCTTCATCTCTCATAACGGCGCTGGTCACCTCTTTTAAAAACTGTTGGTTATCGCCATCGCTCTGAGTTGTCCTAATTGGCTGGGGTTTATCCGACTGATCGCTTAGACCCGTTGAATGCTTGATGAGACGAGATTTTTGGACAAGTTTTTGGCCTGAGAAAAAGTCAGATTCATCCTGAGCGTCGATTGTTCGATTTCTTAACGAATTTTTCAATACATGCATCCGCGGACGAGTAAGAAACGAACTACATGCGACAGATGTCCTCCTAGAAAGCATCAATCTATCACCGGTGCTTTGTAACATAGGCTTGGGTGGTTCAAAACTACCAACTAAAGAAAAAGATCAAGGTGGCACTTAAAATTAGGACAATCTAACAGTGATAACTAAAATTTGATTTCAAAAATTTAACTTACTCGATGGGAATGGCGCTAGTGGTCCTGTTCTATCGCGCACCCGATTAGCAAAACCAGTAGCCTTGGATCCAAGCCAGTCAGAGAACATGCTGTTAGCTTTACCTGCAATGTTGCTAAGGTCGGGTCCAATATTCGTAGTTCTGCTTTGCTGATGGCCTAAACTAGTGGATTGGTGTCCTGAATCATGTGTGATGTTTGTTGGATCTCGCGTAGATGTGCTGCTTCTTCTATCGTCGAAAAATGCTTCTCCCAAGTTCTGAAAATTTCTGATCAGCTTTTGTCGGCCGATATCTGCTGCTGGCATGGCTGAAGTCTTCAATGCTATCTTCCCAGCATCAATCGCTGCTCTAGCCTCCTTGACAGCTCCCTTAGCCTCGGATGTGACGCGATCGAAGAAGGCGCCCATTTGTTCGGTTCCCAAATTCTTGGGCAACGGTGATTGATTTCCAGATGACTGTGAGTTTTGTTTAAGAAACTTGGAGTCGCTGACAGATGAGGCACGGTCGATTAGTTTTGTAACACCTGTAGCGACTTTAGATCTGCACGAACTAATCGCATTAACCGTGTCTGATTTAGCACCTGGACTTGGCATAGCTGCTTCGATTTCAGACGGTTGGTCGCGTGCCGAATCGAAAGCACCGGTTACCGAAACACTGTCTAAACTTGCCTCGGTAGAGAAATCCCTTGGTGATTTTGGTGTGATATTGTTGTTTTCGTCGAGGGAAGTATCAATATTATTCGAAGCAACAATAGTGTCAGAATCTACAGATTCGAAAAGTTTAACTACAGTCCCATCTTCAAGGTTCAAAGAGGCCCCACTATCTTTCGGATGCAAACTATTAAAATCAAACTCCTCTGTTCCTGACTCGTCACATGAAGAAGAGTCTGGAACAACCTTTGATGAATCGTTTTCGTCATCGGAGGAATCTGATGGCTCCAAATGTCTGACTTGTTTTTCAATATCTTCAACCGGTTCACTTGTACTGCAAGATCTTTTAGCATCCTCTGAGGATTGCACGAGAGAATTAGATGGTTTAAAATGCACCTTGATATCGCACCTAATGGGGGGAAATCTTCCGATATCGTGGTGGTAATTTGGTGGTATTGATTGCATGTAGTGGTTCGTATCCCAACTACCAGTGCTTGAAACCGAACTAGAAGCTGACGACTTTCTCGAGTGGATGTCTAGAACGTCAGGGTGAGCTAATATTCCAGCATCTGTCTCTTTCTCTGCCATCCAATTAGTTTCGGTCTCTCTATCACTACTGTAGCAAGGCGATGAGTCGTTTGAGGACATATAGGGAGAGTGTTGGTCTCCGTCCACGACAGTATTGTTGTTTATGTCGCTTATAAAAGCTACACCGCTAGCATACTGTCGGTTCTCATCTCCATCATCAGAGTGATTTCCAGCTTTTTCAGGAGCATCGTCATAATAATCGCTGAACCTTCCGGTGCTACTTGCTGCCCCACTAACGCTACTCGAATCTCTTATTATTGAAGCTATATCATCATAAAATTCTCGCTTGTCGCTATCCCAAATCTGGTACTTCAACGATTTAAGTTGATTCCCATACCATTTAGGCTTGTCTCCAATAGTTGCTGGATCATACACACCAGTTTGGATTCTCTGGAAGGCAACATTATCTGGGCAAAGGGCCCACTCGGCCATATATTCAACAGCCTGAGTCTCAACTAATTTAACCAAAAATGTGGACAGTTTTGCTCTGGACTGAAGGAAGGAACTCTTTTGAAACGAAACAACTGGTCTCGGATAGAGTCTTATCGTCCTCGTGTGCTCTATGAAATTGGCGAGTACTTCTTGGGAGTTGAAAAACCGGACCATTGCAGTGCGGGCAGCGACATCCACAGCATCAGTATCGTTATTGATTATCGTTAAGGGATTGAAATCTGGAACACAGGGAGCGGCAAACGAGGACCTAGTACTTGATGCGGGCGAAGATGCATTGCTCGAATTCGTTGGGGTTCCGCTGAGTTTGTTAGCGGCAAACTGTAACAGTTGATTCGCGGCTGCCATAGAGGGGCGTCTTTTGAAGGGGGAAGATGTCGTTGACGTTTGAGTATCATTTAATTTCGTCGTTTTAGCAACCAGCGAGTGGACCTTAGATACCGAATTCGAGTTGTCATTTTGATGCTGGGGCATTGGTTTAGGCGCAGCATCGATACCAGACATTGAATTTAAAATTTTCTGTAGATTCTGGACAAGTATGTTCCCCTCGTATTCTGGTAGTGGTGGCAGATCTTCGACATTAGTGGGCTTTTTGACCTTGTTTGCATCTAAATCCACGATCCAAACATCGTTTGGCAAGGTAAAATTAAATTTGAATTTGAAAAAACTTGAGGGGAAACCAATGATGAATGGTGTAGGAGCCAGTAGTAACTGTTCAGCCGAACTCATACACGATGGCAGCAACGGTATGACTGGGAACATATACTCGAGGGGGTATATCATCGTAACAAAGGCCATGACGCTCATCGATAAAGCGTTGTAATCTTTGGATTGTAGGGCAACCTTGTGTTCGAGTAATATGCATGTGAGCACTTGCAAGCATGTTTGAACGCCAAGTAGTTCAAGTGGAAGATGTAACGGGAAGTCAATGAGCGAGAATCTAGTATGATCCGGTAGGGCAAATAGTAAAGGTTGCTTCAATGAAGATGTCATTATGTCAACCTCGACTTTAGTTTTCTCTGGCACTGGTACAGGTACACTGAGTAACCTCAACAGCCACGCCTCAACTTCAGCCACATCGTTCAAGGTGGCGGGGTCTATAGAGTTTTCGTCCAGATCTGGCATGGTTAACAAAGCCCAAATTGGATTAGAGAACGGGCAAGTATGTGTGTGGTGGTTGATTAAAGAGTGACGGCTGACCTGGGATCGACGTGATTGTTGTGAGCCTTTCCTCGAACGGTGATAAAACTTGGAGTAACATTTGCATTTCGGTTGGCTATCCTTACTGTTCATTAGATTGAGATTTCTATCATCACAAGCTTGAATGAATTTTTTGATAATATATAAACACTCTCTGAACGTTGAGAAGAACGGGTGATGGCTAATTATACAAATGGAGTTCAATGCATAGGTGATCTTGGACTTCTCACTAGGCGCAATTGAAGGATTGGTTCTACGTTTTCTAGATTGAGTATACTTTTGGTGATACAGCTTACAGTTGTCTTTCTGATCTCCAATAGAATCATCATTCTTTTTTATTATTTCACAGTGCCTCTGGTGTCTGCCGGCGCCACTGGATGAGACAATCGAATCCGCATTCCCCAAGCTACCTGACATGTCATCCCTACTTGTCAAAACCTTCTGGTTGTCGGCGTCTGACTGCAATTGCTCTAACACCTTGCCGGATCCAATGCTATCACTATCGATTCCAGATGAAACTCTAAAACCACTTTCCACAGTGCACTGTGTTGAGCTACTTGATTGGCTAGCCTTGCAAGCGTCTCGTTGATCACCATCGTTGGTATCCTGACGCTGGTTGTCACTTTGCGCCCAGGTTGTTGAATTTTGTTGCCTATGAGGACATTCCTGTAATGGTCGATAGTGGTTCAGGCAGATACCGTAGCGGACGCGACTGGTGTCCTTTTCGGTGAGTAGGAACACAAATGAGTTTATAATTTGAGTTGGACCATTGTAAGCGTTGATAGTTGATTCAACTCGATCGCATCCCTCTGGTTGGCAGAATATAACCACATCAGGCGGAAGCGCAAAATCCTCGTGATCCTCTGGTGGATACCTGCGGAGTAGATGGGGCACCCGACTGTGGCCACCGAGCGAGGGCGACGTTTGGCCCTCGCTCATGTCGGTGGTTCGCGGGCCAACGAATATGATGTAGTCGAGGAGCCTCGGACAGAAATACTTTTTCATGCTGTCGCCCATGGTTCCAAATTGGAGGTTATTTTGCCGATTGGTCGCTGATCGGCCGATTAGCCCCAAGTATGGCGCCAAGGTAACAGGTAGGCTGAACACTAAATAGATGGAACGCTTACACCAGCTTGGCGAGGAATTTCCACTGATTGGTGTTGACTTGCTTGGAGGCGAGATTGGCTATCATGTTGGTTGCTCTTGCTCGCACTTGGTGGATTTCGTTGTTCTTGTTAGCTGCTGATCCTCTTGAAGTGTTTGATGAAAGACAGAGAGTTTGCTTGGCGTCTCCTTTGTTTTTAAAATAAACTTCAACTAAACCCAACCCTTGCCATAGTAGCAATATTGCACCAACTCTCTAGTCTTGCTGCTAGGGGGCCGAAATGGAGTTTGCTCGAATCAAACATCTGCTAGATTTGCTTGAGAGTAAAAGCGCACAGCTAGCCCCGAAACCAGTCAATACTGAGCAAACTGGAGATCCTCTAGCCAAATTAATTGCAACCACCGACGACAAGGAGGCCGCCATGTTTGCCAACTCGCTCGTTCGCATTAAAGTCTTCGCGTTTGCAATTCCGTTGAACCATCGAACTTGAACCAGAGGCTTGGTGAAACAGAATGAGCTGCAGTGGCGGCGGCGGTGGCAGCGAATTGTTCGCGGCCACGAAGATGGCGGCCAGCGAATTGTTATTTTCGTTCTTCGAACTTGTTCTTTTTTCGGCCACTTTCGTTCATCATTTCACCAAGCAAACGATTTCAACTCCGATAGTTTTCATCATGACTAAAGCTGGACGATTTGGCGCCCGATGCAGAGGATCAGAGCGGGATCAAATTTTCGTTCGCTTTTTGCTCAGAGACGAGAGGGTTGGCTGGTGTGAATTTTAGTTTGTGTGTTTAAATTCTGTTTGTTGCCAGAATGAGCAACTGAGGCCAGGCTTGTGTACGAATGGAATTCGTCGTCCTCTTTCCTCTGGAAACACAATGCAGCGAACAAAGCGGACCGATTGTGGAGGCGAGCGAAAACGAACTAGGCGCACGAGAGAGGCGAGCGAATCGTGAAAACGTTCTCCCCCCAACCGGCCACAGGCTTGGCCCTCTGGCTGGTTGGGGCCGTGCAACGCGCGCTAGAGTTGCGGGCAAAGTGAGGCGCCAGCGAGCGCAATACTGACTTCGTGTACGAGCGCTGGTGGGACGGTGTGTTTTCGTTGCGAGAGTGGCGGCGGGTGGCTGCGCCGGTGGAAGCGGGCCGAGCGAGACCTCATAGTTGGCACAGTCCTCGTTTGGTGGGCCAGGGTCGAGCGTGTGCGTGAGCGAGTGCGTGCGTGTAGCTAACTCTGTGACGTAGTTTCACTGCTGCTGGCCCGATGGCTCCCCAAACCGAACGAGCAGGCGCCGTCGTGGTCATGACCCAAATAGAGGCGAGAGTATCGCCCGCCCTGCTGCCACCATTTCAGACCCCTTGATTCCCCTCCCCCTCCACTCCATGACTGATCCCACCAGCGCAGGTGCGCCTGCGCCCCCGATTGGCGATCGCTCGCCGCGTAAAGTGCCAGCACTCTCTCACAAAGGGCGGCTAGCTGAGCGTGCACAGCGGGCGCCATTTAACGCGCCAGCCGAGACTCGCATGGGCGCAGGTGGTTGAACGTGTAAGCCGATAAGCCAGCCCTGATAACAAGCTAAGTGGATGAACTCGTTTTCCTAGTGCACGCAAATAACCGCACAGCTGGACGGCAATGGCTGGGGCCCCCGCACACTCGCTTAGCTGGTCAGCAGGCCTCTAGCGGATATTGCTGCTTCATGGCCGCGCGTCCTGTGTGATTGATGCCTGATCGAGTACCTAATATGGGCGCTGCTGAGGTTTTGCCCCTGCGCGGTATTGGCAACTTTTGTAAACATTGACTTGTCTAGCTTTGATTCCTTAACTTGGGCGCATTCGAGAGGTTGGAATGTCTGCTCGCCCAAGTTGGAGGTGTTCGCGATTGGAGGGGTTGGCCAATAGAGATTACATTGCGCGGAGTGATGGACGCCCTTGAAGTTTGATCGCGACAACAAGTCGTTGTGCAGACGTGAGCATGGTCGTTGTTGTTGTTGTTGCTGTAATTTTGCTTTTATCGATGCCCAATGGTCGCGCCCAATGGTTCTATGCGTGATAGACTAGGCGGAGGGGTGAAGAGAAGAGAAAAGAACAGCGAGTAGGTATCTCGATCTCTGGAAGTGTGGTCGCACCAAACACACTATTGGTTTGTGGCAAGCTAGGAGACCATCCTGAGAGTGCCTTACTTGACGGCACCAGTTTTAGTCAATAATGGACAACAAGGACAGATTTACGATCACATTTACAGCGGCGCGTTCCTGTCTGATGTGCGGGGCGGACAAGTCGATATCCTGTTGACAAAGTTCAACCCCTCAACAGAATCAATTATGCCCAGCCTACAGAATACTGCGCATAATGAAATAATCCGGCCCAACTTAAATAGACAGATTTGAGTTTTAATGCAATTTTATGCCGTTGAAAGTGCTTCGGCTTGGGCCGATGCGACAACCTGATGGCTTCTGAACGAGTACCTGCCAATCTTTGTCGTTTGCCCACTTAATGGTTGATCTTTTGCCAATACTTCCGGTGCCAAGCTTGACACCAAAGCGCCGTTTGTCGCAGCACATTGATGCAACAACTTTAACCTTAAGATGACTGACAGCTTTCAAGCTGGTCTGCTCTGGTCTTAATCATGCTCATTTGAGCTTCCAACTCAACCTCAGGCTCTTGGAGCGGAAAAACGTGACGGCTAGTTGTGCCTTCAACTCTTGTGACTCGTTGGCAAGCTGTCTGATGTCTAGCCCACCAATCGACTGCCTGCTAAGCCAACAGCTGTAGCCCTAAGGCTTGACGTCGACTCTGTACGAGCGCGCCGCCAACCAAGACTGCCAGGACCGAAAAACAAAGGCTTCATACAAGAATAAGCTTGCATTAAAGTAACCAAATTGAATGCTCTCACTCTCTCACTCTCTCTCCCTCTCTCCCTCTCTCGCTCTCTATCTCTATCTTTGGAATAAGAGTCTAGCTTGGCTTAGGGGGCGTGAATATCGACATATCGCAGTGTAATCTTATTCTAACCAAATGGGCAACTTGCCTAAATAGTTGGCGACCAAATAGGCTTTCAATTACAAACAAACAGTGCGATAGTTGATAATGTTAACTTTCTACAAATGGACTGGTGTCATTGTTGCGGACCTTTGAGTTAGATGTAAACTGGCACAACAATCGGCAACAAAACATCATCATCATCAACATCAATATAATCAAGCCGATGATTCCCATTGCTCACGTATGACGCAGCTGATAAGCCCCATTGACGGTGCTAAGCACCTACATGAGATGCCGGATGACCCAATTAGCTCGCACACTTTCGAGTGATAGAATTCATTCCCATTTCCTTATTCGCACCAGAACCCTTTTGCGCTCGCTTGCCAATCAACTTCGATCGAGCAAAACTAGGAGGTTGAATTGTAGAAGCTCATCTAAAAGCGGCTCAACTCAGTCAATCGGCAACTTGGACTTGTCGTCGATTGACTGTTGCAAACTCAGCCTTTAGAGGCCTAGCACTTGTCCTCGCTAGCACCTACCTCTTTCGTGGGCCCCATTGGGCGCCTGTGCATTTCGATCGAATGATTAATCTGCATTTATTGCTAACATGGAGCTCCGATTGCCAAGGTCAAACCAGCTTGGCTTGCTAAATTGATGGCCTATTATGCCAAACTCTCTCTCTCTCTCTCTGCGCTCAGTTATTTTTCGTTGATTACCTTTCCGTTCCGAGCTTACGAGAAAGTTTTCGCTTTAGCTCGGTGGAAACAAAACGTTGCGATCGCAAATAGTGGTGGCGCAATTCGCTTGCTAGCCGACCATGGAGAGAACTTGGTCGGCTGCTCCCACTTGAGACACTAAAAGGGCTTGATTGTAAGGCTTGTGGACAAGTCGCGTTCATCCAGTTTGGACTGGTCAGCAAGCTCTGCGCTTCTGAAAAGCAAATTACGTCAAACTAAAGGGCAACAGGCCGACCTAAAAGGGAAAGGGTCGCTAAACCGGCGGCGCCGACCAAGTCCGCAAATCGTTGGCAGGCTTCAGCGGGCTCATATCTGGTGGCATCATCTTTCTCCTTACGTGATGGACGGTTATTGACTGAGAGACAGGACGCAGACACTAGCGGGAAGACGTAGAGTGAGGGGCGGGCCGAGTTGCGCGACGTAGAGGTGGCGACAGCGGCGGCGGCGACAGCAAAGACGACTGATTAGGCAAGTACAAGCACTCGCGGGCTAGCCACTCGAAGCCGTTTTCAGGCAACCGCAAACAAACGGACCCGGCTGGCAGTGGTGAGACGACTAGTGAGCCAGATTGTCCGCTAGTATGTGGACCTGAGTGACGTAGGGAGGCTGACAAGACTAGGGATGAGGAGGCTAATGAATGCCCGCACAAATTAGCCTAATTCTTATCCATGGCGCAGAGAGTATTTCAACAATAGCTTGCTATAGTTCGCCTCCAAAGCAGCAACATCCCCTTCTCACTCCGCTGCCTCCTTCCTCTTTCTTTATCACCAAGTCGCTTCTCGCGCTCCAGATTGTGTCGTCACAAGAGAGCATTGGCAATCGGTCTGAGTCTTGTCACTTTGTGCCGATCAAAGTTAGCCAGAATTGAGGCTTGAACAGTGGATACCAGTAACAGGAGGAGAAATATAACTTCGTTTAAAAGCGCGCACAAGATTCAACCGAGCTTGTTTTGGTCGGCAAAGCCAGCTGCTTGCCTCTAAAAATAAGACTTATCGGCTGTTTGGCCATCCAAGGAGCAAGTTGTTAACTTCAACTGACGGTATTCTATCGCAATCCAGCCTCTAAACTCTCCATTCCGCCGGTTAGAGTCGGGTCTGTTTCGCACACCCTCTATCTCTCATAGAATCGCCTTAGTCTCCCCTCTCATCCCTTTGTTGGCTTGTAAAGCTGAATACAGTCTGTCAGCTAGCCAATCAGGCAAAAAGGCTAAACTTTAGACAATACATACAATCGTCAATACGTCGATGTTGGCTCAACCATTCTCTGGTCGCGTGAAACCAACAACATGGCTCATTTTTGCCCGATTCTCACTGCACTCGCATGGGTCTGATTCAAGTTATCATCACACCAATCAATCAAATAAGGTTCCAACTCTACCAGGCCCACAACTCATCTCATGGCATCGTTTGCTTAAATGCAACCATCACCCAAACTATAATCGTGAACTTCTCCAAGCGTCATCACGGCCTCGGCGACCTTCTCCAGTAACCATAGTTGGCCATCTCGTCCAAACCTCGCTGGTCCTAGCGCCAGATCGAATGTTCTATGCAAACAGAGGCCTTCTCTCCCTCCTAAGCCCCCTCCTAAGTCTCTCCATCTTGCTTATCTGGTCTCGAACTCACTAACTCTCCATTTTCTCAATATCCGTGCGCCTCACAGCCATACATCAGGGCCGATCTTGAGCCTCGACAGCCAAGGTGAGCCGCTAACGCGGGCCCCAGTTCGCCTTAGCCGATGCTTGCGAGCGGTACCCTGCTCGTCAGATCTAATCTGCAGGAGGGCTTGTGCACTCAATCACATGGCCAACAGTCGCTGAAGCGGTTGATTCGAGGCTCGACTAGTGGTTTGCTATCTAGCTTAGCGTATAGTCCCTATCTGGTCAGTAGAGAGGCGGCGGTCTTTGCAGAGAGACCACAATTTTTACGCGCTTTGATCATATGGCTGACTATCCTCATCAATTCCTCTATCGCTCGGCAAGCCCGCAAAGGGTGAGACAGCCGGCGGGTAAGAGAGACGAGAGGAGGAGATAAGACGCTGGCTCTCTCTTTCTATTTCCACAGTTCACAAGCAATAAAGAGCCGGTTGTTGAGCCATTGGCGCCGAAATGCGGCTGTGCAACGTCGGCGACGACGCAATTGTATTTCCAGTTGCGCAAAAGAAGCCAGTTATGGAGCAGCCGCTCTGAGCTAGTTCATCACATTATACCAAGATGACTTAGTTTGGTATAAAAGCTTATGCAGCGCCAGCTCAGACCCTATCAAGAGCGACACAAACGACGCGATTCAATCTTGACGCAAGATGAACGACCAAGAGAAACTTACGACAAGAGAGGTGAATTAATTCTAAATCGACAAGTTGTTCTAATCTACTTCATGTGAAGCGACTGCAAGAATAGCACAAATATCAAGTGTTTCGTTTTGATCGAAAGCTGATTGTTCACGTTTAAAACCAAAATGTCGTTTCGATTTCATTCATATGCTGTGGCTCTTTTGGTTGTTGGAACCATGTTGCATCTATCTCCAGGTGGTGTAACTTTAGCTGCAGAAGCTCAGCAAGTTGCTCCAAACACGTTGTTTCCGAGAGATCAAAACTCAGGCTCCTCGACCTCAGATTTATTGGGAAAACTAATGCCAAGACGCCAGTCCGATGGAGAGTTGGTTTCCAAGAAGGCCTGGGATCAAGATAGCGTACTGAAGTCACGAGGTTCGTATCAAGACAACGATGCTGAATTGGCGTCCCAACATGAGGCCAACAAGCAAAGGATTGCGCTTAAGAAGCGATGGCACGAACTAGTCGACGAGCTCATCGATCGAAGCTACCCTAGCGCTTCCGAAAAGTATCAGAAAAAGAGCGACAGCCAGAATGCCCAAAAGCGGAAGAGATGGATGCCATCTCACGAGGGGGATGAAAAGATAATGATTATAATGAAGAAGCCGCCACAGGACGAGGACATCTCGGCTCGCAGCAACAAGAACCAAATGGAATCTGAATTAGATGGCGGAGTCAGGTTCAACAACCTGATTGACAACACGAGCCAGCAACAGCCGATTCATAGGCGTCCAGTGAACATGGATGAACATGCAAGAGGAGTGTTGGACGACAAGTTCGGCATAATGCGAGAATCTATCTTCACTACAAACAACCATCTTGGTTTCAAGGGGGTCCCAAAGTTTGGAAGCGAAGAAGAGTATTGAATCTACCTGATTAGGACAGGGCGGCGAACAAAGAGGCGGCGCGAGCATGGAAGGCGAGAAAAACTTAATAAGCGGAGACAAGAGATTAGCCAATACACGACGGCTCATGGACTTGGAATAGCGTAACATACTCACTCCATGGCCATTTATGGGCTTCACTGAGCTTATTTCGGCCAGCAAGATTTGGTCTAAATCCAATCTGGTTATCGCAATCGATTGAAGCGCAACGATTCTGACGATGAAGAAGACGATGACGATGAGACAGCTTCCTCAAGTGGCCCACTAAGATGATCTCAATGACAAGCAATAGTATTAAAACTGTTCAAAATGCCATAACCTCAACTCTATGACATAATTCACGAAAGTAATAAATGATAGAATTTAAACCTATTCATAAGCGACCGTTTGCATTCTGTTCTCGGGTGTCTATTTATGTTGAGTTGGGTAGTTTAAATATTACGAGGATTATTATCAATGCGCGTTCTCCTTCTTGTATTTTACTCTCCTATTCTGAAACCAAATTTTCACCTGCTTTTCAGTGAGCTTCAATTTTTGTGCCAACTCAATCCGCCGAATTCTAGACAAATACATGTTGTTGCTGAACTCGCGCTCTAGGTTCAAAATTTGCATTGACGTGTAAGCCGTCCGAACTCGACCGCTAATGCCGGTCGATGCTGACCCATTTCCAGCGCTCGATTTGTCGTCCTCATCGACTTGCTCCTCCTGCTGTTTGTGCCCCTCCCGTTCTGAATCTTCTGGTCCATGCTGTGGTAGCTTACAAGTACTTTCTAATTCCTCACTTGCGCTGCTTGGCTCATCCCTCCTGGCGACGGTTGGGCCTGAAGGGCTAGTATAGGTTTGCTCGGATTGGTGAGCTGGAAACTGGAAGGCTGTGTTGATGGTTTGATGTCTTGTGTGTAGCATTAGCTGGAAGGCGGCCTCAAGTTGCGCGTAAGCGGGTGTGGCCGTGAACCAGGGCGTTAGATTAGCTCGACTCTGTTCGGGGGTCGAGCTAAGCTGAGCAAGCGATGCGGCTCGGTTCAGGTATCTGAGATGTGCTGTCTGTTCTCTCGCATCAAGCGCGTAATGTACTCGATGGACCCACTGCTCTGGCCACCGATTTTGGCCCAACCTTGTGCTCCCCCGAAGTTGGTCGATCTCGTGGTTGTTTGCACCAACCAAATTCAATATTGATTCCATGCCGGCCACTTGTTGATAGCCAACCTGATCGGACTCTTCTGTGGGTTCCATGATTTATCTTGAATAGAGATTCGGGTTTGTTGAGGTAGAGTAAAGTTATGAGCTGGAAAAATAAGACTCTCAGCTCAAGAGGCGCTAAGAAAGGGCGCGTTTGGGTTCGGGTGCGCGGCCATGTTATGCGCAGCCAAACTAAGGAGGCTGAATCTGTGTTATAGAGCTAAGAGTGTGTGTTTTGAATGCAAACCAGCAGAGCGAAAAATATGATTTCTCTATTCGCCAACACTCTGGGCTACCGATTTGTTTGTGGTTGATTAGTTTCAGTTCGATTTGTCCGAGGGGAAGGAGGGGGCCAAGCAAACCTACAATGATTCAATGCTAGAAACAAACCAACCCTCAGCGACCAACAATACTCTGAGGCCCACTCTGGCAATTCGGTTCAAGAGGTTGCGGTCAACTTGGCCCCACTTCTAGTCGGGAATTCCATGAACGGGCGCCCGTGATGTTAGCACCATAAATCATCCTCGCAGGCTCAGAACGGTAGCTATATTCAAAATCAATGCTCAACTTCGTTTCGGGGGGACAGGATTCACGCAATCACAAGGCTATTTTGTCGCCACCATTGAATAAACAAATTTATTTTCTTTCAACTGCTCGAATGGGTCCGCTTCTTTGCCCCACCTTCCTGTATTGAGAGAGAGGGAGGGAAAATGATGAAGCGTGTAATTATAATGGATCGGCTAATGGTTCCAAATGGGTTTGAAAGAACAAATTTATTCGCTGCTTTAGCCAAGTCATCGAAGCCGTCTTAAATTAGGTTGCAAGATTTATGAGATAGATTGAGATATAAGAGAAATGATCTGCTCCGTTACACATATTGCTCGCGTCATTTTGTTGGTAACCGAGCAGAAGAGTCACTTCAGATTGGTCAAATTTTCGAGCTTTTGGCCAATTTGTTGCGCTGGGTTTGAAACCAGAGGCGAATTTGCGAGTCACTCAATCCAGTAGATCTGGAAAGCTCCATTCTCTCCTCTTTGTGGAGGAAATTTTTGCTCCTGAATACAGATTCAAGCACAGCAACTTGTTGAGGGGTCTTTCTGATCCTCGGAGCGCTCGTGCGTCTCAACACTGGTTTGGAAAGATTGTCCCTCAGATGCAAAGTCTTGACGCTTTGGCCTATCGCCTGCCTGTTCGCGATAGCCCTGATTGGTATCGGCTTGTGATGAGAGTCACCTACGAGGTAAAGTCGAGATGACGACTTTATAAGTGGTTCTATGTTCTCGTCCGACACCACAACAGCACTCAATTGACCATCTTGCATTTGGCTAAATGATAGCGATCGCTCTTTTTCCTCGCAGCCTCGACTGCAGGAGCAAATTTTAATCAAAAGTGGATCGAGTGTTTCCGGGGTGCTACCTTGCGTGAATGCTTGCCGCCCGATCTTGGACTCTCTCGGTGCCAAGTCAACAACCTCTGACTGTTGCGGGCTGATATAATTAGTAGACACATGGAGTGCTCGGTTGGTGTCCATCTCACGAACTCGTCGGACTATCTCCATATTTTGCGATGAGCACAAGCTAGATTGCTGAGACAAACTTAGTCCCAAGTCTTTGAAGATCTCCTGCTGACTTGAGTTCTCGTATCCATAAGATGTTCCCTTATTTGAGCTTAGCTCGTAGCCAGCCAAGTTCGTTGCCTGACACAGGTCGTCTTGAGTGGAGAATAGTCCTTGTTGGTGCATTGTTGAAATGTGTTACTGATGGAACTTTATAGATTAATTTAGATGTTGTATTTGGACTGTTGAAAGTGAGCTCGGCAAACTGAATAGATGAGCTCGAGGAAATAATCTTAGAGAGTCGACATTGATGCTAGCCTCAGGAGCGGAGCACTCCTTTCCCCCAACGAAATCAAACTTAACGTGCTGCTTCAGGCTTACGCAAGCGGTACGGAGAACACAGGCGGACCGATGCAGCAGGGGTGGAATTGTGGCGCCTCGCAACGAGCGGCATAGAGTGTTGACTTGTCGCTGGGGCCAGCGAGGTTAGATTTCAGTCGAGTTCGTTTTCGCATCGACCCACTCTCTGATTCTCTGAGAACCAAATTGGGTCTGCATGTTCAAAAACTTTCACCGTCTAGATAGACATGTCTTTATTCTAATATTTTTGTCCCCCTCTATACTGTGGAAACTACTTCAGGATTTACACATCACATTCAGGACAAATCGGTAGAGACAACATGCCTGTTGAGCTCGTCTCATTTACCCTACCACCAGAGGGCTGATTTAACATTCTAATAACTCTGGCAGACGGCTTCAGCCTCTAACGTACATAGAGAGAACAAGAGCCCCTCTCAAAACGCCCATCGGCGAGTAAATGAGTTTGCATGATTCAGATTGTACCCAAAGACTAGTGCCAAGATTTCAACCAGCAGTGGTTGCAAGGATAAGCTTGTAAACGATTTGATTCTATCTCAAGACGAAGCAGAATTGCCGCCCTAAGAACGAACGAGCATAGAATTTGTTCTATGCTGGCAATATTTGATTAATAACCATATCATCAACTGATCAAATGCAAGATTCAGATAGCAATCTGTGAACTCAGAAGCAATCTCGGTGCTTACATTATCATTCGTCATCATCAGAACCAACGAGAGAGAACATTCTCCCAGAATTTAATCTAGTTGGCCAGGAACTCAACTAGATTAAACCGCAAACGAGGAGTCACAGAAATAGAGTCTCCAGCGATCGGACGATTTCTATTTTTCAGTGATCTAGAGGACAACACTAAAGCGACGACCCAGAGTGGTAACTTTCATGACTGTCCTTCTCCGGTGAATCAAGTTCAACTGGCAACTACAGATTCTAGATCATTTCGATAGGTTGAATGGTATGGTTCTGAGACGTGAATTCTTTTTCGAATTAACTTAACGAGGCAACACTGGCCACCACCAGAAACCAACCATCGTTGGCAATTTAGCTTATTATTCATTGGGGATCAACTGGGCGTTTCTTATCAATTTGTACCCAAATGAATGGTCTGTCAACGTGTTAGAACCGATGGAATAAAGTTTTTCAATTTCAACCAGGCGGGGACGTTGAACGGTGCCTCCGCCATCATGTCCCACTAATCAAAGCACTGTTGTGATCGACTGTCGACCACAGTTTAAACCTGATATGTTGTACATGGACTTGAGGGGCATCTTCATTGGTTAAGCCAATTAATGTGTCGGATTGGTGCAAAGCAAACTTGCGTGCACTTTCATTAACACAATTGTTGTCTTTACGGACAGTTTGACAGTTTCGTTAACTTTGATGGGCTTACAAAAGCTGGTTGTCACCAGGACTAATGTTGAATCATATTGTCGGATCTGGTTTCTCCGCCAGTTGTCCCAGATTCTGTTCCGAAAAGAACTGAATCCGATAATAGGATTTCATGGACTAAATTATGCCCAACCTACAAACGTTTGTATACACGTCAAATAAATTGATGAACCAGCGACACTCAAGTTCATATTCAAGTTATTTATTATACCAATGAATACAAATCTTGCTAAATATCCTCGTCTTCCAAATCAATATAAATAAATTAGACTGATCCTATCTACAAGCCTATTTGATGCGTACTGTGTACAAGGCACAAATATCTGTATTATGTCGGATAGTTTGATACTTCCGCCTTTAAGTTAGTTTCTATCTTTGATGTGCTGGGCACCGACAAATCTGCGCCATAATTAGATTCAATTTGTTTCCTAAATATATAAATGCGATAGTTAATCCAAATCGCGTGATAAACTCGACGGCCATTGCGCACCGGGCGTCGAATGTATGTCACTTCAAAATGCTGTGAAAACCGGGTATTCCTCATGAAGAGAAATCAAGAGGTGGATGAATTAAGTTCAATCAATGATGTACATCAAGCATCCTACAAGACTGCCTTGATAGAATGCTCGAACTTAGCCTTAAGCCTCTCCATGAGTTTTTTCTTCGTTTTATAAGACTTCATGATCTCGGCGATCAGATCTTTAAATTGCTGAGGTCCGTCGGTGGCTTTTTCAAATGATGATTGGGCTTTCACCAAAAAATCTATAAACTCTCCATAATGTCTAGGTGATATGTTTTGCAACCTCGTGCGGGTTGTGTCAACAAATGCTTTAAGTGTTCGTCTAAGAAGTGCATCCCACCATCTTACATCCTCGATCATTTGTTTGTAGTTGTTGTCTTGGATAAGGTGATAGTGTTCATTGAAACTAGTATAATTAGATAGATTAAAGCCGTGTGTAATGTGAGGATTGGATTCTGGATTGTTAGAACTCCGTGGATTGAAACGTTCGTAGATATCAGATAAAACAGTCGCACATTCGATGTTGTTTATCAGTTTCGGGATCAGAGTACTAAAACCTGATGGAACCAGCTTCGCAAATTCGCACGCCCTCACGATATCTTTCTTGGATGAGCTGTTGTCGGAATTGGAGGGGATCGTCAAGCTATCAACTGCAACCATAGCGATGTCGAACGCTTTATCGGTCATACCGCCATCCTGTATGTGATCAGCCACCTTAATAAGTTGTGCCGAATCCATTGACCCATTAGTTCCAGCATCAATTATTATTTTGAGAGCCCTTTTGAGGGATTCGCCATCAATCTCGCAGAATTTCAGGGCCTCTAGGGCACAATTTGTAGGATCCCGGTTGGCGCAGTCGAGCACTAAATCTCGTGATCGTCGATTCAGTTCAGCTTCTCGAATTGAATTCTCTTTAAGTTTCAACTTCGTCAAAGCTAGAGACCTTAGGTTAACATGGTCATTATCCCTCGACACAACCAAGTTGAGCGCTTCGATAGCCGAGAAATACTCTCTCGAATCTTTCATCACCTGCAACACAGCCTCCAATCCAATATCTGTAGCGCACTCTACTATAAACAGTATGGCCTCTCTTCTGGTTTTACCGTTGGAGGTATGTGGTGATAGTGTTATCTTGAGAACTTGCAAGCCCAGGTCGAACGATGTCTTGAGGAGAGCTGGGTAGAGGGTTGTACCGCTGGGCTTAGCTTCTTTCAGAACGTGTTTCGATAACTTGAGAAGACTGGCAGGGTTTCGAATGTTCTTGACTGATGCACGATAAACTTTGCGCAAGCAGCCGCCCTGCTGGCTGTCATCTTTCGCCTTCGACAACATACTCTGGGCGAGAGCGAGTTGTTCAGATTGTAGATGGTTATGATTGATGGATCTAGGCGTTGTTCTTGCCGCTCCGAAATTCTCACCGTTTTCCTCAGGTACGAGAGGCATTTTAAGCGCATGCACTCCGACTTTGTAAGCAAGCTGAGGGTAGTGGGATACCAAAGAGTCGAAAAGATATCTTGCAAATGTGTGCAGGGGTGCAGAATCTGTGGGTACTCCACAGCACGAGCTCTGAAACGGTCCTCCCTCGAGAAGGAGAGTCGTCTGATGTTTGAGGATGTCAATTAGTAATGGGTCACTTGTGTCAATCGATTCAAGCTTAGAAATCAGCTCAGACTCTTGCCTAATTGCCCTGTCGTGAGCTGTAGCTATAGAGGGAATCGATCGTTGTTGACCCAAAGCTATGAGCGCTATTTCGACACCCAGAGTCAGATAACTATCTTTTTGACAACAACCTGGCACAGGGACATGGTAGTATGGTGTCTTGTCGGATGAGGCCTGGTTGGGCGAATGCGATGCTCTTCGCGGGGCTAAGTTAACCAACGGTAGAACTGGGAATCCGTCAACTCTATTTTGGTAGGAAATGGATGCGAGATCAGGTAATAGACGATGTGTAAAGTCAGCTAAAGCTTGATTGTAAGGACATGAGCAACGAGAGGAATTGATGGTGCAAATTCCGCTGTTACCAGGTCCATTAACGTTGTTAGCTGCTTCAGTTAGAGATACGTCGAGTAATACGTCCATGAGGACATTGATAGGATCGAAAGGATGGCCTATCCAGCCCTCTGAATGATTCTCAAAACCTTTTGCTGGGCACCCTATATCAGTGCCAGGGTCAGAAGTAGCGGATAGACACCATTGGTCTTGTTGAAGCTTGAGGCGGCGGACAGTAGCAACAGTCAATCTTAAGGCTTGATGGCGGTATCCATGTGATCTTAGTGTTTCGACGCGCGCTGCTGCTTGTGAGATTGATTCATTCCACAGAGGATTACCTGTGAAGTCGAACAGATAGTTTGACTTCGGAGGCTTATCGAGATTGATAGGGCCATCTTTGTTCAAAATGAGTTGAAGATGTGGGTCATCCCAACTTGCGTCTTGGAAGTCCAGAGCCCTATAGAATACGCTTCTAGGCTCCTGAGGCCCATTTATCCGGCTCTCGTTTAGGCTCGACGATGGACCAGCAGCCCTAACTGGCATAGCTTGGCTGCTGGACGAGCTTGCAGGTCGGTAGTTCCTGCTCGTGGCGTTAGCTTGCACCAGCTCGTTACTTCGCTGCATATGATGGCCCCTCATTTTTTTGACGACAGAATGGGATAACTGACAGGGGCAAGTAGAAGAAAGGATGGGGAGATGATTGTATGGCCTTAGAACTGCAGATAGGTCATTGTTAGGGTTGAAAGCGCGATGACGGTGTGTAGCCATGTGTGCGGGGTAGTTATTGCTTTGATTTAAAGAGATCGGATACTCGTTGTAATAACTTGAAAAATCATCGCTGTCATCATCATCAGATAATTCGGTCGCCTTCCTCTTAGTGCTGAGCTTACGTTCGACGTCCTCCTTTGGACACTTCGAAACTCTTGACCATCCCGTCAGAAGCTGTGAGAAGCTGTTCTTGTCTGCTTTTGGGAGATCTGGATTTAGCATAACCACAACCCATAATGAAACAAGTTGATCCCAAAGTGATCGTGTTTTCTCATTCCGTGTTGCATACAACAAAAACTGTTCAGTCATGAGTTTCAAGAGCCTAGTTCCGTTGGAGTCCCTCGCTCGAAACATCTCACGTATTTTCTCGAAGAGGGCGTTGATTTGCTTCATCGCATCCTTAGAGTTACTACACACTTGATTGAGGTAACTTTGAACTCTTTCGTTGACTTGACTTTCATCAAGGTGCCATATGTGATCGTCTTCTGCACAAGCACCTGCAGTTGGATCCGGTGCACCCTGGATCCGATTTATCTCGGAAAACGATTGACGCATTTCATCCAATAGTCTCTGGGCTGTAGGAAGTACCTCGGTGTGATGCTCAGCTATGATGTACTGTACCAATTTTTGTAGTTGTTGCCTATCTAGTGATAATAAGGTTTCTGATATGGGAACTCTGAGATCTATTGTTTCTGGATTTCTTATTCTATAGAGTATAAGCGCTACTACATGTTCGCACCAAAATATGTCCTGTAGCTCACACGAACAGGATACGGATGTGATCTTACAACGATCGAAAGTCACCGAAACACGATAGTTTTTGTTCGATGGGCATTCTGTCGTTGTGGGATTCGATGCGGAATCGTTCGATGCTGAGGGCCCCTGGTTTTGGTTATTTATTATCTCGTTGTTGTTCTGTGCGTTGGAGGCATTGTTGATATTGGAGTGATTACTACCTCGTGTTTTCGCGTTTGCGGAGGCTAATTGATTAGTAGGATGTGGTTTGATGCTGATGAGACCACTCAGGTTGAATCCGACTTGTAGTACATCTTGGACACAACCCTCGTTGTAAAGCCGAGAACCTCTATGGAAAGTTAACTGCTTGATTTGATGGCCGCCCCTTGCTGATGATGAACCAGTTGCCGTGGTGCTCTGAACAATTGGGTGCTCAATCCAAGCAAATGCTCCGTTGGAAGAGGGCGGCTGTGCCGTGTTGTTGGTTGTGCTGATGGACCCATTGGTGCTGGGGATATCACTGGACAACGAGGAGTACATTTTGATGTCCTCCTCGTGTCTCGGAAACGACCAAAATATTATGCGTCTCTGGACAGGCTCCGGTATGTGTTCGTACCTTTGTTCTATACATTGAAATGGTATATGCTCGGCAACAATCTTGGCACTCAGATCGAGGAGAGAAAGCGGACAACCATTTGGCCCAACACTGACCTGTCTGGATAGGGTTTGAATTTTGCTCTTACGCCAATTGTGATGACTACGCTGATGGTGGGTTGAATTATGCTCGTAGCTGTGGAGGTGGTGGTATCGTTGGTGCTGATTGCGATTATAAATGTTATCGTGGTGGTTTTGGGGCTGAGTTTCTGCATAATTTGGAGGCAAAAGATGGCTGAAATTTTGCTGCAACGCCAACAAAGGATATTGTGGGTTGTTGCATAATTGCGATAGTTGATGTGGAAGCGAATTGGATACATTCGTCCCTCCTGTAAGAGGACCAGGGGTAATCCCGTTGGTCGGATTGTTTGTGCTGCATAGAGAGTGGTGAGGATGAAGGTGGTGGTTATATTGATGACGCGAGGGGCTACCCAAACTTGGTAGTCTGCCCATGAAGCTGTTGGTGTAGTTGGTGCTACCAGATGAGTTTGCCATGTTATTGCCCGCATTAGCGGTCAAGACGACGGCCGCAGCCAAGGCCACCGATGAGGATGAGGAGGACGGCTGGCACACGTCGACATGCATAGTTTTGTTGTTTTTGGTGATGATTTCTCGATTGAATGAACACTTTGTTTCTGGTTGATATGATAGACAGATTATGATTTGTTATTGTACAAATTGGAAAAGCGATGTTGATTATTATGACCTGATGTTTGCATGCCTCTTGAATCGAAGTGCAGGTTAGAGTTTGCAGCAAATTCTTGCGTCTTGCTGATTGACATTTGTTGGAGCAGGTCGATGAGTACTGGGTGGTTACACGTTGCTAATCACCGAGAGATGGATTGGATAGGTTATCAATAACCTGCAGCGATTTGAGGATGAACGGTTTGGAGGATTAGTTGAATAAATAGCGTACGTTTGATGAGTTATAGTGGTGCTGATATGCTGTTGGAGGATGAGGAAATTCTATCTACCAGTTACTAGTGGCGCGTCTCTCAACCACTTCAGTGCGGGGCCTTTCGTGTTTGAAGATAAGTGAGGTGAATGGTTCGATAAATAATTTCAAAAAATTCAAGTCGTCCCATGGGAGTGCAATAAGTTAGCTTTGATGAACCTAGTTGAAAGTTGGGCGAGGAAAGTGTGTTTAGGAGCGGGGGCGCGTTTGGTGGATGAGTTTTGTAAGTACGTGAGTATAAGTATGATTCTTCTTCCTATAATTGAGTATATCACAACTTCGACGTTGTTATTGCTCTGATATTAAGGCTAACGGCGTGTGGATGTAATATCACACGCGGTTATGGGAGACTTGCAAGCTTGGTGTTAGGGATCAATCTTGGTGTTTGCGCTGCTCTTGCGCTTGAATAGTCGTTTCCCTCTTGGTTCAGGCCGATCTGGTTGGATGAGGATGGATATCCTTGGCCTTCGCGGGCAACCTTTGAGTTTTGCGCTGGCAGAGGCTCCTCCTCCTTCTGCCTCTTGGTTGAAACAGAGCTGCAAGTGTGTGGCCAAAGTATGGCACCCGCCGCCCTCACAGCTCGCGCCTTGGGCCTGGAGCTCTCGCCTTAAAGTTTCTGGTTTCTCTTCCTCGTTGTCTTGCTCAGCTTGTGCTCGAACTAATATCTCGTCTGCTGGTGGCACCGAGCAAGCTGAACTAATGCTGCTGCTTCTGCTGCCTGTCAGCCGGCTACTCGGCCTCCCTGTCGGCTGCAATTATGCAAGGTTAAATGGGCGTCCTGATTCCAGCGCTGGCCAGAGATACAAACCCCACCGAACCAGACGCACAACCGACTGAAGCCGGAGAGGGAGAGAGAGAGAGAGAGAGAATGCCGAAGCGGAGCGGCACTGACAATGGCAAGGGACAGGGGCAGAAATGGTCTGGTTTTCGGGGAACGACCAACGAGCCAGCGAACGAGGATGGGGAGAGGGAAAGAAAAGTTTGCCAAATAAAGTTTTATGGGCAAACGGCAGCGGCAAGAGCCGGCGCCAGGCTCGCAGCACAGGAGCGAGCGAGCGAACTGAGTTGACGAACGAACGAACGAACGAACGAACAAGACTGGCGGCCGATTAAGCGAGCGAGCGAGCAAGCAAACCGCGAACCTCGAGAGGGGAAGCACGAACGAGGCAGACAAAAGGAAAGCGGTTGCTCCGGCTGCTGGCGCCATCAACGCCAGCAGCAGGCAGTTCCAAGGAACGGGCAAAAGAACGAACTCTGGAGTTCGCTGATCGGGGGCTCTCTCAACTGCGAGCTGAGCTCCCTCGCCCCTGCAGCCGCGCGTTTTTCCCCCTCCTTGCCAGTCAGAACTCGTCAGTCGGTGCACTCGCATGCACCCTGAGAGCGAGCGCGCCGATGGTGGTGTTGGTGGTGGCTGCCGCTGCGGCGGCGGCGGCAGTGCGATGGGGGCAGGCGGCGCCGGCGAGCGACTGCAAACGTAAGCGTGCGCCCGCCTGCCCGCCTGCCTGTGCGTGAGTCAGCGGCAGCGCTATGTGGCCGGCCGACCGGCGGCCGCCCGCCGCTTGCGCCAGTGCGCGGCAGCAGCTCAAAGCGACACAGTTCGATGGCTCGCAAACGGCCCTGTGTGAGTGGGGCTCGTTCAATGCCACGTTCGGGACTTGCCCCGGGCGGCTGGGGGGGGGCGCGGCCAGGACAGCCCCCGCGACGGACGGGCATGCTGGCTCGGCCGCCGAGTGAATGCGTGGGGGTGAGAGGGGGGAGAGGGGAGCGGAGTAGGCGCTCGCTTTCGCGTGAGCGGCGGGACAGATGGAGGTGGCGGCGCTCGCCGAGGGGGAGGGGCGAGCACACGTCTGGCGCCGCCGTGGCACCGGCAACCAGTCTGGCGCTGGCGCTGGCGAGCCCTCCTGCATGGGGGTGGAAGCGGCGCCGAAAGCAGGTTCCGAGGGTGGCTCAGAGTGGGGAAGTGGCGCTGACTTCTCGCATTACCTAACGCTTACTCGAGATGCCATGGCTCAGGCGCCCACTGGATCCGAGGGCCAAAAGTATCAGGGGCTCGCTCACACGTTGAACTTTGCCTCGAACCAAGAGCAGAGTTCATTCGCCATTAGTTCCATAACAACACAATCTTGCTGTCTCCACGGCCGGTGATTTCAGTGTCAACAGGGCGCAGGTTAGGATCAGGTGGTTGGTTGCACTATGCTCCTATCACCAGACTAAACAATTATCCCTGATGGGGCTGGCAGTGGTAGGAGACTAACGATTTTGAAAGTCACACGAGAATCAGTTTGCTTAAGAACGATAGGATAGCAAGCTGCTGCCAACATATCGAGCTCCCACCACAAATTAGGCAAACGTGTTGCGTGCGTCAACGCATTCATCGGTTCAGTGATACGCGAACCACTGTGGCCAGAATGAGAACTAAGTGCCTGCGTTCAATTCCACTTTTCTTCCAATAGCCGAGGTTCCAGGCTCCAGGTTGGTAACAGAGTTGGGCGAATTTCGGCCAAATTCTTGATTCAGTAATCGATTTAGTTGAGCCCAGTCCAGGAAACTATTCACAGGTAAGAGATGGCGGCGAACTTCGTTGCGCCACCATCAAGGTGTTTCGCAAACACTAAGCACAACAAACAGATCGGCCCCCGACCAAACCAGTCGCCGCCTGTGCCGCATCCCTGACTTTAGTGGCACGACTTAAATCCAGAGCCAATATCCGTCGCTCGGCCCTAGGATCAAAACGCTAATCGCAAAACCCGACAGCAGCCATATTTGAAGGAACAGCTATTTTCTGCTGAAGTCAAACAATCCCATCCCCCTCCATAATGTCCATCTTCCGTGGCCCCACCATTCAACAATGGAGCCAGAGTTCAATGAAAACCATTTCGACCAAAAAAGAACTGGAACGCCGCGCTCGTTTGCGCACGCGCTCGTTGCTGATCCCAATTTTGAGATTTTCAATCTCTAGGGTTCAGACTTTAGAGGAAGGGCATGGGGAAAGATTGCCCATTATGGTGAGCTCTCACTCTCTACCTGGAACTAGCCTCTGGGCGAGTGCAAGGCATCGAACGGCATTAATGTCTCGCTCCCCATTTCACCATTGATTAGGTGAGACGGAGCGGCAAACTTTCGCCGGGTTCACGGTGGACGAGTATCGGCACCAAGAAACTATTCGCCGCTGCGAGACGAGTTTTATGTTCAGACCAATTGATTCAATCTTGTAGCTGGTCAACATGAAGACACTGTACAAATCAGGTTATACAAATGGAGCTTACATTGGAGATATCCACGCTTGCATTTCTCTGAAAAGTTCCACACAATTCCTATCACATCCCCGATTTTCGTATGTAAGTCCCATCCATGCTCTCGGTGGACGATCTTACGATCGAAATTTCGGTTCCTCGATATTGAAGTTTGAGATTAAAATTTCAAATCTAGAGCTCAGGGTAACATTCAACAGGGGTGGACAGTTGCTCATTTCGCAACTTGATTTAATGGCCAAGTTCTAGTGCTAGAGTTGCCTATCAAGAGCTCGAAGTTTGATGCGCTCATCTCATCCTTGTTGTGCTCGGTTGATCTCTAAAGCACTGTTTGTGATTCCTGCTTCGCTCCATGACCTCACATAGACTTTGTCACTCTTACACAAGGCTACCGTGTTCAAGTTTCAGGTTGCTAACCCGGGATGCTTGTTCTTGATCAGTTTCAATTTTGGCGATGGACGTGGGACGCCCGTGCATTGCGACCCTTTTTTGGTTGCTCACGATCTAAACGAAAGGCCTCGAAGATGCCGGGACTTATCTAGTGCAGCCAGCTGTAGATGAGGGCAAGGATCGTCGATGCAGCGACAAATACAACAGCTCACCCAGCTAGTGGCGCAGTCATACTACCCAAAACTACTCCTTTAGGATGTAGGAGCCAAAGCGGAAGTTTGTGGGCTGGAAAATCCGTTCCTCTGGTGGAAATCGTGCAAGAAGCCATGTTATTTTGGTAACCCCGAGTCACTCTGAAAGATATAATGTGCTCGACTTCACTACTCATCCAGCTTGGGATCTCATCCAGCTGAGCTCATTAATTCAAAAGGGAGAATTCATACATGCGAGGATAGAGAGTAGCGATTCTTGAAGCGTCATAACTATCTAAATCTTGCCGAACGCATGACCACGGACGGCAGGTTGGGCCGGGCAAGGCTCGCTCCATGCTCTGGAGCTTTGACGACCGTCCAAGTGCCGGCTACTCTCACGCCGCACGGTGGACGGAGGAAGGGGAACTCGAAATTGAGTATCGAGATTGAAACTCTAAGGCGGAGATGGTAACATGACTTATAAAATAAATAAATGAAGCCTGAAAGTCACACTAGAAAGATCGTTTCTCATCCAGTACTCATGCTGCCAATAGAGTCCGATTCGGATCAATCTCAAGCCTAATATCATGCACATAGTGAACTCCAATGAGTCAAACTCAATCTTCAACGCACACCGAACTTGGAGAATCGATCTACCGAATTGCAACTTTCATCAATCCTGATAATAATTAACTCAAAAAATAATTGATCTAATATCTCTAAATTGCGGCCCCAATTATTAAAAATCGACATTCATCTATTTAATCGCTTTCAGATATAATCAACTCTGTTCTAAACTCAACTATCAACTTGAGGATCTGATCCATTGTTACGTAGCGAGATTTCCCAACTCCCCTCAGGGAGTCATGTGAGGAGGATAAAGATTGGAATATGGTCGACAAGAGACAGCCCCTTCTCTGAGAACCTAATCAAGCGCTGGACTGCCGAGAGCAGGGTTGAAACAATTGAGACAATATTGCAATAAATTAAAATCACTAGGTTTATTAAAGACTAGTGAAGTCAGATTATTTGCCATACTGGTAAAAGTATTACGTATCCATCACCTAGATTGAGATATAAAAAATACCGCAATGATTTTGCTAGAAATCAACAACAGAGTTGTGGAGGACGTTTTGAGGGTCAAGTGGACAGAGCTAGAGACAAATCAGAAGTTAGAATCGGTCGACGTTAATGTGGCAGACTTCGATGGGGTCATGTTCCACCTATCAAACTATGAGGGTGATAAGACTAAGATTCGCGTCAGTATACTACTCAAATTCTTTCGTGACCTCCAGGAACATGGCGCATTAGACTTACTGAATCGCATATATGGCAATCTTATGATGGACACTCCTGAGACTGGATTCAGTGTGAGTCTCTTGATTGACTTGAAGTCTGTGCCGGTTGACCAAAGAGAAACGGTGGCAAAAAATTGTGGTCTCCTGAAGCGGAATTGCTTCGCATCGGTTTTCGAGAAATATTTTAAATTTCAAGAGAGAGGCGAGGAGGGACATCAAAGAGCTGTTATACATTACAGAGATGAAGAGACAATGTACATAGAGGCCAAATCTGATCGAGTTACAGTGATATTTTCGACAATATTCAAGGACGATACAGATGTAACTATTGGCAAAGTGTTCTTGCAAGAGTTTAAGGAAGGCCGTAAGGCCAGCCATACTTCGCCTCAAGTGATATTTTCGCATCGAGAGCCGCCTAGGGAGCTCAGCGACACTGACGCTAAAACCGGTGATAACATCGCTTACATAACTTTTGTCTTGTTTCCGAGACACACAAACGTTCAGGTTCGGGACAATACCATCAACTTGATCCATATCTTTCGAGATTATCTACACTATCACATCAAGTGCTCAAAAGTTCACATACACTCTAGGATGCGTGCAAAGACGGCCGAATTTCTCAAAGTTTTGAATAGGGCTCGACCAGAGAGGCGAGGAGCAGAGAAGAAGACCATAACTGGGAGAAATTTTGTCCGTCATAACAACTGATAATAGACTAAAATTGCTGTTTAAACAACATTTTTGACTGGGAATGGGCTGGTTAACCTATAGTTCCAGTTTTGTGTCTAGTTTTCTCATGATACAAATTTGACTAATGCAGATCGAGATCTATTTAGCTATCTGGAGGCAGCTGGGTAGAGAGAGAGAGAGAGTCACATTTCAAAGGCATGACACTCGTTGGTTTCATCGAAAATTTGTTTAATCTCTCTCCCTGTTGAGGTTTCGCTTCTCCTGTTGTCCTCGTCCACTGTTCGCAGCACTCAAACTTGAACACCAGTCCGACAGGCGAAGATATAATCCAACTATCATTGTAGAATTTTTATAGCGTGTCGAATGAACAGTCATATCTGGACAGCTCGGAACGCGATTGTCGGCCAATCGCTAATTAAAAGTTGAGGTTTGAATGATAAGATGAAACGAACATGGTGGGAGGATTCCAGATTGCCGGTCAGTCTCGGCGTTTTTCAATCCAAGAAAAATGAAGCCCAATTATGTTGCAGAGCGAGTTTGATCCACTGCAACGAATCAATCCTATCTCTGGCCAACATTACTGCGCGATCAACTTTCAAAACGCACAACAAACAGTTAACTTTGAGTGGCTTCCCTTTTATAAGAGTCAAGCTAGTTAGCTCAAGGTAACGGGCTCAACAGGAGCTAACTTGAACCGTTAATCTCGAGCGCGGATCTGTGCGGCTAGAATGTTTGGCCAATTTGAGAAACTTTGATAGTTTGATCTAAAAACACTTGTTGTTAGCTGTAGATGTGATGCCGACTCAGAATCCCATCCACCCATAGAGGATGAGTTTCCGGTTATCTGGATGAGATTCGTCCGATTTTCTCGGACAATCTTTTGCTACAAAAGAGGCAGTTGCGCTGACGAGTTGAGCAGATCGACAGATAAAGCGATAAACGGAAACAATCCCGATGATGAGCTCGACTCGAGGGAGAAGACCGGTGGGCATTAGATGGAAAAGGTGAGACCGTGAGGCTCTGGAATAACCACTGACAAAGCTATAACTTGATGAGACTTGAGTGACTAGCTAATGCAATCCCAACACCTCTTTCCTGTGTGCTCAACCTTTTATCAGTCTTTCAACTCCTCCCAACGAATAATCTCTTTGAGTCCATCTTCATTCAAGCCCCCCAACCTCCGCACCAATTTCCCCTCCCACTCTACTATTCCTCTAGAGCTACCTGTTACGACAAAAAGGAATGTTTCACGACAGGAGGCGAGCACGACACCTGATCGAAACAGTCTCTTGTGGCCCTCTCTCTCTCTCTCTCACCTTCCTCAGATTTATTGCATCGACATTTGTAGGATGTCTTGATTTACGGGTCCATGGTTGAAATTTGTGAACTCGCACTCACCTAATAAAACAGGCAACGGCAAACGAATTTGTCGGTTAGTTTTCATTGCGGTTTCAAATTTGGTTCAAATTAACGAGCAAGTTTCTTGATAAACTGCGCGCGATAGGACATGAAATGCATACAAGAAAACAAAACCGACCTGCAAAAAGACTACCATCTCAATTCGCTCTTGGCTTAGGTTAACCGGAATATATTGCGAGATGAACCATTAGAGTACGAGGGATGTCGCCAAATTAACGTATTCTGACCACCAAACCACCAAGTGAGTGGTTCTGGCTTTACTGGGACGATAGATGGAACTGAGAGGTCAAGGCAATTTGACCAAAGGCATTCTGATGAACAAAGATAGCAGAGCCAAAGACTTTGTATCCAGAGAGGGAGAGAGAGAGAGAGAGAGAGAGAGAGAGAGAGACGATGAAACAAGAACACCTTCTGCTGTGTAAGTGATCGGCAGAATCAGTTCTGTAGAATTAACGTCCTGATATTCATCCTCAATGATCACATTAGCTTTCATTGGACATTCTCTCTTGTCATTGGTCAGAAAAGTTCAAATATTGATTAGAGCTTGATAATTTGGTGTCAAGTTTAATCCGGTCTTGGAGGCTCACTCGAGCAAACCAATATGGAACGGTCGGTTATGGTTTCTGTCAAGTGGCGAGCTCGGGTCGGAGCCAGAGGGCATCGTTTTCCATCCTTTATCATGCCCATCAAGGGCCCAGATAACCCTCGCCGCGAGCACCTGTCGTTTTCGAGTTTCCGCGAACGTAAACCAAACCCATCAACCCTCTGGGCGGCGAGATAACAGGGCATTTTGTGCGCGATTAGGGGTATTTATTCCCCATATAACGCACCTACGGCTTAATAACACCCAACAAAGCACTTCATAATATGGGAGCTCAGCCTTGGAGGGACGGCCACACAATACGTGTCGATCGATCTATGTGGCTTGCGAGCGGTTGTTTGCATTTGAGCTGGTGGAACCTCTCAATGGAAAATCAAGATTACACGGAAGTGATGGAAAGGATGATGTCTCTCTGCATTTTGTAACTGTACGTTTCTATCCTATGAATGGTCATGGCAGGGCCGTTCTGCAAAAATTCATTGTTATTTTGATTGCGGAAGATGACTTGCAGTGGAGTAGGTTGCTAGAAATGCCAATCATGCGGCGTCTAACTCCAATCCGAGCGAGCGCAACAAGCAGCAGGTTACAGGTCAAGCCATGAGACTGATAGGCACAACAATGCAAAAAGGCACTTTCCGCAATTATTCTCAAAACTACCTACTGTTGCCGAGCTCATGAAAACAAACTTCCCTCCCGATCTAGCTTGACCAGATCAGAATGGCCGAGCGTGTAGTTGGTAGCGCCACGTTTATTTGAATTGTGACAAAGTCCGTAAGATTTCATTGTCGGCCTGCGTCCCATCGACAGAGTTGATCAGCAGACTTTTCGTCCACCCTCGACCGATTGAAGAGTCTCAAAAGGTTGCATCCGAACTGATCGACCTCATTTTGATCGGCCTCAACGAGCTCATGATTGGAGAGAGGTTAGTTTTTGAATCAAATTTTGCCGCTTGATAGGGGTTGTTTGGACAGATTCACAGCCCAAAACTATTGGCCAGACTTTAGGAGCCAACTTCTTGTTTTGACTCCCGCAAATCTAGCATGCGATCGGATCAGACCGCTGATAGAGAATGGCTAGACCAACTATGGAGGACCTGCAACTCCTTGATAGTGTGATAGTAACACGTCGCTTACTTTGCAACCGTGGCGGCCGTGAAATTGTCGCTTAAACCTGCAAGAAAACCCTTCACACTATTGATAATTCATGATTATCAACTATCACCTGCCAGCAGGCTACCAAAAGGTTCAAGAGCATAGATGGTGGGTCAAGCGCAGGCTAGCGATAGTGCTGATGCCAGCCAATGCTGATAAATTGCCAGACACTAAGAACCAAATGGTCGATCTTGAGTTGGGAAGGCAAATGAAATCTCGCATCTCAGCACCGTTCCATTTGCTGCCATTTTCCTCCTTTAACTGGCTAGATTCGTTGTTTTGATTCGTGCTCGAGTTTTATGGCTGCAAACCATTGCACACATTTGGACGAATGTGTATTGATATTGCATTGAAACTCCCCTCTCGACTCATGCAGCTCATAGTTGGATTGCTCGCTCTATTACCATGGCACCTGTGCTCGAGCCTGATACGCAATTGCATCTTGTCCAAGAACGATAGCTTGATCAGTACCCCCTAAATTAAGCCTTTGGGCGCCAAACCCAAGGAGGCCTGAGACTGGATCTCGGAAGGAGAGTAAAGCTCGACTGTGATAGGCCCCGATCGTTGCGCAGTGATCAAGGTATCAACTGAGAGGCATGATATTGTGCAAAAACGACAACCGTACAGCATGCATAGCCATGCAAACAATCAATGTGAATCTCTCCGACTGATACATAAAGCGATCTATCCGCCCACAGGAAGTCAGATTGCTGATTCCTGGCCGCCGATGAGGCTAAAAATATCAATCCCCTTCTTTGATTGCTCGAGGGTCATGCAAGGTTCGAGAGCGTTTTAGATGGGCACCATGAGGGTAGAGAGGAGGAGGTGGATCCGTTTGCAGACGAAACTAGCGGATGGGAGGCAGCTTTGCAGCGATAGGAGGGCATTCGTGAAACAACTTCCTCCAAGCACGACCAACTCATCCAAGAGCACTTTTAATAAGCCTCTCGGTCTGTACATTGAGTTATAATTGCGCCTACTCAACTCTATCCGCCAACTCGCTCTTCCTTCCCGATGAACGAGTCCCATTGGATCAGAAATGCGCTGGGCTAATTAAGCGGCTCTGGCTTGATTTGAACTGTTTGATCTAATTCGAGATTCATGTTTTGATGTGCTTTCAATTTGGCGGAAATAGTAGCAATGATGCATGTTTAGCCGACAATTTGGCGGTGATTATTGCGCTCCCGAGTGTGGATGTCAGACTTGTGAGCCAAATACACGATGGGGGTTTGAGGGGAGGAAAGGGGAGTTGGAAATTTGCGCCCTCGACGGGTGGCGGCTGAGAGCGAGATGGTGCTGCAATATCAAACTGTTCATCCCTTCGCCTTTGCCTTCACGCGATTGACCCTGTTTTAACTTGAAGCCAATCCCCAATTCGAGAAAATACGCCCACACGCTGAAACTCACTGGATATTTAAAATCCAGCCTCCAATTAGTCTACCCCCAGAGTGACATAGTTCTTGGAGGAGGCAAAACCTGGCTAGAGGCGGCGCCACATCAACACGAATGGCGCTAGAGGGGCTCCATTGCGTGAACCAAGTCAAAAATGGAAAACACTCTCAACTGAACTGCCCATTCCTTCTCTAAACAAACCAATGGGGCAAAACTCTTTCGACGCGGGAGAGTGGCGAGATTAGATAAGGTTTAGCGCTCGCAACAATGGGAGTGCCGACCGAGAGGCAGCCTCAAATCAAGAAGTGCCAGCAACAAGTTCAAGTCTGGCCAATATTATTCTTGCAACGAAAGCAAGGGCTCACCTCTGTTTAGGGTGCAATTCAAGCTCACACTCACTAAGCTAGTAATATGAGAGCATCAATTGGGATTCCTCAAGCCCGTTTGCTTTGTCTTCAGTACGATTGCCAGAGCTCACGTTGTGTTTTCTTCAGCCTTACCTTGCTTCAACTAAAGGAAATCAAAGTTCAAGCCGGACTTCTCGTCGCATGGAGTGACTTGGCTAAGCTTAGCACTGTGATGGTATAAGATGCGGATACGAGCTTTAAGATTTTGGCCAACCTTTTGCGAAATCTCTCCCAAGTCTGTATTTAAGAGCTCCATTTCCTTGCGAACATGACTCGCCATCGCACCTCCGTCTCTCCACGGCATCTAACAGGCTGACAGGTTTGTTAGAAGTTTGCGCGCACCAATGGCGGCAGATGGAGGAGATGCAAGATATCAGTATCCTCGATCTAAACGAGCATTTAGTTTTAAACTCTACGAATTCTGACACAGACTGATCCTACGAGAGTCCTAATCTCACTGTGCACTTCACTCTCTTGTTTTAGCTCGACAACAAAAATCTCATGAACACAAAGACCCTAAATCTGATCGTTTGCATTTTAATCAGAAACGGCTGACGTAACTTGGCAGGACGAGCGAGTCGGGGGCACGTTCGTTTGTTCGCCCTCTATTTGGTGAGATTATGAGCTTGAGAGTTAAAAGCGTCGCCCACCTGCAAAAACATGTAAGCCTTTGGCTTGGGCTGGACACAATGTGGGCTGCCATAAGTGGTAGTCAGCTGTCTGTACGTCGGGATATATACTTGTGATGAAACTCTGTGTGATTTCGATCTAAGCGAAGAGAGACATCCCATAGTGGGTTAAATTAGATTTGCAATTCAGGAATGCTTTTGGCTAAAGAACATTCGATTTGCCCACTATCATCGACGATCAACAGTCCAAAATGGATCCTGGCCAACGGGTTGATCTTGCCCCCTGTCTTGATCTATAGTGCACAACCTCACGGGAAGCTAGCGCCGGATTTTCACACCGCTGTCTGCAGCCACGAGCATAGTCCATCGATAACAACCTTGGGGCGACATGAACTCCAAGCTCTCATTTCTTGTTCTTCTGGCCGGCGTTGCGGCGTGTGTGGCCGCGTTAGAGGAGGATCTGACGGCGGCAGAGATAGAGGCTTATGCTCAGGTGGATATGCTGATGAGCGAGGATGGGCGAACGAGTCTTAACCAGGATATGCTCGCAGGTACAGAGCAGAAGATTAGCCTTCTACGAGCCACCCTTGAGAATCTGTCAATGACAGCCCAGGGAGAGGAAACAAGTTTGAGTGGCGAAGTGAGGGGAGCTGCCATTGTGTTGATGAGAAAATTGATCGAACTGCACGATCTTATCGATAAAAGTGGACAATTTCGCAACTTAAGTGAGGAGATCGGATCCAGGATATCTGAGGTTGGGTTGAAATTGAAGAAACAACTGTCAAATTTGGAATTGCTTTTGGCTACGTTCATTTCCTTGGCGGAAGAAAGCTATGACAGGGTAAACGTTATTGGCCAAGACTCTAGGCCAGCTCGTGGCCAGGATAGGGCTGCCTCGAAGCCATCTGAGGTCGGCTGGTTAGCCCGATTGTTGGGTAAAATATTTGGTTAGTTATAATCTAATGGCACGCAAAGGCTGTCAGACCTTTGCTAAACTCTCTCTCTCTCTCTCTTCGCCGTCAGAGACTATTAATACTGGAGGCGAGAGATGTTTTTACTGCACATAAGCGACCGTCTAGGAGCAACAAAAGGAGACTGGAAAAGCTTGAAGGGTATTTGTTGACGCTGGATCAACCCTGGGCCGAAACGTGAGCCTGTGTCTAGATGAAGCGGCAGAGAAGCTTGAGGACACGCTCAATCTTGGACCATAGTTGGCGTTGCCGGGGGCATCAGAGAGCCAAACTTGGCTTCAGTCTAGCCGCTTGAACAAGTGACAACGTCAACCAGCCAAAGCGGGCCACAAGGGTTGATGCAACGGACCCGGTCAGCTGGCTCCACCAGCAGCCATGTAATAAAATCCTATCTAGTCCATCCGAAATTGCAGCCGCCCGAATGCAGAGCCCATTTTCCCTTTCGACGACTTTCCCTCTCCCCTTATATAATTTGCCGTTTATTTGGCCCCTGCTCCACCTGACGCCAGCGAGCAATTGAAGCCTCTAATTAGATGAATGGATGGTATTGCCTCATATTAGCCAAGAGCGTTAGCTCATTCTGCGAATGAGAACGCAAGGTTTTGATGGGCAAAAAGTTATTGCATCACATATTCATCGAGCCTCCCAGATGCATCGAGAGTCCAATAGCAAACGTTAAAGGTTGACCTTTGCGCAAATGTTGGATCGCCTCCACCACTCTTGGACTGTAGCGCAGGGCTGGAATGTGATAATAAGTGTGACTCAATTTGCTCCGCGAAGCAGTGGTCCTCATTTTGATCGCTAGCAAACGACTCGCTAGTGGGCCAACCGAACCAACCAAACCAACCTGCTCGTCTATCTCGCACTATGGCAGCCAAAGCAACAAAACGAATCTAGTTATAGCTGGATGAACATAGAACTTTGAGAGTGGATGTTAAAATTCGCCTGCCACAGCTCTTGTCCCAACCCAAAACCAACCGCATCCATCCTCTTGCATGGACTCCAGTTGTTTGCCTCGGGAGAAATTCTAGTTTGAATCATTTCATTATTATTTTAGCTTAGCAAATGAAAGCCAATGCAAGCTGGCGGCCTAAATGACTCAATCAATCGATCTAATGTTAGCCAAGTTCCATTGCCTGTGTATCTGTTGCTCGAGCATTCGTGTGCCTGAGAAGTTTGGCAAACTTTGCTCTGCCCACCTGACTTGACAGCCTTGAATTTAGCCCGCAACTCAAGTGGATGAGCTCGCTAGTTAAAGGCTTGCAAGCTTCAACTCACCGCGGGATGACTGCTAGTTTCCGGCGGATTCTTACCGAGGGCGGGTTAGAAGTCATTGCTGCCCATTTAGCAAACGTTAAAACTAAAACCGATCTCCACACGGATAGCTTGTCCACCCGTTAAAAGCCTCGAGCAAGGAGGCGTCAGGCGGGAGATGCATTGCTGACGATAGTCAAAAACGCTTTGGGCGAGAAATTACGGTCCAGTTTAGTTGGTAGTTGCAGCGACAGAGCCGCAACCTGAGCAAGTTTCGCAAATCCGCGCTTGGCCCAGTGGTGCGGTTTCCTCCATATCCATCATATTCAATCATTATTGGCGCCTCCGACTCATGAGCGCACCAACTCGCTAACTAAGCCAAGTGTTCCCAGGACGTCCGACAGTAGCGAGGAAGTTCTAAAGTTAGATTTGGACAAGAGAGGCGAGCGGCTCGCGAGTTAGCTCATGGAGCCATTCTTCTATCAATCAACAGGTGCTGCGCATCCAGAATTGAATAAAGCTGCCGAATTTTGCCCCTCTAACTTTAGTCTGGCGTTCATTAGGCCAGCACACACAATCACGCGCTTACAATCTTGCATTATATGCTCCTACTATACTCCAAACTCTACCTTAAAGTTTACAGCCTTTAAATGGATCCACCTAGCTAGCTTGTCTGGCCAACTTCGCATCGGCTCTCTCAATTTTTTCCCGCAGTGGATTCTTGTTCATTCAACAAGTTTAGAAACGCCAGCCAGTGCTCGCCACTTTGCTTGGCCGCTCGGATGGCCGGTCAGTCGAACCGAAGCCAAGAGAGCAAGATAGATAGATAGATAGCAGGCGGACGGACGGACGGGCGCCTGAGATGGGTAGCTCTCTCTCCCTCCTTCTGGCTGGATTTGCGGGTTGAATGGACGCGAAGTTAGCAGACTAATTACACGGCTGTCGTTATCACGAAAGTTGGCCGTCTTTGCAAGGAGCAGTGGAGAGAAGAGAAACTGCAGATAAGTCAGCAGCTTCGAGGGGAGATAACTGCAACTGATTTGAAGGCACCAACTCGGCTAGCTAGGTGGGAGTGAAAGTTCACCTGAGCAGAGGGGCTTGTCTATTCGGAGGGACGCATGCGCTCAAGCTTCTTGATTTTCCAAGACGCCGCCAAGTCGGCTTTCGGCTGCAGTTTGCAGCTTGCTCTCCACTTGCTCCCTTTGGTCAGTTCTAACCGGAGAGAAGGAGAGAGGAGGGCGAAGGGGAATAAAAGCGAGATAAGTGAAGCGTCAGATCAGCTTGCAGAGGATGTTACCTGACACGATTGGCTAATAATGCACGCGAAAAGCAAACACTGTTGGCTGGAGGAGAGAGCTCCACTTGTTGTGGTTTCAGGGAGACGAGAGGCTGACCGTTAGAACATCAAACCTTGTTCTTGTTCGTGTCGGCTTGCTTTCGTTAAACCGCAGTGATGGTTTCTACTCCTCTTCCCTGTGAATAACTTGAAGTCTTATCTCTGCTCCGTCGCCAAGCAAACAACGGGCACGAATGTCCAAGCGCTCGAAACTTGCTCGACCCTCGGGAAGCCCAACTCCAGGTGACACTCTCCCCCCTTTGAAGATTAATATATCCAGCTAGCTCGAGAGATGCAGCGCAAGTAAAGAAGCCAAAGTTAGAATGCACCGCGGCATCCACCCATCCATCTGAAGCAGGTTCAAATTAGATCTATCCATCGTCCATCAACGCAAGCAAGTATCATTGAACTAGAGTTAGTTTAATGACACTCGTCCACTTACATGCGCTTACAGGCAACTCTCCTCTCTCGAGCTGTCCGCAACAAATATACACCGCTTGTGACTTATAATGAAGCAATTGAATAATCAAGAGGAGACCGTTTGAGCCGTCGAGAAAGTTTGTGTTAGAGGTTAGCCCTGCAACAAGGTTCATTAGCTCAATCAGTCGTTGGCTGTCAGTTGAAGGAGAGTGGACAATTTGAAAGGATCGGTAAAATAGTGAAAGACAATACAATTAGCTAGCTGATGAACAAGAAACACTCATGTTGCGAAAACCAAGACCCAAGAGCCAGCCACCGCTGCCGCGCAAATTTAACAACGCCATCCCATTGGTGCGACCCGATATACAATGGAACGGGCTGATTGATGGCTACGGCGGCACTTTAGCCTCAAGTTTAGTGCCAAAAAAGATAACAGACGCAGGGATTCCCTCTCCTCCAACCTCCTCATCCTCCTCCTCTTCGCTCGCATCCTCAACTCTCTCGCTTTCAACCGATAGCTCAACCTCAACTGTCTTAGCAGCTCTAAATACGATCCAAATCAACCGAAGCAAGTCAATGATTGCAAGATATACAGCACCAACGAGCAATTGTACGAAACAGAATTGTCCAAGACAAGATAGGCTCAATAAGGGGACTCTTAAATCAACAAGAGGCTCAAGCGAAGACGACAATGAAGATGATGGACCCGAGCAGACATTATCGTCATCCTCATCGTCATCCTCAACTTCATCCTCGTCCGGCTTGTCATCGATGAACTCCTCATCGCGCAATAATCAGAATCGCTTCGCTATCGACCGATTGGATCGCAACGAAACGCTATCGGCTTGCTCAACTCAGGTTGGCGCTCGGCACGATGAGATGGAGATCAAGAAATGTTTAAGCGAATTGGTGGACTCAGTTGCTGAGCAAGCTGACAACGAAATTGGCTATAAAACTTTCAAGATACATGAGGCTATTCTGGCTCAAACTAGATCTACAACGAGCGGGAGTAGCGACGACGACTGGCCGGCTAGGACACCTGAGAAGTCGCCTGAGAAGCTCGATGGAAGTTTCAATGGAGGTGCTGATATGATGGATCACCAAGCTTCGTTTGTTGGATCATTCCAGTATCGAAATCACTGGCCACCGTCTGAGTGTCTCATTTTGAAATCGGCGCACGAGTGTATCTCGTTGACCCAACTTGAAATTGAGAGGGGGATTGGGGAATCAGAAAGGTGGCAGGTTTGCGTGAAAGCCAATGAATCGTTGATAGAGTGGCGCTCTCTCGACAAACCACACAAAAGAGCCAATGGCTTGCTCTTCTCTCAGGTTCTCAATTGTCTGGTTGATGAGCGGCTAGTTATGTGGGTTTTAGTTCCTCAAATTAAAACCAACTCTAATTTGGCCAACGTTGCGGCTAGATCAGATTTGAACGAACAAGTAGAGGAGGAGGAAAAGGAGGAGAGGCAACAGGAATTGGAGACAACGCTGGATGATATCGCAATGGCTCTTGATGAGACGATTGATTTTGACAGCAACAACAATCATTCGATGCACATGGGCGCAATTAGGCACAATTGCAAGCAGGTATCCCTTGAGGTGTTGGTGTGGGTTTGCTCGAGTGAGAGTGTTGCAAGGGAGCTGGCAGCTACCTTCAAGAGGCATAGACAAATGGAGGGGATCTTAGACTCGTCGTGGGACGAGGAAAGCTCCTTGGACGGGCACTTGATATCTGCAGACCGAGCTCTTCGTGTGAAAGTTGAGCATCAGGGTGTATCGGTAAACAAGCGAGAGGAGATGGATAGTGGTCGTGTGTCTAGCATGAGACCGGTTGAGGTAACAAATGATCCGGTTTCCCGGATTGAAGACAACAGATTCACCAGGTTGCGAGCCAAACAACAGGTTAAATCTCCGAGAGACTCATCACAATCGTCAGTGCCGACCACTAAATCATCGTCCAGCAGAACAGACGTGAGGGTGAAGGCGAAAGCAAGTCCGGAAAATGTTGTTAATCATCATCATCAACAGCAGCAGCAGCAGCACCAGGTTAGACAGGTAGGCCGGCTTGGCTCTGAGAGTAAAAGGGCCGTCGAAACACCTGTCGTTGCGTCAGTCTGCCGACAGTCGCTGCAAACACCGATCGCCACCACCCATGAGCATGCGAGAACGAACGCGCCGGAGTCTGAGAGAAAGGGCAATAAAAGGGAACCGTCCATTGTGGAGAGCGGCCGAGTTGGAGCAAGTTTGGCAGATCCTGGCGACAAGAGAAACAAGAGGATAGCGGCCGACTCGACGGAATCTTCGTCGTCCTCTTTGGCCAGCTATTATCGAAGTGTTGCCAACAGAGTTATAAGCAACAGCCAGAGTAGGATCAAGAGTTTTAAGGATGAAGTGGTTAGATTGAATAGCCGAATGCCGGCATCAGCAGCGGCGGCCTCAAAACGACTTTCGATGTCTATCCAAACGGGCCGATCGTTTGCTAGGTCAAGCGTTGGTGGTCAACTCGATTGCGGGATGAGCGGATCCGTACGCAATTTATCATCTACAGATGAATCGGCGCTTGTCTCGGTCGAAGTAGGAGCGGCAACAACCCCGTTAGCTCAGACAATCGGAGCTCCGAGCCACCAACGTCGAAACGGGGATTCCGGAAAGCTTGCCGAAGGTCCCTCAAATAGGAGTAAATTTGATCAGAACACAACACCAGCCATAAAGCCGAGGACTAGCATTATGAAGAAAAAGCTGCAAAAAGATGCATGTGATAGCAATAATAACATTGACTACGGCCATAACGGAACCGAGCGCGCTGAAAAGGTCGATCCACTTTGGCTTCAAATGGACGTCAAGAGGCGAGTTTCGAACGATGAGGATGAACAATTCGGATTTAAGGACGATGCTTTGCAGCCATCACAAACCTTAAAGCCAAAATCAATCCTGAAAACAAGCAAATCTGTGCCAAATGTAGCTTACGAAGAAGCGGAGAGAACACATTCTAAAAATAACGCAAGAAAGAGTGAAGAAAGTTGCCAGTTCTCAGATGGAAAGGGTTCGAACTTATATAAGTCAAACATTTATGACAATGGTGAGCGAAATGCGCTTTCGAGTGCAGAATTCAAGGGTTCAGAGGGGAGACTCGAATTGGTTGCACAGTCAAAAAGCAACTTGGATCCAGGCAGGTCTACTTATTCTATGGCTAATGAGAGCGTTGCGGCGAATAGAATCGAAAGAGAGGATACACTAGGTGAGGTTGAGTTTGAAAAGTCTGAGGAGAACAAAAGGGACTTGGCGTTTGAGAGAATCAGGCAACGAGCTTCCTGTTACGACATTTCACGCTTGATGTCGAAACAGAACGTCCGAATTCAGCTAAACAAACTAAAATCTGGCTCAGCCAGTTCCATTAGCGGCAAATTGCGCCAGAGAAGACCGGCACTGCTATTGGACGACAACGAGGCCAACACAAGCCAAGAGAAGCTGTCGAGGAGCGTTGAGAATGATCAAGATGCCCTAAAGTTAGCGTTGAAGTCAAGGAAGACAAGCTCAGGTACCGATGGAACCGTGCGTGCAAAGGTGAGTGCCGAGCAGCTAAACTCCAGTGCAATTGAATGGTCACAAGCTCGAAGCGGAGGCTCGGGTTCGATCGCAATAGCGTCAGCGCAAGGCGGTCGCAGGCAGCAACAACAACAGCAGCAACAGCAACGGCAGCATCCGGGAACCTCAGGCGCTCAACGGGATGATGCAAGCATGTCAAGATCAGCCAAACGATCTGAGTTCGATCCGAGATCGCTAAGGAAAGTTCCCCCGATGGTTTGCCAACGAGAAGCAGGTCAACATTCAAGTGCGACCGAAATCGAGGGCCAGAAACACAAGATTGTCGTCAACGTTCAAGCGCGTGATCGTCACGAGAAGCCAGATGAGGTTAAGATGGGCAAACAACTACCACCACCTCTTTCCGCCGGCATGAATGAGGATTCCTCGACGGAAGATGAGAGTCCAGGCCAGGTAGCCACGAGCTCACTTAGCAAGAACGGACCATTCAGTCTATTGCGTCAGAGTTTTAATCAGAAGACCATCTCCTCCATGCTCAAGTTTTCGGGTCGCGCTTCGCTACGCGTGAAGGCACCTGCGCAAACAGATGGCGAGGCCGCAAACAAGAGCTCGGCTGTAGTAATTGCCGAGGCCAATTTGATGGCAGCCAAGCAGCTCAAACAACAGGCCCAAAAGTTGAAGGAACAACAAAAGCGCGAACAGCATCAGTCAAACCTGGATTCAACGGCCGTAATGCTAGCGGCAGTTCAATACAACCAGCAAGTTCAACGCCAGCAACAACAGCAAATGCTTTACCAACGTTACGCGATCGCCGCCAGAGGTCAAATGTTTGACGCCCCAAGTGTTCAGCTGCAGCAACACCAGTTGCTTTACCAGAGCCAACAGCAGCAGCAACAACAACACTTTGCTTACATATCAAACTTGAACTCCGCCCACTATGTATCGATGCTGCCACCAACCAGCATGATGCCGATGGGCGCAATGCCCCCGCAACCCTTGGTGTACGTTCCGCCCCAAATGCCGATCCAGCATCAACCGCTGCAAGCCCAGACTGAATCTGGTATTTTTCGGAACTCAGCGCCAAAAGGGAAATCAAAACTCACACAGATTCCCTACCAACAAGCTCAGGTGGGCCAGCATCTAATGCCAATGGCGGTGAATCACCATTCTAGCCTCAATATAGTCTACGCTGGACCTTCATCACAAATTCCGCGCACTCAGCACCAGTCGTCCTCTTCAACATATTCATCGGTTCAAAACTATGAGGCGCCACAGCAGCAACCTGTCCAATATTCCCTTGGAGCCTCAATGCGCAAAACAGTCAAATCTATCCTAAGCAATAGATCGTCTTCGGAAGATTTCGCTGGCACTAAGGAAAATAGGGATATTAAGGCCTCAAGCAGCGCCAAGGCAAGCAAACTCAAGAGCGCTTTGAAATCGAGCAAAGCCAATAGAGACATTGTGCTGAATAGTGAAGGATCAGATGGTGATGGCTCATCGAGCGACTCGACCACAATGAATTCCGGTTGTGAACCTAAATCGGTCTTGACCAAATCCGATATGGCTGGCCTCCCTAAATCAGTGCTCAAAAAGACTCTCAGTCGACAGGAATTATCATCGGAATCCTCCGATTCTTCATGTTCCTCAGCTGAAGTGACTGATTTCCATGAAAACCACAAGACAGTTGGACTGGTCGAGAACTTTGACTACAGGCACAGTATGGGGGTTGATAGCATGATCAGCAAGTATCATTCCTCGAGCTCAACCAATAGAACTTTGAGAAAGAAGAGTATAGGCAATACAGCGCGTAAAAATGTCACATTCAGTACTGTTACGTCGATATTGTGAGAGTTACTAGTTAGATTCAACTGTTATAATTTGGACCAATTTGGACACCAACTTGATAGACGAATTTCCTACATGCCAATGAAAATAAACTAGTTGATGATTTTTCTAGTCCTCGGTCCGATCTTTTGTCTCAGGAAAGAAGGATGGAATTATCTCAAGATTGAGATCCGAGCTGTGAGTCGGACAAATTTGAGGTTCGAACGGTCAATTGACTCGAACGAGCACGAATAGTGGAGTGATGACTTCTCTACTGATCTGACAAGACTTGGAGCGATCTTCCTAGTCTGTAACTGAGTGATTGTTCAACCTCCAAGTGTTGGGACTTGTGATATAACCAGAGAAGCTCTCGAATCTTTATTATAAATCTAGAATCTTTGACTAGAATTACAAAAGATCAGAGATGACAGTAGCAAACTATTAACTCTAGTTACCACCAAATTTAAAGGTACAGGCCCTCCGGGGTGCCCTCCTTTTTTCTGTATAGGACGGTCTCTTTAGAGCTCCTGAAGTCCTCCATAGTTACCTTCATTCTCCGTTCACGTAACGCCAACAGGCCAGCCTCTGTACAAACAGCCTTTATATCAGCGCCACTAAGATCATCCTTCGCCATAACTAGCTCATCAAAGGCAACGTCCTCTGCCAGGGTCATTCTGGCAGTGTGGATATTGAAGATACGCCGCTTAGTCTTTTCGTCAGGCAGGGGAAATTCTATCTTTCTATCAATCCGACCTGGTCGAATGAGCGCTGGATCCAGGGTCTCTATACGATTTGTGGCCATAATGACCTTGACATCTCCTCTTGAGTCGAAGCCGTCGAGCTGATTAAGTAATTCCAGCATGGTCCTTTGAATTTCTCGCTCGCCGCCTGAGTTGGAATCGTATCGCTTTGTTCCAACAGCATCAATTTCATCGATGAACACAATTGAAGGTGCGTGCTCCTCAGCCACTCGGAAGAGCTCTCTCACCAACTTGGGTCCATCACCAAGGTACTTTTGGATCAGCTCAGAGCCAACAACACGTAGGAATGTCGCTGATGTCTGGTTGGCCACCGCCTTGGCCAAAAGTGTCTTGCCTGTTCCTGGAGGGCCGTACAAAATAACACCCTTTGGCGGTCGTATACCCATCTCCTCATAATACTCTGGATGAGTTAATGGCAATTCCACGGACTCTTTTATCTCTTGAATTTGTTGATCTAAGCCACCAATATCTGCGTAAGTTTCCTGGGGCGCCTTCTCCAATTTCATAACGGTTACCATAGGGTCAACATCGTCATTTAATACTCCAACAACTGCGTGAACTTTATGATTGAGCAGGACACTGCTGTTTGGTTCTAATTGTTCCTTGTCTACAAAACTGAGAATTGAAACGTAGTGTTCAGAGCCGACCGAGGTGGAAACGATGGCATGATTATCGTCGATTATCTCCTCTAAATTTCCAACGCTCATTGGAGTTCCACGTAGGTCGTCCACCTTTGATTGCTCGTCATCATCCTTCTCCTCTTGCTTAAGATTCAATGTTGCGTTTATGTTCTTCAAGAACTCATCCTCCATTAGTAGCCAATCTGAAATTCTCTCCATTTTTAGGAGCTTCAACCTGCACCTTGCATGAGGGGTGACATTGGGCAGCTTAGAGGCAACATCGGGTCCCTTTCTCGGCTTCCTTCTGCCTTTGCCTCGAGTCCTCGAAGGCGGTTGTGGTCGTTCGCGTTTCTTTGCATCGCCCTTCTTATCGTTCTGGTTCGCCGAGGGTTGATTGCCCATGGTGGGAACAATTGGAAGCGATGTCTTCAGAGAGAAATGACAAGAAGTCGTGGGTGCCAATAACAACAAACAGAGGATTGATACAAGAAAGAGAGGTGATAATTCCGAAGTAGACAGGTAGAGCGTGTAAGCTGACTTTGCGCAAGAGACTCAGCTGCTTCGCATAAAATGCCCATCAAGCACAACAGACTGCGTGCACACTGCGCAGTGCGAGAGTTTAAGTTTGGGAGGGAGAATTCAAATATTTTCTTCTTGCACGAGCGGCAGTCGAACCTTGGAGCCCCAATGGAGGCTTCCAGTGAAATTAGAATGGGGAGATAAGTTTTGCTTACGTTCCAAATCCTGCGCTTTGAAATTCAATACTATATTTCGGTTGCTAAGTCGGCGAGATTTGTTTTCATAAGCGAGGAAGCCAAGAGAGAGTGAGAGAGACAGCATTCGCTGGTATGGATACGGATATACGTTTTTTGATGAATATATATGTATATAGAGAGACTCTCCTTGACCGTGCGACCTATGTGGCGAGGGTTGCAGTTTAACACTGGGATCTGTTCCCTTAATTCGACTTCACCTCTCTGGCTGCTAAGTTTCGCTCGTTGCTGCTTCACACAGTCGCCGGCTGGCTAGCGATCGTTGTGGCGCTTGCAAAGATCCAACAGCTGATAATGATAACTAGATCATATTCTCCATGATGCATGTCGAGGGGGCGACGCTGGAGCAAGCAGCCGAGCTCAAAGAGCAGCCCCGAGCTCGGAATAAAGTTTCCAAGGGACGTACAGCGACAAGGCCGATGCCGCCGCCGCCGCCGCCGCCGCCATCGCCATCGCCGGACTTGAGCCGCGATGAGCTCAATCCGACGCCGACAAATGGCCTCCGGCGGCCTGTCAGCCCTCTCGGCCAAACTCGGGCAGCCGCGCGGTGCGGAAATGAGTGGCGAGCAGAGCCGACAAAGGACACCGGGCCGGCCAATCTGGGGCCGCTCGTTGGCTGCGAGCGTTGGCCTGGCTGGCGACTGATTGATGCTTTGTCGCGCGTTTCACATTCTCGCATCCGAGAGCTATCAAGCCAAAGGGAGCCCCATTGGCCCTGAGGTGCCGCCGCTGACGCACAAGCTGGCCCTGTTTGCCAGCGTGTCGTCGGCGTCACTCGGGCAGGCCGCCTGTCGCTCGCTGCGACGGCTGCAAACTTGACGCCCAAGGTCCATGCACCAGCTCAGATGAGCAGGCAGTTTCGAGCGCGACAGTTAATTGATTGGCCCCTCGTGAGTCATGTAAACAGGTGTGCAAATAGCGGGCGAGCAAACAGTTCAATTCGCTCGCTGCTGGCTTGCTTTGGTTAGACAAGTCAGTCTGCCAAACTGCAACCAAGCAGCAAGATCTGAATCTGAACCAAAGTTAAAACAACCCGACCATCAACAATTTTCGGCGAGAAACCTGAAACCGGAAGCCCGATCAAAGGCACCACTAAAGCGAGCTAAGCGGAGCTGATCGCGTTTGCCTATATCGCTAAAGAGGAGCACACAGAGAATTGATTGGCGAGGCCACAAATGGGCGCTACAGGCGGCATGAGGCTGGTTTGTTCAATTTCCCTTTGCGCGCTTCTGCTCGCGCTGAGCCCGCCTCAAGGCGGCTTCGCAGAGGCGGCCAGCGCAGACTCGAGCTCCTACCTAAGCCAGGCGAGGAGGCTCTTTGACACAGGTATGGAAGCGCACAAGCAGAGCAAAACCTATTCCAGCTTGATGGCTAAAGGCGAGGACGAGCGCGCCGTTCGAATGTTGCGCGATAGCATAAGTGAGGCAACAGGTTCGTTCGTTCGTCCATCCGCCTTCTCCACCAAAACTCGCCCACCACTCACTTTCAGCCCAAAACTAGCCGGGCGCTCCAATTCTAAACTCTGAAACTCAAACGAAACCTACCTCTAACCTAACCTAACCTAAACACAACCAACCCACCAAAAAGACCTGATCAACAATTATCGCCAAAACGGACTCGCAAACATGCCAAACTTGCCAAACTTGCCCGGCTTGAGCACGCTGACGCGCGTTCCAGACAAGCTGCTCCGCGCTGAGCTCTCCATGTTGCAGGACGAAATTAGGATGGCACAGGACATGATGCAGAATCCAATCTCGGCCACGATGAACGCGCCCAAAGGTAAGCGCAAGAGTTAGACTCCTCGAAAGTTGAAGCCTCCAACTAACAATCCACTCCAATTCCACCAACAAAACTAAACCCTAGACTTGGCGGCCATGTTTGCGCGCATGGCCGAGCAGTTGGAGCAGTGAGGAGCAAATTCCGCTCGCGAGATCCCCTTTGGTCAGGCGGCTAATTCTAATAAGCGAAAAATAAAGCATGCAAATACGCCCACACCCGACTCTAAACCCCAAGCTCGGCCCAGTGTTTGCAGTCTGTGCCCCAAAGCTGGGCCAAGTCTAACCGCAGCCGAGCGCTTCTCTGGGGCGCAGAGCGAGCGGCCAAATCGCCTGCCCGCCCTCCTCCTCCTCGGCTCCTCTCCTCCCCTCGTCTGCCCGACAACGAGGCTCCTCTCCTCCGGCCGAGCAGCCTGAATCTCACGCTTAATTTGCGCGCCGTTTGCCCCCCGAAGACAATTGCGCAAAGGCCGGCTCCAAGTTGTGCAACAGCCGCAATGGCGGCCGCCGGCCTCCAGGGGGCGAGGCCGCTTGAGCGACAGGTTGCGCCCGCCCCCGGCCAGGAAGTCGGGCGGCGGCGGCGGCGGCGGGAGGGGCAGCAGGACGGGAGGCTCTCTCTCTCTCTGCGCGCCGACGGGCGCCCGAGGCTCGGCTCCACGGGGCCCGGCTGTGGCGCGCAAAAGTGTTGCTCGGCCCGGCCGCTAATGGAAACCAGCGGCCGACGTTCCGCCGGAGGGAAGGCACAAGTGTCGCCGCCGCCGCCGCCGCTTTTGTCGCCGCTGGGCCGGCCAATGGGCACCAGATGAGCGCCAGCGGGCAATTATATCCTTTGATCATATCCACATTTTGGGCCCAGCGCGGCTCAGCTGGCGCCCGCAAAGGCCGAGCCTCCCACGAACTGGCCGCCCGCCAGTCTGGCCCCTCTCAGCGGCCGACAGGGCGCCCAAGGGCCGGCTCAACCCTAGCCATCTGCCTATAGCCGGCCGCCTCAAGCAAGCAACGAGCGAGCGAGCGCGAGAGACAAGTGAAACAAGTCCAAGTTGGCAGCGAAAATCAATTAGCCAACCGACTTGGAGGCCCGAGGAGCGCGCTGGCTCCACTTGTGCCCCTTCTCTTCCGTAAACAGATCCGCGCAATAATCAACGGGCTGACAGGCTGAAGGGCCGCTCGCTGGGCGCTCTCGGGCTGGCGGCGCCACTATAAGCTTGCGCCCGCCACTACCAGCCGGAGCGCGCACAAAGGGCTGGCCGAGGGCCGCGCGCGCTAGCTGGCGAGTCTATAGTGTATCTCGCATCCAATCTTCGCTCGCTAGTCGCCCCCAAACTCGCTGGCTCATGCAGCGCTCCTAACTCGACTATTTCACCCAGATTGGGCCACATAAATCATAGCGATCACACGCACACACACAAACAGGCCCGAGCTAGACAAACTGAAACCAGCGCAGTCATGTAAATGCGAGATTCAAAGTGATGGATGCGCTTCTGAGATTGTTTGCCTGACGCTCGTAAGTGTGAGAGAGGCAAAGCGGCAGCCAGTGCGGCGGCTGCAGCGGCTGCGGCGGCCGACACTCTCGCTGGATGTAGATGCGCGCGCGCCTTCTCGCAGCCTCGAATCAGGGGCGGCCTTTGCCGCTCTCTTTCTCTCTCGCAGGCTAATTGTTTCTCTTCTCGATCCTTGCGCCAAATCAATGCGACTCGCCGCGAGCATGCGCACTCGCAAGCCGGGCACAATCGAACCACTGCGCTCGCCTCGTCGCGCGTCGTCTCGTCTCGCCTCGCGCGCTATAGTTGCCCTGTTCGAGCTGTGCAACCAACGAACATTTAGCCACTCGAATTGCCTCATGATCCTGCGCGTAGGTCGCCTTTTTGGCTCGGCGCGCAGCCTAGAATCAACAAGCGACAGGGGACAAACAATCAGGCAATTGCCATGAAATGATCAGAGTTTCATAACCGAACGCGGCGCAACATTTAGACTTCAACTCTATAAGAGGACATTTTTCAATTCCCTCCAGGAGCGAGAAAGTTGGCCTCCTCGAGCAAGCGCCAGCCAACCTGTTGAAGTGGCCAGCAACAGATGGAAGCCGCCAGTCATCAGCGCCAACAAAACGCAATGTTTCAGCACCACCATCACCTCCAGCAGCAGCAGCAGCAGCAGCACCAACAGAGCCAGCACCAGCACCAGCATGCAACTCAGCAGCACCAGCAAGCTGTGGCAGCGGCCGCTGCGGCTGCCGCTGCAGCAGCCGCCGGCCAGCAGCTCTACGGCGAAGTCAACCAACTCGGGGGCCACTTTGTCAACGGGCGCCCGCTGCCAAACGCAACCCGCCTGCGCATAATCGACATGGCCAAGGTGGGCGTGAGGCCCTGCGACATCAGCCGAAGGTTGAAGGTATCGCATGGGTGCGTCTCAAAGATTCTAGCGAGATTCAACGAAACCGGCTCCTTCCTTCCTGGCGCAATTGGCGGCAGTAAGCCAAGAGTCACCACGCCGAAGGTAAGTGGGGCGCCCCGATGGTTGGATTTGTCCCATTCGGTTGGCCAATCATAACCTGGCGCAATCTAACCCAAATCTCTGCCCCACCCTCCCTCTGCCTCTGCCTCTGCTAAAAACCGTCCGAACAACTGGCGGCTCTCAAGGTTGTGCTGTTCATCCGCGAACTCAAAGCACGAGATCCTGGCATTTTTGCCTGGGAGATAAAGGAGCGTTTAGTCAACGAGGGAGTCTGCGACAAGTTCAATGTGCCTAGTGTGTCCAGCATAAGCAGGATATTGCGCAACAAACTGAGCCAGTCGAGCGCGCCGAGCTCGCTTGGGGCGCCGAGTTGCGCGAACCCAAGCTCGCCAACAGCAGGCCCCTCGTCCTCCTCGCTGTCGGCGGCGGCGGCGGGGACGCCCGCAAACCAGCTCGCCAACCGGCGCCAGCTTCACACCTCTTCCGGCGCCGGCAAGCAGACAAAGCGGTTCGAGGAGAGCAAATTGGAGCTCAGCTCGTCGCTCGACTCGCGCTCAAGCTCAAGCTCGCCAAGTCCGTCAAGCTCAACGAGCTCGTGCTCGCAACTCAACGAGAGCTCGGCCAGAGGCGCGGCCGCTGATGCAGGAAGCGCGCGCGAGACACAGCAGCAGCAGCAGCAGCAGCGGCAACACGACCACCACCACCAACAACAACAACACCAGCACCACCAGCACCTCCTGCAGCAGAGCCAGCAACCGAACCAGCTTCTAATGAGCGAGTACCAGGCGCTCGGGGTGGCCAGTCAGCTGGTGGCGCCGGCGGGCCAACATGCGCTCGGCTACTCTATAGGCTCGCAGGCGGCTGAGTCGGCCGAGCTCGAGGGCGGCAACCAGGAGCAGCAGCAGTCGTACCAGCTGGCGAGCGCGAGCGCCGAACGCCACTACACCTCCCTATACCAGCAGCACCAGCAGCAGCAGCAGTACCTGTACAACTCGGCCATGGCTGCCCAGCAGCAGCAGCACACGCACCACCAGCATCACCATCAGCAGCAGCAGCAGCAGCATCAGTTGCAGTTGCAGCAGCAGCAGCACTCTGATTCGCTGGCTGGCTCGCAACAGCCCTACCAGTTTTACGCTGCGGCCGCCGCCGCCGCCCACCACCACGGCCACGGCCAGCACCACCCGCTCGCAAGCCACCCGCACGCCCACCAACCCGCGCACCTGTACGCCCATCCCGGCCTCATGATGCGCCACAACTGACGCCCGCCGGCGCCCCAAGTGGCCAGAGATTGACACAAGCTCGTCAAGGTGCAGCGGCAGCGGCAGCGTCGCCCGCTAGACCTTGATAATGGATGAGCGGCCGGCTCAAGGCCACAGGCGGCCGGCTGGCCTGACTTTTGGGCGCCCAAGTTGGTTGGCGCGGAGAGCGAGCATCTCGCTCAAGCTCAAGCCTGCTCATTACGGGATTGATTGTGGTTTGGTTTGCAAACAATAACAAATAATAATAATAAAAATAATAATAACGACGACGACGACGACGACGACCCAAAACTCGCTCCCTTTCGCTCGCTGATTGTTGCAAACCAGAGAGTTAGAAAAAGGCCAGTTAGCGCTGCTGGCTGGAGCGGATCTGTTTGCGCGCAAGCCGAGTTGCACCTTGTTTGCTGCGCATTGATTGCACTGGCTTTGATTCGAAAACTCGAGCTCAATGCTAACCCTCCGCTCATGTTGCCCTGCAACCGAGCGGCCACAATAAACAATAACTCGCATGAGTTAATCTCGCGCGAGTGGCGCCGCCAGTGAGCCTGTTGCGGCGAGCTCGCCTCCGAGTGGCCGCCGCGCAGGCTCCCTGTGCGTGCGTGCTTGCGCGCGCACGCTCGCTCGCTCGCTCAGCCTGTGGCTTGCGGCCAAGCCGAGCTCCCAATCTCGTTGCCTGCCTGTTCGCCAGGCTAAACCTGCTTGCCGGCCACTAGGCTAGACCGGACTTGGCCCTAGCAGCCTAGCTGAGGGCCGGACTTGGGGGCGCATTGCAGTGGCCGGCGGGCGGAGGCCCTCAGAGGTTGGCCGCCTCAGAGCGGGAGCTGGCAGGGCCGAGTCGTCGGTCTAACCGAGCGCTGATCCGTAACCAAGAGCGGTCACCCATCATTTGCGCTCGCCATTTCGCTAGGCAAAAATCGCTCGCTCGCGCCGCCACTGCAGCCACTGCCGCCGCCGCCGCCGCCGCTACTGCCACTCTCGGTCGCTGTTGCGTCCGCAACCATGGCCAAAGTGGCCAAACACACGAGGCCCTTGCACAACAATCGCCCTCCGCCTGGCCCTTTATGGAAGCCGACTGGAGGCGAGCGAGGTGAGCGGCGCGACACTCTCCTGCCGCCCGAACTCAATTAAAGTTCAGCTCAAAGCGGGGGCCCCGCTCGTCTCAAGCCAACTTGCTCGCTCGCTCGCAAGCCTCGACTCCCAAAACTCGCGAGGCCAAAACCTCTCTCCGCTGCACGAGATGGCCGCATGATTGATCGGCCACTAAATGATACGAGCGCGCGCGCGCGTAACAATCCCGGCCCAAAACTCGCACTGTCATCATCAATTTTGCCCAAGTAGAGAGACAGACGGACGGGGAGCGCAAATCTGGGGCTGCCAAGTTCGAATTCGCGCAAGGAACAATATTTTGCACAACATTCTAAGTGGCCGACTTCCCACTTCCATCCGCAAACAGAGACATTAACTTGGTTGAACACGAGCCATCCAATTGGGCGCTCAGTCCGCCAACATTGATCGTCGCCTCCATTAGTGTTAATTTCAAACCAAACATGTTGCTTCCCTGAGGGCCCAATAACTTGCCTCGGGCTTCCCTTCAACCTTCCAAGATCCCTGGATGCTTCCAAAACCAATCGCCCGCGCAAATTGTGGTTCATTGCTGATTGAGTTTGGCGCCCTCTGCCGGCTGCCCAACTTGGGCGCGCAAAGTGGCCAGCTTCTCCCGAGACAAAGGGCGCCTTCGTGAGCCCCTCTCTTCACTTGTTGATGGACCAGTTTTCTCTTCACGAGGATCCAAAACAGGCTCACATCTTAGGGTGTTCCAGCTTATTCGGACGGTTATTGTACATTTGTTTGGCCAGTGACATATTTGTTAGAGCGATTTTCAATGCAGATCGAGAATCGAACCCGGTCCGAGAAGCCAAGAACAGATACATCGATTTGCGATGACGCAACCAGGGCGCCATCTTTCGGCTTGCTCGCGCACAATTCTTGGCGTCACTCTAGGTCCACAATGATGTAGTCATCCAACTTACTCCAAGGCCGGCGGAGATGTTGATCCCACTGATCCGGTCGGGGATGATCAGAATTAGTCTGATTCATTACAGAAACAAACTTTAGCAAAGAAACGCGCGCAAATCAGCCAGGCGATTGCACTGGAAGTCATTATTATTTGTTTTAGGAGAGCTGAGTTCCGAAACGAACACCACCTTGCCCGAAACCCACGTTGTTTACACTCTCGAATCGCCCAAGATATTGGAAACAATTTTTGGTTTTGATTCAACCGGTTGTGCAAGTGACGGTTCGGTTCGGCTCCCTTGCTCTTGTTCTGGGCGATGAGTGTTTAGAGAGCGGGGGTGACAGACAGTGCGCAGCTTAGTCGCTCGCCCCGCTCAGGGCAACCTGTGCAGCTCAGTCAAAGCAGCGCTCAAATGTAAACAACTCCCAATTTCGCCAATCAGTAAAAATCACCAGCAACCTATTCTAATTACACCATCTATTTCCTGAGACTTTCTTATCGCAACCATCTTATCTCTGAACAGCAATCAGTATCATTCTCGCTCAGAGGCTAAGCGCTGATTTGTGGGACTTAATTATTATCAAATCTCATTCGACACATTCTCATTACATTCCGCCATTTTAACTTAGCTAGTAGCCCGTTTCTAGTTCAAATTTCAAATTGAAATTTTATTGAACGAGGAAACTGATAACCAGTATGATTGCTACAAGAACCGTCAGCTCTCTCGTCCGTCAATCGCTGATTGCGAGACAGTTCACGGCCATATACGATGCACAGTCCTCTAGGAGCCTCTCGTCAATATCCGAGCCTAGAAACCAGACTGCAGTACAAGTTAAGGAAATCGACCCCAAAGAGATGCCCGTAGAGCCTGAACTCCAGCCAAGAAAGCGCGATGAAAGTTCGTCGTTCGTCATGAACATGTTTGCAGGTAACGCAAACTTCGAACAGATATTTCCCTACCCAGATGTACTGACTCCGGATCAGCGTGAAACTCTGAACTTGGTTCAAAAACCGACCGAAAGATTTTGGGAAGAGAACCACGATGCCCTCGCTTGCGATGCCAATGAGAAGATTAGCGACAACCTTTGGGAATCATTAAAACCTATGGGAGCTTTCGGTCTACAGGTTCCAACCGAATACGGGGGTGTTGGTTTCAACAATACTCAGTACGCACGTATGGGCGAAATTATGGGCGCTCATGATCTTGCTGTCGGTATTGCCCTTGGCTCTCATCAATCCATTGGTTACAAAGGCATTTTGCTTTACGGAACTGAGGAACAAAAACAGAAGTATCTACCAGATCTAGCTACAGGTCAGAAGATTGCCTGCTTTTGTCTCACCGAACCGACATCGGGATCAGATGCTGGTTCGATCAGAACCCGAGCTGAACTATCGCCAGACGGTAAACACTGGCTCCTCACTGGATCCAAGATTTGGATATCCAACGGAGACATTGCGGATATATTCACTGTTTTTGCAAAAACGCCTGTTAAAGATCCAAAGACTGGAGAGACCAAGGACAAGGTTACAGCATTTGTTGTTGAGAGAGATTTCGGCGGTGTTACCTCGTCAAGCGGGGAGAAAAAGATGGGTATTAAAGCGTCTAATACGGCCACTGTCAATTTTGACTCTACGCCCATACCTCATGAAAACGTCCTAGGACCCGTTGGGGGAGGGTTCAAAGTAGCCATGAACATCTTGAACAGTGGAAGATTTGGCATGGGCGCTGCTCTATCTGGTTGCATGAGGACCCAGATAAGAAGAGCCGTTGAACATGCTACCCAGCGCGAACAGTTCGGCAGTAAAATACATACATTCGGAGCTGTGCAAGAGAAGATTGCCAGGATGTCAATAGCTCATTATGCAACCGAATCTATGGCGTATATTGTATCATCAACTATGGATCGCGGCTATAAGGACTTTCAATGTGAGGCTGCAATCAGCAAAGTCTTTTCATCAGAGAGCGCCTGGTTTGTCACGGATGAGGCCATTCAAATACTCGGGGGGATGGGTTACATGCGATCATCCGGAGTCGAGAAAGTCATGCGAGATCTAAGAATTTTCAGAATATTTGAGGGTACAAACGACATTCTCCGGCTGTTCATTGCTCTGACTGGCGCCCAGTATGCCGGAGGTCATCTTAAAGAACTCCAGAAGGCCTTGTCAAATCCTGTCGGAAACCTGGGAATGATTATGGAATTTGGAACTAAGAAGATGAGGCGAGCCGTGGGGCTTTCTTCAGGACCATCCCTCACGCACTATGTGTCTCCGAAGCTGAAAGACTCGGCAGCGTTACTTTCAAGATCTATGGAGCAATTCGACGCTAGTATCGAGTACTTATTGATAAAATATGGTAAGAATATCATACACCAGCAGTTCCTGCTCAATAGAGTGGCCAATTCAGCAATCGACATATATGCGTGCATGTGTGTACTATCAAGGGCATCCAGAACAGAAAGACTCAATCTGGCCACAGCTGATCATGAGATCAACATGGTAAGAGTGTTATGCAACGAAGCCGCTGATAGGATAAGTTCCGCCCTATCTTCCATTAGGGCCCAGGATAAATTAAAGAACTTTGATCTAATGAAATCCATCTCGGCTCAGGTCTGCGAGGCGGGCGGTGTTGCCCAAGTACATCCTCTCGATCAGACAGTCATTGGATCTGGTTAGAGAGGTCGTATTGAGGATACGAAATCCGGATGGTAGCGTGAACATATTTTAATGGGCATTGTTTTGCCCATGTCATTGAGTTTTTATACTACAAACAATAAACTGGTACAATAAAACCATGTACATACAATTAGTCTACAAAACTTAGACAACTTTCAATTGATCTCTGCCTCCATCTCTACCTCCAGTTCGGATTCCTGGTCACTGTAGTTGTATTGCTCGTCAGGATCTTCATCAAGCTCGATGTTTTCATGATCTCTGAGCACGCTAACTTTTGCCTTTTTGTTGGCCTGGGCTACCAGCTGTTTTATGGTAACCTTAGAAACAGGAGATTTGATGAGGGCCAGGTCCCTCTGGACTTCATTCTTGTCGTGCAAGTCCTTTATCTTTTGGGCCCGTTTGGCTCTGATTCTCGCAAAGTGTTCGACTCTCCGTTTCCTTATCTCTAATATCCGTTTCATAGCCTCTTGAGTTTGTTGCCACAAACTGCGGCTGTACTTCACAGGAATATTCCTACGCCTTTCAAGTTCGAAAGACGGATCAACAGTGAGTTCTTTGTTCGCTACCCTACGATAAGATTTTGTCCATCTGGTTTTTCTTGGATTCCTCTTGTGCTTGAATTGCTTATGACATTTGGACCGGCAAAATTTGAAGACCTTACAGTCATTCCTCACGAATTGAATGCCATGGCCTGGATACAGAGGCCCAGAGCAGAAGCTACAGCGGTCTACCCTCATGATGTAATGCCAGATTTATCAAGAAGGTCTTAGCTTCTGATCATTTAGTGATATCTGGGTTGTGGTTCCATCGCAAGGGAATGAACACGTTGTCCTGGGTGTGTCTGCGTACATAAATCGAGCATTCGTACGAGATCGACTGAAATGCGTGCGATCCGTGTGAACTGCGCGAGGGGATAAAGTCATTGGGGGGTCAAGACTGCTGGCATCTCGGGCACGCACTA
>ENA-UOVY01000010-UOVY01000010.1-plant-metagenome-genome-assembly--contig:-NODE-10-length-112899-cov-623.378859_pt1 | contig 112899 bp, 75 predicted proteins | sample MGYA00249840_ERZ761561 | MGnify/ENA primary metagenome ERZ761561 (study PRJEB28882, sample SAMN05720143) | plant metagenome | isolation source: Guanajuato, Mexico | place: Mexico:Guanajuato, Mexico...
TCCTCCATACCCCCGCCCCCTCCCATCGAAGTTCCGTTCAATGAAATATTGGGATGAAAACATTATTTATTAGATCTGTTGGACGAAAAGAAATATATGTTACGGCTTCAGCCGCTAATTCTGTGAGAATCTTGTCTCTCGCTACAGCCTTTCACTCATAGGGGACGCGTAGCCCAATGGCAGGGCGTCCGACTTCGAATCGGGAGGTTGTGGGTTCAAGTCCCATCGCGTTCAATTTTTTTTTTATCGGACCTAGGCATGTCAGACCCAACAATTGGTAGGGCGTCGGTCGGTTGAAAGGCAACTGGAGTTACTGGACTCAGGTGCTCAGTAGCGGGCTCTTCAGGCACATTCGTGCCAGGTGAACCCTGATGATGATTAGCTCCATGGGGCTGGGCCTGAGGACTTTGGGCAGTACGCTGAGCAGACGCTTGGGGTAGATGCTGGTTTGGTTGCGGCGAACCCATGTTGGCGCTCGTTCCCTCCGGCGAGGTTGCCGAAGCCAGGCTTGGTGAGCCAGTATGTGGAATTGCTAGCCTACCGGTATGAGCCGAGGCCAACCAGCTGCTTTGGTTGCACAAGTCTTGCATTGAGGGACGCTGACTCGGATCAATGATGAATGTTTGCGCTAGTAATTCTCTGATTGGAGGGGTCAGTCGCTTCTTGGCATCGCGCTCTAAGTATGACTTTGACAATTGGTCGTTCTTCAAGCCCCGAAGGGTGTCAGCCTCAAACGGATAGCGCCTTGTAACACACAGGAACACTCCCACTCCAAAGGCCCAAACATCGGCCAACTTGGGATCATAGTTCCTCTGCGCAGCCTCTTTCAGCATTTCGGGCGCCAAATATGGCTCACTACCACAAATTGTCTTACTCATAATCAGTTGTTTAGTGTGAATATCAATACAAAACTTTGATAAACCGAAGCCAGTTAGTTTTGCGTTTAAGTTTTCATCAATCAACACGTTCTCAAGCTTATAATTCCTATGTGCAATATGAAACTTGTGCAAGAAACTCAGTGCTGACCCCATTTGGCTGGACCAACGTTGCGACAATCTGCCTGGAACTTGACCATTTCGTCTGATAAAACTTATAAGATTTCCAAATGTACAATATTGCATGAATATGAATATGCGTTCTGGCGTTTTGAAGACGTCTATCACTTTCAAAATGTTGTGATCCGGCCTTGCTTGGCCCAAAGCGAGCGCAAGCTTCAGATTTCCCGTGCGAGTTTTCGAAGGCCTCCTATGGCTGAGCCACTTCTTTGCCACAATTTTGGCTGCAATATCATAACCCGGAGCGTAAAGAGGCTTTTGACCGTTCTTATCTGGAGCAGGGGGCGGCGCGTTTGCTAGGTGGGCCAAGAAAACTGCTGAATTTGCGCCAACACCGACCAAACGATCGTAGTCAATTTCGTAACCTTCTTCCCTTAGCAATTTTATATCATTTGGCGATCTGTAATCGTCAATGTATTTTACAACCTTGTTTACTGTTTCTCTTGTTTGCTTGTCGGAGGTTTTTGATTCGTGATTCACTTGTTGGGCCACCTGCGCAACGTCGGGCCGATTAGCTTCTCTAGGGACCTTTGACACCCTTGTCATCCCGTCTGCCTGTCGCGCTTCGCCTTATGATGCGATTTGATTCAAACGAGTATCTATGGCCGGCACCAAGATTGTAACACGAAGAGCAGATAAGTTTGGGGTTGACGATTCAATTGTGTCAGTTTCACTCGGTAGCTGCAATATTGCGACAGGGAGGATCTAATTATGTCAAATGCAGGTTGCGCGTGATTGGAAATTTCACCCTCTGCAACTGGTGCGCCTGTCTCTACGATATCCCTAACACAGCTCCTAGCTCCTTAAAATTGGTCGGCCGTATCCAAACTACATGGAGACCTCAGGTCTGACCCATCGTTCACCTTAACTTTCCGTTTGGGTTGTAATCACCGACCACGATACCAGGGTCAAGCTAGAGAGGAAAGAAGAAATACAAATCAACTACCAAAATTGACCCCCCGCCACAGAAACGGAGCAAACGAGCCCGACAGCCCAAGTATGGGCCTGGCGTCGGAACCCTTAACAAGGACACAGAGCAAAGCTCAGGTAATGCTCATGGATATCAGGATATCATTGGTTCGTTGGTCGCTGGCAAATTCAAGCTGACAAAGCTACTAGGTAGCGGGTCCTATGGTAAGACTTGCCCACTCTAAAGATTTGTACATGAAATGACCGCTCCTCTCCTAATCTAACTCTCTCTCATCGTCCACTCCTCACTCTCATTCTCATTCTTCTCCCTCCAGGCGCCGTATACTTGGGCAAAAATCTCGTCACCAACGAACTGGTGGCCGTCAAATTGGAACACAAAGCAACAAAGGCTCCACAACTGCCGCTCGAATATAGGTTTATTAAAATGATCGGACCCGTCGAGGGCTTTCCGCGCATCATCAAGATAGACGAGTGCGCCGGCATGTATCATGCAATGGTCATGGAGCTGCTCGGCCCCTCTCTCGAGGAGGTGTTCAATGTTTGCGAGCGCAGAATGAGCCTCAAGTCAGTTTTATACCTATCGCTCCAATTATTAGCTAGATTCCAAACTTTGCACGCAAAGAATATCATCTATCGCGACGTTAAACCAGAAAATTTTCTCCTTGGCAGACCAGGTATGGAAAAGGAGAACATTGTGCACGTGATAGACTACGGATTAGCAAAAGAATACATAAACCCTGAATCAGGAACTCACATTGCCTTCCGGGGCCAGAAAGGAGCAATTGGAACCGCGAGATATATGAGCGTGAATACTCATCTCGGTCGAGAACAGAGTAGACGCGACGACCTGGAGGCCCTAGGTTATGTACTTATATATCTAACTCGCGGTTCGTTGCCTTGGCAGGGACTTCCAGCAACAGATCACCGCGAAAGGATGAAAAAGATCGGTGACATGAAAAAAAGGATGTCGCTAGAGGATATTTGTGATAAATGCCCGGAAGAGTTTGTCAGCTACCTGAGGTATGTAAAGCATCTAGATTTTTATGAAGCGCCCGACTACGATTATTTGCGCAAGTTGTTTTTTGACCTATTCATACAAAACAGATTTGTCGACGACGGCGTCTATGATTGGACGGGTAAATTTGAATCAAAAGGTGCCTAAGGTCGGTCAAATAAACCATGTAATCATGAAGCCAAATGGCTCTGTCCGCAGAGAAATAGAGGGTGTTTGATCTCGCTGTCGTACAGATGGCCCCTTGCGACCAAGATCGGCTCGGATCTGGTCGTTATACGACCGTCGTATTTCTCACGGATACCTAAGAGCTGAATAACAGAGTATGAGTGTGTGCTTTTTGAACTAATCTGAATGCATCAATTTAAGATTGGCAATCCCAGCGCCAAATTTGGTTCGATCAATTAGCCGTGCAGGTACTGCTTGTTAGTGACTGAGTCGAGCAATCGACAGTAAACTAACCGACTGTGAACCGACCAAATAATGTCTGGTAGCAAGGTGGCTGAAGTTGTGGATAAGATCGCAATCCAGAACATTGGCGATTTTAAATAGATCAGGAACTGTCCATACATTGTGCCGTCTTGAATAAGGAAAGTCCTGCAAGGAAGTTGGCGATCATTAGGTGCTTGATTAGATGAATGTCTTCTAGTTTTGTTAGTAGCTCGTAATCATCACTCTACTCACCAATCATAAGAGCTATAACCATATAGAAACAGGGGCAACAGCAAACACGATCCTATCAAGCTTGAGTTGAACAAGATAGTGTGAGAATGCGATACGAGGTACAATTTGGCCGACGCTGTTAGTATGATGACAAAGTACAATAAGGTAGAGAATCCGTTGATTCCCGCCATCTTGCCTGACTCAAAAAAAGGAGTGTGGCTACCCCAGTTGAAATAAAGCAAGAAAAATGCAATTGTCGCTTGGATTGCACCAGCTAGGAGCCAACCAACATATACTGATACGCGGAGCTGACTGTTCTTCCGATTTAGCTTGTACAAACTCGGAAAGTTTTCGAGCAAACTCTCTGGTATGGGCACCTCGAAGAGACCGTACATCAGGATCGGCATTGAGGTGAAGAGCAAATTGTAGCCAATAAGTTGGATTGGATGATAGAGGGTTTGAGCAGATGAGAGGTTGTAAAAGGAGTAAAGGAACTGGGGCAATACAAGTAGCATAGTTTTGTAGAAGAAATAATGGATTGTGTTCGAGGTTCGATGATAAAATAAGTGTCCGTGGACAAACAGAAGCCTGTTGAGCATCCTAAAGCGACTGATTGCGAAATCGCTACAATTTACCGCCTGTCTGCCTTCCTTACCGCTCAAACCGATGCCAACATGAGCCTCCTGGATCATGGACACATCGTTTGCTCCATCACCTATAGCCGCCGTGATTGGCTTGTCGGGGCCAGTTTTGATAAGCTCAACAACCTCCGCTTTTTGCAAGGGCGACAAACGACAACCAAGTACACAGATACATTGCTCACATAATTGCGCGAACTGGTACCTGCAATATTTCATGGCATAATGCAAACTTCTACCGTCGGCAACAAGTGCATACCTCAAATCACAGTTATTATTTGACAGTTTAGAGCTCGAATTGTTTGAAACACTCGTCCTCTTAAGCTTGCAGGATCTTGATTGACGGATCTGTTCAAGGAATCCATCCAGAGATTTCTGACAAGTTTGGGCACTTTGTTGGCGAACCAACTGGAAAACGATCATGTCTCGATCGAGAAGCTTGCACAAATAAGCAACAGATATAGCTGTTTCAACCTTGTCGCCTGTTAGTAACCAAACCTTGATTCCAGCATCCTTCAAGTTTGCTATGGTTTCAGGTACGCCCTCTTGAAGTGTGTCCTCTACTGCGGTTGCCCCGATAAGCTTGAGTTCGTTCTCAGCCCGCTTATAGAGTGCATCCAATAGTTGATCCCTGTTATGAATCGACAGTCTAGCTTCCCTCATGTCCGCTAATATAGACTCGTACTCTGAATTTGTAACAACCTTTTTGGCCACAAGTAATGTGCGTAGTCCAGACTTGGCAAACGCCTCAAAGTGGGCCAATGTAATGTTGATACAAGTTTGACTTTTTTCATCCAATTGGCTCAGGTTCACGCAATCAAGTAATTCTTCACTTCCTTTCGTCACCATTAGAATGCAATCATTGTCACAGTCTTTGTAAACGACGCTCATTCTCTTCCTTATCGAGTTGAACTCAAATACAACCAAACGTTTGAAATGGCGGACGATGTATTTTTCAGTCGAGTGGATAGTCTCCACGATTGGCTTGAATATACCGGATTCTCTCTTGAAATCGTCATGATTGTGAGTGGATCTCTCGATGGCAATGAAACATTCGTTTTCGTTAGCCTTACAAATGGTAATCCCGTACAAATGCGCCGCCGTTAGAAGCGATTCCTCGTCGGGTGAGGCAGTTTGAAAATCGAAGTCTACAGGACTTCTGTCAGGTAAGCATTCGCTCAAGGGCAATGTCTCATTTTGGGTTATTGTAGTGCACAGACAGAGACATATAAAGAATTTAGCAATCTCTTCTTGCCTGTCGATCGCTTCCACCAGACGCAGCTGATTCACCGGGGGCACTGTCTGATGATCGAAAGGTTTCCTGGTTCCATTGGATTCGCTTGGCTCGCAAGCCGTTTGTTCACTCTTATGAGATACTGTGGAGGTTTGAGGCGATAACAGTGCGTGGCGATTCGACTTTACGCGATTGAGCTGCTTGACGACGTCCGGTATAGCGGCCTCGTAGAGATGGGACGGTTGCAGGTAGAGCTGATCATTCAACGAACGGTACAATAGTCCCTTTATTGAGCAAGCCATGAATCTCATTCTGTTTTCAGTTAAGGTGCCCGTCTTATCAGAGAATAGAACCTCCACCTGACCAAGCTCCTCGTTAAGATCAGACGAATTACATCTTGTGCCTTCAATTGTTTCGAACTTAATGGTACTATTAACGTTTTTGATTGCACCCGAATGAATACTTTCCTTGCTGGACGTTTGCTGAATAGTTGATTTGCTTGAGGGTAAACTAACAACTGATTTCCAAACCGCAACCTTCATCCTCTTATCATCAACCACCGACATTGTTCCAAAAAATTTGACAAACTCCAGCGTAACATAGAGAGATATGGGCACTAAATAATTGTAAAGCAGAAAATGAGCTAAGAAGAGTTGGTCGAGTGAGTCCCGTCTATCGAGTCCATTCAGATACCAGTAATCATATCTTACATACTTCAGAGCTCCTATTCCTGAGAAAACGAGCAAGAGTACTATCGATAGAACTAGGAATAAGTTCACCTTATTTTCGCTAGAGGAAAACTTATTTGCCTTAACCTGAGAGTTGTGGGCCAATTTTGTATCTTGGCCAGTATAAACTGCGAGCCCATAGATGTAGTTTGTATTTCTTAACCGTGAGGCTCTGAGTAATAAGTTGTTGATATCGAGCGAAATCTCATGATATTCGGACGAGTTCTGTGGCAAAGGTCTGGCTCCTGAGGATTCCCTCGAAGATTGGGCGGAACTGTTCTGCTTGATTCGACTCAATATCATCCACACGACCGACGAATCATTCCCGTCAGCCATCATTTGAATAAATTTAGAGCCTTTAGAATCCATACTTGAGTCTAGATTATCCACCAAGGTTTCGTATGATTTACGATTCTTTGGGGCCCTTATAAAGCCCGTGAACTCATAGAGGGTTGCGTTAGGCCTCTCGCATTCTACGACCAGAAGGCTTTCGTCTAATTTTTCGATGCCTCCTATTTGCTCTTTTATCTGGAAACAAGTGCGCATTTTGAGACTAGTTTCACCATCTAGATTGGCTGTAGTTATTTGGCAGCGATCACCTTCACCGCTTGCGGCTAAGAGAATCATATCACAGGGGATTTCCTCGTTATTTTTTATATAGACAAAATCTCCAACTCTAATGTCTTTCGAGCGCACCTTCATAAGCTTCTTGCGACGTAAAACGTGAAACAGCCTATTGTTCACCTCTTGATCCAACTTATGTCGCAAATAATCCTCATAAGCCTGCTTGATCGCTGTTGTGGATACAACAAATAAGAGGGGCAACAGACTGGTGCTCGGGCCCACAGGACTATAGGGGAGAGTCAGTTGCAAAATTGCAGTGCTAAGAAAGTACAAGTTTGCCAAGCGTCTAAACTGTTGGAAAAGATTTTTTGGTAGAAAGTTGATAAGGGTATATTTCGAGGAGAGCCACTCGTTGGAGGCGAAAGGGCCAGAATCGAACTGTTGCATTGTTACCGAGGGCGTCGAGCGGCTAGCTCTTGATCCGGGCCCATGGCTTGGTGTTCGACTGAATCGTTTTCTTAGCCAGACAAACAAGCCACAACTTGGCGCTTCAGGAACTCTATTCTCGGTGGACCAGCTCACGTCCGGCTCGCGCCGGTTAACAATTATAATCCTACTCCTTCTCTGTCCAAGCTCAAGTGCCAACTCAGACCCAGATCGTTGTTCGTACGAATGAACACCGTCCATGAGCAGGACATAATATCGGTTTTGGTGGCTAAGGCTGATCCGGTTTCATCTAAGGATGGCTTAGGCTCGCGAAAAAGACTGCGAGGTCACAGCATTAGATGAGCGTGTTGGGCGATGCTGCCAGTCCGGATCGCGGCGCGCACGTATCAGACGACCGATGTCGCATTGAAATCTCATGCGTCCTAACCTAAACCGATAAGCCCTGACACTCGGTGGCATGATTACCATCGAAATCAAAATGGACCCAAGAGAATCCGTATCTTGGTTGCGTTCGAGACACAAGGTCTTCGAGCAATTCGCTCGCCCTCAGCTCCTCAACAGGGTTCGCCTGTAAAGAGGTCAAAGCTTAGAGGACGTGAGTGAGCAACGCGCATCCGGATGTCGCTGCTGCCAAAAGCGACAGCTCATGTTCTCGTCTGTTCAAGCTGAGTTAAATTCTTATCTATGAGGACAAAATAGTTGGATTAGTTGCACTAGCTACGCTTACTTATACCTGTATTAGACCGGTTAGACTGTTCATAATCCTCCAGCCATGTGGGTGCCAAGCGCATCACTGCCTCTTCTACTCCTTCTTGCTCTCACCGTTACACTACCCAAACTGCCCGCAGTAACTTCCAAAAGGGTCAACCTTATCCATCCAGAATTCATTGGCGCCAGGGTGGATTTCTGCTCTTCAAGATCCTTATGCAACTTTACACTATGGACCAGAGCGGCCGAGTACAAGCTGGTGAATTTTGACGCAATCGACGGCAAGACTGGTCACTTTGAGCGCGTTTCTGACTTCAAAGTAGTTCCAGTTTTAGAGCAAACTCACTTTTTCGCCCAAAATGGAACTCAGATGAGCTACAGAGATTTTGTGACCAAGATCGAATCTACTCGAATTCAAACTTTCTCCACTATGATGTGCACCTCTCGCAACAGAATTACAGCTCGAAAACCTATCGATAGGTTAAACAGTATATTCGTAAATCTCGAGCTCTGTATTCGAGATGACATCGTTCTTGGTAGAACTGAGGAAAAACTTCCTTATAGAATTGATCTAGATAGGCTATTTCCATTTAGCCCTGAAGGCAATGTAACCTCAAACTATGCCTTCCCAATAACTGCCAGCGCCGCCTGGTCAAAACCCCTGCAGCTCATGGATTGGTTTCTGTTCGATGCTTCCGGTCGTATGATTTACACACAATGGGAGCATCGAGGCGACGCATTACCAAGACCAATAAATCGGGCTAAAATTTGGGATCTAAGCTCAGTTACGAATCCAATCTCAGAGCTTTTGGAACTCGACGATCAATGGCTACAAGATTCTCACTTGTTGAACAACATGACTGAGCTCGAAGATCGGCTTGCGAAGGACCTGTTAGTTAAAATGAAAGCCTCATATGTTCAAACGATCACACCGATATTCTCAAAGAAGGATGGCGCAAATTTTGGTCTCTGCTACAATAACGGCTATTATCTTGGCAACGATAATCCTCCAATTGTTTGCTACTCTCAGGGTCGGCCCGAAGCCCTCGATAGATTTGAAGCGATTCCCGGACACAAGGCCTTCATTTACGCCTTCCACTTGGAGAACCACAATGGTTTCAGAGACATGCATCTATTTTATGACCTACACTTTATTGAAAGAAATCGCTCAGCTGAGCATTCGAAAACAACCAAAAGGAAATACTATCTTCGATGCAAGATTCAAGGCGAATTCTATAGCGACGAGATACCTGCGAATCGAAAACTTATTATTTTAGGCGATCAACAACCCGAGGGCTGTACCAGCTTCGAGCGTCTTGATGAAAAGTTGCTAACTGCACCGAATGATGTTATTGGCTTCCATGATGGAGCTAAATGCTCGGTGCTCATTGCTTTCCATGATCTTGAATACATAGTGCACCAAATTGACAGTGATATCAAGGTCAACGCAACAAGGGCGATGCCGCTAAAGAACCTCAACTTCTTCATAAATGCTGCCTTTGCCTTGGGTGACCAAATCTACTTTTTCACCCACGTCAACACCCTGATCCAGGCTCGCGGAGTCATGTCCGATGGTTGTAAAACACTAACACTAGATTCATTGCGTGAAATCGACGGTATGGAGTTTGTCATGAATCGTGCTCTCTTAAGGCCAGGCGCTTCTGTTGACAGGCTACCCTTGCTCGGCTACCGCGAGTTCGAAGAGGGTGCTTCTGATACGAACCCTCCCACTGGCATGACCATCACTGTGACTTCCAATCCCATTTTTCCGACACCAGGAACTCAGAAACCTCCTACCAAAGAGCAAGCTAAAGGTAGTTTCAACATCGTTGTTGCAATCATTGGCGTCATCGTTGGCGTCTTGGTTGTCGCTGGTATAATTTACCTGCTCTGCTTGAAAGAAGAGAAGCCAACGCCAACTAGGTTGAAGTCGCATCCTAAATCGAAACGTGTGGCTACATCTAGTACCTTAGCATTGCCCACTGTTCGTAGCAAACAGTCCGACTCAGGGATCGTTTCAAAGTTTTTATCGAAAACACCGGCGCCAAAGTCAATGAAGCTACCAATGATGCGCAAGTCTAATTCGCCGAGAGTCATCTCCGTGGCATCGCCGTCATCGCGACAAAAAAGCATGAAGTCAATGGCATCCAAAATGTCCAAGTCTCCTAAATCTAGCTCTCCTAGCTCTCCTAAATCTTCCAGAACTCCAAGATCTCCCCAATCTCCTTCGACATCGCCACAAACCAAGAAATGAGGAATCACTGCTTGCGATTGGGATTGATCAACAAATTGAAGCTTTGCATTAAGTTATCTGTCCAGATGTAAGTGAAATTAAAATCGAAAGCAACAATACAGCATGCGACTGAATCGTGATTGGACAGCGCCATCTCGGCCCATCAATCTGGACAAACTCGAGACTTTGATACCTAATACTCCCTTGAGTTACTTAAATTGAGTGGATGAACGCACTTGCTTGCTCTAAGTTCCAACTCTCAGGTGTAGGTCGGGAATGAGATGAGTGGTTCAATCTCCAGAGCCAGTTCAGAGCGAGCGCCTAACTAAGAGTACTTGTTGCATGGTGGCGATTGAGAGTGACTGAGGGGTAGTAATCGGAGCGATAGGTATAAAACTGACTTGAGGCTCATTCTGCGCTCGCAAACATTGAACACCTCCTCGAGAGAGGGGCCGAGCAGCTCCATGACCATTGCATGATACATGCCGGCGCACTCGTCTATCTTGATGATGCGCGGAAAGCCCTCGACGGGTCCGATCATTTTAATAAACCTATATTCGAGCGGCAGTTGTGGAGCCTTTGTTGCTTTGTGTTCCAATTTGACGGCCACCAGTTCGTTGGTGACGAGATTTTTGCCCAAGTATACGGCGCCTGGAGGGAGAAGAATGAGAATGAGAGTGAGGAGTGGACGATGAGAGAGCAAGTTGAAATCATGTCCGGGCTACCTTATCGAGTAAGAGCCTAGCTGGCTAGGACCGTAATCACTCTAGTTTAGAGGCGTCGATATCCAAAGCGGATTTCGCCAAATCTCAGGGCACTGACGAGAACTATGGGATTCCGGATGCAAAAAGAGTGACTTTAAAGCTAAATCTACTAGAACCATGCACAATTGGGCCTTTGCCTCATCTTCAGGGATTTTTACACTGCCGCCATTTCATCACACAGCCTCATGCTCAATCCAGCAAGGGAGCTAAAATAAACTCATGCATAGCGGTAAGCCTGTGTATCTGTTCTTGGCTCAAAACAAATGACTTACCGTAGTTTCTATCTATACCTTCAAGAACTTTTTTGGACAAACTACCATTATCGTATCAGCTCAGGCTAAGCGTCCTTCTAGCAGCCGATATGGCCGTTAGATTGCCTAAGAATGCCAAGGGTGTCTACAGGGGTTACATGCCAAAGGACTTGCCACAGCATACGCCGCGTAGTCCTTACAAGCCTTGGTTTAAGGTGGTCGGCAAGCCTCGGATAACTCTCTATCCCAAGCAAGAGATCGAAGGCTTCTCGGACGAGCCCGAGTACCCGCCTTTGAACGACGGAAGCTATGCCGGACTTAAAGCTCAAGTTCGGCTTGATTGGTATGAAAAATTGAGAACTCTGCCCACCGTGGAACAGAAACTCTTTGAGATATCTACGATATGCAATCAGGAACGAATGGCCCACATATTTAACTGGCTACCAAATTATAATTCATTGCCAGTCGCACAATATATGACTCAGACACATGTGATCAATTCATTGCCTGAAAGATATAGAATACCAGCTAGTGGCCCAAATGAAGAAGGAAACACTCTCGACAGCTTGGTTGAGAGAATCAGAGAGAATGTGTTGAATCAAATTGCATTGGATAAATACGACTCGATTAAAAACGATCGAATTTTTGTATCCATATCATCGAGAGATGGTAACAAGAAGGCCTTTAGATCTAACAGCATGATTCAAAACATTGCAAATAATCTCAAAAAGACTCTCGCCCTTAACGAAAACAAAGAGTTGTTTGACTACCAATATGATCCATCAGCCTCAATTAAGTCATGGTGGTACCACTCAGGTTTCCCACCTTTCAAAAGGAGTGTGTTCTACAGGATGAGAGAGGACGAACAAGGGAAGGTTAATACCATGTTTCAAATGGAAGGAGCATCAGCCTTGAACATACGTGCTAATCACTCCATAGAGCCAATAGTGTCAGGCGAGGATCCTCTCATCACTGATACCTCGTTGGTGCAGAAGTATAGTCCAGGTCTCATTGATTTTGGTGTAACCTACAAGTTTAAGTCTCCAGTCATGCTCCCTGGTTATTGGTTCGGAACGGAAAAGGGCTTCGATTTCCCACATACCTGCTTCCTGTCTAACGATTGCCTTGATCTAAGGAACAAACCTAGAAATGTTGAGAAAGACGACGAAGAAAATTGCTTAAATAGTCAGGCCATACTGACGGCTTTCGGTTGGCTCAATGGATTGTCGATGTATCATGGGTTCACCCCTTTCCAGGAACTCGAATACCCCTTTACTTGTCAAGTTGTTACCACAGATGGCAAAAACTGGTTATTCAACGTTTATCAACTCAATTGTCACACGTTTCACCGTGATCTCGGAGGACCAATGAAAAACAATCTTTGTTGGACCTCGGGAATGCTTAATTTGTATGAAGCTTACGAAGGAGGGAACTTCAAAGGTGTGAATGACGACGTAATCAAGCTTCTGATTCGATTCATGTCACAGAAGACCGATCAAGACTACACATCCAAATTGAGCTTGTGCCCGTATTTGGGCGTCGATAACCAAACTGACGGAGAGAGGGAAGAAATAGTCGAGCAGGTTCGTTGCAGCTTTAAGCAGAAGAGACCCAATTGGGAGACTCATGACTGGCGGGTACCATTGTATGAGCACATATTCTTTAGATCAAAGTTTATGCGGCATCGAATAAGGCACATGAAGGCTAGATGGCACCACCCTGTACCAGAACGTCCTAGACAGCTCGATTAAATGTTAATGATCCACCCCGTTTACTGACTAGAGAGATAGACATGGTTCTGGTGCGATCAGAGAGAATAGAGTTTTAAAGAGTTTCATCTTCAATCCAGTCGTCCAATATTCAGTATGGGCATCGCCTCCTGGCATATCTCATCGGTCAAGAGATCAGCTGCTCTTGGTTGCTCCTTATATCGCTGGACGAGATCGATTTTATTATTTTCGTAGCGGAACACTTGGGCCTCAGTCGAGTAGGAGTATCTGAGACGTTGATTGGGATTTGGCTCGTGCCCAAACACTGGTTGACAGTCAGACCACCTGAGCGCTCGGTTAATATCGGTGCAAGTTAGCTTTGTTCTATTTGAGTGTCGCATGAATTTAATAGCCCTCGCAATGATTTGGCGCAACCGAAACGTAACGTCCTCGCTAACTGTGGTTGCCACCTCTAGCGATGGCTCCGGAATGCAAGCGGCCTCAGCTATAAGCCGTATAGAGTCGGCGGTGAAGCACGAGTGTTTCATCGATTGATATGGTAGCGAATTGATCTTTGCTTTAATAGAGGCGAGGGCTTCGACTTTCGAGCAGTAATGTTACCTGAGCTGCTAGGCCCGGATTTGGCGCTGGAATTCGCTTGTTTTTGTTGGTTTAGTACTGGTAAGTGAGCGTTAGTATAAACATCCGACGCTTGTTTTCTTCATCAGCTCGAGCTCTCGTACTCATGTCAAGTTTGGATGGATACTATGACTATGAGGATGTAACCGCGGATGAGTGATTGGAGTTTTCTGGTGTAACGTTGAGAGGATAGGGGTTGTGTTTGTTGTAGTTGGAAGATGGAATGAGCCAAGAGAAATCAAAACAAATAGCACATGGAATCGGCCGTTTATCGTTAACTTTCAAGGGATGCTTCAAGAGAGCATTGGATGTGTGTCCGCTGAGCGTACGTAGAACTTGGGCGTTGCGTTACACGACAATGGTGAATGGTCGATGGTTTGTGGCGCTTTGTGCTCGCTCAGGCCGAAAACGAACAGCTGGACTCGCACAAGCTGTGGGAACAGATTTCGTTGAACGGAATGAGCGCTCTTGTGTTTGCGAGCGAACCCGAGATGACGAACTGTTGAGTCGCTTCGTCGCCGAGTAGCCTTTTGTGCAACGGAGTTCCAAGTTAAGGTTCCGCATAACAAACTCCAAAGAGAAAGAGAACGCCGGGCGCGGATCGAGTGTCACTCTCGCATTGCCGCATCTCAGTCGATTAGTTTGCCCACAGTCAGTGAGGATACAATTCGTTGGTCCTCAATAATCGCAAGTAGCTGTTTTCTGTTGCCAGGCAAATACCTGCTGGCCAAACAAGCAGGCGCTAAAGTTAGAATAAACCAAGGGTTGAGCAAACGCGGGAAGAAAAATTGTGCATTGCCGGGCGGCCTTGTTGCATAAGCGCACAGGCTGAACCAGCGCCTCCGACTTGGCGCCCATATCGGACGGGTTGTGGGCCAGTGGAGCTTGAAGAGAACATGAGAGGGGCCAAAGCGCCGGACTGGCCACCAGCGCGGTTGCCATCGCCGAAATTATGCTCAATTCCATCATACTTGATCATACTGCCACTTCTTTTAACCACCATCCATGGTGCCCAACTGGACCAAGCAACAAGTGAGCCACCAAAACAAGAGACGGGACCGAGAATTGTCATTCAGCCAAATGAGCCAGTATTTCATATCAACACCCAAGATCCATCCAGCAGGGCACTCACTTGCTCCACGGAGGGCGACGCCCCAGGAGCCTTCTCGGAGCTCAAATGGAGCGGTCCAAACAGCAGGGACAACTGGGATGAGCTCAGCAAGAGGCACAGTATAACTGAGGAGGTTGCCGGAAATAATGTTTGGTTTCTTGAGTTCAAAAATCCAACCGTTGATGACGCAGGCACTTATTATTGCCACAGCATTTATCACTCCTCAGAAAAACTGTCCGCTGCAATCAGGGTCAAAGTGACCACCCCTATCAAGCTCGAAAACTGTCCTGATCGTCAGTTCCTGGTGCTTGGAGGCACAAGCACCAAGATCACCTGTCGTATTTCGGCCGAAACACCCAGAGTCTCTTTATACAAGAACGAGAACGCCATAGAGAGATCCAACACCAGATACAAATGGGACAACGATGACGGATTGGTCATCAATGGTGAGGTCGAATATTCCGATGCTGGCAGGTACAAGGTGGTAGTTAGGTCACAGCTAACAGGCGAACTTAAAACTCAGTATATTGACGTTGAGGTGCACTCAAAGCCACAAATTTTGGCATCCAACAATTCAAATCCGGATTTTGAGTTCTTTGGTATTGAAGGCGAGCAAGTCCAGCTAGAGTGCAAGGTCTCCGGTAATCCTCGCCCCTTTGTCTACTGGCTCGATCCAAAGCTAAGGAATCTCACTCAAGTAGGCGGTTATGTTGTCAATCCAGAGCGAGGCACCTTACAGATTAACCGTGCTAACAAGGTTGACGACCATGGTCAGTTTACCTGCGTGGCAACGAATACCGTCGGCACGGAATCTCGCAAGATTTCCATGAATGTCGATACGCGACCAACAATATTGAGCTTCGAAAATAAGACCGCAGATGAGGGTACTGAAGTGACCTTCGAATGCAGATCTACAGGTGATCCTAGACCTACGTTCTCTATCAGGAAGCACGGCATAAGCCAGCAGCCGTATAGGGTTGGAGACGGGTTATTTAAAGACGAAGTTGTCACCCCTGAGACGGGTGGATCTGATGTTCACGTCCATAGATTGACCATTGTTGCGGCTAAGTCGCACTTTGGGCTGCACTATTGCAATGCTACCAATCGCGCCGGAACAGCAGAGCGCGTTGGCCAGTTAACTGTAAACTACAAACCAGACTTGACCCAAACACCCCCCGAGCAGTATGTAAGGATGGGCAAAAGAATCACCGTCACATGCCATATTCGAGCTTATCCAGCACCGAAAATCACTTGGTGGAGCGATACAATTCAAATTGTTAACGTAGAAAGTAGCGTTAAAGTTTCAACTGATGGACAGACCCATATTGTGACCATGATGCCACCTGCCGATCAGCAAACCCCTTATAATAGATTTGTTTGCCAGGCGGAAAACACGATGGGGAGAGCTGAGCAAACCATCATCCCACGTTATACGACAAGACCGAGCGTGGTGCAAGCGTCCATGATTGAGAGATTACCAACCTCTGTCAAGTTAAACTTATTCGTACCTAGCGACGGTGGCGATCGGATCAAAGCTTTCAAGTATAGGCTTGAAGGACGGACTCTTGACATGCACAATCCTTTATATAGCTATCGTATAGACAAACAAAACGAGACGATCATCGACGCGTCTCTCAATCCTTCGTCCGTCTATACGATCAGGAATCTCCTCCCGTATTTTAGTTACAAGATAACGATACGTGCAGTCAATGATGTCGGTGATGGAGACGAATCAGATATCAGCTTCGACACACTCAAGCCCACAAAACCTGATCAACCTGTTATAATCAAGCCTACTCCTGCCCTGCTAACTAATTCAGCTTCAGGGGTTCCAAGCGAGTATCAGAATGGATATGTTCTAAAATGGAGTCCACCGGAATCGGACAATGGTGACCCTATAACTAAATACATAATCAAGTACAATAGAGTTGATACCAATTCCTTGGATATTGATGCGGACTCTGGATCTCAGAAGATAGTTGAACAAATGAACGAGAGACCGATGCATGCGAGAATCGGGCCACTACAAACCAACAGTCGGTATAGGATTGAAATCCGGGCTAGGAACAAATACGGTGACTCCGATCCCGCACAAGTGACCATCTATACCACCCCAGATCGCCCTTCAATGCCAGAATTTGAGTCTCAAACATTGGCCTGGTTGATGGAGCCTTCAACACCAACACTATTTGCCCTGTTAGCTCTAGGTATCTTGATGCTTGTGTTAATTGACCTGGTTTTTTGTTCATGTTTTCACATGGGTGTAAGCTACATGATACGAAGCTGGTGTTGCGCGTCAAAAGCCAATAGCGTAATCAGCGATAAAGCCTATGCTTAAGATTAATCAGGGGAACCTTCTGCTCAGCAGTCACCACTTCCGATTTATCATGGTGACCAACACTATGTTCATAGGATTCTCAATCAACCTCCCGACTCATTACATGCCCATTGTAATTTGAACAAAAGTAGTAGTCATCAAACCCGTGACCAGACCGATGCTTTCTCAACAACAATATAGTGTGAGGCTCAAATACCTCATCTCTCACTCTGTATTAAGTTCCTCGGCAAACAAGCGGACCCGTTGGACTCTTAGTCCTTACTTCACACATAAAGGATCTCATTAAAATAAAAAACACAAAGAAATATACACGAGTATCAGATTTGACTCCGGCAGTTGATCTCTAGCAGAACTGAATCTTGCAGCTATTGGCTCTAATGACAGATTGGCTGGAATTGCGAAATGAGTTCTAAGAATGGACCCATCACACGGAAATCTGATGCATTTCAAGTCAGTTATGACGTTTGTTTCGGTACCTCAAACGAATTTAAAACTAGACGCTCAATAATCTTATATACTCATTTTCAAGTATGATTGTCCGTAGGAAAGAACTCAAACGCTGCTGGGTAACCAGAATGCTGAGTACTAACATGGGCCTGATATTGATGAGCATTGCAAGATCTCCATGTGCACTACGGTCCCTTCGATCCATGGTTGATTCACGTGTGACCTAGGGAGTTGTTTACCTGTACATATGAGATCCTAGCATTGTTCCAACTCCTCGAGTTAGCTTTAGTTCATTGGATAGACTATCCTTGCGATAGTGGAATCTCCTGTCTCCATTACATCTGCGCACGTACGTAGAACGCATAATCACTTTTACTCGTCCAAGCACTGCGAGTGCAGTATCACCCGAAAAGCCTGAAATAATCGCGATTCTCTGGTGCACAGGCGCCGCTGTATACCATGTTTTTTCTGTGGATTTAAACTCGTGTTCCTCATGACAAAAATAAATAATTGAAGATTCGAAACCCGATACAAACTCAATATTAGATTAGATCAACCGAGATGAATTTGCGTAGAATCTCCTGAAATTATTCACCATGCTGATGCGAACTTTAACTATCCAACGGTTTTGAACCGACCACAACTTATAGAATTATTAGTGTGAATCGACTATCATAACTCGGGCGAAATTCAGCCTATTGAGATCGAAGGATGTCGATGTTTCGTGGTGTCACGAAGCTCGTGCTCGGTGTCGGATTTGCCGGCGCAGGTGCTGGTTATACTCTGGTAGGTATTCATCTCTATAAATCGCTCTAGCCTTTGACTTACGCATGATTCCTAATTAAGTTTTGTTTCATTGTAGCACATGCTAACTGGATCTCAAGACATCAAAACAGTCCAAGCTTCATCAGCAATCGGAGAAGGTAAATTGTTCGACTTTCTAGTCCGAAATCCTCATGAGTTCAACCCAAGCATATCAAAAATTGCCTGGGACTTTGACTGGGATAAGCGAGACCCGGCCTCACTAGTTCCACCGACGAAGAGTCCGTTACAAACCGAAGAGGAAATTAAAAGACAGAATAAACATTTGAGCGAGGCTAGACCTACCGCTACTCGACATTTGTTGCTTATCAGACACGGCCAATACAATCTAAAAGGAATCACCGACGAAGAGAAAGCCCTCACCACATTGGTAAGGCACCCATCTCTACATCTACCCTCTCTCCGTGTCATATGGAATTCTAACAAAATTTTTCTTATACCTTCCAATTTTTCGATAGGGCTGGGAACAAGCAGAATATACCGCTCAAAGACTCAAGGCTCTTGATATGCCATATACAAGAATTATCCAATCATCTATGACTCGAGCCAAAAATACGGCATCCATCATATCGAAGCATTTACCCGATGTTTCAGTAGAAACTTGCGATTTTCTTAGAGAGGGAGCTCCCATAAAACCAGTTCCAGAAAGTCCGAACTGGCGACCTGAGTCGCACGTAAGTATCAATTCGAGCGGACCGATGGGCTGCCATCAAAGCCACGCTAACATCAACTATTATATCGCTTATTGAACCCGTTATAGCAGTTTCACGAGGACGGTGCGAGGATCGAGGCTGCATTCAGGAGGTACTTTCACCGCGCAGATCCAAGCCAGAAAGAGGACAGTTATGAGATCTTAGCCTGCCATGCAAACGTCATCAGATACTTCGTATGTCGCGCACTTCAGTTTCCTCCAGAGGCTTGGTTGAGATTTTCTCTCCATAACTGCAGCATTACTTGGATCGCTATCAGACCGTCAGGTCGTGTAACTGTTTACTCCATCGGTGATATCGGTCACATACCACCGCATGCGCTCACAACAACATAGCAACGACAGAGACGCCGTAAGGTGGCCAAATCGGGCAAACTGAACAGAAATCGTTGAAACGAAAAAATCATGGCAAACAAATCAGGGCCGCTACTTCCACTACTTAATGTAATGCTCATCCCTACCGCCCAGGCATGCGGATCGTTAGATTAAGAGGACGGGAGGGCCAGTGTAATTGAGGCCCTGTTTTGGCGTCTCCGACGTGTCTTTGGGCTACAAATAGAGATCCTATTGGTGCCGCAAAGCAACCCAACAAATGCGGAGGGCGACTTGTACTGTGAAAACATTTTTAGATTTTTTAATAAATTCGTTCCATTAGTTGAGAATCAATCAATTATATCGTTGACGCTGTGATGGTGAAGATGGTGGTGGTGATGGTTTAGGTGGTTTTCTAGTTGGTGGGTGTGATGAGGATGGAGGTGATTGTGATGGTGGTGGTGGTGGTGGTGTAAGTGATGGTTGTCTGTCTTGAGACCGTTTGGCTGATTGTAGATGCACTTTTTCTTTCTCTTACAAGGTTTGCACCAAGAGGCCATGTTATTGAGCCCGAACCTAGCTCTACACTTTTTGTCTGATTGGTCGAGTCCGTTTAGTGAGATTGATTTTAGTTTCATTTTCTTCTTTTTCTTTTGATTGGCGTAATTATCTCTTGCGCTCCAGCCGGGATACTTTTGCGCGTGCAAAATTTTCTCTTGCTCAGCAAGCTTGTAATATGGTTCCTGCTCTTCTTTGGTTAACTTGCGCCATTGTTGGCCGAGCATCTGATTGATGGCGGCTGATTCCTTGATGATACCTTGTTTCACTATTTCTGGCCGCCGCTTTTGCATGTAAATCATAAAAGGGTTGAGGGGTTTCTTAATGTGTTGATGTTGCTTTTGTTGCGGTTGGTCTGATGAGTTGACAGTTATGGGGTTCTTGTTGCTGGCGGGATTTAGATTACCATTATGGTTATGATGAAGGTTGCTGGCTGGTGTAGTTGATGTAACAGGTGACGCAGCCGAGCTGCCAGCTAGGGAGGCCGACGAGGACGAAGAGGAGGAGGAGGAGGAGGCCGAAGAGGGAGTTATAACGGAACTCGATGAGGAACAACTTGATGAGGAGGCCAGATTGGCCGTAGAGGAGCTCGTTGATGAGGAGGAACTTGTAAGGCCAAGCGAGCTGGAGGGTGATGCGGCACGATGATGCCTGTGGTGGTGCGAGGACAGGTGGTGATGATGATGATGATGATGGCCACCATTGAGTTGCTGCTGGCTATGCAGCTGGTGCAGGTGATTGTGGTTGCTATTGTGCGAGGCTGACAAAGCTGTCGCCGGCGGCAGGTTGGCCAGCTGATGGGGCGAGCTAGGTGTTGAGATGGGTGATGTAACGCCGCCAACAGCTGCAACTGCCTGTGCCTCAACTTGACGCTGTTGCTGTTGGAGGAGCTGCTGCTGGTGCTGCTGGTGCTTTTGGGCCGCAATACCCTGCTGGTAGGCCGAATACCAATAGTATTGCATGGCCGTGTAGAGTGAGTTTGCGACCGGCGGTATCACATATTGTGGCAATGATGTGGGTATGAACGGATTTAGGGTTGGGAAGGCACTAAGGCGGCGATCCGGCGCATCGTTGGGATCATCAACGTGATAGATCCTGATTTCGTCCGTCATCTTTAACTCTTTATCGCTCGCTGCCTCTCGCGCAACAAAGGCTGGAATTGTGTTGGAACTCTTGCAGTCTTGTTGGAGGAGGGCTTCCTTTCTCTCGGGACAGCTTTCGCTAAATTGTGTTTCGCTTGCTTGTGTGCCGCATCAGCTTGGCAGAGGGAGATAGTTGAGAGTTTGAGTTGACTTGAGCCCTCTAGGTGTGAGCAAACTCGAGCGAGTGAGATCAATCAATCAATGGATGGATGGTTCAGGTTGGCCTTGGGTGCGTTACAGTTGTGAAATGAGCTGTTGCGCCTGTCACAAGGGGTTCCATCTCGTCTTCCTCTCTCTCTGTATCGCTCTCTCCCTATTGCTACTAATTTTTCAGCTGTTGCGCCAGTGGAGTTCGTTTGCACTAGCTTTCTCCTCGCTCGCGCTTGTTGTCTATCTGCCAGGCTGAGATGCTGCTGAGGCTTGAGCCGTGGATGTCGTTGCTGCTGCTGCTGCTGCTGCTGCTGCTGCTGTTGCTGGCGCCGCTATCGACATTGGAGGCTGGAGGGATGGCGGCGGCTCTGGTGGTGGTGGTAGTGGTGGTGTTGTTGTTGTTGCTGCCGATTGCGCACTGCAGGCCAGGGAACCGCCGCCGCCGCTGCATGTGGAGCCGAGTATGGCGTGAAGTGAATTTGTGTGTGCGCTCGCCTGCGCGAGTGTGCCAGCAGCGCGTTGGACTGGCCGTGGGCAGCGTGAGCCAATGGTGCAGGCGCCAGCACGACGGCGCTCGAGGCTCGCTCGCCCCTCCGTCTAGCCGAGAGCGGCCGGCGGGGGCGACGCGCGTCCTCAGCCCCGCGCTGGTGCAGCGGCTAGCACTGGCTCCTTTGTTATTGCAGGCAAGCTGGCTGGCTGTCCGCCCGACTGTCTGCTGGGCGCTGGCTCCCACAAGCGTCCGTGCGCCAGCGACAGCGGCAGGCGAATCTTCTCGCCTAAGCGCGCCGGTTCGGCTCCACTGGCTGCCATTGGCCGTCCCATTATCATTTCTGCCCATCGGCGCTGCACTGGCGCATTCCCCGGCCCGCGCTCGCCTCCCCCAGCGCGGGCCAGTTCGCGCCCGGCCAGTCTGCATGCCAGCGCCGGCCGACCCTCTAATTCCTCATCCCCAGCGCTCGCCCTCCGCTGGCCATCCATCTCGGCCGGCGCTCGTCCATTCTGGCTCTCGTTATCGGCCAGCCCCGAGAGGGGGGCTTTAACTGGCGCTCTGGCCGGAGAGTTTATTTATTGTCGACGGCTGCGCTGCCCTCGCCAGCTCGGCGAGTGCGCGCGCGCCACCGGCTCCTCCGCCAGTCGGCCGGCCGGCCTGCCCGCCAGCAACAGGCCAGCCTCGCGCGCCCAGTTCGTGCTGCCCACTTTGCACGCACGCATCCATTGTCCGCGCGCTCCGGCTTTGGCGGCCGGCTGCGAGCAGCGCGAATCATCAGTTTTGATTGGATTCATCCCATTGGATTCATTTGCACTGGCCAAGTTCGCGTCTCGTTGCCAATTGGCCGACAAACAAAACAGGCGCACGGAGGGTAAGGCGAGCGCTCCTTCAGGCGGGATGGGAAAAATGGTGAGAAGTAAACAATAATGGTGGCGACCAGATTCTTCCCTCCCGCTCGCCGAACGCCGAGCTCGCGCACCAAACCAAAACCGGCCAAACCTAAAACCAAACTGGCGCCAAAGCAACCCAACGCCGGCCTCTGTCACCAAAGCGGCCAAAGCTGAACGCAACTGAACCGGCGCCGGACGCCGAGTCAGCCTATAGACAGGCGGGCCAGTTCATCTTGTCCGTTCATTAATACTATCACTCTGGCCAGTGGGCCTTATCGCGGCCAATTGGCGCCGGCGGCCCCTCGCCTCGCATATGCTGGCCCCCGGTGGCGCCGCTCGATCATGCGAGTTCACTGTCTCGCCCCTGAGGCCCGCCTCTGTGGCCGGCGTTCCGAGTGGCCGCCGCCGCCGCCGCCGCCGACTGAACCGGCGCCAGTTGTAGCCCGCTAATTGGCCGCCAATTGTTCGCTGCCGCCACTTCCGTTTCCGGCGCCGACGGACGGCCACGCCAGCTGGCCCCTCGGAAGTTCGGGGAGGCGCGCGACAAGTGTTGTCTATCTTGCGGCGGCTCCACGCGAGCCACTGTTGGCCGCACGAAGCGCTCACGAAATTTTTCAAATTTTGCGCCAGAAGGCTGGCAGCGAACTTTGAGCGCGGGCCAGAGTTGCTCGTCATGCGAATTGCGCGCCAAGATCATCACTTTTATCGCTGGCCAAGACTGTTAAACCCGCACTATTTTGCTCGGCTTAGTTGGCCTCGCGGTAGTCTTGCTGCAACACCAGCCACCAGGAGGGTGAGCGTTTTCCTCGAGAGATTGCCTATTAAATTTTAAATATAATCGAGCGCCTGAGATCCAGTTGATCCGCGAAAGAAGCCCTTGCTGGCGAGTGGGATCCACATAGACTGTTTGCGTTTGTTTGTGCGTCTGTGACAATTTTATATCTTCTCTAAACTCTACTCTAAACACTGTTGGCCGTGATCACGGACCAGCCAGCGGACGAGGAGGAGGAGCAAAAGCCGCAGGATTTGGACGAGACGAGGGCAACTTGCGAGGAGATGGGCAAAAATGTTTGTGCAAGTTACTGAGGAGGAGCAAGGGGAGGCAAGTTTATGGCTTTAAAATTATAAGTCGTCGTTTAGTTCAAGCCAGCTGGCTTGTCGCGACCTCCTCGTCAGCGGATTGGCTGCGAGCGGCCTGGCTGGCTGGCGCCGCCGTAAGGGCAAGACTTGATGGCCAGAGACAAATTTAGATTGAGAGCTTGTCGTCCCGTTTGCCCGCCAGCCGGCTAACAAAACCAACCGCAGACTCGGAACTCCGCGCTCTCTAGTCGACAAGCCAAAATGGTTTGGGCGGATGGACTGTAAAGTGGACGCCAAGCGACAGTCAGATGGGCACACTATCCAAGCGGCTCTGCCAGTGCTGGAGCAAGCAGAGGAGGGAGAGAGAGCTTGTTACTGGGCATAAGGCACCATCCGCATGTCTCTGCTGTTTATGTCGTTATTTGTTGATCGCTCTTGGTGTAGATAAATGATGATGAAATCTAGCAAACTCATATACGCAAACGTAAACGGAAACGGCGCTTAGAACTCTCGACCACGGTTCGCGCAAATATGCTCAGAGGGAGGAGGAGGAGGAGGCGGAGTAGGAGGGCAGACGGGCGAGTGCGCAGGAGCTGGCCAGATCAGAGCGAGACAAGGTTTTATTATCTCATCGACTAAATGAACGCTAGTCCAAGGTTCGAGAGAAGCAGGAGAGACGCGCGAGAGCGAGAGGCCCGTTCCAAGCCGGCGCAACAGACTCCACTGGCTTCCGACAAAACTATACAGCAGGCAAGCTCGCTCAGTTCAATTATCAGCCGCCGCTCCAAGAATATCCGCCCTCCGTTCGTTAGTAGTGCAGATTCCAGCAAGCCAGACGACCGGCCGACGCTGATTGGAAGCCTTGTTGGGCTCGCGAGAGGAGCTGTTGTGTAACACAATCTCGGTTCTGTTAACTGGGCTCTTTCGAGCGAACAATCGTGCTCCTTGCCAAGCTTCGGCCAAAATGATCAACAGGCAAACTGGTGCCAAGCATAGAGGGACTTTACTAGATCTCGTACACTTTGTTAACATTTTGCCCCTCCGAGCTTGAACTGTTGATGAATCCCGAGTCAAATTGTTGAAAGCTGAAAGACGTTTGGACTCTAAATAAACCAGCCTCTATCGGCAATCTCTAAATTAACACTGAGTTTTACTAAGCTGATCGACATCTCTTGGAGCCGAATGTATTATAAAGATCAACTCGCCAAGTCCAACGAGAGTGACACTTTGGAAGACTATGGAAGCCAATTATAAGCTACTAGTGGGCTTTCCTCTTCTATCCAAAGTGCGTGCACTAACCGCAGTAGCTTAGTGAACCTCCCAGTTCAACCTAACTCAGTGGCCCGAACATGGAGACGCGAGAGTGTGAATGATTGAATGACAATGCGCGAAGCTAAAAGAGGACATCCTATCTTATCAGCAACCACAATCTTGGAAGGCTTATCCAGCCTGACAAAGTCGAGCACTAACTGACTTTAACCAACCAGCCTAGCCAACGCAGGCTGGTCAACTTGGCGTCGAGCAACAAGTTTCTACCCAACTGTAGCGGCCATTGTTGACTCCCTTGGGAGGCCGAGCACCATTTTATGCTGACCGTTGTGCGTGGCCCCTCAGCAAACTATAGGGTGGCGGGTGATTAACGCGGCCACTTGTGTGCAGCCACAACCTGGCCGAGCAGGCGGCGGTTGGTTCTCGCTCACTTGAGGGGGATTTGGTTAACATGGCGGGCAAGATTTGCACAAGTTGCTGCTTATCGCGACCACAATGATAGTTGTAGGCGTAAACTAGCTCCAACCATATGACTCTGTGGCCAAACACAAACTGCACCAGCGAAACAAGATTAAGCGTTGCTTGCTTGCTGGCTAATCTTTGGGCCGTGGCGCCAACGAGCAGGAAACAGAAGTGCCACTGTTTTGGGTGTTGTCATGCAGTTGATCTATATATATATATAAATACACATGCGTCGCCGTCTGCACAGTAAACGAGCTGCGAGTATGTTTGGCTGGCCGAATAATCTGGTTCAAGATCTTTGCTCATGTACAGGGTCTGGCTAACCACGTTGCACTCAACTCGGGCATATCCGCCACCAATTGGCAAACAAGAGCAGCCAGGCCAAAGGCAGAGGGAGAGAGATAGAGAATGGAACAACTGCGCGTCCACTACTGGCTTGTTTCATCTTGATTGCTCGATTGTCAACCAAAACTGAGCGCCGAGAGTGCGGCTATGGCGCGATCAGTTTGCACGTCGGCGCCCCTCCAATTTGGGCGCACTTGCCGAGTTCGTGGCTTGCTTGAGGGGCTCCAATGGGCGAGCATGGCTGTCTGCTTGAGTGGGTGCACCTTTTGGCGCCACTGTGATTTCTGAAAGTGAGCGCAACAGCTCCGCTACCTAACTGGCCCCGTCAGCCCCGGGTCGATGTTTGCATGCTGACCATCCGATCGCAATGGCGCTCGAGCGAAACCAGATTGGTCGCGCCGGATGCCCAACAGAGGCGGCCATCGTTGGCGCCTTTAAGCTTTCTTTGAAGTGTCCATTAGAGGCAATGGAGCTGAGGCCAAATTTCATGCCCCCACCACGGATCACTTATCGATTCGCGCCGGCTCCTCCTCCTCCTCGCTCGCTGGCCGAGAGTCCGGTGGCCGCCAACTGGTTTCAACCTGCCCCACTTGGCCTGTTCAAGCATCCGGCGGGCCCGACAAGCATTGGATGGCTCGAAAACGGTCCATTGGCGTGGAAGCGGCTTGGGCAGCGCTGAGGGAGCGCCATTTGTTGTTTACTTTCCCTCATTTGGTTGCAATCAGGGAGCGCGAGTCACACTCGACTTAACCTCCGCTCGCCCTGTTGGCCCCTCAGACCAGCGGCCAAGGGGAACGACCAGCCGAGTGGGGGGAGATTCCACTTTGTTCAATGATTTTCGCCCATTCAATTTGAAGTTCCGGAAATGCACATAAACCAATGTCTGTTTATGTGGCCACTAGAATGGCGGCACTAGACCAAAAACCAACGCCAGCTAGACGGATGGCCAACACAACGAGCCGCATTGTGAGAGCTGGATTGTGCAATTATTGCCTCCTGCCTGGCCCCAGGCGAGAGAGGCTGTAGGCGGCTCAGTGCGAGCTTGTCTCGGAACTTGAGCTCTCACTTCACTCTCCCTCCCTCTCTCTCTCTCTGATACGACCCATTACTTTCGCGCATCAATCCATTGGACTTGGATCAATGTTCTAAAAAGATGGCAACTCCAACAACAATCGCCAAACAACCAACCATTCGCCTCCCCCCCCAAACTGAACCAATTCAACAAACTTGGGTCCTCTTTCGAGTCCCCGAGAAATAAGCGCCCAATTTGCGCTTCCTCCTCTGTTGTTTCTAGACGGACGATAATAATTGTGTCTTGGGAGCTTTGCCGAGTCAATTGCAATTCGAGAGCCAATAGCCCGATAGTTCGGGCGTTTTAACACATTTTAAGGCCCAATTTGACTTGTCCCCATTCAAATACCATCGCAGCATTTCGCCAATTCAACCCCAGAGCCGTACGGATCCATTTGGGGCCCCCGCACTCCCCGTTTCCTGTTGCGTCTTGACGCCATTTGTGTCGTTCGTCCTGATGGTCGTTGTTGTTTTCGTCGTGGTCCCTTACGCGAAAGCTCTTGCCGTCTATCTCTGGTGCTGCCGCTAATGGTGGCAAAACATCGGATAAAAATCACGAATTCAAGTCAAAAATCATGTAAAAGTTGCCACAGAGCGAGCGAGCGAGCTCAACGGCGCAGTCCAAAGCTAGCTGAGCTATTGAGTTGCATGAAGGCTTTGAATTAGCGTTCGCCTAAACTGCAGGTAATTGAGACACCATGAGAGCTCTCAAACTCGGCTACTGGCTGCAGTCAGTCAGTCAGACAAACGAGCGGAGGAGGCCGCAATTCGTGTGCTATCTCCTCCTCGGCGGCCAACTCCGCTTCATTGGACTGAAATTAGAACTCATTGGCGGCCGCCCTGATACAAGCTGAGCCAGATATTCACGTGGCCAATTGCATATCCTTACTCACTGTTGGCCGAACTAACCCTGAATCATTTAATTATAGACTGGTATTGACGACAAGCGTGGATGATGCTGCCGCCGCTGCTAAACCTGGTTGTATCGCCGGCCTTGTGGGTTTTTAAATCGATTGCAATCTATTTTGCGCTAATAGTTGCGCTAACAAGTCTTTGGAGGGCCTACAAGATACATTGGGCCCGTCGAGGCAAAAACCTGAGGCCAGTTTCGGGTACCGACGCTATTCTGATTACTGGAGCAACATCCGGTATCGGCTTAGCCGTGGCAAAGCACCTTTACAAGCTTGGCTACTCCATCGTCGTCGGCTATTATGATTCAAATGAAACCGGCTACAGCGAGCTCAAACAGCTGGCCAGCAGTAGGGCCAAACATCAAACTGATCAAAAGATGCTGTTCATTGGGATGGACGTAAAAAGTCAAGCGTCAATCTCGAAAGCCTACGAACAATGCACGGCCGCTTTGGCCGACAATAAGCTCCAGCTTTACGCTTTGATCAACAACGCAGGCTTGGGCTCGTTGCAACCGTTTGCTTGGTTGCAGAGGCACACAATTAGGGCTCTGATCGAGACAAACCTGCTGGGTAGCTTGCTAATGACGCGCGAGTTTCTCCCCCTCTTGGTCCGCTCCAAGGGTCGCATCTTGAACGTTTCGAGCGGCCTCGGTTTAGTTCCGGGCGCCACTTATGCAACTTACGGGATCACAAAATCGGCCCAAATTTACTTCACTCGATGCCTAAATATGGAACTTGGTTCTGCTTATGGAATCAAGTCGGTAGCAGTTATTCCGCACAACCTGATAAAGAACACAAACATTTGCTCTCGGAATGTTAAAAACAACGAAGATGCTTGGAGCGAAATGAAACCCTTGGAACACCAATTGTACAAGCAAGAGTTTGAGCAACATTGTAAGCTTGCAAAATCTTTGGAGGCCGCAACAAGGGAGCATTCAAAACTTGTCAAAGAAAAGACAAAGAAAGCTATGGAGGCCAAGAGTTTCGGCGCTTGGAGGATGATCAGCACCTGTTGGGAGGTACTCGAGCGGCTTAGAGGCGAGAATGCGGCAGAGACGCTGGAGGAATCCGGGGCCCTCGAATGCTTCGAGGACGCGCTGAGATTGGCCGATCCACCTGAGCACATATTTGCCGGCGACAATATTTACAACCTAGTCATCGGCTCTATCCTTCTCTCAATGCCAACTTCCTGCATTGGCCTGCTCGGCTCGGCTGTGTCGCCTAGCTTGTACAGATGAAAGCCACGATCAATTAAACTATTTTTGCACAAAGCTAAGCTACTACATGTAATGTCACAAACGTATATCCATCTGCCTACGGACGAGCATTCGAGCTATCGGAGGAAGTGCGCCGACAGTGAGCGGTTTAGTATTCAGGTGGGAGAGTTTTGTGCAGGCGGGGTTAGAGTTGCGAGACGAGTCACTAAAGGACCAGTTGCTCGGCTCAATGGTTGTTTACGAGTTTCCTAGTCTAGAGCAAACCGGCCAGACTAGCCTTTGGGTTGATAGTTGTGGACGCTTGATGGCGGTTTAACGTTCAAGATGAACGATCCCAACCTGATCAAGAGTTACTTTTCCCCGCCATCTTGTTTGGAAAGCGAGCTCCAAGTTCAAGTTCACCAACACTAATTTAGTGCAAGCAGAGTCACAGATGTGATACCTGCCTATGCCAGTGTGATCAAACTTATGCCTCACCCAACTTGGCCACTAAACTGAATCGTCAGTGTTGTTATCTCTGTTGCTCTTCCAGATTCAAAACTAGAATCCTGCCAGTTTTCTTCGGACTCACCTGCGCGATGGATTCGAAACAAGCCTGAGCCTCGTAGCGGCGCTGCCGTCGGTCAGTCATAATTATGAGCCTGAACAAGTGGCAGTTGCTTACCAGGTAAAGAGGACTTGAAACGTCCCAGGTAAATTACAAGTTTCTTGTTTCAATATTTGATTTGTAGTTGCTGCTGCTGCTGCTGCTGCTGCTGAAGTAGCAACCGCATTCACCGGGAAGAGGCGGCACTGGAACACAATCGCCACTACATGGAGTGGGATCTGGAACTGAGCGCAAGGGGGGCAGTTGGAAGGCAGGAAACTCTCTCGTCTCTCGCCACACCACGGAACCGCCCAGTTTAGCGCGAAATCTTTTTGAGCCCACCGCTTTCAGGCGCCAACGAGACCAGAGTTCACCAGTTAGGAAGCGGAATTGAAAGTGGCCAAGCGAACGAGCCAGGTTGCAAAGGTAATCTCAGGTTTCAGGAAAAAACAAAAGTGATGATTTTCTAGCCTAAACGTTTCCTTGTGTGTTTAGATTCGATTAACATTGTTTTGGGTTTGAAACGATGGTTTGGAAATCATAATAACAACAATCATTATACTCTCGCTGGCTTGCCCACGGAAATCTGCAACGAATTTGCCTTTCGCTACTTCGCTTCATCTGGCCGAAAGCTGAGGAGAGTTGGAGGAGGGGCTTGGTTGGTCTGGGGTTGGTGGCTCCGCTCGGCCAATCTCCCTGCTGATGGTCGTAAAAGATCAAACTTCAACCAGAATCCCTTACCTGTTGGGCATCAGCAGCGAACGAGGGTTGTGGTTGTTCCAGCTAGTTGTGTGAAAAACCATCAATCAACGCGAACAGATAGATGGCGAGAGTGAGGAAGCGAAGGCTGAGGAGAGAATCCTCAGCTTTGGAGCTACATTGGCTCATTCCATGCTAAAACCCGCCAGTCAGTCCAGCCCCCCTGAAGCTCTCACATTGTCTACCCATTTGTCTGCCCTTAAACTGGATTGGAAACAAACATGCGAATGCTTGAGGCTACAAGGCCCGCTGGCCCCTAGAAAGGTGGGCAGCAAACTGAGGGAGGGGAAGATTCAGGAACAATGAGATCGACGCAACAGGTGGAAAAAGAGCACAACTTGGAGCCGACGAAAATCTCACTTTCAAGGCGAGAAAATTCTGGCCGCCTTTAAGGTGGAGCAAAAGAAGCGCCTGCAAGACTAACACTAACATCTAGTTAGCTTCTCCGACCAACTCCGTGGCTAACCTCCTGCCCAAAATGGGGAGTGAAACGTAAAGGCTACCTGCCCATTGCCAAAGGTTAAGGCTAACCTGAGGCAGGCGAGCTTCTGGCGCCTTCACATTAGCTTGCCCGGCGATCACGATTTTTAATTTTAGATCCTAGGAGAAGATACACGCAAACAAGATACAAATGGACTTGGCGGGAAGCGAATGTTTGTTTTCCGCCCTCTCAGTTACATCAACCCCCAACCTTAGCGCTTTGGCGCAAACAAACTATTCTCGAGCAGCTTGCACCAGGTTGAGCCGGACTGAATCGACCCGAGGAGGCTAATGCAAATTTTGCTCCATAGGTGTGACTTTCGATTGCGCTTACGTTCAAGTCTACTCTCGTCTTGGCCTCAAGCAGCCGGCAGGTTGGTTTTCACGATTAATGATAATAGGCCACAGCAAGCCTATGGAGTGTTCCACTCTCGTCTCCACCCCAGACACGCCTCTTGATTTCTCTCCCCAAGAACCCCAATAGCTCCGGGTAGTAATTTCGCAAACAACTTTCACTATCAGAGCTTTCTCTGACTCACTCGCTTGTCTTTATTCCTCGTTGGTTTTGCGGATCTTTATCTGCAAGCTCAGGCAGTGTTTGACCTGGAAGCCAGGCTTGGCTCAGTGGTATCCTCTTCTAATCAGTTCCGCTTGGGTGTAGGATAGGAACACCAGGACGATACTTGTTGATAGCGACGGATAGTGGAAGGACTTCGTGAACATGTTCAAGATTACAATGGCAAACATAATGAGAGCGAAGGTGGTCAGGTAACTTCGGTCGTGCCTATATGAACCGTAAACGCCAATGAAGAGGACGACAACTGTAATTGCCAACGAGACTACATATGTTACATCGTAAATAGGCTCACCAAGCTCCCTGACGAGCCCCACTATGCTTACGATGAACCTAGGGGGATTGTTTTGGAATAGTTAGATATTGGGTCGCGGAATCAGACATGTGGTTGTACTTTTTGAAAACTTACAACAATCCCGACAAGATGAGCTGTGCAATTCTTACTGGAACGTAAATGGCTGCCATTGTTGCTTGTTAGGTGTTGTTTTCTCTCGTTGAATAAGAAATCAGGTATTAATTATGCGACCAACTTTGGCAGAGATTAGGAAGAGAAATCGTTGGTCTATTGGTTGTTGGAGTTGAATTATTTGATCAAATTGGTGAGTCAGTTTATTCAAGATTCAGGGGAGGGGGAGCTGAGTATCTGGCCGAGATGATCAGATAGTAGAAAACTCGAACTCGGCTGGAGTCCATTGTTTATCCGAGCGTTTCCAAGCAACGTCACTTTCAAGTTCAAATGAGCTCATCGGCTAACACGGGTAGTCGAGCTAGCAAAGCGCCTGTTTTGTTTAGATTCGGCCGGATAAGCGCTCTCACCCGATAAACCTCAGCCTCGTGGGAGGGAGGGAGTGTGGCGCTCGTATGGGTATTTACGCGATCGGTGTTGACAGAGAGTTACTAATTCAAGAAAAGCGGCCAACCTGGGCTGACTCATTTGCACCTTTAGTTTTAATTTGCTGACCAACTACACGTTTGAGCCAAGAGATCACGCGTTCGGAGCAGGTAATGCGTGAATGGGGCTCATCTAATTGGAGCGGGCACCTCCGCGAGCCGACAGCTGAAACGCTAATTACACCAGCCCTAGCTAATTGAACGGCACGCATTTGAGCCATTCCTGGGGCCACAATGGCCGCGGAGGGATACTGGTGGGCCCATTCGATGCAAAGTTGAAGGTGAACAAGGAGAAGGAGGAGCTGGAGTTGGGGATGGGAGGGCGCGTTAGGTGTGTAAGCGTGTTGGTTGGCGCAAATTTTCGCGCCTCACATGGTCAAAAGCTAATCTCGCTAGCTGTCTACCTGTCGTGCAGACGCCTCTAATTTTGCCCGCTTGCTCTCCCTCTTCCACACTCTCGCAAGCCACTTTGGCCAGTCAGGTGAGTGACTAACTGACCAGCCAAGCAGCCAGCTCGCTTGTTGGGCGTGCGAAGCGAATGTTGCAGAGCTTGGCCCTGGAAATGTATTGAGATTGAGTTTCGCGCTAGAGCTGGCAAGGGGAGCAAGTCCACTTGATTACAATGGACCAATACAATAGAATTTCCCTGCTAGGGCCTCTGAATCGAACAAATTGAATGGCCTTTCGGAGGGGAGAGGACGAAGGAGGCGAGTCCATCTTGGGCACCAGCGCTCTCTTTGCCGATCGCTGGCCGTGCTCGCCGCCACTGCCGTTTCAAACAATCATCAATATTAGTTTTGAGCTTTTGTGGGGCGAAGGTGATTTTGGTCGCTGGAAGACTTCGGCTACCTTGAAGGTGGAAGGAAATTAAATCATGCTGTGAGTTTGGACAGCCCTCTGAACTGAACCAGCGCTCAGATCCCCCATCCGTCCGTCCGGGTGTGGGTTTGGGCAGGTAAAGCCTACTGATGCTGATGCTGCTGCTGCTGCTGCTGCTGTCTACGATGGCAATTTGGATGCGTGCCAGCGTCTGGCCTGAGCGCCGTGCCAGTGATCGTGTTGAAGCGATCGCCGCGACGTTGGCGAGAGGCCAGCAAATAGGACCCACAAACTGGCGCATACCTGGCCAGGTTTGCGCTCCCAAATATGCTCGCCGGCCGCCAATCTGAATTGTTCAAAATCTCTTCCTCTCCCTCTTTCTCACTCTCAGATTGGCCTCCACCAGCTAAGACTCTCGAGCGCCAAACGAAAGGGAGAACGAGCGCAGGACTTGGGCAAAGATTCAGCCAGACTTACGCCTGCCTTTTGGCCGGGACAAAACCACTTGTTAGATCCGCCTCGACCGCCGGCCGCTTCGCTAACCGCAAATTCAAGAGAATCAAATCTTGCATTCACGATTCTGGCCCAAAGCCTCCGAGTGAAGCTCAAGGGCTCGAATCGTCATTGTGCTCTGCTGTTTATTTTCAGCCTCGTCTTGGCTCCAACAAGCTCAAAAGATGGAACTCTGTTCCTTGTTTTCTCCCTTCGTTGCAAACGAGCCCGTCCATCCGATGCCTTATGAGAGTCTACTCGGCGATTTACAGCGACGAAAGGCATTAGATTAGAGCTATTAATTCTAGTTCAGCCCACTGGGGCAAGGCAGCTTTGGCGCCCAACGCTTGTCTCGCGCCCCCCACCCCCCACAAGACTAATTCAATGTGTTAAACTCACTAACCTACCGACTTCGTCGCTCTATTTTGACCAATTTGCTTATTACAATTCGTTCCCCATTGAACCACAGAGGGTGCAGCTAAATGGCTGACTGACTCGCTACCTGTGCGCTCGTAGTGCCTCCAATTGGAGGTAGGCCAGCTCTCTTGTCGTAAATCACCTGTTGCCACTCGAGCGCGATTGGCGGCTGCTTGGAAGCGGCCGTCAAGTGCTGACGCCTCTTGGAGGGCGCTCCGCTCGACCAAAATTCTCTTCAACTTTTGAATCAACCCAATTTTGGCCAAAGTTCAATTGCCCCCCGACCACCTGATGGTGCATCAGGCGAGCAAGCAGCCGCAAAAGTGCGCCAGGGTCCACTCACCTGGCGCCCAACTGGCCGACAGGCCTCTCGCTGCGAGAGCGAGAGGGAGAGAGGAAGAGCATTGTGCAACCAGGCTGGCGCCTCCATGCAACTGGCCGACCAAGGCAATAATTGCGAACTGTGCAACACTTAGTGGCGCCATGCAACAAGCTGAGGGTAATTATTCACTTTTTCCCTCTAAACGGAACTTCTAATTGAATCTACACCAGAGAGCTGCCAGCCTTGCGAGCAAGGGAGGCGCCAGGTTGCGGGCTACGAGATAAGGGAGATATAATTTAGCAGCGGTGGTGGCGGCGCTGGCCGCCGCAGCAACAGCGGCTCCAACGACCACGACCGCGCTCACTGCGCCCCCATCCACGGCCGAGGGTGAGAGCCCAATTTCACGCAACGATGGTTGTTTAGATCTTGGCCAACAGCAAAGTGACATCAATTTAGTTGCCATAGTAGATTCCAGCCGACCACTCGCAAGGCTCAGCCGGTCAGCCGAACTTGGCCATGGGCAGAACTTCCGTCTTGCTCTCTAACCTCAAGCTTATAAGTGAGAGCGTTCGCCAGGTGTGCCGCCTGGCCAAACCAGGTGAGCCCATGGTTGGTGATAAAATTGGAGGAAAATTTCTCACTAGACTAGCGATGACGACACTGTTCATTGGATTCGCATTCTCAATGGCAACCTGTTGGCAGATTTCTTTAGCCATCGCAAAGCGATAACAAAAGATAACTGCCAAACACTGCGCTCACCTAATTACAGTCTATCGATCTCAGCCGCCAATCTGATCTACCTGAACTACCGGCGCTTCTCTAGAGAAATCTGGATTCCAATTGGCTGCAATAAAATGCTCGCGACTTTCGAACTACCGAAGAGGAGCTTTTGTGCCTCAGCTTCTGCCTTTTCACTGGACTCTAGACTGGCCAAGCAAACGCAAATTACCTCTCGTTATACGACAACCAAAACCAAAACAACAACCAGACTTACGCGCCAGCCAAAGTCCACGAAATCGGGCCTTCCACCAGATCCATCGTATCACGGCCGCTCCGGTCAGGTGGACACGATAAATTCGGTTTTCAGATCTTCCAATTGCATGTTTGGGCTGCAGGCTCACAAGTGTGAGTGTTTCTCACATCTCAACGATATCTCGATGAAAATATGCTTTATCCATTGCTTCAATCCGTCGTCGTCCGTTGAGGGGCCGACCAGAGGCTCGCTCCTTCCCCCCCCCCAAGAGGGCCTCAACCGAACGAGCTTTGCGGCCCAAGCGAGCAAGTCAAACATTGAATACATCACTCAGAACTCTCCTCGTCTTAATCCAAATCTTCGACTCCAACTTATTTCAATCCCTCAGTGCAATATCCGCACTCTCGCTGAGCAATCTAAATTTCAGGCATTATCTCCCGGTTTTTAGGTTACCTGCCTGCGAGTTGTTTAGCTATTTAAACTGAACTTAACGAACTAGAGAGAAGAGAGGGAATGAAATTTACGACCAGAGCAGTTACGATGATCTAGAGTATCAACGCGCGGGCGTTGATAGCGAGATACACAAATGGCGCCGCCCAATCTTCAAACGGCCAAATAGAGCCAACCATCTCCGCCGGATAGCTATTTTCACTCGATCGGCTAGTTGGCGGATGAGCGATCTGTGGAGAAGTTTGATTTGCCTAACTCGTACCCCCATAGGCTCTGCACCTCGACGAGAGAAGGTCGACAATGCAACCAATGGACGCGAGTTGCCCATCATGGTGCCTTTCATTCGGCGCCAGCAAAATCTATTTAAACCCACCCAATTTAAAGGCCGCTTCACTACCTGCTGCAAATTCAATCCAGACTTATCTCCAACGACCAATGCTCATGCTACTCAAATATAGCCTCAATTTACGACTCCCAAGCACGCAAACTTTCCCTTCAAGGCTAAGAAAATAGTTCGCTGCGTTGGGTACAACAAAACGGCCTATAGGTCTGCGCTCCGTCTGGCGGCCACCAGGAAGGCTGGCGGTTGAACCGCCGGACCAGGACAGTGGGCGTTCCCTGTTGAGGTCCTCTTTAGACCTGCTGACAGAGGAGTTTTGAGCCCGATTAGATGGCCCTTCTCTTCAATCTAGCGAGCGAATCCTTTCCACTTGCCACCTGGATTGTCTATCTTCTAACAAGAGATTCGTTATTCAACGTTTTCCTTTCCAATCTGAGCGGGCCCCAGCCTTGTAGCCAAAACCAACAAGTCCCGATTCTTGGTCATCTCAGTCTAACTAGTTATTAATTGTTGACCATTCATAGGGAAGCGGGACAAGCCCATTTCCTTTGCTCGGGTTCAGGACAGGTAATTACTGCTCTTTTTTATGACTGCGCCTCTGGCCCCAGCGCACAATGTCCAACCTCCTCGTCTAATCTCTTCCCTTTGGCTACAATCTAGTGCAATGTAAGGCAATTTAGGGAGCGGAAACGAGGGAAGACCTTATTCCGACCAGGGGGCGGTTTGATTTACCTGTCGCATACACGGCAGCCCCTTGAGCAGATGAGCGCCTGTGCCCTCAGTTCTGCTCGCTTCGGCGAATGCTTAATGGTTCCGTTTTAACATACGAGAAATCTCGAGTCTAAATCTTAGTTTTGTTTGCGAACTTGCTGGAGATTCAGTGCGATAGAGGGGCTCTCTGCTTGATTGGGACTCAGTGGCCCTAGTAACTCTAGCTGAGACTCCTACCAGACGCGCACAATTGCTTGAATTCCTCACGCCGGAACAATGACAACAAAGGTAAATCGGGAGAGGTTTGGCGACCCGCGGCCAATTATCCGCTCGTCCCCCATGCCAAAACCACGATGTAGATAGGAAATCATTTGATGGCTCGATGAGAGACAAATCAAGGTTTCGACTAAAACCTCATCGAAGATCAATGAATTAAGCATCATTGAAACTAAACTTCGAGCACGGTCAAAGCAGAGTCAGCTGGTTTGGTCTTTTAATTCCCATATCTGAATGTAAGATTCGCTTAATGTTATTAATGTCGTATCTGACATCTCAGTCACATACAGGTCTTGCAACTCAAACCACTTTCCTGTCCGTCGGTGCAGAATGTGTATCCTGTAGGTGCCTTTGCCGGCTTCAGGTTCACCGTCATGCACAATGTTTGCTACCAGAGAGTAGCTAATCGGCTTAAGCTTGTTTGCTTGACCGGCTGCGAGGTCGTCGCTCGTCAAAAAATGTGTCATGTTTAGATTGTTAATTGGAAAATCGACGATATGCGTGTTCTTCTCGACGAAGAAAGTGTTTTTCGTGAATCTCTTGTAGTACAATACGAGATAACGGGGTAACTTTAAAATCTCGTAACGTTTGATGGCAGATTCTTTGTAGGATTTGAATTCGTGTTCAGTTTTGCCATCAAACTTGGATAGCAACTCGTAGATACTTATTCGGGGCTTTATCACTTTTCCCTTTTCATCTTTCTTTGGAAACAGCGGCATATGAGGTAAATCGAGAGTTAGGTAAAGAAAACTAGTCAGATCAAAGCTCTCCTCGCTCGATGGTATAAACTCTGGTTCTTCACTAGTAGAGGCAGCATTCGGTAGCAACAGTCTAGATGAGATTCTTATCCTGCCTTGGAAGGTTTGTTTTATGATGGATTTTTTTTCGCGTTTTGGCCCCATAAGCGAGTTGAGGAACCAACCCATGAATACAATTGGATCGCTTTGTTTCGTGAATTCAAATTTCTTTTTAGAGGTCAGGACAATTGCTTGGAGCATCTCATGAGGCGAGACATGAGCTTTGAAATTCCTAGTGTTCCAGAGTTTCCGAATCAGCTCGCCAAACCTCTGGGAAAGTAGATACCGGTCATCTCCTGGCTTGACAGGGGCGTAGTTCGACTCGATCAAAAAGTAATTTCTCAAGGTAGTAACATGACTGAGAGCATGAAACACAACGTTACAGTAATCGTTGTATTTCAAATTATTGAGGCCTACGATACCTGGGAAGTAGAATTTGCCATCATAAGCTTGAACTGGTTTATCCAATCGGTCTAGATTCTCAATGTCTTGTTTAGTGAATGTTGGTTTTAATACATACAAAATATCGTTGAAAGAGGGATCATCGATTTCATAATTGTCTGGTAGGCAGTAGAATTTCAGTGTCTCTAGATTTAGGAAGACATGATGAAACTCACTCACTGAGTGTGTGAAGGCATGGGTCGATTTTCCTCGACCCTGAAAGTACTTGCCGCAAACAAGGCAGGCGTAGACGTTGACTTTTGACAACGAGACACTACATAGCTTCTCGAAATCGAAATCCAGCGCCTTGCGGTCGATAGTGTCAAGATAGGGGCAAGTAATTTTAGATATTTCGTTTGGATTCTCTGAGATGATTGATGTCTGCTTGTCCGGCGTCCTAATTGGAGTTAGCGAGGTTACGATTTCATTAATCGGATCACTGTCCATGTTACCTACTCATTCCGTCTTCCTCTAGAGTTTGTCAATACGACTAAGACTAAGATGATATTCGGAAGCCAATATATGTACGTTAGGGAATAATCAAAGCGTCCAACCGCTGCATGAACTTGTATGAGAGTATAACAAACTAGAAGTAAACACACTTGACTACGCACTCTGAGATCTGGTTTGATCAAAACTTGTCGAAATGCTGTTAACAATCAGGCAACCTTCTCTCTCAACCTAGGGGACCTATGACTGTATCCGACTATCTCCAGCTGTGAAAACCAACTGAAATCGCCAGATTATACTAATAACAGATTCAGGGTGGACTAGAGAAAAGGAGCTCGTGGAAAAGAGCTTGCGAGTATTATATCTGTTCTTGATTTCTCGGACCGGGTTCGATTCTCAGTTGCGTTCATTTGGTTCTGTTCGAGTTTTATGGATCTGGGCGGCAGTTTTGAATGCGCTCTTTTCACGGCAAAAAGTTCGGCCTTTCGGAAGGACGAGAAGCCGAGAACAGATATATAATGTAGACAGCTTCTGGGCTTACCGGAATTTTTCTGCTCCTGCTAATAATCTTTGCAGCCTTGATAGCTGATCGCGCCACCCCTTTCAGTGTCTTATGTACAGCGGTACACCTCTTGGGATCTGAAAGCTTAGGTTCGCGGCCTCAGTCCGAGGAGCCAAGAACAGACATATTGATCTTAGGTATGGACCGCACCAGCTTCTCCCTGATTGAGATAACAGTGCTTTTTCCGATTCCTGGGGTCTTAGCCGCCTGACGGCTCGATCGTCCCTTTCCAGGACACATGGGGAATGCTCTGGGGTATGTAAGCCGGAGTTGGCTCCGTAACGAGTTTCTATTGAGGGCTGGAAAGTCAGAAATGCTGGTTCTGTCGATTGATTGTGGATTACGACAAGTGAAGCCAGTTGTCAGATCCTTGGTCAACGTAGAGTTGGTCTAGAGGCCGATCAAAATCTCGAGCCTCTAGAGCTATGTTCAAGATGGCGGCTCTGACGCGCACAAATACATCCGATCTGCACTTATCGGGAAGAATACGATTGGCGGGTAGCAGAGCACTGGCTCAGAGGCGCTCGTTCCATCTTGGGGAAACTAAGAATCAGAATTGAACTGCTCAGATGTGTCTCCAGCCCTTAAAAGCTCCTCGAACCTTTTCATAAGTGACGATCCGTCAAGACTAGAGACTTCTTGATAACAAAGAGTCTGGTTGAGTTTGTTTCAAGTGGATCTTGCTGAGAGGCGAAGAAAGAAAATGGTACATCCAGGCACCATGACTCATTGGTTCGGTTGCATTTATTCTTGGCAGGCACTAACTATACAAATCGTCTATCAGCATTTCGACAATAATTTTCAGAGATGCTCTGATGTCCTCCAACTTGAATCTTTCAGTGCCTGGTATATGTATGAAAACGGAACGATCACAGATAGAGAGCGACTTTTGATAGATATATTCGCAGACATACAAGCCGGCATCGTTACTTTTCTTCGTCGGTATGCAAACTCTACCTTCCCTTAAAGCCTCTGTCATCCCTTCGCATATTTTATCCACATCTATACAGGTGGATCTTGAGGCAAACTCACATGGCCTGCATGTGTAAGGATACGGTGGATCATCTTTCCGAGAATCTGGGCTGTAGACTCTCAGATGTTTATGAGGAGCATCTTTGAGCACGTCATCGTGAAGATATGGTCCCGTTCGAGCCGACTGTTCTATCCTTATACACGATTCGTGTGCCGCGAGTCCAATATGAACCATAAGCAGAGGGTTATACTCTTCCCACAATTCAGAGACAACACGATCCACCTCACCGTAAGCCACAGATATTTGTTTGGTTATGATGTTGACATTACTTCTGTCTATCTTCAGACTGTTATCTTTTATAGCCTCCCAAGATGGATTCACCAGATGATCTCTAAATAAACCAAAGCCTGTTATGACGACATTTCGCCTCGCACCATATTCTAAAGAATCGAGCTTGCCCATTTTAAGGTCGGCACCAATCACTTGGATTCAACACACATCGAAAATGGACTTCATTGAGAGAGCAAAAACTCACCCCCAAGTCCCCTGAACCAGTGATCAATCGAAATTTCAGGATACAATAGTCTGATTATTCGCGAATCGAATCGTTATGTTCAGGAGTCGAAACTAAAAACTTTCCGTCACTCGGAATGGATTTTACCGACAACAATCGTCCGTGTGAAATTGAAATTATGTATCCACAGTGGCATATAAATCTAGAAAACCATGATTCTGAGAGCTTCAGCAATATGATGGTGAATCAGAACTGGCTTGAGAAACCAAGACCAGAATTAATATTATCGAATCACAAGTTTTCGTTCTGAACTCCGGTTCAAGAATATTCTCCGCCTCTCGGGCTGGGGTTCAAAACAAGGACACGGAAAATGTGATGCTCGCACGAACAAAATCATCCTGAGACTAACTTTCGCGAACCTATGTCTACCAAATTGACCATTGTGACAACCAGAAGGTAGTGCCAGCAAATCAATGTCTCAGATTATTGTATTTAGTTCTTTGATTAACCTGAGCGAACTAGGCCGATAGCCGGACCCGAAATGCTCCCAATGGTTTAGATGATGAAATAGCTGATATAACTTGTTGCGCTGCTCAAATAATTTTTTCTTTGGAATAAGTTCAAAATATGTTGTCTCGAAAAGTTTCGGTAGCCCCCCAAACATTCTCGCAATAGCAAAATCGTATTCTGAGTGTCCATAAAACGAGCTAGGATCGTATACAACTGCCCTAGATGCATCACTCAGCTGGGCAACGTTACCTGACCAGAGGTCACCATGCAATAGGGCCGGGACAATCTTGTCAGTATCGGACCCCGAGGGATAATCTACAAAGAACTTGTCTATTTTCAACTGCAACTGGGACCAATTCTGCATCAACTCTCTATCTCCATGATCGAATAGGATCGATTGTATTGGTTTATCCAATCGGTAGCGGGCAAAGAAAGAAACCCAGTCTTCTGTCCACTCATTGCATTGAGGTATCGAACCACATGAGGTGGGTACATCAAATCCAAATTGATTTATCTCCCTGGACCCAGGTTCGGGTACAAACTTATCAGGATAGAGGTTTGCTACGGGATATGATAAATGATCGTTCTTGACTGAGAAATTGTGCTTTGCAATCTGAATTGAATCAGCATCGTCGGGATCGTTGCTAGCTTCATAGCTGCTGTTCTTTCCCTTTGACGCGATGATTTCCCTCGCCGATGGTGGTTTATGTCCTATCCAACTCGAAGCTCGCTTGTTAAACCGTAAGACTTTGTTATTGTAGTCATGAAGGTGAGCCAAACTTCGACCTAAATCAACAGCACATTCGTCTGCCAAAGTCTTCAATTCTAGATACTCTACAACCAACGATGACGAACGGTTCTTATCATGATCGTGAACCACAAATAGAGGTTTTGGGACTCGGATTGTTCGAGTTGAAGCGATCGCTTTAAGGGACTCTAGCTCGCCATCGAGCATCACACTTGCGTTCAGACTTGAGTTGGTCTTTACAAAGATCATCTCATCGTTATCTATTGTATAGCAGTGACCTTTGCTAATGCAACCCGAGGATGACCCAGCATGTTGGTCCAATCTCTTTGTGTCCAAACGATCCCTGATTTCTTCCTCAAGGCACTTATGCATTTCTCGACGGAAAAAGTTGCGATCACTAGGGTGGGCTGTTACAAAAGAGCAACAATATGAACCCGGAACAGAGATAGAGAGTTACTGGATCACTCCCAGATGGTGAATGTGGTGGAGTAGCCTGAGTTCTAAGTCGATTGGATACCGTTCACATCGAGCCCATACTAGTGAAGAACCATCTCGAGAACAGAGATAGCAAATAAGAGGAGATTGTGCCTGTCCTCGGCTTCTCGGACTGGTCGGCGACTGTAGAATCGATTTACACGTAGTTTGAGGGGAATCTTGGACGCGGTATATACCAGTGTTTATTTTTGGTTTTGATCTTCCACTATTGTAGCTTTTATTTCTTTTCAATGCTGTACAGTCGCCGACCGGTATTCTTTGCTTCTCAACTGGTCCGGTGACACCACGTGCAGCCGTGCGGCGTAGACCTTCTAAACACCCCGATTTGGTGGTATTCTACAAGATTTTTGAGAATCGGAGATCCACATGCACTCGGCGGGCAAGCAGAATCCCCTGAGCTCCAGACTCAGATCAGACTTGAATTAGCACGTGAAGCGAAGAGCAGGTACAGTCCCGGAACTACAAGTTCCGGAGAAATTCCAATAATTTTACGATTAACTGACAATGTGAGAGCTGATCATATCATAACTATCGAGTACGCTGATGCTAATTTTGGTCATATAATTTTTGACCGCTTTGCCAGCTAGCTATCAATCATAGATTCATCAACCACGATTATGGTGTTGGTTTTTCAAAGATGATTGTCATCACGTATTTCTTGGGCCCGATTGGACCTTCGAGATATAGTGCTTCCTCAATGCATTTGGGCTGACTATTTCATGGCAATAGTTTCGCTCGTGTACCCGACTCTTCTGGTTCGTCATTATTTAGGTGTAAAGACAAGAAAATGATCTCGAATCGGGATCATGTCATTAAGTGTCAGCACAAATTTCTTGCTGTGCTCGGCACAAAGGGGGGGATTCAAGGTGGAGGGATTGTGTAACGGAACAATCTCATTGACGTTCGAGTTCTTTGGAACGTCTATGGATGCGCAACGCAGGTGAGTGAGAGTCATAGCCACAATGAGTCTTCGTAATGGCTTTGCGAAGCGGATCGCAATCGAATGCTGGAGCCTGGATTCCAGAAAGCCACTATACTATGCATATGAGAAAAGGTTGTATTCGTGCTAAGTGTTTCGGGCGACAACTTAGTATCAAAAAATTGAGACTGTAATCTACTCTCTATCATCCCTTTCTGAAGTCATTCCTTGCATCGATATTAGAGGTATTTCAACTTACAAGCTCATTGCACATTCGAAGTTGTTCGCGAACAGAACGATTACCATCTTGTTCTATGGTGGCACGAGGACAAGCGATGGATTGTGATGAAGATGGTCTCAAGCGTTGGGTTTGTCCGTCAGACCGTGAGCTGACCCTCAGAGCAAAGTAAATATTATGGTCTCAGATTATATTTTCATATTGAATCCTGACTAACGCCACTCCGATCTCTCACTTAGGCTCCGAACTGGCTGGTCGTCCCGTACAAACACTGACCCTACCTCGGGCATCAACGAGAACGAGCTGGCTATGATCGCACAGGTGCTAGATAGAGCTAATCGCGCTCAAGAGATCGAGGTCCAGCGGACTAGGTTAGCTTCTCTAAGTCTACAAATAAATTGATGCTATTCAGTATCCCTATTACCCTCGGTAGCTAATCTTTCGACGTCTTTACAGAAAACTGACCGAGAGGCTTGAGAAGATCAAGAAACAAGCACGTGGAACCGGAAAGAAGGGTTGTGCTTTGTGTGACGATAAGCCAGGTTTCTTCAGCAAATTTTATACTTGTAAGGATTGTCACAGTGTAAGTTGTACTCTTCATACTAAACAGATGTTGGATGGACAATGTTCAACATGAACTGATGTTAACTAACGATATTTTTTACTCCTTAGTCTGTTTGCTTCAAGTGCAGCGTAGACACATTTGAAGTGGGATCCGACAGTCCCATTTGGTTATGCAAAATTTGTTCAGAATACCGGGAAGTACTGAAAAAGACAAACCTATGGACTCAATTACCAAATGTGGTTTGAAGCACCAAATATGATCGAAAGTGGCCACTGACAAGGCCAGAGGATAGGTTCTGCTCTATCAACCCTAGTTCACCTGAGCGAAGATACTAGCGATTAAAATCCTCCCCGCCTCGAGTATACTCATAACGTCAACATTCGAACATGACTATCAACGCTCACAATCGAAGATGAGAGAGAATCGAATCGCAAGCAAACTATACCAAATCATGGCTTAGTTTATGCTACCGGTAGACTGCAAACTTACAGTGCAAACCCTCAATCGAACTCAAGTTTGCATTGTTCAAGACACCGAGATATTGTGTCGGCATTTAAGGTTTTTATCACAGAGCTAATCTGATTTAAATGTTTCTAAACTCGCTTCTTATCAACCAAAATCCCTTATCGCCCCGTCGTTCGAACTCGCACAGCTTGTAAAGAATGGCCTTGAAGACAGCTGTTTGGTCTGGTTTGAAATTGTTCTTGAAAAACTCCAGCATTTCGTCTGTTGGAGCTTCACCTGTTCTGGACGATTTATACAGTAGATAGTCTCTTATCTTGTCAGCCATGGACTCAGCTCCCGTTTCTTTAGCCTTTCCTTCGAAGTCTTTATCTGCTTCTTCATCATCGAAATGATTTGGCGGTTGGAATACCCCTTTTGCGAGTGCGATTGGATTAGCTTGGTTGCGTCTCTTTATTGATGACAAAAGGGAATCTTTACTTTCTGAGGTAGTGGATGTGGCTTGATACGACTGGACTCTACTCTTATTTTTGGGCACCAGACGAGCTTTCGGCGCCATCTGACCGTTTCGGCCGGTCCAATTTGGTACACCGAATGAGGAATCTAGACAGGATCGGCGAGATTCGCGTAAAGCTCTGATTGCGTCACGCGCTACTTTCTCCGCTTCACTCTCGACAACTTTGAAATCATGAGTTGAGTCTGTCTCTATTCTGTCGTGTTTTAAAGCTCCGTAGATGTTTGAATTTTTAAACAAACGCTCCAATATGTAATCATCTTTCTTGTGACGAGAATCTTCCTTGTCTTCCAAATCGTCAGGCTTGTAGATATCCTGCTTGACTAGATACTCAACACGCTTTCTACTACTACGTTTCTTTGCAGATTTCTCAGGTTGATCGACGTTCGACTTTGCAGGTGTCCACGGAATAGCTATCTCCTCCGAGCTTGGTTCCAATTTGACTTTGATGGATTCTTGATGGTGTTTCGTTGTCAGTGCGCAGTCAGGCTCTATCTTTATACGGATGTTTGAATTCGAAGAGTTAGTTGGTTGACTATTGCTGAATTTGGTGGCTATCATCTGACTCAGGCGTTTTGCTTGCTCACGCATCGCCTTTATCTTCTCGTCCGAAAATATTTTATTAGAATCAGCCATTTCTAAGGGGTTGTTATCCAAACTCTCTGGGTTCCTCCTCTTTTTCTTCTTATCTTTCACTCTCTTTCTGGATTTCTGAATAGATTCTGGGTTGATCTGGAGATCGTCGTCGAATAAGGCTTTTGTCTCAATATTCTTGTCGTCATCTCCAAGTCTGAAAAGCTCATGCAAGTCATTAGTCTTGAAAAACCTCTTCTGCTTCGCATCTTTCAATACACGATTGGTTAGGTAAAGCTTGAAAACTTGGCGATGATAAATCTTCTCTTCTATTGTTCCTGCAGTAAGTAGGCGATATATGATCACATGCCGTTGCTGTCCGATTCGCCAAGCTCGTTCCCTTGCTTGAATGTCGGTAGATGGGTTCCAGTCGGGGTCGTATATGATTATCCTGTTGGCACCGGTAAGATTGATTCCAACACCACCAACCCTCGTTGTCAATAAAAATACGAATATTTCGGCATTCTTGTTGAACTCTTCGATCAGTGCTTGGCGAGCAGCGATGGGTGTTGCCCCATCCATCGAGAGGTAACGATAGTTTAGCTCATCCAGGTATCGCGAAAAAATTTTCAACATCTGCCTGCTCTGGGTGAAGAGAAGCACTTTGTGACATTGCTTCTTCCATAGCTTCAATAAAGCATCAACAACCATCATCTTTCCGGACTTGTTTCTGTGGCCGTAAGTTTCGTCCTCCGAGAAAAACTCTGTATGTCTGGCGGCTGGATCTGCACGCAATTGTTTAGTACAATCAGTAGGATCGAATAAGTCAGGATGATTACAAATCTTGCGCAACTGTATCAAACCGACAAAGATCTGACAGAGTCCTGCTTTGATATCTCTTATTGTCGGTGATTCCAAATAAGCTTGGTACAATTTGCGTTGCTTGGCTGTTAATTTACAGAACAGGACTTGTTCGCTTCTATCCGGTAGTTTGAGCTTGCTATTCACCTCAGCTTTAGTTCTCCGCAGTAGGAAAGGCTTGATCGTGTCTCGGAGGACACAAGAGCACTTGTAAGCAATCTGGACTTGAAAATCTGATGCGTTTGCATATCCTCCTTGAGTTATGGGCGTTGCGAACTGCTCCATGAAGACAGGGAGAGTTCCGAGCTTTCCTGGATAGATGAAGTCGAATATCGACCAAAGCTCTTTCAAGTTATTTTGGACCGGTGAACCTGATAGAATTATACGATGGGGAGTCCTAAATCTTTTGCAAGCTAAGGTAACTTGTGCATCCGGGTTCCGAATCTTGTGACCCTCATCTAGTATGGCGTAGTGCCAATCCAGACCATGCAGATAGTCTTGGTAAATTATAACCCCAGGATAAGAGACAATAAGAATGCCTCGTGATTTGTGGACAACTTGGACTAGATTCTTCCTATCGCCACTGAAATTGCCGGTATTGTGTAGAATAGCCACTCGAAAAGGTGGCCACCATTTTCTAAACTCTAATAACCATTGGTGCATCACAGTAGCTGGACAGACGAGCACGGTAGGCCCTAGGTTCTCATATTCTCTGTGGGCATTCCCAACGTCGGAACTCCTCAGAGCAGCTAGGAATGCTATCATTTGTATGGTTTTACCTAAACCCATTTCGTCACCTAATATACCTCCTGTTCCCAATTGATGGAGTTCCCACAACCATCTCACACCAGTTCTTTGGTGCTCAAATAAGTTATCCCAGATATCTTTTGGAATTCTCAGGTTTCCTTCAACTTGGACTAATTCGTCAAGATTTTTGGATTCAGTGCCGTCGCTCAAGACATTTGCAAGCCTAGTTTTGGCTTTGTCTCTTGCGTAAGTCTTTAAACGGGCCCGGTAACAACTAAAGTCGCCATCGTCCTGGATCTTGTTTCGCCGATGACGCCTCAGCTCAGTTTCATTTTCCGCCGCATCTGAGCAGTCGAATTCACTGCCAGTTTCATATTCTATATTCTCGTCGAGCTCGTTATCTGATTGATTTTCGTTTTCGGAAGGCACATACTCACTGGCAGAGGATTCTGAGTCACTGTTAGATTCCTCTTGGGTCCGCTTCCTCTTTGTGGGATGCAAATTCAGTGATGTTTTTTGAGACGAAGTATTCCCATGGTGGTCATTTGATTTAGACAGCCTGGGTATCTTGAGGGAACTTGATGAGCTCTCGTTCCGGGTCTCGTCATCAGGTTTCTCAGTCTTGATGGTCCTACTAAGGCGCTGGAGGCGCGCGAGTTGCACAGTTTGCTCATCACTTTCGGTTTGGGCAGAATCATTGTGGATTAGGCGCATGAGATCACCGACTTTTGAAGAGTGGTCGGGTTGAATCTTATCATTCCTTCGCCGCGCAACATCATCTGAAACTGCGATGGCTCGGTTGACCTGACTGAAGACCTCCTGTTCGTATGTCTGCTGGTCGTAGGCCTCCACGTCCAAATCCTCAAGTTCCTCATTACCTTCACGTGCGGTTGTGGATAATATGCCAGCTCTGTCCACTGAGATACGCAACGAGCGATCTTTAGCTTGTTGAGAGACATGGGTTTGCTTTGATACAAAGCGCTCCGAAGAGCTTTCGGCATCGTGAGAAACATCTGTCTCCGATGCATCAGAACTTTGCCCGTCGTTAGACTCTGGTGAATTCATTCTGGTAAGCTCATATTGGAAGGGTTCTTGTGTCCGCTGAAGTCGAGGCCAATCATGCGTCGGGACTCCTGTATGCAAGTTCTTCTTTTGATTCGAATGATACGGCAGATTCCAAACTTGACGGAGTTTGGGGTACTTGCATAGGTATAACTTTTGCTATTTTGATGGTAGATGTGTTGGAATAACTAGAGGTTACTTGATCCAAGAGTTCGAACTGCGAATACATAGAATACCAATTGCGAGCTGGTTAGAGGCAGGCTCCTTTTATCCCAGAGTTTTAATATGAATAGGCTAAGTGAAGGTTGTAATCTTCCAAAACCAAACCAATCGCAACTTCGATTCAAGTATAATAAATGCTCTCTCGAGTTTTTCACTCTACGAGTATTAGGTCGCTCAAGTTATATTTGTTCTCGGCCTCTCAGACTGGATTCTGAACGCGAATTACAAGTTAGCAGATGAACCACATGTACGGCGATTCAAGATGCACTCTCTACTAAAAATACATAGAAAAAATAGTGATGATGTCGCATGGAGCGCTGTACTTTCGGAAGCGAATGTCGTCCATTTGGGATGGCATACGGAGGAGGCTAGAAATGTGGGAACAACTTTCATCATCTACCTCCAGACCCCAAACAGTCAAGATACATCTACCAGGCTTGTCTCAACCACACTACATACAATCTAACCAAGGCAAACGAATGTTTCAATTGTCAAAACCGTTGAGTCAGACCCAGAACGTGTAAAAGTCAGAAGGTCAAACGACAGAATAATTTAAGAGGCTCAGACTATCCGCTAGATCACATAATTTGATATGATCGTGTTAGCTTAGGTCTTTGAATGTTAATCGATCTAGTCTTGTCCACGAGCTAATCAACTATTATATCTGATCGATACCGTCAGCTGAAATTGTGTATAGCTACACTACAATCATCATCCATGGGAAAGAAAAACAAGAAAAAAACTATCCACGAGCAAGCAAACTATTCATGCTTCGGCCGTGGGAAGACTAAGCTAAAAGATCAAATATTCTCGAGGACACCCAGGCATCATAAATGCCTTTATAATGCTGGTTACAAGTATATAAAGGTCGACAAATTGGATTCTTCACAGATCAAGCGATTCCTTGCCAAGTCAAAGACCATTGAGCACCAAATCCTTGCTCTCATGGACATCACGATATTGAAACCCAAAGATTACCAGCGTCGTTACAAATTCACTGAGTTGCTGCTGAGTTGTTTATCAAGCCACCATGGTACGCCCTACGAGGGTATACTGTTCGGATCAACGGTCAATGGCCTGGGATTTAGAGATTCTGACGTAGATCTGCGACTCAGACCCCTGTTGAGAGTAAGTGAAGGTCTTTACGAGCCTATTTCTCTCGACGACGACATGGTTGAGAGGACTTTGCGAAATATCGCCTACCAGACCGCGAGATGCAGTCCCTCTCACGGTTTATACGTTCCAAGTGTTAAGTGTCCCATAGCTAAACTATCCTTCTTTGTCGGTGAATCGCATGATGACAAGAACCTGGATAAGATGGTAGAGGGTCTCAAATACGACATATCGCTCTCGGCGGGGAGCTCTCTTGGCGCATTCAATAGTAAATTTCTTAGATTCTTATGTTCCTTGGAGCCAAAGTTTCAATTACTTGCCACAACAATACGATATTGGTCTATGGTTCATGGTTTGATCAAGCCTGGTCACCTATCTTCATATTCATTAGTGAACATGCTGATATTCTTTTGTCAAACTATAAAACCACCATTATTACCAACTATAGATTATATGCGCGATCTATACCTCAAGCAGAAGAAAATCGAATCAGATTCATCGAGTGATGAAAGGTCGAGGAAGGGTATCACTCAAATAGAATGGCATTGTCTAGTTTGCTTTGATAAAGGACGATATGAGCCTTCGACTAACAATGAACCGTTGGCGATTCTGTTACTCAAATTTTTTGAATTTTACCTCAAATTTCCTTATTCCACCCATATCATCACGACCAGACCTGGAAGAGCCCTTTCCCATGACGAATTCAAGACTAGTACCCAATATCATCCCTCTTTTCCTATAAAGTCTTTCCTGAATGTTCAAGATCCTTTTGATTTGAAACATAATACTACGTCAGGTATGCAAGGAAATCATTTTCGTAAGATTTTGATCACTGTGCGATATTCTTACGAAAGGCTATTCGAGGAGCTCAGGAGTAATTTCATTGCGCCTTCACATGTTCTCTACAGCGATGAGAACAGGAAGAAAGCTGAGAATGAGCCTACCGCATGGGGCCTAAACTGTCTCTTTATCAAACCAACTAATGAGGAATTGAATTCCAAGAGGTTGACACATCAATGACAAGCCAAGTTCACTAGATCTCTGATTGGTCAATCGACCATCTTAATTTTTAAATGTCGGAGGAGTAAAGCCAAGCGCCTCGGATCTTACGATCGAAGCCCTGAAACTCATGGAAATTAGACTTTATTAACTCTGTGCTAAGAAACACTCATAACTTTTCGAGTCGCAATTCGGGTAGGTGCTCAAGTACTTCTCTAGATGCTCCAAGTTGGTTCTCTCTTCGTTGACACAAACGCATCTCTTAGATTCGTTATCGTCATAAATCCTTGGCACACCGGCCCAACTACGTTCTACGCCTCCGCTCCTTGTACTGCACCAGACTCTACCTCTTTTCAAATCGCTGTTCCACTCTGAGTTGCATTCCGGAAGCTCGGCATCTCGCGCCTGGCGGATCGCTTCAACTTCCTTCAGACTTTTGAGTGTCTCATGAACTTTGGCCAATTCTTTTGTTGCACAACCTTTCGAATCGTAGAATGAGCCCTCTAAACGACCCGCAATCGGATAATTGCTGTTGTAAAATGACGCCCAGCTTTCAATATGAGAGAACATACTATCCTCTAAATCGCTGATGTCATCATGTAAATCGTGAGTAAAATTACCTGTTACGAATGCGCGGGTTGCATCGCGGCCGGTAAATGCGTTGTAATCAGCACCCTCGCCGTAGTGTTGCTGGTTTTCTGTCACATCGTAGACAAGACCCAAGAAAGCAAGGTACACCTTTGACCCTTTAGATTTGCCGTCATAAGCGGCCAACTCCTGCTTCCTCCACAATCTTACCCTACTCTCACCGAGATCTTCGTTTGGACATTGCACGATTCTTTCCTCAGACTTGGTTTCATGTTTCATCGGTTCTTTTTCTGATGCAGCGTTTTTTTCTCTTAGTTTCTCAGCATCTCGACTGAGTTTGTTCGTGTTGATAATCCGGTCAACCTGCTTCTTCAAAGTACTGACCGCATTCCTGAGTTGGTCAGAATTGAGTAATGCATCTTTCGTTAGATCTAAGTGAGCTGCAGACTGTCTCAGGAATTGATCGATTGATTTGTAGTTGGAATAATAGGTGCTCATGAATTTAACTGTGTTTTCATTTGAGAATTGTCTATAGAGAAGTGGTGTAGATATTGCCGCAAGCAGAATGATCAGAGATTTTGTGAATAGGCTCATTTTAAGTTCCTCAGTCCCCCTCAACTAAAGTTCGATGAAATGGTGTCTAAGAGCTAGCTCGAAGGAACGAGATAGCAACAGGTTGCAGGGCTTGCGTTAGAAAATCTTGGATAATTCCTGTCGCTTGAACCTAAACTTGACGCGCTGAGTCTGCATTTGATGTGTCATCAAGAGTTGAAAAAGTAAACGTGGTTACTTTGATACCTTTAATTCAAATGCCAGCGCGAGACCATTTCTGCTGGCGGTTCATGCAATGTCATTCTCTCACTACACCGTCCATAGTGTTAATGGCAATCATCCAGACCCCATAAACGCATCTCTGACTTTAATGTGAGACCGAATCTCAAGCGATAGGGTGCCGTGGATTCTGCGCTCTGTGGGGTAGCGCATCTCAATCAACATTCAGCAACTCGCCAGCTGACATCTTGCGGGCTCGGCAGCACGAAAGACCAAATGAACACGAAACTCGTGTACTAAGCTTTTCAAGAAATAATATGTACTCACGACTAAAGATAAATAAGAACAGCTACAATACAAATTCGAAACGAGACTTGATGATGTTTCATCACGGTGTATAGATATGGATACACCACGATATTTACAACAGCAAATTTAATCGACACACAAGGTCTAAACCTCTTCCAACGCTCCAGCAAATGGCGTCCAGTACCATACCCACCAAGGTGGATTGTATCATCCTTGGAACTGGTCTCACAAGCTCAATTGTCGCTGCGGCTTGCTCGAGGATCGGAAAATCTGTATTACATCTTGATAAGAATAATTACTACGGCGATGAGTGGGCTTCCTTCACTTTCCAGCAGCTTATTGATTGGATAAGAAACAAGCTTCCCGGTAATTCCTCGCTTGAAGCAATTCCCGAAGAGCTAACCCTCAAATCTCGAATGTTCTGCTTAGATCTATGCCCACGCCTTCTTTACAGCAACGGAGATATGGTTGAATTACTAGTCAAATCCAATGTTTCAAGGTATCACGAATTCAAGAATAACATAAGAATCTTATCGATTGTAGGTAGAGAGATTCATGTTTTGCCTTGTCGACGCAGTGATGTCTTTACATCCCCACTATTGTCTGATTTAGTTGATAAGAGAAGACTGATGAAATTCATTGAGATGTGCTTAGAGTTCGATCCTGATACGTCTTCGCCAGAGACTAGTGACATTGCAAAACATGCTGACAGGCCCATTAAAGATTTCCTCACTGGAAGAGGTCTAAGACAAACACTCAAAGAGTACATAATCAACTCTATCGCAATGGTCGACCCAACAGACCCAACTATAGACGCATGTAGGAATATTAAGAAATTCATGGTAGCAACAGAGCGGTTCGGTCGATCACCATTTCTATTCCCTCTCTATGGTTGCGGAGAGTTCCCACAATCGTTCTGCAGGTTGAGTGCAGTTTTTGGCGGGGTCTACTGTCTAAATACTCAGATCGAGAGTGTCAAAATGTCTACACTATCCCAGGAGAACCTTGATGGGCAGCCCTTGAAAGAAAGAGGAAACTTCATCGTCAAGTTCTCCAATTGTGATCACCTAGTGGATAGCGATTCATTAGTTGTGGATTACCACTATGCCATGAGCTTGAACTTGATGAATGTGCCAAAACTTGATTCGAAAGTCTCGAGAGCGATCCTCATCACGAGAAAGAGCGTTCTTCCAAACGAAGAGAATCTTATTTCGTTCTTGCGGATACCACCCGGTGATCTAAATTGCAACTTAGTTTATTTCCTTGAATTCAATGCCTCAATGATGGTATGTCCACCAGATATCAACATTGTTTACCTCTGGACCAAATCTTCGTCCGAGAACCCTGAACACGATCTCAAGCCCTGCGTTGAGTTGGTTCTCGGAGCCGATGTCAGTGAAATTATATGGAAGTTTTATTATCAGCAGTTGATAGGTCCGAAAAACTCATCGGTCGAAACGGATGAGGTTCGTGGTTTTCACATAACTAGCCCACCTCATGAAGATATAGATTATAGCCGGTGCATTCAAGAAGCCGAGCAAATTTTTCACAAGATTTGCCCCAATCAAGAGTTTTTGCCAAGGGCTCCTGACCCAGACGAGATTATTACCTAAATTTGGGGTAGAATCTGATGGTTTGGTCTAGTCGAATAAAGTTATACCTCTTACGCTCATTGAGGTTGTCTGGAGCAATCAAAAAATCCTCAACCATATTACACGAAGGATTAGTCCAACTCCGACGGTTCCCTAGATTTCTAAGAAATCTGCTTTGATCTGTCCGACACCTTGGGAGCTGCATCGTCCTTCTGTAAATGAACTACGGTCGGGTTTGAGTGTGAGCCCATATACCCGTATGCCCCTGAGGGGGTGAGTCCAAAACCGTTCGGATGGTTGACAATCTCCTCTTGATAGCCAATTTCGTTTGGATGTTGATGATGATGTCGATCCAGCTCGCTGTGATCCTCAATGACGAAAGCACCTAATGGATGATGCTTGCTCACATGTTTTTCATGTATCTCTGGAACGATCCATTGTTCTTTGATCGGAATTTGGTTGTAGAAGCCTTGTCCGGCTATGTGGCCACCCTGGCCACCATCACCGACTCCCATTCCCTCGTGGTTCAACTGATGATAGTGATCTTGATGGTTTACGGGGCCAACTTGGCCGAGCTCAGCCTCTTCGTGTTCCTCGTGCGGCTTGTGTAAATTTATATGCTCATGATGCTCATAATGCTTATGTTCGTGAAGCTCTACATGTTGATGTTTTAGCTTCTTGTGATGCTCTTCGACTTTCTTTTCGTCGCTATGTTTTTCCGCTTTCTTCTCTTCCTTCGCTTTTTCAACCTTCTTTTCCTCCACCTTCATTGTCACCTCCTCTTTCTTGGGTTCCTCATGCTTCTTCTCCTCCTTTTTAGGTTCCTCTTTTTTTGGTTCCTCCTTTTTTGGTTCCTCTTTCTTAGGTTCATCGCTTTCAATCTTCACCTTCTTCTCTTCGGTCTTCTTTTTATGCCTCTCTTTCGACCCACCTGCACTGGATGATTCCTTCTTACTCTTACCTTCATTATAGGTCGAATGATCGTAGATATCTAAGTAATGCTTTGGCACTTTGCTTATATCGATTGTGTGTCCAACGTCATGACTAAGACTACTTGAATCTGAATCATCACTTCCGCTAGCGGCTTCCTTCGATTCGTCAGGCTTCTCGATGGCCTCTGCTTCCTCCTCTACGCTATCCTTTTTTTCGGGTGAACTTCCCGCGCTTATTGGCGTCAAGTTCGCGCCATGCGGACTCTTACCTTCGCTTTGACTATCCTCGGCTGTGTCACCAATTAGCGACTTGTTATCCTCAACCATGTGAGCAACCTCTTCATGTTCTGGATGCTCCCTATGATTTTCGTGGTGTCCTTCATGGTGGTCCTCTTGGCCATGTTTGTAACCATGCTTCAATTTCACATACACAGACTCCTCTCCCTTACCTTTGCCCTTCCCTTTACCCTTGCCCTTTCCTTTGCCCTTGCCCTTGCCTTTGCTTTTTATATGTATCTCAAGATGCACTGGTTGGCTCTGCACCTTTTTAACCTCTTTTATTATCTTCACACGCTCATGCTTGGACTCATGCTTTGGCTCCTGCTTTTGCTCATGCTTCTTCTCGTGGTGATGATGGTGGTGATGGTGATGATGGTGATGCTTCTCCTCCTTCTTGACGATGATCTTCTTCGGCTCTCCATAATGATGCTCCTCCTCCTCGTAAATGTGCTCTTCCTTCTTGGGACTCTCCTCCTTTTGCTCGTGTTCGCACTTATCATGTCTTTCGTGTTCTGGTTCATGTTCAACAGTCGTCATATGGCCATAGCTTTCGGCTCCTTTGAAAGCTTGTCCTTTGCCATCAGCGTATAGGGCATGTTGGCCCTGGTCCTTGCCTCGGGTAGCATCTTTGATGCTTGGAACGGGGCCAAACAAACCGCCTTGCATTGCATGGAACGGTTGTTCCTCGTGCGCACCAAAACGCCCTCGCATTGCTTTCGAGACTCCATCGCGAGGATCGCGGTTGGAATTGGCAAATATCTCATCGTCTCTCGATGGCCAGATAGTGTCAGCTACAGCAGTGTCTCCATTTATGGGTCCCGATACCTGTCGCCTAGACGTATCGAATTGGTCCGCCTCTACGGTCATGGCTAGACTTTGTCCATTTGGTTGCAACTGGATGAACTTGGGAATCTGAATCATAGTCTGTGCCCTCTGTTCGCCGAATGTCGGAGAACCCATTGGCGCAGGGTGACTAATCATCTGGGAACTACCAACAGGCTCGTGTACAGGTGATGATCGAGTGTCGGTTTTGGTTAGCGGTGAATTGGCCGGTCTAAGATTGTGCACTGCTTCTCGCGAAAGACGTCGCAATTTTGCCAACGGCGAGCGGAAGTAGCCTGATCTTGAATTAAATTCATCGATCTGGTTCCGTTTATGGAACTCATTGGATAGTACTGATTCCTCATTGAGCAGTTCATCGTCAAACTTTACAATTTCTTGGTTTGCTTCAGCCGTATGCGCCTCCGAGTTTTCGTCCTTTTGACTCGAAGGCTCCTCGTTTGAAAGTGTTGCTGAATCTGTCTTGTCTGGCACAGGCTCGTCCAATATCGGCAGACTAAAGTCGAGCTTGTAAACGTCCGAGTCCTCGTTTTTATCTCTTATGCTCTTCAATCTCTCCTTTACGCTCTCATGAAGGCCCCTGATTCGCTCACTTCTTGCCTCTCGAATTTTAGAGATCCGATCGATGACAGTCACCGGAACGACTTTCACGATGGGAATGTTGTCAGTGCCTAGTTGGGCTCCTGATCGCCTAATTGAATTATCGCTACGATCGGAATTGTAGGCAGATACGTTTGCTTGTTCATACACTGAGAGTGTTGATGCCAAGACGCTTGATGAAGGATATTTAGAGAGAACGAGATGAGCAACAACCGCGATACAAATCGAAATCAAGTATCTCCACAAATATATCAATTGATGACGCATTTTTACACCTTAAGTCTCACAGCTACCTTCAATCAATTCTATGATCGATCTCTATGCTTTATATTCATCTCGCTCGCACTAGTCTGCAAATGTTGACTCTTAAAAAGTTGATGAACCACCCAAACTCGAGAAGTAGAGGGAATATCTCGAATCCCTATAAGTGTTGGTAGCAACAAAGCCAAAAGTTTTAGCCGGCAGGCGGAAACTCAGGGAATGCCTTCGAGAGCTTAATTACCCGTTTACCTTCTAGAAAATGGCCGCTAACTAAGCTGACGGCTCACCGGTGTCGATGCTCTAGAGAGTGCTGACAAAAGTGCAATAAATTATGCAAGACAAAAGCAAGGCAGTTTGCCTTATGAGAAGGAGACCGCTTTGCATTGGAATGGGTCCGCATGGGAATGTGAGTTGAAGCCATTGTTCGGTTTGTTTCGGCAGCAATCGTAAACAGAGCTACCATGTCTTAGCTTCAGTTAAAAATGGTTCTAGCACTCAGAGCATTGGCTCTAGAAGAGCATTTCCGAGCTTAATTCATCGCCGCCGGAAGAAAATAACTTCCCGAACAACAACCCAGGTCTCGCTGACAATCAATGGTCAAAGGAGCGGTTGAGTAAGTGAGTGGTACATGTATCTAGCTGTAACTTTGGTAATATTGTTGGAAACAATCGCCCATGCTGAAGCCGTTCAAGACAACTACACTTCGAACCGGCAAAGGCCCAGCCAAGTTCTAGTCTCTGATCTTGTATAGAGGTACTTCGTCAAGAGTCTAAAGTTGATTGTGATTCCAAATTAAGACACTCGCTGGTCACTGTAATCGAGCTGATACAGATGCTTAATGAGCTGACAACTGTTCTCAATGACCATGATTGAGCCAATATCTCTGGCTTAAGACTTTAAATTCGAGCTCATACAGTAATGAACGGCTCCAACTGCTGTGTGAGCCAGGTTTCAGAGACAAACCAAGATCAGCCCACCCATAGTGTTAGGAGGACAACAACAAACAAAACTCGATTTTAACTCACTGACTTATTAGGTCAGCAACTTGGGTTGATCGACTGAAAGTTGACATTTTTGAGCCCATTTTTAGGCAGCTAGAACGACAGGTCGCTAACTTGCTGACTGCAGAGGCATGGAAACTGCAGTTTTACTCTTGGCCATAGCCTCTAGTCGTTCATATCTGACAAATGGTTCAGGATTGGTAGCATTGATGATAGGCAGAGCTTTATTGATACAACCAAATTTTCTTTCGAAAATCAGCGTTTTTGCAACATCCTTTGATGCATGTCGCCTTGAGATACAACTCGATTGTTCCCTTAGGATCGATCTCGCTGATTCATACACAAACCCGAAACTAAAGCTCATTGCGGTTCAACTAAGCGTAGTCTTTTGGGACGAGCGAATGTTTCTCGGTGGGCTTCGAAGTCGATGTCTTGGCGCAGTATACCACTTATAACAAATTCAACATTAACTATATCAACACTACTAGATTCAAACATCGAGCATAGATGAAAATCCTGGCTACAAGTGACAACTATTAAGCGCTTTCCGCTAGCCTTTAGATGGTTGATCTGTGTCCTTGATGGAAGTTTCTTCGTAGCCACGACACCACCAGCTGATTCAATCATTTCTTTCACATTAGTAACGCTCGATAAAACGCTGGGCGTAACAAAGAAAACGAAGTTATTAAAAAGGGGTCCAGCGCGTTTCTTGCGTTTCAACAAGGAATATGCCAAATTGAAAGAGTATTTCTCCTCACCCAGCTCATCTTGGAGGATAAAGTGCCTTTCGTCAAGAATCTGATTAGCTTCATGAGATTCCAGTATCCATTTATAAGATAGTATGTAGTTTGCGTGGCTGAACGCGCAAATAAATTTGGGTGTACGACATATCCGGTCAACTATCAGATGAGTGCAGTTTACAGGGCTGTTGGCAAAGCTCATGTCCAGTTTCATGGCATATGACTCCAGTTGCTCAACCAAGGCTGCCTCTAAGTGTGTCACAAGCAATCTGATGGGTTCATTAGACTTTCTGGCAGCACGAACGCTATTGTCACCCCCACCTATGGTGACTCCGCTGTCCTCATTTGCGTTTAAACTGATCGTAGAGGCCTTTGCACCATCATTGATATTGCCAAATTCAATCGAGTCCTTCCTCTCTGTTGGAATCACTGGTTTTGTCCATGCTTGCATCAAATCGCGAACGTCTGAGTATGACGAGAGCTTCAAGATATCGTTCGTCTTGAAAAGTTGATACTTGGACTGCGACAACATCGAATCCAAGTCGTTACTAACGCCAAGGATTGTGTCTGTTAGAATCTGGCAATTGGCGATAGGTATCTTCCATTCGACAGCGTGCTCGTATTTTTCACCACCAACGTTTCCACAGATAACAAGTGTGTTGCTTGGACTAAAGTAATCTGTGTAAATGGCTCCTGTTTTGAGTATCATCTCTTTAACTTCACGCCGATCTTTACCTTTGATGTTGGTGATAGTGATAACCTGATTGCTCAGAGGCTTGTTATCCTTCGAAAATGGCAGAGGTAAATGTAGAGCTTTCCACGGGAATGTCATATGATTGTGGGCCAAGACATCGTTAACCCAATATATAGTAACGCACCTTTTGCCAAGTTTCAATGCTTCACAATAAGAGTTTGAGAGTCTTGTCTCACATATGAGATGCGTAATTTTCTGGATGTCTGCATCGAATGAACCACCGGCAATTTCAATTGCACTACGCCATCTCTGCATTGAGTTGGAATCGACACATTCATAATCGGCTAATTTGAATACACAGCCCATGAGAGGGAGGTCTTTTGGGACATTGGCCTTGGGATCATGCCCGAAGTACTCAATGTTTTCTGTTACGTTAGGAACTTTAACCTTGATAAGGGCTAGGTTAGATTCTTGGATAGAATCAAAGATTGAGGGATATGGCTTCGGTTGAGTGCTGTTGGCCTGTTTCTGATTGCTCAAACCGCTAGGATCTGGATTCGTTGGTCTTAAGCTGTTTGTCTTTAGCTCTTGATGTTCGGAGATAGCAGGCCGGGTGGGTCCAACCTGCGAAACCCTCTGAGATGATCCAGGAAAGTTCGGATGAAACTGTGGTCTCGTTTGTGGGATGGCCGGTTGGTGCTGCGGAACCTGTTGTGGATGCACCTGGTGTGAACGAGGATGTTGTAACTGTTGGGGTGATTGTGATTGTAACATCTGAGTTGGCGGCTGTTGAACGGAACATGGATGGTGTAATTGGTGATTTTGAGGTGGTTGTAGCTGCTGAGAATGAGTGAAAGCTTGCTGATTGCCTGATGGACGACCATGGTAAGTATGTGGGCGGATGCTCATGGACTCTTGAGGGTGACCTGGACTAAAATTTTCATAGCCCATCTGATCGTTGGAAGGGTGCCTGATGGGGCCTCCTTGTTGCGGCATCCTTACTTGCATTTGATCTGTGTTTTGAGGATAGTATATTTGCTGCCTGCCTCCCATACCTTGCTGATAGTTAGAGTTGACAATCTGGGGTTGTAGGCATATTTGATAAGGACGTTGGTATGTATGGCCATTGGGATCTTGGAATCTGATTGTCTGGGGTGTCTGTTGCTGCATCGGACCCCTGGACGGTAAGTGATTCCCTTGGTAAGGCACTCTCACTTGATGATATATTGTTGGCTGCGGTAGACGACTCACTTGTGTCATATTTCCCATCGTTTGTTGACTAGGAACATGTTGGTTTCGCTGTGCTTGCACGTAGGTTGGAAGTTGCTGCTGAACCTGACCATGGTGTTGAGGATCAACAACCCCTTGATAAGGATTCATTTTGCGGTATTGCCCATAGTTAATGGTAACTTTTTTCGGTTGTTGGGGATCAGGGCCGATTACACGTGGCTGTTGTATCAATGGCCTTTGTGCCATTGGCGCGTTGTTACTTGGGGGCAGAAGTGGTCTAAATCTTGGCGGCGGGATTCGGACGATGTTTGCAGGCATTCGCGCACGTGGCAGCTGTGACTGTGGCAACGTTTGCATTCCTTGGGATGGTTGACTTGGTTGAGATTGCAGCTTGTTCTGAGGGTGTTGTGGGAGAGGAGATTCGACTTTGACTTTTAGCCTCTCAGATTCTGTGGAGATTGTTTGATTTGGCGCCTCTGGCTTTTTGGGGTCTTGGGGCTGAGCAATGAGCTGCTGTTGCTGTTGTGGTAGTGGTGGCGCTGGTGGTGGTGCAGGAGCCGGCGGGGGTAAAAGTAGCTCGGGGTCATAGAGTTGCTCATCACAGCAGCGATTTTGCTTCACTGATTCTAGTATCCAATCGGGGGTAACGAATTTTAAGTTTGAGCTGGCTTGTGACTTATCTGGGAATTCACTTGGTTCAGCAGAGGTGACTATATGATGCGTGCACGAGGCACTGTTCTTGCTCACCTGACCGCCATAGAAGGTAATTGTAGATGCTAGGATTTCTACATCGTTGGTGGACAAGTTGGCTGAAAAGGAGGCGACTATGTTTGTAAATATGACTCTGACGGGCGAGAAAGCTTCTGTTGGTAGCAACTTCTTCGCCCTTAGGCTAAGATGAACCCATAGGGACCTAACAACAGGTTTATCGTACAACTCTACGGCCTCCTCGACCTCGAGACAATTTCTGTCAGAGATGACATGGGTGACACTCTCTGATAGATAGTTTATATGCGTTGCACCTCCTTCGATGAGTAAATTCCTTATATCTTGAGCGTTTTTGCATTCTGCAACAACAAATTTGACGCTTGAGAACAACTCGTTCTTGTCCATCGTTGAATAAAGTTTCAAATTGGAACGATAATTAGCGAGGGGCTTTTCAGATATGAGGTTACACCTAAAAGTTATGTCAACATTATGGTCCCCAGCAGGGCCATGAGTTTCGTCAGTCGGCGACTGTACAGCCTCGGAAAAAATAAAATGAAATTAGAGTACTAGCCGTATCTGTCCAGGGGGTTAGCATGGGTTTTGCAGTCAATTTGAATTTGCGCGGAAATTCAAATCGATACATGAGGTATATTTTCTTACGAGCGAGCACGGCGTGCTCGCCATGCTTCCGAGGTTTTGTTATGATTCGTGGCTAACCCCGGTCTTGGACTAACCCCCTTGGAAATATTTACTATCAAGCACAATGAGCACCCCTAAGAAGACCGACGAATGCTTGTGGACTGATTTCCCTATTCGCAAAGAAATATTGAAATCTCTTGCGGAGAACAAGATACATAAACCACTACCAATTCAGGTCAAAACACTGAGGGCGACCCTGGTCCGGGACAAACATGTTTTGGGCGCTGCGCGAACCGGATCTGGCAAAACTCTTGCCTATGCAATTCCTATGCTGAATCGCATACTGACGTACCAAGACAGTCCTTGCTCAGATCTGAAAGGTCAAATATGTAATGACTTGGAGGAGAATGAAGATTTCGAATTTGCAGATGGCGAAATGTCAGCGATCGAGGATATGATTGTTGACAAGCTACCCAACTCTACAAACAATGGCTCCAGAATCACCTTGGAACAGAAAGTTCATACTTGCCCTGAGGCAGTCGTCTTGGTGCCTACGAGGGAGCTAGCATCGCAGGTAAAGGAAGAAATCGATAAGATTTGCAGCAACACAGCCATCAGAACTTGTTGTCTCATTGGTGGTCTTAGTCAGGAAAAGCAATTGAGGGTTCTCTCAAAGCATAAACCACAAGTGATCATTGCAACTCCAGGTCGACTTTACGATATTGTGCAGTCGGATTCAATTGAACATTTGAATATCCAGAGTATTGCGAGCATACGCACCTTGATAATCGATGAGGCTGACCGCATGATGCAAAAAGGTCACTTTCAAGAGGTTATAAAGATTATAGATATAGTCAAGGAATCCTCAAAGTTTCGCCGTGAAAATTTTACTTTTCGAGTCTATCTATTTTCAGCCACTCTTACGTTCCTTCACGAGCTACCGGAAAGGCTCAATGCTAAGCCAGCAACCAAGGTGAAGTCCACAATAACAAAGTCGAGAAGAGGCCGAGACAAGGAACCCTTTAACCCAAAGGAGCATAACAAGAAGAACAAGATCAAGCGCCTACTAGCACTGTTGGGTATTGATAGAGCCGAGACAAGAGTTATCGATCTCAACGATCAAGCTTCTTTCGGTCGGCCGAGCTCTGAACAATTGACTGAGCTCAAAGTCAGCTGTCTTGCTCAAGAAAAAGATCTCTATCTCTATTATTTCCTGATACAGAATCAGAAGAAGAGGACTTTGATTTTCTGTAATAGTAAAGATTGCCTTCGTCGTCTTGCAAATGTGCTAAAGTTTCTCGGCATAGATACCCTCAAACTATACGCCGACATGGACCAGAAACAGAGGCTTTCAAGCTTAGAAAAGTTTAGACAGCGCCCAAACTCTGTCCTCGTTGCAACAGATGTAGCCGCTCGCGGCCTAGACATAAAGGATCTCGACTGTGTGGTACATTATCAAGTACCCAAGACCTGTGAATCTTACATACATAGAAGTGGTCGCACCGCAAGACTTTCTGAGAAAGGTGTCAGCTTGACAATCTGTGAACCGAAAGAAGCCCCATTTTATCGACGCCTCTGTAACACTATTAATGCTGGCAAAGATTTGGACGACTACGACATCGATATCAACTTGAAATCGTTACTGAAAGATAGAGTTATTCTCGCGCAACAGTGCGATAAAATAGATCACTCAATTCGCGAGAAAAAATCTGACAGGGACTGGTTCATGAAGGCTGCCAAAGAATGTGATATAGAGCTTGACGAAGATGAACTTCGCCATCTCAATGGTCGTGGAAAATCCAGGCAGGAAAATTTAGAAGAGGACGCTAGCAAGAGACGAAGGCTGAACCTGGTTAAAAAACAGCTTGATAGTTTGTTGAAGAAGCCGTTGATCACCAGAAAGTTGGCGGTGAAACAGTCGAGAACAAGTTTTTGAATGGTAGATCGTCGTTTCGGATTTGATCTATCTCTATATATATCTTCGAACAGACAACCTCTAGCTCCTTGAACGAATATCAAGGTCGGTCAATATTTATAACAACTTGTAGTGTTCATTACTGTATCTTGGATTTGATTTTCTAGTTCTTGTGACGCGTCGGCCAGTTGTATTGCTTTCACCGCAAAATCCGTCTGATTCGCCCGCTCCCATTGGTTCACTCGTTTCAACCCGCTCTGGTTCGGTTTCACTCTTGACATCTGTGGTTTCCAGGTGCCCTTGAATGATCTCGACGGGTACTTTAGAATTCTTAGGTTTTCCTACTATGTTGGCTTCATCGTCGGATAGTTTGATAGAATTTTCGAAATCACTAAGGTCGGCCGTATCAACAGAGCTCACGCTAGAGAAAGTCAACTCTTCATTAACGTCGCCCTCAAACGGTGGTTGGGGAATATCTTCGAGTGATATTGAATTTGTTGGATCACCATGCTCTACATCGATCGCTTGCGGTGTCCTCTCAGGATCTTCGGGTGGGATAGGGATCTCGTCGAGGGACGGTTCAGTCATGTTTGGCTCATCTTTTTGCTGCATTGTTGTTATACAGTCAGCTAGGTTATCGTTCTGTCCTGCTGTATGATCATTATTATCAGCGTTTGCTGAAAATGTTGGGGTTTCTTCGATATCACTAAACTTTGTCTCCTCGTCGGGTGCATAATTTTGGTTGGAAATCTGCTCGTCATTTCCGATTGGGGAGAAGGGGGGTCTCTCTGGTTCAATTTCGTCATCGTCATCATCGTCCTCTTCCATAGGAGAGGAATCTATATCCATATCAGTGTCTGCTTGCAGATCATGCTGCGGATCATGGTCTGCATCCGATTTGTGCTCGTCCGAGAGGTTATCGGGTGAGCAAGAGACTGGTAAGAATTTTCTGAGGTAATTTTGGGCATGTTTGTAATACTTGGACCTTAAATCTTCGTCCCGTTCCTTCAGCAATCTTGCTATATGAGTCTTCAGCATACGACCGGAGGCTGAATAACTGTCGAAGCGGGTTGCTAGCTTTGTTCTAAGAGCGTTTCTGTTCAGGTTCAGATCTACTTGTTCGCAAAATTGTTCACACTCAAACTGGAATCTCTCGATGATACCTTTGAACCCTGGGTCAGACCAAATCGGATCCATTAAATCCACTCTGATCTCATCGAAGGCCCCGGAGCGTTTCATATGATCGATGATTTCATCATATATATCATCCAGAGTCCTCCTGGTCAGCTGTGTTGAAGACATCTCGGATAGAGTCATCTGATCGGATTATCTAAGCTTCAAGGTGTTGTGGAAGCTTGAGAGATGATTTGCCTGGACGAGAAATATTTCTTTGGTTGATAAGAATAAGACATGATGTCAAAGCTAAAACTAATATCGCAAACCAAACATGTGGAAGAGGTTGCGATTGTCGCGCGCGTTTGACTGCAGTAGAGGCAGCGTACATATTTATTTTAGTCGTTTTTGGTTTGGTTAGTGGTTTATTTCACGACAGCAAACACGGATCACTCATTTTTATTAATTTCAGAGGTGTACAATCGCCGTCAGTTCTTCGATCGCCCCAGTTTGATCGTCCGTGATTTCTTGAAGTAATTCAATACCCAGTCCGAGAAACCAAGAACAGGTACGTTGCATCCGAATAGTCCTCACGAGTTTCAGCAGAACAATAGAAGTGTAATTTAGTATTGTTCTATCAACAGTTCAAATGATGTGTGCTAGACTGCTGATCAAGATATGATCAGATGCCCCTTAAAGAAGCTAGTTAGGGCACACAGTGATGTCGGCTTCGGATGATGAACGGACTTCACTGGAGGTTGAAACCTCTATCGTAGTTGACTATCGACCGTATGAGAGTTGTCAGACCCTAAACGCATCCAGTGATGATTTGAATCAAAGTTCTTGGTTCAGAACCCAAATAGATTGTTGGGCTCATATAGCTATGGTGAGGTTTCGGCCTCGAGCCTCAAGCAAAATAAGTAGCTGATCCCCCCTGAGGAAATCTTGGGGGCTGATATAGTACAAGCCGTCATGATCTATTCGAGTAGATTTTCAACATGGCTGGGACTATTGACCTGTGTCGGGGCGCTCTTCCTTCGAACCTACCGTCAAATCTAGCTCGACAAAACTCATCATCAACGGACTGACAAACAAACTCAGGCCCAGTCAAGGCCATTCCATCCAACGTAGATTTGAGATCCTCCATCATGTCCTGGACAGCTCGCTGTACTTGCTTCTGAGCGATTCTTCTCGAAGATATCGAGCTGGTCCTCCTCAGTTTTTTGAGACTATCCCAGGGTTTACAATGTTTCATGACGTTTTTCATAACACATTGCTTGAACCTCCTGTTGGCACAACAAGATAGTTGTATATGAAAATCGTCCTCAGAGAGACGCTCGATAAATTTATCGAAATCTTCTATGGCCTCTAGATTGGCAATATAGTTTGACATGCATTTATCCACAGGATCCTTCATCTATGGGCACAGAATTATAATCAGCAACGTTATTAGCAATGGATCGAGCAGATTCTCGGCGACTGAGTTCGATTCGTAAACTCACCAATGATAGGCAAGAATTGGTTAGCCTAAGAAACTTGACCTTCTCCGTCTCGTTCTTACATCGTTTATAGTTCATTTTGCGAGTTGAGGTAAGAATCCAGCTGTCAATAGGTGGGGTTAGATCAGTTGTTTGAACTCGATGTAGTAGGGACGGTAGATGGGAGCAAACACTCACTTTATGATTTGCCTCTCAAATGGCTTGTAACATTCTGTGCTGTTCTTGATACAACCAACTATCCTCCTGAAGTTCGGACAATACTTCAAATTGATGTCGTCCAAGCTATTGGGAAACATGATGATATCACTCTGGCCCATACTAATTAATTGCGCGCTGCACCTATCTAGCTCTCTCTCAGCAAACTCGCATTTGTTCCGCGCAGAGGCCGTATCTCTCAGACTCTCGAAATGTCCTGTTTCTGTTTGATTGTTCGCCCCATAATATTCGAGTTTCTTCAATTCCTGGCTTGCAGCCGCAGGATTTTCAATTGGTTCGAGCAATACAAGAGCAAAGAGCAGCAAGCTTGTGAGAACATTCGACCGAACGAAACGTTTGAATATGTATATATGGCTCTCGTCATTTGCTCTATCCATGCCGAGTGGCATTAGATCGGATCTTGAGTGTGATAGATACGATTCCATCTTGAATATGAGCTGCCTTTGGTCGATCTGAGCTCACTTATATATAAAAATTTCTGAAGTTCTCACTTTCAACATTATAAGAGATGATTTTGCTGTCTCCCGCTGGCCCAGATTCCGCTCGAGCTCAGCCTAAACGGAACATGAACTCCAACGGATTACCGTCCAGGTTCGTGTTCGGCCATCCGAACGGTCATTGGATCGAATCAGTTGAGCGATGAACTATCATCGTTGCTGATATTGTTTCGTCATAGGTGAAAATAGCTGCTCTCTATTTGCCGCCACAAAATACGATTGGCGAAGCATCCAGATGTCTCATGGTTGGAAACTGAATAGTTCCTGTTGTGTTGTGTATCTATGAAGATTGTCAATTTGGTTTATGATGGCTCAGTGCTGCTCATGTTTGGTTTGGTTGAAGAACTCAAATTTACGTGAACTCTCTAACATGGCTCATTTGGGTTGCAAACAATTGTTGCCTAGGTGGCGAAGGATACGGCGCCAATAATAGTTGTTACAGGTTGCAAAACTGCAATAACTAACACTTCCATTAACGACACAGCCTCTATCAACAAGCCTCCAAGCATCGGAAGGCCCGTCAGTATTCATTCACCAGTGCCATTGTTTGAGCCCTACTACCGGTTGAGAGCATCAGTGTGGCGGAAGGTATCGCGTAGAATGTCGACACTAGTCCTACTTTCACCACGCTCTATTCAAACGATGGTGCGTCGCCGAGATTTGCTTCTGGGAGAGTGTCGTTGGACTATCGTGATAGTGCAGCTAGAGCGGAGGGGAAAGAAAGTGTCGCAGGTTAAGCAGAGAGTTGTGTTATATTGGAGCTACAATTCAAAGACAATAGTTGGTCTAGCTAGAGGCATTTTTATTATTGATTTTTCATACTCCGCATCCCATCAAGATAAAAGCAATCACCCATGTCGATTGCTCTGTCTGATAATTATTCCCTACCTGAATAGCCAGACGAGAAACAATGTGACTCGCTGCTAAACAAGTGTAGTCCATTGTATTTGGCGCGAGAAAACAGGAGTTGCTCATTTCCTGAATATCCGCTGGTCCTTGCCTTGGATTCTGTGTCATTGTCTTGCCAAGGTCTAGGTCTACAAGTGATTCTGCAGGCAGGAGGAGTCAAGCGAACTGTTTATTAGCCGATGGTGACGAAAGCGATCGTGGATACAGCCCATGATAAGCCAATCAAGCCAATAAAATACTGCTCACAACATAGCCCTCATAACCTCTACGAGTTCTAAGGTTAGAATTGTGAGGACTTCCGTTCGGAGAATCAATTCTGATAGGTTTCACTAGGATTCGTTTATTGGCGATGAATTGCACAATCAAACTGACATTAGCCCGCTGTATAAACAATCATACCAAGCGTTAAGGCTACGACAATTTCAGGTGGACTTTTCTGTTGTTTCGTTTCCAAAATCGTGATTGCTGTTAAAATATCATTAAAAACTTTTCCAAATCTCAACGAGATGCGTTTGCCAGTAGGGTCTTCATGCCTCTTGATTAATAAGTGTTACTTCAGTTTTGGTCGGGTTTTGAGTATAACCAAGTTACATCCTGGGTGATTCAACGAGAATTTCACCCTTACAACCTTGCTTTGGTAGCGATCTGTTCTCGTAACGCTCCTTGCATAGCAGATAGATGTTCCATTTGCTTTCAGCCATTTCCTGTGAGATTCAATTGAATTGTGTTAGAGCGAGAATTGATATCAGTAATCAATTGGTTTGGCTCGACGCCTGATCACAACTTACCCAATACCCAAATCTTATTTTCGAGGTGCAAGCGCTCTTGATTGCCCAAAGGGCCCATAACAAATTTGAGGCCATCAAAAATGGCTGCATCTCTTCAAATAGTCTGTCAATCTTATCGGTTCTATTCAATTTTCCATTAGCTATCATATAGGGAGCACTCTCACGACTCGTATCACATATTTGATCAATGTAGTGGCTCAGAAACAGTTTTTGCTTCTCTTCAGAGGGAAATCTATCTGGAAAGACTTGAAAGTGAGGATAATCGTCGCCGTTGTAGTCAAAACACCACTCACTTAAGTGATTGGCAAGATCAAAGGTTCGATAATTGTAACTACAATACTCGAAATCTATCAGAACGATCCGATTATTCAAGTCACATTTGGTGTCCAATGAATGATGCAATAAGAGTATGTTATTCTGGTGCAAATCGTTATGGGAGAAAACAAGGGGCGATTTCGATTCTACGAATAATCTGGACAGATAGTCGATTTCTTGTTGGTATCTATTTGCGAGCAGTTCGGAAGCGATTCTTTTGGTCGAATTTAGGGTCTCTGGAGTAAAATCTGGTGCGATTCCTCTCAAGCCTATTATAAATTGATTGTATTCCTTGTACCTTTCGATCAACCAATCTGAGCCGTTGGCCAACGGTTGCACTTCAAGCTTGTGTATCGCTGCTATTTTTCTTGCAACGACTGAAGACACTTCTTCGCTAGTCATCTCTAACCACGATAATGGACTAGAGACTAAATATTCTTCAAAGCGACCCTCTTCGAATGTTCCATATAACTTCGGTCCGAGTTCTTCTGCTGCCAGTAGGTTGAAGATCTCCAGTTGTATCTCTGCATTGCCATACGAGGGCCCGTAGATCCTGAGCAAAACATCCCGTGGCTCGTTCTTTTGAATTTCAGTAGTTTCTAACAACGAACAGCGGTATAGAAGGTTGCTCATTCCGCCTCTAGATGTTTTGCGTGTCATATAAGTCTCAATTGTGGCGTCAATTTATAACGGTGACAGGTTAAAATTCTTTCTCGAAACTTACGTCAGTTGACAAATCTCCACCTCAGCCGACGACACGTCTTTCCAAGCGCCACCAAGGTGTTCGCTACATAACTCGAGTAACCTGATTCTGTCCTCATTGCTTAGAGTATGGTCCATTGGGTTGTTGCTGTTACAATTGCTAAGAAGGTTTTGTTGGTGAGTTTTATCAAACGGGTATCTGATATAACGAGGGGAATGCCTGTGTTGGAATGTCTGATTCTTCTAACTGGATGACTAGTTAAATAGAATAGCCTATCATCTACATTTTGAGCATTATACGGTTACCTAGTGATAGATGAAAAGCCTTAAAGGAGCCTAATAAAATAGTGCTCCTAGATAAGCCTAAAAGCAATTCCCACATGCAGGTGCGCCATTTTTGTACCTATGCGGCAGCACTATCAAATGTGGGCTATACGGTCGGCGACTGTACAGCCTTGAAAATAAATAAAAGAGAGATCAATTGGATCGACACGAGCCGCTCGCGTAGGTCACAATAGCTTCATATCAACCGTTCCTACGGCGTCATGGCTTCGTTTCACCATCGAAAGATAAAACCTGGTGACAAAAAATCCGCAGCATCTAGGTTGATGCGACTGTTCTTGGTTTCTCGGGACCGGGGTTTATAAAATTGGAAGAATCGTTCGGCAAGTGTGGAAGTTGATGTAGACTTCCGAGACAAAAATAAATATGAAAATGATAACGCCGATAACCGATAGACAACTGCATCAGCCCCCTCTAGCGGTTTTTCGATATATTTCTATCCGTTTTTAGTCTAGATTGAATGACTCCGTTCTGAGTAGAATTGTTTCTCTGTCAGAGGATGGAGGAAGTGTTCGGACAAATGGAATGCAGTCAGACGTGCAGATCTCTTACTAACCATTGAGATAAATGAATCAACAGCCCTATGGGTGAATCACGCGGGCAGGTCCACACTTCCGCCAGATTTTAGGAGATCTTGAGTCAATGATCTAGCTCATTATTGACCATGAATCATTGTGGACCAAATATTTGTGACCACCGTCGGGTATACTCACGAAACCGATCACCCTTACCGTTTTCATTCTTAAATCCATCACACAACCTGCTTCGAATTTCAGTCTAAGTGAGACTCGAATTTGCTAACCATGGGTCTGCTCGAACTCGACTCTCACAAAGTTATCTCACGTTCATGAGGGTGCATCGATAGGCTAGAAAAGTTAGAACATGGCACCTCTCCGATTTCTCGTTACCAAATAAAGATAGGAATTAGATCTTAAGTCTTAATGGGGATGACGCACGGTTTTGTTTTTGGCTTTTCAAATTTATCCCAAAAAAAAAATCTTATTGAGCTCGATGACCGAACTCCAAGAATAGTATATACCAAACGACTAAAATAAATAAAACAGTCGAACTATGAAGTTCGTGCATCCCGTGGTCTAACTATCAGCTGGATCCGTGGGCTATCACCTGTTCGGGACTGATGGTGTCCGCAGATTGTACTCGACAAGAGTCGCGCCGAGTTCGGTCAAGCTCGCGTCGCCCTTCTGCTCCTCTCTGCACCTATGCCTCAATTTTGGATCCGAGATAGGTCGTAAAAGATTAGAGAAGCTGACTCATCAATATTATGAGATGATACATAGAACTAAGCGACCAAAATATGTTTCATGCTGTGATAATTCACTGAAAACTGTTAACCACACTTGTAAATATCACCAATCTTGCATCTGATGGCAAACTAAGGCATTTATTCTATCAGATTCAATGTATAACACCCGAAGCATGAGCACGTCCATACCAGCTTCAGATCATATCATCTAGATTCTGTGAGAGGATCATCGAGATTGCTATCATGAGCTAGCTTGATTGATTTGGTGAGACATCACGTGACAAAAACAATCCAGAATCGAGAGAGTGGACAGAATTTGCGGAACATCTTCTCTGAGCGACCATCTGATCACTCTGATTGGCTGCTGTTTGTTGTTTGTCGTTCGCCTGTGGTTGCTCCGTTTCCGCAACCAGATTCTGCTTCAAGTCTTTTGCCAGCGTTTGCTCTCGTGTATCAAAACCGACTGTGGTGGCTTCACTATCGACGGGTTTGTTCGACAAGTTCAACATGGAGTTAAATTTAGTGTGAACGGGGCCAGCTCTCCCAGCGAGCTCTTCCTCACTACAATCCTCTTGTTTCAAATCACGGAACTCTAATAAATTCTCACTCCTAGTATTCCTAGTATCACAATTCGTCATTAAACTTGATGTTTCACCGCTTTCATGATTCCTAACCAAACGATTTGTAACTTGATTATTCTCAATTACTTCGTGCATCATTGAATGACGTCGCAATCTGTCCAGATACTTGAGATGGATTGTTTCGATAATGTTGTGGGCCCTTATGGTTTCCATTTCGTCCATCTCGGCTATACTTTCTCCTAAATCATCTACGAATCTGCTCTGATCGAGTTCGTTTCGAGCATTGAACATGATGATAGTTTCATCATTTGATCTTTGGCACAACCTGATTCCATGATTATAGTCTACATAGTTCGGAATCGTTGTCGTTAGAAGTACAATGAAATAGGTCAAACATCAGGTCTAAGCGATGTTTTTCTGATCTGATATAATCTGATCGACGACACTTACAACTAGATTGAAATAACTGGACGTAAAGGCCCTGAAGCGATATGGTCTGTCGGTAGGCATATAGTTGTCCTGCATTTGCTCTCACCCTCCTTCACAAATAAATCGAAAGTTAGTTTCAGCGTAACGGAAGCAATGATCTAGTCTAAAAAAGCTGCCCGGCATGACTCACCTGGCGATTTTAGTTACCAAGAGTAGATCATTGAACAGAAATATCTCACGCTGATGCTGTCCAAATCTTTCCTTTTTGTTGATGTCGTACACTTCGAACAATCTGCAGAAACAGACTAGTCTCCTGTAAGGCACGCAAAGGTTCTGGATTTGGGAAACGATTTGTTGCGGAAGAGGGGGCAGATTAATTATATTGGGGTGGTCATATTAGTGCCCGACTCGGAGGATTTAGCAGATTTGGAGACATAGAGGCTTGTCGCTCATTTGTGGTTGCGAAATCTACTCACAGGCAACTCTTTCCTTTGGAAATTGGTCACTGTTAAACCTTGCTGAACTTTCATCACGTGGTTAACATGATCAGGTGTTGTTGAAATCTGGTTAGCCTTTACTCTCTCATATATCTCTACCAAATCAGACTCGCTGATACTCTGTGACTTGAAAACACCACGCAGATTATTAACGAATTGTGATGCTGACATACGCGATGTCGGCTTCAACGATGGCGAATGCAGATCAGTATTGAGCATTATAATTGCAAAAGTCAGAATGAATATCTCGTCCTTTGATAACAACATTAAATTATTTCTACAATCCAAAACGCTTTGCTTGTGCGCTAACTGGATAGTTTGGCCTTGTTGATGCTGTTGATTAACTTGTTGATGATTGTATTGTAATTGCGAGATGTTGCCGTTACCTGTCGATTGTTGCTGTTGTTGTTGCTGGCACTGCACATAGCGTTGCGCAAAACAATCGACAATCCTCTCAATCTTTTGTGCCTCACCCGGAAGTCTGAATGTTGATAGAAACTTTCGTAAGCCCAAATCAACTTGAAGTCCGTAAAAGTCAAGCTCTTGCAGATAATATTTTAATACATCTTGATTGAATTGTGCCTGCAAATTGCCCAAATACTGACCGATTTTCTCCTTGGCCAACCCTTTCCGATGTAATAAAAAGTGGGCAATATTTCGCTTCAGATTGTCTTCCTCGAAACAAAGTTTGCAGCTACGAGAATTGCTCGTCAAGGATTGTTGGATCGATTTTTGCTTGTCAATAAAATGCAATTGAGTTGAGTGATAGTAGCTTGTTGAAGGCTTTGTGTAAGGCGACGATGAGTCTATAAAAGAGTGAGCCACCAAAAAGCTTACGCCTTTCTCTGGATTCTTGTTAAAAATGTTGAGCCCAACACGGTACTGCCGCTTTCTGATCGATTCCAACTGTTGAAAATTGATTGCAGCCGCAACAACTGGATCTTGTTTGTTGGGGGCTCGGTCGGGCTGCAATCGGGATAGTTGTTGCTGAAAAGCACATGGACTAGGGGGCAACTTAGAAGGAGCGCTGGAGCTAAATTGTTTTGCTTGCTCTGATGCAGCACTGGCGGCCAGGCGATTTGCCGCATAACTCAGCGAATCCCAAGCAAGTGCTCGAGTTAAGCCAGACGTGCAGACCAATCCGTCGGGCGCCTTATCACCTGAGCCAGTCGACCGAGGCCTCACGATGGCCTTAGAATTTTGTTCAGCGTCGCGACCGATTGGTTGGCAGGTATGACGCAGTTGTTCAGTGATGGTTCGAAACCTCTTACAGATCTGGTATTTACGGAATGCGCGCTGTATTATGACAGCGGCAGCCTGAACTCTGTCACCATCCCCATAAAATTGCTCCACCAGCTTTACCCGTTGCTCCTCATCGTCTTGAGGCAAGCCACGACTCCTGGATGCAGGTAGAGGCTTAACATTGAAAGGCGCTAATGAAGTTGACTTCCCGCTCAACAATTTATTGAGGGTGCCTGAAAAAGGGGCAACTGAATCAATGTTGCCGCCATCCAACAAGTTCGCCCCACTCTCATTTGAAAACGCTGGAGCGGATGCTCTCACTATTGTTGTCGCCGCAACCGAGTGCGACAATTCCTCAGCGGCGCTTGGAGCTCTTTGGCCCTGCTCGCCGTTCAACTTATACATAGGTTGCCGGATAGGCGTCGCAAGTAACCTGACCTGGCTTGATATAGTTGGCGTCATTGTTGCATTGTTGTTGGTCGTTGTGGCGGTCAGGGCAGCTTTCTGATTGGTAGGTGGGTTGTTGCTATCGACTTTGTTGTTGCTCGCAACTAATCGTTCTAGTTGTTGGTCGTTGAATGTTGCGCCCGGCTGGCTTAATATGTTGGAAGAACTGGATCCAGGTTGGCGATTACAGCGTTCGTGTTCAGTTTTGGGTTTGTGTGGGAGTTAGGGTGGGTTAATATTGTCATAGAAACTGTATGAAACATGGCTAACGCCCACCACTTATTGAGCGTTTCAATTTTGATGCTATAATTTGATTTCACTCTACGCAAACACAACGATTATCGAGAGCATCTGTTGAATTGCAACAAAGAGCAATCATGGAGCCTGGAGTCGCAACCAAATTCTGTCGTTTGCACCAGGAAGAAATTCAGCGGAATACAGAATGATTGATTGTTCATTGATCGCCAACAACTCATTTGGGTACAATCCAATGACTTGTTGTCACAAGGACCACTACTGCCAACCAATTCCGTTAGGGGGATCAGAATGAGGAAGGCTATAGATGAGTAATTCCGGCCTCGGGTGAAATTCATCACTCAAAGCGTAGGATCGAAATTGCGAATGTTGAGTCTGGCTCGTAATCACCGGTAATTTCTGTGATACCTGAGCTAAAGTTGTTCAAATTTACCCGCTCAAGAGGATTTCAGGGTGTAAATGGAAACAGTATTGAAAGGCTGAATTGTTTAGGAAGATGAGTCAGATCTACGTGAACCTGCATCAGATGCGCCCGCTTAATCTGAGCCCCCACCCCCCAACGTGGTAACCGTAAGGCGAGTTGAACCATCAAACTGGTCCTTTGTTAACCGAATGGCATATGGAAGGTCTGTCTAATGGAATAGCGCATGCAAGTAAAAGTTGCTGGCCAGAAATTGTTATAAATCATGAATTGAAAAAGGCGGAAAACTTCTAGCTGCTTCGTGCAGCGACACTAACCGTGTCATTCAATTACAATCGTGGAGTAATAAGCCGACCTGTCCGGCTAAATCCTATCACCTGCATCCATAACTTGACCATCTTTTAATCCTGCAGAGGCGGTTATGGCTAACTGGGCGGCTCAAAAATCTCGATACTGGAGCGAAATCCGCCATCGCTTTGGTATCTCGTGCGGAAGCTTTGGCGCTACCCGATAACCACCTGGCAAGAAAAGAGCGCTGCGCTTAAGTGCCTAAGGGAGAAAGCCGGGACGAAGTTCAACTTTTACTCCCGTTCCGCTGACGGACCAATTCAATCATTCATCCACTTCCGAGAGGCCAGCTGCACAATGAAAAGGCTTCGTCTGAGGCCTGGTATGCATTAGATTACTGGGAGGATCTTGCGTGAAAGAAATTCCATCTGCTCCGGAATTTGGTCGGCCAACGGTTGAGCGGACAACAAGTTGTGAGGTAGGCTGTTTCATCCCAAGTGAGGGAACAAAATCTGCTTCACTAGAGCGACGCCACGCCACACCAACTTCCTGTGCTCCCGTGAACTCAAATTTCTAAGAGGTCGGCCCAAATTGGTGAGGGAGGTGTGCGAGAGGAGTCTGTAGTAGGCGGCGGGCAGAAGATAGAGTGGATGACACAGGATGTACCAACATCAACTGTCGCAAGTCACGCAGTGCCGTCTGCTGCAGGAGCACCAGATTCAACCGGTGGCTCCAAAGCCAAAACAATGTAAACAACCTCACGTCTTTCGTCGTCGGAAGCTGTTAAGTGGAACTAAGGTTCAGAGGTCGCAGCATTTCGAATACGAGTCCGGTGAAAATTTTGCACAGGATAAATCTGTGCGTAACGAAGGGGCAGCTGGAATTTTGTGCCAGGCAAAGCAGATACTCTAGGTCATAAAGAAATCAGCCCAGAATTGAGAGAGGTCGTTGGAAAGGTGCAATTTGAGAATGGGGATAGTAAGAAAAAAAGTCCATCGCCAGCTAACTTACTTGATCATCTGCAATTGGAACTTGAGCTCTTCGTTTTCGAGCTGCAACTGATCGCGCTCATTTCTTAGGTTTGCGTTTTCTAATTGTAATTGTTCTATCAGATACAACTGGTTCTTAATAATCGTTCTCTTGCCATCTTGATCCTGCTGCTGTTGGCGTTGGACAGTAATGCAACTAGGTGAGCTGAGTTTCGTACTGTCGGATTTGGTGATCTTGGATGATTTAAATTCGGCACTAGCTTGGGCAGGATATTGTTGTGCTTGAATTTTTTGTTGGCCCTCGTGCTTTTGCTGCGGATGCTGGGCCATGATTATCATTTTCATGAGAATTGAGGATCAGATGACGAGTTTCGTTGGTCGATGGAATGAAGCATTGCAGTTCAATATCCTTGATCTATGAATGGAGATAGGCGAGTGGGGGTGCAATAACAACAATAGCTGCTAGCTCGTTGCCATCACTGGCGGCAGCAGTAGTAGTAATGACAATAACAACAACCAAGAACAGCAATAATAACGACGAGGACTGCACTGAAGGCGCTAGAAGTGCCGACGACAGAAGTGGTAGCCTGGGGCAGCCGAAGAGTTGGCTCCGACTTGGTGTTTGGTTAGTTCTTCCTTGGGCCTTGCTTGGTGTATCGTATATCTCCACGCAGCGAGCACCGAGCCGCTCGAATAACTGCGCCGCTCTGTCTGCCTCTGGAGCTTGATGCCTTTTAGAGTTGTCGCTGCCACCGCCTGCCCTGCTCTTGCGGCGCTTTATTCTATTTCTGGCTGCCAGGCTAGACTGGCTGGCTGGCTTGTTGGATTTAACTTGAGAGCTCTCAGCTTGAAGGCGAATGAGTTCAGCTTGTGATTGATCTCTCTTTGAACGTAGCGCTTCGAGCGAGAGTGGGCTTCTGTTTACTGGCTTGATATATGCATGCGCTTGCTTTGCGATGCTGCAGTGACTGATTTTGAAATCTTTCCTTCCAGTAAATCTTGTCGCTGGTCGCCCATTAGCAGGACTGCCGATTATCAACCACTAATACTATCGGCCAAGGGAACCACCTCGAGCAAAACTGTGGCGACATCCGTAGTGCCTCATCTGGTTCATCCACGATAACAACAGACGGGCAATAGAGGGAAAGAGAGAGCGAACGAACGAACGAGCGGCCAGCCCAAAGCTCGGAGCGCCGAGCTACCTAGTGCGCTGGTCGTTCCAATTCCAGGCAACTCCTGCGCGCTCACTCGCTTGCAGTGTGCAAAAACACAAACGCGCACACGAACGGTCGAGGCTCAGCTTATGGGTTGCGCATACTCTCATGCAATCACACATACATTGTGCGTAGAATCCCGTTTCTAGCCAGCTCAGCTTTCCCTTGCTTGCTCCGCCCCCCTCGTCCGCCCCCGCTGAACTCGATAAAAGTAGCGCGACGCCCAGGGGGAAGCAAGCAAGCCTTCAACTGGCTCTCCGCCCCCCCCCCACTCATACCACCACCGCGCAATGCCAGAAACTCTTGGCAGCGACATGAGAGATTCGCAAACAAATAAAGGTGAGCCAGAAAGATTTGCCCGCGGCCGCTGCGACCAATGTGAGACCGCATCATGGCTCGAGTGAGGTGAAGCCTCTCACAGTTTTCTCAGACCTGCTGACTCGGATCGTCTATGGAGATCTCTCAGCGGCGCTTAAATACTTCAGAGGGCTCTTCGAAAGCGCTCTGTTCCATGCTCCTAGAGTCTGGAGGATTTCGCTCAAGAATGAGCAACTCTTGATGACCAAAAGATGGCCTTCCAGGTATGATAATCGTCCTTGATTCAACCATTTTACCGACCACAAGAGCATCCCTGGCAACATTCATTCCTGTGGCGAGCTACACGAACTCGCCCATGCGTCTGGCTACACTCTAAGAGGGTTCATTCTATTATGTTGAGTGGCCGAAGGGTTGAAGCTGGTCACTGGCCTCGAGAGGATGATCGCTGTTGGATTAAACTAATACAAACGGGTCTCCCTGTATGAGGAAACAATTGAACTGGGCCCCTTATAGTCGGAGTTTGATATCCGAAGCCAACAAAACAAATAATTTACTCATGTCTACTCTTGTTGAGATCACTAGTCAACTTTGGCGACACGAGTATTTGTTGCTTCCAATCCGAGAGGATCATTGGTGCGAGAAAAGCGCTATAAGCAGAAGCGCGAGCACTGTTGGCAGCGCTCTGCGCAAATCGCTATGCTCCGTCGCGGAAATCTTCTGTTGTAAACAACAAACATATATCTGCACGATGACCTTTGCGCTGCACAGCAGGCGACATACAACATACAGAATAACCCTCTTCTCCCACTCCTTTTCATCCCCATACCTAGACCTTTCCGAAATTTCCCATCCTTTGAGCCCGAGAGTCCGCCCCCTGTATCATCTAGTTATTTCATAACAGATTCCTCCAGAGCCCGAAGCCAAGCCTTCAGACAATAGACACAAAAGAGTCCACGCTTAGGACGGCCTTCGTACTCTACCTCTATCTCTCGCACCAACTCCTTGCAAGCTTCTTTGAGCCCCGCCATGAAAAGTGCCAACAAATCCGATAGCAATAACAATAACAGGGTTCCACGTTCAAGATCGACCAGTAAAGAACGCCAGTCTCCTAACAGAGCGAGCCAGTCGACAGTATCGCCTAGTAACCAGAATCAAGCTAAAGCCAATCGGCAGCAATCGCAATCAAGTGGAAGTGTTAGTCCAAGTCGGAGTCGACGAGCTAGTGGATCTGGGAGCTGCAGTTCGAGTAGTGGTGGTAGTGGCGGCGGCGGTGCCGCCTGCTTCTCCTCCTCAAAGGCCAACGAAATGGCCCAATCAACTTTGGCTCATATGAGCCAGCTCAGAATAGACACTTGCGTTGCAAGCTCTCGCTTAACGGGCATTATTTGCACCATTGGACCGGCCTCAAAAAGCATAGAGACCTTGATGGAGATGATCAAGAACGGAATGAACATAGCGCGATTGAATTTTAGCCATGGTTCGCATGAGTACCATGCTGGCACAATCGCTGCTGTTAGGCAAGCTGTCAAAAAATACAGCGAGGTTAACAACATTCCAATGTGTCCAGTTGGAATTGCGCTCGATACAAAGGGGCCAGAGATTCGTACTGGCCTATTGGCTGCGGGAGGCGCAACGGGCGAAATCGAGCTCGTCAAGGGCAAACAAATACAGGTCACAACTGCAAGCAAGTACGCAGAATCATGCACTGCAGAGTATCTTTATGTTGATTACTCGAACATAACCAAGGTTGTTGCGCCAGGAAATAGAATTTACGTTGACGATGGGCTAATATCGTTGCTTGTTAAGCAGGTTCAAGCTGAGAATATCGTTTGCGACATTGAGAATGGAGGCAAGCTTGGCTCAAGAAAGGGGGTCAACCTACCAGGTGTTGCTGTTGATTTGCCAGCTGTCTCTCAAAAGGATACCAAGGACCTCTTGTTTGGGGTCGAGCAGCAAGTGGACATGGTTTTTGCCTCGTTCATTCGTAGTGCAGATGGAGTTCGCGAGATTAGAAAACTTCTTGGCGAGAAGGGCAAAAACATATTGATCATTTCAAAGATTGAGAATCATGAGGGGGTTAAAAGGATTGACGAGATCATCGAGGCTTCAGATGGGATCATGGTTGCCCGTGGTGATTTAGGAATTGAAATTCCGCCTGAGAAGGTGTTTCTAGCTCAAAAGATGATCATCAGCAAGTGCAACATTGCGGGCAAACCGGTCATTTGCGCAACACAAATGCTCGAATCAATGATCAGCAAACCAAGACCAACGAGGGCCGAGGGTTCAGATGTGGCAAACGCTGTCTTGGACGGTGCAGATTGCGTTATGCTATCTGGTGAAACGGCAAAGGGCGATTATCCAGTCGAGGCAGTTCGAATGATGCACAAGGTTGCGCTTGAGGCAGAGGCGGCCATGTACACATCAAGCGTCTTTACAGAGTTAAGTCTCATGACTCCATCGCCTTGTGAACCATCTACGGCAATTGCGTTAGCCGCCGTTAGCGCAGCCATGAAACTTCCAGCCGGTGCCATAATTGCTCTGACAACAACTGGTAAAACCGCACAACAGCTATCTAAATACAAGCCGCGTTGTCCAATCATAGCTATCTCACGAAACGCTCAAACCACCCGACAAGGACACTTGTGGCGCGGGGTCTTGCCATTGCTGTATACACAAGGCAAATTAGATGATTGGTCACAGGATGTTGATGCCAGAGTTAATGCCGCCATTGCGTTAGGTTTGAGTAAGGGCTTGTTGAAACAAGGCGACCATGTTATCGTTATAACTGGCTGGCGTCGCGGACCTGGATCAACGAATACAATGCGAATTCAAACAGTCAAATGATCGTGTTGTGTGCGATAATCCAGCACTCAGGTATTGGGTGCTGCCCTATATTTAGTTTTCAATGTTGAGCAATGGTTTATCGGAACTTGCAAGCTTAGGCCATCGAGCGCTGGCACAAAAATGATTGGTTGGTTTGTTTTCATACTTAGAAGAACAAACAGAACCTTCGGTTGGAAGCTAAATCAAGAAAACAAATCGTTGTTATCGGTTAGACAGATTACTCGCTCAGACTTAAATATCTTGACGACGAGCTCGTCGGGTTGTTCTTGTTAACTTAATTTAATTTCATAAACGACTAAATAGTCACAAAGTATGGGTCAGGAAAGTTATTCGCTTAAGCAATCAATAAGTGAGCTAAACATCTTTGAAACATGCGAGCCTCAAATGTTTAAAGATACTTGTACAAATCTATCTTTGAATCGTTGCTCGAGATTGATCTATTCAAAGGGGTATCTGTGCATGTTAATGATATCAACAAGTCTTGGGGCGAGGCAAAATTAACAAACTCTTTGAGGTTATAAATAACCGCTCGGGCTGGAAGATCCCCAGCTAAGAATCTATCTGGCGAAAAGCGCCAAAATGACCCCTTATGAGTTGAATATATCCTGTGTGATTTGCTTATGCTCTCGGATGGCCCGCTAGGTCCAAAGATCGTTCTTATTCGGTCAGATCGTATCTCTTCATACATAGTTACGCCCAAACAGGCTCGTCTAAGTATTGAGAAGGCATAGAAAGTTCCAATCAGCGCATATTTTAGAACCCAAATGAGACCTACGATGCTCCTCGACCTAGTCGTGTGCAAAATGGTCCCGTATAGAGATGTAAGGGTTAGCGACACCATCAATAATAAGAAGTCGAGCCTGTTCTTTCGCCCAATACAGCAGCTCAGATAGATACAATGATGGTCAAAATCTTGGACACAATGGTTGCAGTCGTTGCAATGCCGACTGCGGGGCCGCCTGATACATCTACATTTGTGGCACAACAATCTCACTCTCTCGCTCAAATCTGGTTGGCTTTGCGCGCTACCTTCCAGGTTTGATTTATTATAGTCACTTTGTTTGTTTGGTGTCGTCTCTTTAGTATCATTCTGTTGCAATTTATCGTTCTCATTGGTGGAGGTTTGATTTCCTTTGGTATCATCTTGTTCCTGATCCGGTCCTGCTCCAACTATAGACTTTAATTCTTTCAAATACTGCAAAGAATTACGACGCAGATAGCCAGGATTCTTAAGAATCACTCGTAATCCCAACGTCAACGAGACACAATAGGACATAATGAAAATCCCACTTTCTACGCTCGAAAGAGGTCTTCCTGGCCCATCGTAACCGTCCTTGAGGTTAACAGGTAACCACAGGAGGGTCAATATAGCTAAATCGAGCATTAATGCAAATTTCAAAAAACTTCTACGGAAAAATTGGAATAGTTGAGCTCGATTTGTCCAATAAACACGCATCAAGGTGTTCTTGAGATGAACCTTGCTCTGGCTCTCATCTGATCCCTGATGAGCGAGTTGCGAGGGTGAATTGGTTTGCTTGCTTGCGAACCATAGAAGGCTTATGATACTCAAGCGGCCATATACTATAGCTAATTGCAGAGGTGTCATTCCATTGACTATCAAGCTCTTGCTCCTCTCTTGTTTAGGTATCAAGAGTTTGCTTGAGTCAGAGCTATCGCTTGAATTCATTGATCCAGAAGGAGACGTTGTTGGCTTGTCGGCCTGGAGAGATGTTTCAGTGGAAGTAGCAGTGGCACTGAATTTCGCCGGAATCGTCACCAGTTTCTTGTCTATAACTAGAAGCATATTAACGATGTCGTCGTAATCATTGATTATAGCCAAATGCATAAGGTTGAGGCCTTGAACCGAGTCAGTTTGGCGCCAGTCAGCCCCTCGACTGATCAGGTAGAGCGCCATCTCTGCCGGCCTCCCGCTGAGCGACCACGAGTTCTTTCGCAGAAGGTCCCTAACTGTGTCTAATCGCTTTGATCTAGGCGCCGCCGAGCGCATCAAAGGTGTTTGACCTTCGGCATCTCGCTCCTCCAGCAAGCTTCTCGAAGTCTCCTCCCTATCCTCTTTCTCAGCCCCTGCTTGATCTGTTGGTTTCACTTTGTCCTCCGAAGCCACGACTTCTGGCTCCGTTTGATGGCCCCTAGAACTTCCTCGCCTGTTCAGTAGAACTTCGGCCGCCTCTATGGATCCGTTCATAGCGGCTAAATGGAGAGCTGTACCATCGGCAAACAACTTGTTTTTACATTTAATCCTCGAAGGCGACCCGTTGTTTAGCATGAACTCAATCATATCGGATCTGTTGTGAATGGCGGCCCAATGGATCGGGCATAGACCAGTTTCGTCTACGGTCCTAAAGGCTTTTTTCAATTTGGATGCATCGTATTTAGAGCAAAGCTTGGCTAAATCATCCTTGGAATTGCGATATCTGAAATCTGCATATTTAGCCCACTCAAGCTTTCTTGGCTTGGTTCTTGTTGACATTGGTCCTTCTAGTTTGGTCGCTCGGACTTTGACCCGCTCTCGGTGGCAATTCAAAGTCGAGTGTTGACTTTGTCAAGTTGGAACTGTTTGGCGAGATTCGTGACGAGATCGAAGAGGAGAATTCCTTAGTTTTGTTCCCTGAGGCACCACTAATTGGTCCAATGGGTCTAGCTGACTTGATCAGCGGTGTAACGCTCCATAAGATATACAACACAGAGACCGTGTTTGCAAAGAATATTATAAGTGTGCAAACTACAGTGAAGATATCGAAATCTATAGAATCAGGGTACCAGTTTTCGTACAATTCCATCTTAGTTTAAAAACTCCCCCATTAGGGATTACATCTACGATAGCTACTCAACAGGTCAGATTGCGCGAGAGATGTGCTAGAACCAGGGTGCAGAGGCCTGCCTGCACCCACGCGCTACGTAGCTGTCGTTCAACGCAGATTTAACAACACAGATCGCCGAACGTAGAGTGGCCGCTCATTTGGTCAGTCGGATTTGTCAGACGATGGACTAAACAAGATGGAGGTTCCCCGCACAAGCCCTACCCGGGCTCAGTTCCTAGATTTGTGAGAAGCACGTAGTCGGATGGGTAGATAGGAAACGCTGTCATCTGCTGTTGCTACGCTTGCCACCACCGGCGTCTGTTGAGCAACCACCAAGGTCAAGTGCAACTAATCGAGGGGTTTCGGGGTGTCATACAAGTTCTTCGCTTCTCAAGCTGGACGGTCTATAGATGGATTGTCAGAGACATAGCGCACATCAAGCGCGCAATGGAATCTTGGAGCTAATTGGGCAGCTCAGCTCGTTCAAATTCACCCGCGAGTGTGGTTCGTCTAGAAGCCGGCATGGACTCACAGTTTTAACACAACAGGCCACTCACGAGAGATCTACCACTTTTTGACCATCAAACCAGTCTAGACCTCAACATCGTCACCTAAAAACCATCTTCTACTCGAAGCCAATCATTTATTATCGGAACGGTTGAGAGGATGGCAGACGAACGTACTTTCATTATGATCAAGCCTGATGGCGTCCAACGCGGGCTCGTTGGAAAAATTATGCAACGTTTCGAAGAGAAAGGATTCCGCTTGGTGGGATCCAAATTTCTCCAAGCCGACGAGGTTCTACTTCAGAAACACTACTCAGATTTATCTAGCAAACCCTTCTTCAGCGGCCTAATCAGCTACATGCTTTCAGGACCAGTATTCGCTACTGTTTGGGAGGGAAGGAACGCAGTCAAGACTGGACGTGTCATGTTGGGAGAGACCAACCCAGCAGACTCCAAGCCTGGCACCATCCGCGGCGATTACTGTATCGAAGTTGGACGCAACATCATTCATGGCAGTGACTCGGTTGATAGCGCCAAGAAAGAAATTGCTCTTTGGTTCAAGCCAGAGGAATTGGTTGAATACACTCCATGCCAGAGGGCCTGGCTTTACGAATGAACCACCTTCCCCGCTCATGGAAATTATCCTTATTTCGAACTTGGATGTTCATCTGCAAGCTGACCACCTTCCGCGCTTCTATGCAATGCGAGAACGTGTCCCCCTGGTCCACCTGAAATTCACGCTATTCATTGAATTCTCTGGACTGGATAAACATTCGCCCCGAAATAAAGTTTGATCGACCCAAAAATTGTGCACCATGCTAGCTATTTATTTGCATAAGACCCTGCGAAGATGGAAATTTCAGGTTAGCAAGTCTTTAGGGTTCCGGTTGGAGCCCCAGGTTTTCATTGTCGGAGCAATCACCTTGATCTTACTTGTTCAGATTTTAATCTACCTTGCCTTAAGTTCAAAAACAATCTACTGTCAGCTGCCGAACATGCGATTTTATTACCATGGAAAGACTTTGCAAAATTACGAAAGGCTACCAATCATATACGTCATAACACCTACCTATACCAGATACGTACAGAAAGCCGAGTTGACTAGATTGTCGCACACTTTTATGTTGGTCCCAAATCTTCATTGGATTATTGTCGAGGATTCTGAATGGTCGACAGACATAGTGAGTAAACTGGTTAGGAAGTTGAAAAATGAATTTGACTTTCACTCAATCACTCAATTGCATTCCGTGACACCTGAAAGGTACAAGCTAAAGCACGGTGATCCAAGTTGGAAGTACCCAAAAGGGGTTTGGCAGCGGAACAGAGCATTGGAATGGTTGAGGGAGAATCTGGAAGACTTGGACCGTGATGGGGTCATATATTTCGCCGACGACGACAATACTTACGACTTGGAACTATTTAGTGAAATGAGATACACAAGGAAAGTTTCGGTTTGGCCTGTTGGTTTAGTGGGTGGCTTACTTGTTGAGAGGCCAATCGTTAATGGAAACAAAATAGACTCATTCAATTCGATGTGGGGAAGTAAGCGGCCATTTCCTATTGACATGGCTGGCTTTGCAATAAGCATGCACCTATTCATCAGTCATCCAGGGGCAAATTTTTCAGCCGACCGTAAAATAGGATATTTAGAATCTCACTTTCTCGGCCAGCTCGTGAAAAGTTGGGATGATTTAGAGCCAAAAGCGGACAAGTGCAGCAAGGTTCTAGTATGGCACACAAAGACACTAAATCCGGCTTTAAATGGAGAGAGGAAGCTCATAAAGCCGTCCAGTAGTAACGTTGAATGGTGAACATTCTCTATTTATTGTCGCTATTCCAGCTCGGATAAATATCTTCTCGTGATCGATAATAGGATGGTGATAATATGTTTATTGTTCATTACACTTTTCCAACTGACTAAATTCATTAAGCGATCCTAGTCAAGACGATACAATGGATGCACACCAGCTCAAATTCATCGGAATACTCATGGGTTCAGCCTCCCAGTGTTTCATTCCTTCATTCCCTCGCTAGCGTGATGTTGTTTCGTCGGACAAGACCTACCCAGCTATACTATGCTCATCTGATCGAGACAAACAGCACTGTATATCTGTGTTTCTTTACAAAGTTTATCGCAATAGTATATTTGCCATGGTTTAGTTTTCTGTTGGTCCATCTAAGCCAAGCTTTTGTTTATATCACATATGGTTGAGTTTTAGGCCAGGATTTGAAGTCATGACCACTCCAGGCACGTCGAAGATTGATTCTCTTTCATTCAAATGATGCACACCCTCTGGTAGACAGGCGAAGAATGGTTCTCGCTTAGCCTGCTCAGCGGAGATCCTTTCGGAGGGCCTAAAGCGCAAAAATTTCATTAACAAGTTCAAGCCGTCCATGTCGAGACGCGGAACCCTATGTATGAGCCTCTCAGGCCTGAATAAGGGAAAGTTGTATCGGCGATACTCTGGATTGGCCAGAATTTCGGGCCAGTTGAATTTGCTTGGTGCGCCCAAGCAGCTGAAGATCAGATATAGTTGTTGGCGGACGCTCGAACCCGGGAAGAAGGTCCTTCCGCTTGCCATCTCATAGAATATACAACCAACTCCCCACATATCAATCGAGTGATCGTAGTCAGTGTTTCCTAGCAGAACATCGGGCGGCCGGTACCACAAGGTGACCACCTCGTTGCTGTAAGACTTTGTTGGAATACTCTTGGCTCTAGCTAAACCAAAATCACAGATTTTAAGTTCGCCTCTCGAGTTGATGAGCAGATTTTGTGGCTTTAAATCCCGATGAAGAACTTGTCTCGAATGACAGAATGAGATTCCCCTGAGAAGTTGGTAGAGTAGAAGCTATGGGCGTTGGTTTCGATAGGTTGATAAGGTTTGTTAGTCTAGCGATTGTTTCAAGTTTTAAGATAAGGTTTGCCTTGAGAGGAGAGGCGAATTGAAAAGAAAAGCGTGGGCTCGAATGGTTCATTGGGCAAGCTAGAAATTTTGTCCTATCTGAATGTATTGTAAACAGGATATTTTTCCGCGTTCGTAGCTCGAGGCACCTGGAGGAGCTGGCTGCGAGGGGAAGTTGTTGTTGTTGCTGCTTTGCGGAAACTTACCCTAACATTGTGAATACTCAACAGGTGATTGTTTTCTTTCATGTAGGCGTGTAAATCTGGACCGACATACTCGAACACTAGGGTTAGCTTCTTTGGTGTGTGACAGATGTCGTGCAATGTGACTATGTTGTTGTGGCGCAAGAGCCTTAGGAGGGACACCTCCCTGATTGCCGTACAGGGAGCGCCCTCATCGTGTTCCTTTAGGATCTCTTTGAGGGCAACCAAATCGTTGCTTAAGCGGCTCCTACCCATATAAACTGTCGCATATGTCCCCTTGCCAAGTCGTTGCAGTTTGACATAGGATTCAATCTTCCCATAGCCCAACTCCGACAGAGACTGCCTATGCTCGCTCCTACTAAGTCTCCTTGTTGGCACCTGAACGATTTGCGGTTGCAGGCTGAGCGCCTCCCTGTGCTCATGTTGGTTGTTGTTGTTGTTGTTGTGGTGGTGATTGTTTTGCTGCTGCTGATAGGCTTGCGAGACTGCGGTCAAGTCGGCGCTCGGTGGCCCAGAGCAGCAAATGCTCGCTTGGCTGCCAGAGTAGTCGTTGGCCGAGAGGGGCGATGTTAGGCTCGAGTGGGGCGACGAGCCGCTTAGGTTTGAGTTTAAGCTGAACCTGTCGACGTCTGTCTGGCAAACATTCAGCTGGAGCGACACTGGCGACGTTTGCGGCGTCAGCGAGGCCGGCAGGTGAGATATTGTAATCAGTGTCATCACATTTGCTCTCTCCCTTCAGGTTGCTTGCAAATTATTATACTTGGCCTATCTTGTCGCTCTACACACAGAGTGGGCCCGAGAACTTGCTATGCTCACTTGCCGCCCTTCAATGAGGAGCTTCCTCTTTGACAGTCCCCTCTCTTTCTCGCTCTAACATTGAAACTTTGCACGGACTCAGTGGCTGCTAGCTTGAGACGGGCGATTGGTTGTCTTCAACTGGAAGCGCTTGGCTTGAACTGGAATCAGTTGGTCCACTTGCTCGTTGCAAACTTGTTGGCGCCGGTGATGCCTCTCTGGCCAACAGGTGAGTTTGTTTGGAGGAAGCGGCGCTTGTTTTGGGTAGAGAAGTGCACGTAAACAAGGCAGGGAGCTTTGACGGAACCGCGCGAGTGTGCGGGAACGAACGCAGAATGCAAATGTGCTCCAGCGGCGGACGCTGCCTCTCTCTCTCTCTTTCTGGATCCTCTGCGCTCACTCGCTCGCAGTGGCGCGCGTATGCGAGTTCAACCTGATCCACGGTGGAAGCCATTAGCAGCCAACCAGCCAGCCGAGTGGCCCGCAAGCCAGTGAACTGTGCGCGCTAGAAAAGGTAGGCAGCCAGCGAGGAGGGAAGCCAGCGGTGAGCTGCTCCTACTGCCGCCGCCGCCACCGCCGCCACCGCCGCCTACCAAACTGCTGCAACCAACTCTCGCTGGCGTGTGCAGCTAAACCCGCCAGCCAGCCAGCCAGCCCGCCCGCTCGCTAGCACGCATAACCTTTACCTGCAAGCCGCGCGCACCTCCCGCGCCAAGACCATTTGCAAGCGCTGCCCTTGCAACCATTGCTGGCTGATGCAGCCCGCAAACTAGTCGGCTCGATTTATTGCATCCAGACTGAACCGTTGACTGCATCCTTTACAATTGCACCTCCGCCCCGCTCGAGCCAGTTTGGGGGCGAACAATGGGCGGCGAGAGAGTCGGTTGGCTCACATCGGTCGCCGTGCCAACCGAGTCCCTTTGCGCGGAAGTGGCCGCTGACTAGCGGACAGGTCGACCGGCGGCTGGTTTGCCGCAACCCGCTCGCCTGCTCAACGGCCCGTCAGCCAGCAAGCCAGTAGCCGGTAGCCTGGAGCTCGGGCTCCCCCCCCTCGATAACCAGCTCTCGGCGGCTCAAAGCGCTCGAAGGGCCATCCGATCGCCGACTGGCTGGCTCCGCGGGGCCGAGAAACGCGCAATGATCGCGGTTCTGGCGTAGACCCCGCAAGTTAAACCCAAACTCTCGCCTCCTCTGCTCCAAATGTCAAGTGCCAGCCAAGCGGACTGAGTTGCGCCGTCAGCCAGCCCGTCAACTTCTACCTGTGGCTTGCGAGTACTTTGCTCCAGCCTCCCTCTCTCAGCGATCGGCTCGCTCTGAGAGCTGTGCCTTGTGTTATTGACAGAGCGCCCGATATGGCCGATAAGTGTCAGGCTAGTCTGCTAACACTCGATTTAGAGCCGCCGACTGGAGCTGCCAGGCTGAACTGCACTCAACTGACTAAAGCGAGCTGAACAGAGTGGAGGAGCTGAATTGGACTCAACTAAACTGAACCAAGCTCAACTGAACCCAGCTCAAGCCAACTGGGCTGAAATGAACTGAATCTGAGTGAACTGCAACGTCTATCTCTTTCGGCTAGAACGCTGAACCAGCAACTCTGGCCACAAGTCAAGAGCCGCTGGGTCAGAGTGAGCCTGTTGGTTCGAAGGAGCGAGCTCGGCAGTCGGAAACTGAACTCCCTCCGTCGTGTTGGGACGAGGAATGGCGCCAAACAGGCGGCGCCCAGCCATTCAAGGTTAGTGAGTCTAGCTCAACTCTTCGTCGGCCGCGCTCGATCCTCTTGTGCCGGCTGCAGGCGAGGGGGCGGATGGAGCAGACTGGTTGGCTGGCTGGCTGGCTGGCTGGCGGATAGAGGTGGCCGCTTTGGAGTGGCCCAGTCTGCGCCAGTTCCGCCAGAGCCGCCAAACGCAAGTGGCTCATCCGTCCGCGAGATGTACTAATCTCGAGCTGGCGCCTGCATTTCCAATCTCCACGCTCGCTCTTCTGCACCCTGATTTTCGCTCACTCTCTTCGCCGTCGCCGTCGCCGTCGCCATTGCCATTGCCGTTGACTTTGGCAGGCTTCAAATGTTGTCATAGCTCCGCTCGCCCGCTTTGGCCACCCCCAGCTGGAGGCGCGCGCGGACCCTCGGCGCTGGCAAGCTAGCTCCACTCTAATTAGTGGTAGCGATAAAATGTTCACCACCCTCAACGAGTCTCGCAACAAGTCCTGTCTCAAGATCAATAATCATCGTGGTGTTTGATTGTTCCCCTCGAGCAGCCCGAGCAAGCGCAGCTGTCGGCGGATGCATGTTTACAGCCCGGCCGCTTGCGATTGTAGATTTTTGCTCTAGGTTTTGGGTGCTGGTTTGGCTTTTACTTTGGCTTTGGACGAGCCGAGAGTGGCTACACTCGACCGGTGTCAGTTGACGGCCGCTCTAAGGGCGCCGTCATGCTAGAGCAAACGAACAATGGCCATTGTAATTTGATTTCTTCTGGCCTCTCTCGGCCGCCAATAATACAGCGCAAATCGATGATGATGAACACTAATGAGACTCACACCTTTGGCCGGATTGCTCAAATTTAGCCATCCAAAATTTTAACCCGTCGACACAAAGCGAAACTCTGGCTGGAGGCAGCCGATTGGAACACCTGCGCGTTCACGTGAGAAGCGGTTATCTCGAAGGAGGGAGAAGAGAAGGAGGAGGAGGAGGACGCGCCAATAAGATTAAGCCCATCGACGGCGAATCCGTTTCCTGTAAGCGCGATACACTTACTAGCTTACAAGGCGGAATAAGTTTTTCATCCGCTGATACGACTCCAACCTTTTTGTGTCCGCTCCTGCCTCTGCTGGTGGATCAAGTTTGGCGACTCTCTCTCTCTCTCTCACACTCATGCCAAGCACTAAAAACGTCACCAGATGGATCCATCAGCAAGCGCAAGCTAGAGCCAAGCTCCATTTAGTGGCACATTAATAAGCTGGCTTTGGACCAAAATTTGGTTCGAGAATGGCGAGGCAGCAGCAAATAAACATCCCTCGTTGGCCATGCACTTGAACCAATTAGGAAACTTCCTACCAGCGATAGATGCGAGCTTTGGCGTTTTTAGGAAGCCAATTGAAGCCGACTGTATTCTTGACATTGGGCTCTTTAGCTCGCTTGCCAGCGAACTTTGTCTGCCCTGTTGCTAGCAATTCCAGAAAGCGAGAGCAAGCTTTGCAAAAGCCACTTTCTCGCCCAACATATCCTCTGCCCTCCCATTCGCTCTCGCTAGATCGCAGGATCTCAGTATCTCGATTCTAGATACCAAGTAGCAGCTCTTATCGTGTGCCCGCTTCTTTGCTGGCTGGTGGCCGATCTTGTGACGCTCCACTCGAGCATTTGCGGCTGAGATTTGTGTCGGCTCAACGTGAGACGAGTGGCCGTCGGCCGCGCGATATCAGGAGTGCGCCTTCCCTCGCTTGTGCCGGACAAGTGCAGTGTAATTGTAAGCACAATTGAGGATTCATAACCAGAGCTGTTGGTGCTTGGCTGCCAAACTTTGACGCTCATATCTCAACCCAGATGTCAGACCCGAAAGCATGGAGACGAGTTGGAATGCTGCTCTTCATCCCTGTCTACAATGCTCGAGCATGCCGAGGAGTGGAGAGGGCCAATTTAAACCAACACAGCTGATTGACGGTTGCCACCAGTTAAATATTGAGCAAAAGCTGAAACTTGGCGCAGGTGTAAATGTCGTGCAGAATCAAGCTGGCTAGCAACAATGGCCTGCGGCTCATTGGTGACAGGAAATTGTGTGGCGTAACAATGTAACTGGGCTGATCGAGTTTTACGGTAGTTCGGCCAGTTGACGAGCCGGAGTTAGAGAGTGGCTTCAGCGACCAGGGCGAGAGGTTCGAAGGGGCAAGAGTTCGCGTAATGTTAGCTAACCAAGCTCATTTAGATGGCATCAGGTGATATGGAAACGGGTCGATCAATCTCAGCTCTATCCAGAGATAACATTGTTTATCAAATTGAATTTCTCATGAGAGCGAGCGAGCGAAAGAGAGAGGGAGGCTCTGTTTGTAAGGCAACTGCCTGTTCGCAACTTCGCTGCTGCTCGTTTGCCGGTCGCTCGATGTTTACCTGTTGATAGCGCTACTCTTTAACCATCGCTTTCAATCCAAAAGTGGCTCTCAATGTGCTCCTAAGGCGAAACCCTTTGTTGGGTAGCCAGCAGTATCGCCCCTGCAAGTCGAGCGAGCGACTATTTACGAGCTAGAGGGGCCAGCAAAACTAGTCAAACGAGATCTCATCACATCAAAGGCAGCCCACGATCTCGGTTGCCCCCTCGAGACACAAGGCAGCCTCCTCGAAGCGCACGTTTGCCGCCTCTGCACTCTCGGTGACCAGACGGTAGAGAGGCGGACAGAAGGCAAACAGTGGCGATGTTTCAACAATAATACAATACGAACGAGACACCTGCACAAGTTGGCGGCCCTCTTGCGTGCCGGCTAAAAGCCTTTTCCTGGTCCCGATGGAGCCTGTTGCTTTTGGCTAGCGCCGGCGCTGTTTAGCCATCCGAGGTGCTGTCGGTTCAGTATAGGTCGCTTGCGTTTAACCGGCTCCTCTCAATCCTTTTTCATTTCACCTCTCCTGCTCATTTGAGGATAGAAAAATCGATTAACTCTCAAGGTATCCCAGCCCATTCAATCGCCAAAACGCGCACCCCCGTCAAGCTGTCTAGACGTCAAGCGCCCTTTTCGTGCGTCAAGTTTTACTGCCACCGGCGCAAAGCTTACCTTAGGTTTGCACGCAAGTCTCGGCTCACGTTCGCCGCGTTATGTAACCACAGCCGCTGACATTTGAACAACAAGCCTCCAACATCGAAACCAGAGGCCTTCGAATCTTGAGCCACGTCGTCCAGAGTGACTTGAGCGAGTCCGATTAAACAACATTTTCGTCTGAACTTAAATGCTCTTGGCGCCATTGCTTTGTGATCAACAATTTCTCTTGTAAGCCCCCTATTCATGCCCAAAGTCTTTGCTGCTGTCGCGTAACGCCAACGGCGCCTTCACTGATGAAACCAATATAAGAGTTCCGGCTACAATAAATTCATGCAGGTATCAATAAAAGTCGTCTCGAAGGATCTTGTCCTAGACGCGGCGGCGCGTTAAGTTCAGCTCAATTAAATTTGCTACCTCTGATGTTAAAATTAGTGCCTTTTGGAGGGGGCAAAGTAAAGTCATAGTTGAACAAACCAATTCCATGTTCGCCATCTATAATTCAATTTACCTTTCTGCAGCCTGCAGCTAGGACTTGTTTCTCTAATTTCAGAGAAGCTCCATTTACCCGCAAACATTATGTTTGCCCTTCGCTCACCTAGTTAAGGCGTTTTACGTGATCTAATGTCAGACTACGAATGTCTCCTCAAAAAAAGTATCTAATCACTGGCTGGCTGTACTCGCGGGCAGAAACAACCCTCAAACTTTTGTGAATCCGTCCAACCCGAATCCTAGCTATAATTTGCGCCGCCTCTAAAGGCTGATCCTATGAAATAGCCAAAGCTGGTAGATTTGAACCTGTGAGATTAGATCCCGAATCCAAGCTAGGCGTAAGTCCGTCTTGGTCGCGGGTCCCTGAATTTTCCTTGGATGGCAATTCATTGTTGCACTGCAATTAATGTGATCTGGTTGATGCTGACAGGTCAATGTGACAGTTTGGTCAACCCCTGGAACGAGAACTGATTAGTCGGGCAAACTAGAGTTATAACCATCCAAGGTGCGGCTTGGCTAAGGCTCAAGCTCAGCAGGTAATCGATGGACCACCTGTGGGCGCTGTTGAGTCGTCAAGCTGGTGAGTTTGGTTTCAATCGAGCCGGATTGAAACCAAACTTACCCCTAGCTCGTGGGTGACTGAAACACGAAGGATGCGTCCATGCCAAGGTGGGGCATTCTCCTCAGTCGGCCATCACTTGTGTTGATGGGCTGGCACTATTTAATCATTGAGACTTGTGCACAAGTTTACTTTTTTACAACTTCACTAGAGATTCCTACAGAATCAACATCCAACTTGCTGAACCATTCGACCCCGGACTCCGAATATCTGGTCCACTTGGTCGCACGAATCGGTTAAAAAGACTCCGACTGATTCCCTTTCCCTGGCCAGATTCTGGGCGGAATCGATGAACGGCACGTTTTTCAAGAGGACAGCATCCTCAAATGATGGGCTACGAGTGTAGAAATAAATGTAACAAAGTTAGGCAATCAATCTAAGGAAAACGAATGAACTCGTGGACGCAAATCATCAAAAGCTCGCGCGAACCCGATTGACTTCGAGATATTTCAGCTAGATTATTGTTATAGGTATCGAGAATGGTATCGTTGTTAGCTAGTGCTGAAGTAGTCGACTCGGCTCAATCATCGTGAGAGCCTTTAGAAGTCTTCTCGCGAAAATCGAGCACCTCGCAGCCGTCAAAATATGTGATTCCTCCATCTTCCCACCTGATCACACGGAGCAATCGCGGAGAACAAGTTTTGGAGCAAGTTCAATCCATCTTCTCGTTCGTGATGCCCGACTCATCCAATCTGATCCACTCATCTAAGTTTCCTAGTTCCCCCTCTGCATCAAAGACCACATCGCTTGGTCAGGCTCGTATGTTTAAGGGCCACGAGCACAACTTTCAGTTTAGTTGGCAATCTTAGCCAACTCTTAGCTTGCATTGAAGGTCCCAACATCGAAAACTGGTCAAAGGTTGGATCAAGAATGTCGTCATACAGTTACGTCGCTGCTATAGCAGTTTTTTGTGCCTCAACTTGACTAAGCTAAGCTTGCCGATTTCTTGTAACAGAGAGTAGATCCGCCGAGAAAGGGAATCGTCCATGAAACACGGGGATACTTGTTGTTACCTCCGCCGAGATGTTGTGGTTGAACGAGAATCTAGCCGACGTAACATGCCAATAGGGCGCCAGACATTGTTTCAGAGCTTATCATAGAGAGATGTCTCTCAAAACGTGAACGATCTTGGACAGGACAGTGCAGACTACAGGTGGTATGATTTGTTGCACTAAGCTGACTGCGAGAGCACGATTTCATGATTGGCGTCCGTGGGGTTCAAGTTCAAGGCTAGTCCAACAAGATTGGCATCTTGGTCACCTTGACTTGTCGTCCAAGTGGCCCGTCCATGCTTGAAATTCGACCAGCCTTCGACGAGATCGAACGAGAGAGCAACTTTCACCTGCAAGCCAAGATCTCAGAAGTTGAGACTCCTTTGATGGTCAATTTTTAAGGTGCTTTGCAGTAAGAGCGCCTGCGCACAAACCTGCAATGAGAACTTAGCACGTATTTGTTCTTGGCTTCTCGGACCCAAATTCTAATTTTGATTTTATGCATTTTCGAATCCTCACTATTCTCTCACCATATGGCTCAAGAAGATAGGAACAAACAAAATTTGAACGCCATAGATCAAAGGTACCAAAGTTAACAGTTCAACCTTCCTGATTATGGTGCAAGATATCAAGCTAAGCCCTTATCTTGTTCACATCCGAAAGGTGAGAGGGATTCTAGCGCGACTCCTTCACCAACTAGTCCCTCTCTCTACAACTCATACTCGACTGGCGTATTTGTTCTCACCCTACCAACGACAACAGTCGTTTACTTTCTTCAATCGCAAGAGAACTTTCTACTATCATAAACGACCAGATTGCATCCCAAACAGCTGAGAGGAAAGAGCTAAACTGAGGATGTTTATTTTAACTCCTCGGTGGTCTACCCCTGCCATTACACTAGGGTAAATAAACAAGTCGCGCTTCTTTAACTACGTCCCTTGCTGCTCTTAAGCCAGCTAGGATTTGTTTTGAATGGCTCAACCGACGCGCGATGCCTGATGCTCGTTAAGACAGACAAATGGGCGAGCGGTATACAACGAGACTATTGCACAATGCAGAAGCCATATTCCATCGATTTTTGGGATGGTGGTCTCGGCATATTTGCTGTAGCTGAACAGACAACTTTGGCAGAGCAAGCTCGCAACAAAAAGTTTGTTGTCACAAGCAAAAACAATATCGACGTGCCATGAAAGATCGGTGTAACAGCAAGTCCAGCCGTGCACTTGCCGCTCCACCTGCACCTGCACCTGCACAGTTCTCAGTCCTCATAATGGGCGAGCGAACAATGGATTGGAGAGAGTCGAGATGGATTATTGCGGGCTCAATTCGTCTGGGCTGAAACCGATCCCTTTAGCCTGCATCCGTGATACTCTCGCTGGGTCTTAGTAACTACGTGATTCGAGTGTTCGGTTACCCTTTAGGCGTTCAAGTAAGTGAATAATTCTGCCCTCATGCCCAGCACCCAACAACAACTTGTTCCTCGGATGCAAGAGCAATCATATGAACGCCACTTTCCTCCTCTCTTCCCCATATCAGTGGTGCGATGGACCATGGGACGGGGGGGGGGGTATAAGGTGAGCCCCGAGTCATTATCTGCCGAGCCTCCTTCTCTCTAAACTTGACTGCCTGCTGTTGTGCAACATCATCGTTGCGTTTCACAAAGGTTTGTTGCCTTTCGTATACTCGCCTCCCAGTAGACTCAGTAACAGCATCAAGGTATTATAAACCTAACAGAATGGGGCTCTTGGTGTTGAACTACTATCAACTACATCTAGACACGCTGCGTGGGTACATTTGGCGCAACATCAAAGCCATTCGTTGAGCGCTGTGCGGTTTTCTAAAGGCTATGATATATGGAACTCATACCTGACTTACTCTATCAAAACAAGCAACAACTTTCTCAAAATGTGTTCCATGCGCAGCCCTAGCTAATTGATACATGCTCTAGCTGTTGCAACAGCAACCGAACAACTGTTGTCGCGATACTTGTGCAAGCTAACTTTGCGTTGTTCGGCTGAAAGCTCACTGGCTCACCGGTTAATGGTTTATCGCAAGGGCAATCAGCTTTAGCCCCCCAGTTTCACTATTCCTCTAGCTAGCTTAGTTTATGTGACATACGACAATTGATCAGCGAGTCTCAACCTAACAGCGGCGCCCAATGATTGATTTTGAAGTTTCTTGCAAATTTTTCCAATCCGATTGAGTCTGTGATTAATATCACCGACTAACATGCACACCTGACCGAACTCATGGGGTTAAACTCTCAATGACTTGGTTTATTTGAATTATGCTCACGCTAGAATACAGTCGATCGTCTACAGTTAAATGGACCTTTAAGAGACCAAGTACGTGGCAGATTTTGCACCTGGAATTGTACTTTTCCTCTTCACAACCCGGATAAGCGAAGCAGTGATTGCTTAGACAAACGCTTCTGATTCTTAAATTTGCAATTTTGGCGCTAAGAACGCAGGTTCACCAAAAGCTTGGTTGAACTAACAGCCACTGAACCGTTAGTGGAGCGCAAACGAAGTTTGATCGATGAGTCTGATCAGGACTCAGCCCAGAGCTGGCTGTATTATATCAGGATCCACAGTAGATGAGGGTATGAGAAGGAGTGTAAGCTTTGCCACAAGAAACAACACGCCTATCATTCAAGATGAATCAAAGATCCATGAATCCACTGCGAGGCATCGTGGGTTTAGCTTTTGACAAGGCAAACGTGATACTGGATGCCGCTTGCAACCTGCGGCTCCTAGTCACTGCCGCAGCAGCTTGATTGCACGTCCCTTGCAGGTGATCCGTACTAAATATTAACGCTGAGTTCATGCCTAATTCTTAATTTGATCGATGGATCCTCAGGGGAGCTGCCTCCACAAAACTCGAATAGGCAAACCTGCCGGAGTCAAACATTTATTCTAGTGAACCTTTGCTATGGGAGAGCTCCACTGAGATCCATGTTTGTGAGGCGAACACCAATACTTGTTGTTCGAAACACCACCCTGGCTTCACCCCCTCCACTGGCTATCGATCTCCTCCTCTAAGTTTGATAATTCTTCTTGGCAGTCACGTCGCAACTTGAATAATAATAGATGAAAGGAATCTAAACAATGGGAGGTAACCATGTGATGCAGAGATATCGTGTGTCCTGGCGCTTGAGTTAGTCCAACTCAACATTGTGGTTCGATCAACTTTTCACAAAAAATAAATACAATGTCAGTTCTCGATTCGAAGAGTTTATCGGAATCAAAACGAACGATCACATATGATTGCGACTTAAATCGCGCGTTCATGTTTCAATCTGATAAGATGAGATTGTTTCGGGGGTGCTCCTAATGTTTGCCAACGCGATAAGCATCAAGACTGACTATGCGACCGATGACAGGCAAAATTCTTCGCCGATGATAAGCTTCACTATACTTATCTCATATGCATGCTTTGATCAGGGAAATCTGAATACACAATTCACTTCTCTTATAGATAACTCGTCCTTTTCGTAACAGACTATCCTCAATATCCTGGCCAGGAACATAGTTTTACAAAAAATTCGTCCCTGGATTCATCACGGCTAAGTGATAAGTAACATCTAGGTCTCGAGTTTCTCGTATGCTGTTGGATACGATAATGCCATCGGGAAATATGAGATCTCTGATGATCTTGGGGCTGGTTGTACTTACAGCGGTGCAAATAAGCCTTGCCGATGTCGGTGATGACTATCCCAACTATGATAATCCAATTCGAACAGCTGCAGAAGATGAGGTGAAAAATCTACCAGGCCTCAACGATGCCGTGAACTTCCGACATTATTCCGGCTACCTTAGGGCAGACAGGGACAAATCAGCCAACAAGTTCCTCCACTATTGGTTTGTCGAAAGCCAGTCAAACCCTGCCAAAGACCCTCTCTTACTCTGGCTGAATGGAGGACCAGGATGCAGTTCAATGGGGGGAATGTTCACCGAACTAGGCCCTTTCGTTGTAGACGACGACGGCAAGACGCTGAAAATGAATCCTTTTTCCTGGAATAAGGCTGCGAACGTATTGTTCTTAGAGAGTCCTTTTGGCGTCGGATTTTCATACTCAACTAGATTGATTGAGGTTCACACTGACGACTCGACAGCAAAAGAGAACTTGCTTGCTCTAAAGTCGTTTATGAAGAAGTTTCCACAATATAGAAACAACTCACTTTACCTATCTGGAGAGTCCTACGCTGGCGTGTACTTGCCAACTCTGGGCGTGTTGGCTGACGCAGATCCAGAAATCAATTTAAAAGGCATTGCCATCGGAAATGGATATCTAGACGCTGCAATGCTCATGAAGTCTGTTATATTCTTCAGCTACTATCATGGACTCGTAGGTAAATCAACCTGGAATGATATAACCAACTACTGCTGCGATGGTCAACCTCCGAGCCGCGAAACTTGTTCCTTCAGTCCTATGTCCGGTATACGTTGTATGCTCGCCTTACAAAATGTAAATAATGCCCTAGAGGCTCCAGGTTTGAATCCTTACAATCTGTATGGCAAATGCCTCGGTATCAAGCCGCACAGTCTCTCCGACCTCTCAACCAAAGGTCGTAAGGGCCGCTCTAGCAGAGAGGATATTGATAAAGCTCTACGCGGTTTGGCTTTCAAAGAGAGCTTTCTCATGGATGAGAAGCCCTTTCACATGTTCAATGCTAGCCTGGAAAACCTAGGTGAGGAACCTCCATGTATCGATGATCACGTCCTGAGCAACTACTTGAACAATGAAGCAGTTCGAAAGGCCATACACATACCCAAGAAAGTTGGATCATGGGACACGTGTAGTAGGCTCATATACTTTGTCAAGTACCCAAAGCTCCCTGGCGGTTTGGCTCCACAAATGAAGCAGCTAATTGACTCAAAGCGCAACCTTACAATGTTGGTTTACAATGGTGATGTCGATACAGTTTGCAATTTCCTAGGAGACGAGTGGTTTGTCGATAATCTCGGTAGGAAGGTCACCAAAGATTATTCAATCTGGCGAGTCGGAGGTCAAGTTGCTGGTTTCGTAAAGCATTACGAAGGCATAACTTTCGCTACCGTGAGAGGATCTGGTCATATGGTTCCAGGTGATAGACCGCAAGAGGCTCTGAAGATGATTGAAACTTTCCTATCGGCGAACAGTCAGAACGTCTATCTTTAAAACAAAGAGATCGATTTTCAGAATTCGAAAATGATGCAGCAAGATCGATATGAATTACCATGAGTCAATCTTTACTTGAGGTTGTGTTTAATTGAGGTCCCGCAGGTTCGGACACTGTATGTGAGTCAGTTGCCGAGGAGTTGGGTTTTGGTGCAACTTCTTTCTCACTATGAGTCTGGACCCTTTCGATAAGTAGCCTCAAAGATTTAAAGGCCAATTGACGAATGTTCATCTCTGGATCAATGCATAAATGACATAATGCCGGCATCACTTTAGTTGCACAGTCTTTGACGCAGATCATACTTTCATTTGTTAACAAGCCTGCAACTGCAGCTTGCCTTGCGGGCGGAAACCGATCACGTAGTGTCCGTAGAAGTGTTGGTATCAAGATCGTCTGTTGCGTTTGACTATTGAGATGCTTTGCGATCTTACCTAAACACACAGTGCTGTTGGCTCGAATACCATTTTCTTCATCAAAAGTTGACAATCGCTCGAGCTCCTTGAGTGCACCTTCGTTTAGGTTCTTTGAGTTCAGTAGAGGAGCTAGATGAATCAAACTTCGAACCGTTTGCTCACGAATTAGCGGATTTGAATCTCGGAAGCCCTGAGCTAGCTGGGGGAAGATTTTTTCGTTCACCTCAGACTCATCGAACAGATTTATATAAGAGCTGATGGATAGAAGAAGCTTGGATCTCACTGCGCGGTCTTTGAGGCCGAACCATTTGACAATATGAGGTTTCACTTTAGAGTTCGCTCCGATCGAATCTCCGGAAAGAAAGCAGATTTTAACTACCGCTAATATGGGGTCTAGTATAGTTGGTCCGGCTGCGCCGTACTCGAATGCATTGATGAGCTCCGGCAGAATTTTCTCTTGTCCAAAATTTTTCGGAAATTTGTGATATGAATTCTTCACTCTCTCAAAAAATTCCGCCTTCTCAGTTGCATCTTGGAGCAAGTAAATCTCTTCTAGGGTGAGGACAATCTCTAATAAAGGACTATTGAAGAACACGTTCGCTTCCTTACAATCTTTAACAAAATCCATCGGACTAATTCGATGTTTCGGACTACTTTGCACAAGCTTGTTATAAAAGACACTTAAAGGTTTAGGAATTTTGCCTGCTATTCTCAGGGACGAACTTGGCGTTAACGGTTGGTTGAAGTATTCCCATACCAGGCAACCAAAGCCCCAGCTATCAACGGCATAGGGCTTACCTGGAAATCTGCCTTTCGTTGGATTGATGCGCTCTGGTGGGGTATACTTCTCTGGTAACTTATCAAACCTGGGGGGAGGAGAGTCGTCAATTGGACAGATATATTCAAAGCCTCCTACCTTCCATATGCCCGACTCGTTGATAAATATAGAGTGAATATTTATGTTGTTGTGATTGAGCTGACAGTCGTTATTCAAAAATTGTAGAAACTTTGCAACTTGCAGCAAACCATATTGCGGTAATAATTCTTTCTCGTTCTTTAAAACGTCATTTGAGAACGGTGGACGCTCCTCGAATATACTGGCTAGTGGAGCGACAGCCTCAGTGACAATGCAGATTGACTTTTCGGTCTCGTAAGAATCCAAGTACTTCAGCACTGATGGATGCCGGATGGTCTTAATCCTCTTGAGATATTGCTTTGCATGATCGATCAATGATTTGTTGGAATCTTGATATTCGAATTTGAAGATTGAGACTTTGTTGTCGCAGGGCTTATCTTTTTCTCTGCCTTCAAAGAGGGTGAAAATGGACTTATCATCATAGGTCGTGACCCTATCGTCGACATCATATTTAGAGCGAAGGCTAGATTCTGGATGCCAAGGTAGTAGCCACATTGTATTCTAGCTCTCCTCAGATTGAGTTTATAACTGAAATTAGCTTGACATGAGGGAGAGTTTTTGAAAGTTTGTTGTAACTTATAACTGGAGGAGCTGATATTAGATTGAGGCTTTGCTAAAAACGATAGCCTCCATAAGCTTGGTGGATTAGGTGCAATCGATTGCTTATTGTCCGAATTGATGATAGTACCAACTTGAGAGGTAAAAATCACGTGCGTCCGACAAGCCAAGAACAGATTTAAGCATGGATGATATTTATTTTGGTTACGGCCGGTCACCGCTCGGTGGGCGTGTGCGGTGCAACTTGTCATTCCTGTCATCAATTCTTTGCGCATGCTCCCGAGCGAACTAAACGCGACAAATTCGCCAAGATATTCCAAACTCCGGATCCGGCCTCATCCCTTTCCGTCTCTCTCTCTCTCTCTCAAACCTACCAGGACTTCTAGCAAATTTCATCGCAATAAGTGAAGCAAAGAGTTCAAGAAATGGCTGCAATCAAGGCGAGGATCCACGAACTCAGCTCTATTGTAGGAATCTCTGCCGATAACCATGAGAGCTTACAATGTTGCAATTTAGAGAGCGAGATTGAGGATATCAACTGTGAAATTGCGGCTAAGAAAGAAATCTTACAAAATTTAATCGAGCAAGAAGAAACATACAAGGCGGAATTAGACGCACAAGTGGAGATTTTTAATACCTACATGGCGTCTCTAGGAGACGATATACAGGCTATCAAGGAGAAATCTAAAATACTTAACACCTATATTGGTGTCATGAATTCAGATGAATTCACCATCAATCGGCTCAAATCGGACGGTGATGTATACAACATCGAATTCAAGGCAAAACTGAAACCAGTCATCGACAGGTGCCGCTCTCTAGCCGACAAATTGGCTGAACTAAAGGATTTACAGAGTCTGAATCAATAATAAATCATCATAAATGTAAAAGGCGGCTGGTAGAGTTTATGCCATACCTGATTATATAAGATCACTTTACCATCTTTTTGCTCATTAGCTCCTCTTCTCGAAGTTGTGCTCTAAAATTGATAACCTTATCTTTGAGACTCGAGAGAGCCTCTAGACGTTCCGCTAGAATATCATCTAACTGTTGAGCGTACTGGTCCACGTCATAATCGACCTGAGCTGTCATTTCTAGCAATTCCTTGCACCTCGAATGCCAAACTATATTGTCGTGCTCCACTAGATTCTTGTGAATTTCGGAGATTTCATCCTCCATATCCTGTAGATGAGAGATAGCTTCATGAAATGTGTGCATATCCTGAGATATTTCTGCTGAATTAGAGTTGTGCAACAGGGCTAGGTCGTCTTCGGGTGACATGGCATCTCTTTCCTCATCATTCTCTTCGGACTTCAATTCTGGACCTTCGGTTCCCAGTTCTTTGACCCGGTCGGCGTACCTAAGAGTATTGAGTGAATGCTCACAAGATTGCATTCCCGGCGAGATCATAGCTATCATGCATGTTCTTGAGTTTTCCCCGATGAAAGAATCACGTAACACTTGCGTGAGCTTACTCGCTCTGAACGGTAAGTGGGCTCCCTTCCTACCCAAGGCTCTAATGCACTCTTTTAAAGCTAATAATGACTTATTTATCTCTGCTCCTTCCATTCTAGTTTGCCGATTTGCGCTAGACGTGTCCGCGCCCCTCTCATTTCCAGCCAAGTCAATTAGCGAAAATTTGCCCTTGACGTTTTTTTGCTTCCTATTGTGCTTCAAAATTATTTGAAAAACTGCATGAGATCTTGATGAATGGTTATTGGCTGAAGTTTGGCCTGATGTTCGAATTGTGTTACCAGTGTTGATAAGACCGAGTACATCTTCTACAGACTCAACTGCCTCCTCACGAAGGCCAACAATTTGCACTTGCTGGTGTGCATCCTCTAGGACTCTAAGCTTTGCCTTGTCATTCAGCAGATCGAAGACCTTTCCGCTATAGATTTCGAAAAAGCTCGCATGAACAAGCAGATTTTCGTTCTTATACTTCGGGGATCGGAGCATTTTGAAAACGTCTCTAGCAACGAGTGCGTAGATGCCTTTGGTACTGTCTTGGGTTTTTCCGTTAAAATCACCACCCATGGTATGTGTCTTTCCACTACCAGTTTGACCGTAAGCAAAGCAGGTCGCCATACCGCCCTCAAAGATAGTGTGTACCAGCGGCTTCGCTGTGTATTTGTATACAAGTTCGTTCGAGGCTGTTTCATCGAAGGCATAGTCAAATCTGAAAATATGATTCTCAAGATATCGTGTAAGGTCGACTTTTTGCTTCGGCTCATGCACGATAGTTAAATCTTTGCTAGGCACCGTAATAACATCAACGTCTTTCCTCTGCGCTTCTCTCTTATTGAGAGGTCTCTTCCTAACGGCAACGCAAATTTGATGATCGACCGCTTCATCGCTGGCAGTGATTGGCTTGTAAGTCAGCTGCTCTCGATACTCTCGGATCATGCCAAGGAATTCCCAATTTGGGTTGCCCGGTTCGACATTGCTCATGAGTTCGATTTTTTCTTGCTTTTGAGCTTCTTGTTTAGCCCTTCGTTCCTCTCGTTGCTTCTTAATTTTATCAACCTCTTTGACGACATTTGACTTGCGCCGATTCGCGGCCGCAGCAGCCGCGGCAGCTTGTTGCTGTTGTGCAATCGAAGAGGCTCGTGTGACTGCGACAGCTATGTTGGAGGTGGGTGGTTGGTCCAATGCAATTGAACTACTACCGCCACCGGCGCCACCGTTCGCGATAGTCTGTCTTGGATTGTTTGGTCTGATTCTAAGCGAGCCCTTCTTTGTGCCAGCCAAGGATTGTTTGCTGCTGTTACCATTTGTTACTGCGCTACCATTTGTTGTAGAATTGGAGTGGCTTTGAACTTGTTGTGTGGTGTTGAAACCGATAGAGGGGCGCGATGAGGCTGCGGCCGCCATGGCGGCAATGCGGCCACTCCGGTGGCTCGAGGGAGGTGGTGGTGGAAGCATCTTTGAGCTTGAGCGATCGACGCCATGATTGTTGTTCTGGGTATGATAGTGGTTGTTGTTGGCCGGAGTTGGACTGATATGTTGATTCAACTGGAATAAGGCGGTAAACTCAACCTCTTTACCCTTGACATCGCCTTGCTCTGACCATTCGACTGTCACAGATTGTGCTTGCCAATCAATTTCCGTTATGGATGCTGAATGAATAACGCCATTAGTTCGCTGTATATCAACTGTTAAGCCTGGCTCCAACCTAACGGCCATATTTTGTGTTTTGCTGTTTATAAAAATACAATAGTTCCAATGAGTTTCAGGTTGGTCAACTTTGAAATGGTTGGCGTTATTAAGATGGTTGAGTGTGAATAAGGTTTTGGTGTTTCAATATTAATGGTTGTTAGTTAAAAGTTGTGGTTGTGGTAGTAAAATAAATGAGTCAAAATTTGAGTGAAAAGCTGACTGAAATTCTAGAGATGATGATGGGAACACGAAATCTGTTTGGTTCACAACCTCGGATACATTTTGTCATTTAACTGCAGACAAATTTCTCCCATAGGCTTGGATAGATTTCCGCAGGCAGGACTTGGGCGGGCGGCAAAATTGCACACATCAGGCCTGAGTCACAGCGAACACTTGCGTATTTCGCTCGCTGAGAGTGAGCGAGAGAGAGGGAGGCAGGGAAAGAAAGAGATGGAGATTGCTGCGGGTTGCTGGCCAAACTAGCCTTTGATCGCAGCTGGAGAGGCAGCTGCAAGGAACAACCTTTCCACCGAGCAACATGCGATCGCCCGAATACAAGCCATTCATCTAACAATCCAAGCCTAGCTAAGCTCGGCTGGCCAGCAAGCAAGCAAATTCACGGAATCAAGTTTTGTTTAAGCATTATTTTTCGGAACTTGTATGCTTTCCCAATTGATTTTGAAAGATTTACTGCGGCAGGTAGAGGAAAGCGGCGGACAGACAGACGGACAACAACATTGCCGTTGCGTGGCAGCCAAATAGATCTCCAAGGTAACTTGTACGTAGGGCGATAACATTGACCGGCCAAGATCTGATCTAAAACGAGGCATCCTCTTGTTAACTCTAGCTTCTCACCACGAACTATTGGTGAGTAGGTATAAGAAGTAGAAATCTGCTTGCAACACTGAGTTGGCGAGGTGGCAGTTGGCGTATTAGCACTCTCTTTGTTAGATTGGCTATAATTTATTCGAAATCATGATCGATCAGAGTCAAGCCGTGTGCAGTAACTTCCTCTACAAACAAAATTAGAGTCAGCCTGGGCATGAGTGGTAACACCGAGCGTGATAGAAGAAGTCAAGGGGAGTTTAATAACAATGGAAAGACTGCTTTGGTAACAGGCTCTGCAACAGGAATCGGCGCCAACATAGCTGTCGATCTCGCAACAGCTGGTTATCAGGTGATTGTGACCGGAAGGAATTATAGAAGCCTCAGTGCAGTGGTGGGTCGCTGCAACAAGGTTTCAGGTGCCCGACATTGCGCCAGATTGTTTGTGGCTGATCTGTTTGATATTCGGCAAGTCGATGAACTCATTGACTTTGTCGCCAAACAATTCGATAGACTCGATATACTAGTGAACAATGCTTGTTGCAGGGCCGATGATAAAGGCATATTGGCTCCAGGTTCCTTCGACGATATGAAACATGTGATGTGGATTAACGTTTCAGTGCCACTATACTTGATCCACAAATGTCTAGTGCCACTGAGATCGTCAAACCTCTCGAGCAAGTCCATAGTTATAAATATATCCTCCATTGCTAGCCAAGTTGTCGTCCCTCTGCATTTATACTCGATCTCCAAGGCTTGCTTATCAGAAATGTCAAGGACCATTGCTGAGGAGGCAAAAGAGCTGAACTTTTTGTCCATAGCCATATCGCCGGGTCCCGTTCTAACCGACGAGAGACCGCACCATATAAAGATGAGCAATATGACCCTGATGAATCGTGTAGGCAGCACCCAGGAAGTATCGAATTTCGTCATGTTCGTGATCGAAAACGCTCATTTGTTCAATGGACGAGAGCTAAGCATCGATGGTGGTTACTTAGCTAAGCAAAAACAACCAACAGTAAGAGACGAGACCATCACGGAGTTACAGCCCTAGGGTCTCAAAAGCATATGACATGAACAGGCAGGAAGGTGAAAATATCGAATGGTATCTGTTATAAGGTCAGTCTCATCAAAAGGTTATAGGATAATAAGCAATGATTTTTATTAACTAAATACTGTTTTTCGTAGTATTTTAGGAGGTCACAAGTCTCCTGACTCGCACAGTATCTAATTGGAGTAGATCATTTGCGGTCGGTCGTTTGGTATGATCTCCTTCCATCATCATCTTGATAATTCTAACCAAATCAGCACTTAAACCATTGAAGTAAAGATCCTCGATCTCGTTATGGCGTAATTTGTGATAAACCTCTCCGCGCTGTGGCAAATCCAAACCGGAGGCAACTTCAAATATTGTTATACCCAAGCTGAAAATATCGGCGGCCTTGGTGAACTTTCCTTGCATTGTTTCACTAGCTAAATACTTACAATCTCCCTCGTCGATGGAATCGAACGATTCATCTGATCTATTGATGATACCTGAGTCATCATGATCATCGTATGATGAGGAGTCATCAAGTGATATTGTTGTTGGCGTAGCTTTTGAAACTCTTGAACTGTTCAAATCTAAACAATGACACATTAGTCCAAAATCGCCCAATTTAGCGCTATCGTCGAATGATATAAATATGTTGTCCGGTTTTATATCTAAATGCATCAGCTCATTATCATGTAAATGTTTGACAGCTAATAACAGATCAACCACATAATTCCAAACAATATGTTCAGGTAATTTATGTTCATCCGTGTTCTCTAATATTTCATTTAAACTTGTTTTACAAAGTTCAATCTGAATATACAGAAAGCCGTCCTCTTCCCAGGAATCAAAATATTTAACACAATTTGGATGTGGCGGCAACATTTGATGATTTTTAACCTCTTGGAGCTTTCTAGATCTATCTGAGTTGCTTGTGAATGGGATTGAGGTCTTTTTTATTGCGTAATACTGGCCATCCTTCAATGATCTAACCTTGTAAACATCACCAAAGTGGCCGCTTCCAATTTTGGAAATAATCTCAAATTGTTGGTATAGACGGCTGTACTCGTCAACGTTTTGAAATTTTGCAAATGAAAGTTGGTCGCCTGTTTCCTGTAGGCCGAAGGAGAAGCTTCCATCGTGGAAGGTTGGCGTTAGGATTGAGTTGTTGTTATCGATATTGGTTGGTAGTAGGATGCTAGTAGCGGAGAGACTCTGATGGTCTAGGTAGCCCCGATTTCGGCGAGCGTGTTTTGACGATTTTGTTGGCGGTTTTGGGGGTCTGAGGGAGGGCGTTGAAGTTCGGCACTTCTTTGAGATTAAACAGGGTGACTCGGTAAATAAGTCCAACTTGGGCTTTGGAGTTGTCATCTCTCCTTGAGGCCTTTGAAGGAAATTGTTGGGGTCCAATAAGGATGAGGATTGTTGTTGTTGTTGCGGTACTCTTGGCTTGCCGCTAGCGCCAACGATAACAGCCCACGAATGAAAGCCAGGGCGCGCGAGCGGGAAATTTTAAGCGGACAAGACAGCCAAAGCGCACACACACATTCGATCCCTTAAATTCGCTGCTGCTGCGCTCGCACTGTGCACAACTGGCATGCACACCGGGCAAAACTGCGCGCCATCCCGTGCGGGCAAAGCGGCGCGCGCGTGTTTGCACAACCCTTCCCGCCCGAGCACATTGCGCGCTCCTTGGAGCGGGCCTCGCGAGCGCCGCACAGGGAGGGGGCGCGGATTTGGGTTTAGATGAGGCCTGTCCTCTGTTTACGCGTTGCTGTGCAATTTTCACACGAGAACACAGATTTCACCCCAAAGCCGCGATCGCCAACACCATAGGCGCTCCCTGATGAATCGGCTAATTGGGCCCAGTCCAGCGCCAGCCAACAAGTCAGCCCGGCTGCGGCCTCTGGGGCCAAGGGGCCAAACGGCACTGGCCCCCGAGAGTTGCGGCCAGAAGCGGTTGGGGCGCGCTGATTGTAACTTCCTGGCTCCGGCCACCTCTTGCCCGGGTTTCACCTCCGGTTTTCGCAATCCGAAACTCAACTTTGGCACACACACACACACACACACACGCACGCACAAACTCGCTAGGAACCCAAACTCTAGATGGCGCCAGCGGCGGCCAGTTAACGTGCCTAGGCCGCGCCTGTTCGCTTTCCCAGGGTCGGAAGTTGATGCTGTGGCGGCTGGAGGGGGGGGGGCGGAAGTGGGCGAGGAGGCTGCGCGTTGGAGCGCTCGGCTGGCTGGCCGTTCTGCTGATTGGGAGCGACGCAGGGCCAGTTTGATTGAATTGGTTGCGTTGCCGGCTAACTCAAATTGGCTGCAAGAGAGAGAGGGACTCAGCTCGCTTCATTGTTGGTCTGTCGGCCGAGGTGAGCGCGTCAACAGGAGCATCAGTGGCATCAGCGCCGGCGAAGATCAAGTTCCGGATTCTAGGTGGTCGCAGTTGTTGGGGCGGACGGGTTCAGGTTTGCGGCAGGCAAGCAGAGAGAGAGGGACGAGGAGAGCGGGCGGCTTCGGTCGAGCGGCTGGGCGGGCAGGCGAGTTTGCGAGGGAGGAGGGCGACAGATTGCGTTGATTAGCTCGCTTTGGGGCGCGCAAATAGCCCGCTGGCGCGCGCACTAATTCAATCAACTACCAACAACAACCACAGGGAGCGCACGCAGCTCGAGCTCCGCGCGCACGCTCGCCGCCAGCAGAGCCACAACAAAGGGCCCAAGGCGGAAGCTTCACAGCGACCAAACAGATCGTTGGCAAGCTAGCGGCTTCAGGAGCAGCGGTCAAAGGCAGCGCGAGCGGGGGCGAGCGAGTTGGGGCAAGCGTTTGCCTGTGTTTTGGGCGCGTCGAGCGGACGTAGTGGCTTAGGTGGACTGCCAGGCGCGCGCGCGAGAGGAAGAGAGAAAGAGAGGGACGGGCTGACAGGCGGCCAGTCGGCGAGCTAGCTTGCTTGGCGCCCAACTCGGCCCCCTAGGAGCGCACATGCGACGAGCGGGCGCGTTTAAAGTTTTTTAGGGTTTTCGAGGGCGCTTGTTTTGGTGCCGTTTTAGGTTTGAGGGAGGAAGAAAAATGGGCAAGCTGACTGGATTGGCTGGCTGCAGCGAGGGCGATTCGCTTGCTTGCAATGGAAGTGGCAAATTGAGGAGGAGTAAGAATATGGAGGCAAGAGGAAGAATTGGGAGCAAATTTGTTGCTAAAAACACCACCAAAGACAAAACAACAATTGCCAACTCAAGCGGCGATCTCAGCAAAACTATCATGATTATGACGACAACATCACAGCTAGCAAAGAAAACAATAGCTTGCCGAAGAGGAGTGAAAGGCGTCCACTTTTCAAGTCTAGTAAGACAACAGAGTGAATTCCCTCTAATCTTGCGACTGCTTCGCCTTGGGCTAGCCATAGCGGCAACAAGCCTACTGCTCCTCCTCCTCCTCCTCTGCGGCTTGAACTCGCTCCAAACGGAAGGTAGGTGCCGCAAGTAAAGTGATTAACCTGGCCGCCGGCAAGCGGGAGGAAACCAAAATTAGAACACCATTGTTCCAGGCTAAAAATTCAACTAACCAACAATGGAACACCCCCCCCCCCTCTCTCACCTCTTTTCAGCAATCAGATTGCAGCCGGAAGGGAGGGAGAAGTTCTATTGGAGTGGCGAGCAATTTGTGATCACTTGCCAAAATAACAACAATATCAAGAATGGTGAGTGTTTACAAGCAAAGCTAACTTTTGTCCCGCTGTCGCGCAAAACAATTGCTCGCTCGCTCGCATTTCTCTTATTCCGCCAATCAAATGAGTGGCGAAACATCCTCCTTAATTCTACAACTGAACTAAACTGAGCCAGAATCAGCCTCACCTGGCCGAAGTCAACATCCTCCTCAGTGAGTGGAAAGGTTAACCTGCGAACGAGAGTTTGGAATGGACGAGGCGCCATAATTGATGATGCTGGCAAATGACAAGAAGCCCGCTCACTGCTGGCAAGCTCACCGTGCAAACTCGAGCCTCGCTAGTTTTCCCTCTGGTGGCCCAAAAGTCGTGGGCACAACAAGCGGGCCCCAGAGTGGCGCCACACAGGCGCGCGCACTGAGCCCTCCGCTGGCCGCCACTTTTGGGCCACCGGCCGTTCACTGTGACCGACGGGCCGCCTTGACTTGACTCCATGTTGCATGTAGAGTTGCTCTCGTAACACACAACGGCAACCCAGAGTGCGCATTCCTGACGCCTCCACGCGCCATCCGGCCGGCCCGCTTGCAGCCCCAAGATTAAAACCAGAGAGGCGGCCCAGCTGCAACCCTGTTGCCGGCCAACCAGATTGCGGGTTGCGAGCTCCGCCGCGAGCAGCGTGACCGCCGATGGGCGGACCGGCGAACGGAAGCGTGGCGGACGGAACCCAAAGCATGGGCCGGATATCGGCTTGGCTGGCGGGCGCGCAAGTCGTCACTCTGGGGGCCAAGTGGCGGCCCTCTCGTCGCGCTCATCTCATCTCGCGGCGCTCCACTCTGGCGCCGAGTCAATCCCATTCCTCGCCGAGCCTCCTCTTTCCGCTCCCACTCTCGCGAGTCCACTCTCGCCCGAACCAATGAAGCGCTCACTCCACAAGCGGCTTCCCCCTGCGAAGGGCGCCGAAAGGAGCGAGCGGCCTGGTTTGTTTTGGGTTGCTCGTCAGCCGCGCGTCCGGCCCACGGCGCAAGCAACGCCGCAGGCCAGGCGCCCATGGAGGCGGCCTCAGTGGGGCGGCCACTCTGGAGGGCTGGGCCGTCACGAGCGAGAGTTCAAGCTAAACGAGCGGCTGACAGCTCAATCGGGCGGCCAGCGGAGGCCAAAACTCGCTTCGAGCGGCCCAAATACAAAGCGGCCGCCAAACGAGAGGCTTTGTCAGCTTGTTTGGCAAAACCAAAGTTGCCTCCTCCTCCTCCTCCTCTTTCATCTCGAGCGAGTCAACTGATTGCATTTTGCCAATTATTTGCCCATTGATTTGCGAGCAGTGCAACTGAAACGGAGCCCAGAGCGAGCATACGTGACTTGTCCATTGCGAGCGTTAGTTTGGGTCCGAGTTGGAGTTGGAGTTGGAGCCACTCTCAGTCGAGGAGGGGCAGAGGCGGCGCTGCCGATGCAAATGGGCGGCCGGCTGGTTGCGCAAGCCTTTGCCCTCCCTCCGGCCTCCACCAAAACCGGTCGCTCCCATAGAGTGGCGGCGGCGGCGGCCCACGAGCGCATATAGAGCCGCCAGCCAAAGCCAGCCGAGCGCGAACCAGACGCTGCTCGGCGCGCTCTGCTGGCCCACGCCGGCCACAACCAACTGGAGCGCCGGCCTTAGAGGCGGGGCAAACGAGCGGGACGAGTCCCATGGGCACAGATTTATGTCCGAACGAGCGGCCAACCGAGTGACCAAGCGAGCGGCCGAGCCAGCGAGCGGCAACCAGCAACCGGGAGCGAAATGATAATCAATTTAATTGGCCACTTTCTGCCCACGCCGACCATTACAATCGGTTGATATTGGGCTCGCGTTGCCGGCCGCCAGTCGCCAGTTGCGGCGGCGGCGGCGGCGGCGGCACCGGCGGAAGTGGGAGCGGCGCCGACGACAGGGACAATTGCGGTCAAGTAGTTGGCTCCTCGTCGAGCTGACTCATGCTGCGCGCTCGCTTCGGGCGGCGCGACTTCCGGCCGCGCGCGCAACTCCCCCCCCTCCGCAGAGTTGGCCACCAGAGGGACTAAATTAAAAGCGCCGAGTTACGTGTTAGTGGCGG
>ENA-UOVY01000011-UOVY01000011.1-plant-metagenome-genome-assembly--contig:-NODE-11-length-112416-cov-618.944678_pt1 | contig 112416 bp, 78 predicted proteins | sample MGYA00249840_ERZ761561 | MGnify/ENA primary metagenome ERZ761561 (study PRJEB28882, sample SAMN05720143) | plant metagenome | isolation source: Guanajuato, Mexico | place: Mexico:Guanajuato, Mexico...
AGCTCTCAATAAATAGTCTCGTTCTGGCCGATTTGCTATAGCAACGTAACTATTGCTTTTAGGCACTAATTCAAGGGGCTAGATTGGTGATTATCGATAAGTAAGGCTGCAACAGAAGCCAATAAGACCGTACTCGATATTATGGGGAAGAGCAGCAAAAATCGACAACCGAATGCACCAGAACTGCAGCAAATACTTCTAGAGTCACCTTCGATTCAACAACCTCCTCACAATCCATATTATCCGAGTTTGAGCCCAAGCTCTCACGTTCCGGCACCTCCACCATATTCGGACCTATCGAATGCTAGAGCAATGAGCCACTCGAACAACCCAGCTAGCGCTAACTACGCGCGCTTATCCAACAATCTGCCAAGACACGTTCCAGCCACAGTGATTGTGCAACAACCGATTACCTACAATCGTAGGGAGGAAAAGTACCAGAGAAAGGTGCGAAAGTTTAACAACGAAATGTTGTTGGTGGCACTACTTGCAGTAGTACTATCTGTTTACGCAAATAGCTTGTACTCGAAACGAAATTGCATCAATTTCCTTGTCCACCAACCAGCAAAGGATGTGAATGTTAGAATTCAGGATGTTCGAGATGCACACATAGTGGTAGCTTATGGAAGCATTGTTGTGCTCTTCGTGTGTCTCATTAACTGCCTACCCGGTGAGAGAAGGAACTATTCCTGTTACTTATTACTGATAGGGCTGTCAACCTTCGTCGGCACTATTTACACTGGCTACCTGGCATATCTTGCTTATTACAGCCCCTGTTCTCTAAAAGTGAATGAGCTTTTAGCAAATTCTCTAAAAACAGTGATTGGTGCATTCGAAAACCTTCCATCACCGGACAAGGGACTGTTCAACGAATCGAACGTGTTTCAATTAGCCAGTGAAGATAGGGAGGGCGTGATCATATTCTTCATCGATCTCTTCAACTTTTTCCTGTATCTGTCTGCATTTGTTTCTGCAATTCTCCTCTGCTAAACATACCCAGAGCTATACGCTCTAACTAGAAGTGCAAGTTGAACCTCTATGATTGTTTATTAGCATCCTGTCTGGCCATTCTCTCGGCATTGATGATAATAAAACGAGCTCCGCTTAATCTTAACACTCATTGTCATTGGTTGCAGCGATAATTCTAAAATACAAAGACGCTTGCGTGAGAATGCTAATCTAGGGATGATACTCTTGATAGACTTAGAGATACATGAACAGAGAAGAATCATTTTGGCTGAACACAAGCAGACAACAAGTGAGTGAATCTGCCCACGCACTATACCAGAATCAACACTCTCTTGGCGAAGGCAGGAAAGGGAAGCACCTTGCGCGCCCAAAGTTAAAATTGGCCACCTTCTCTCTGTCGCTCGTTACTTCCCAATCGAGCATGCTACCCTGTTGATTTAGAGGGTGGGGATGCAGAGAGTTTATCCATGACGACACCTTAGTATAGCGCGTGCTTCCCTACCTGGCATTCCCATATTTGGACTTCTTTGTCTCCAATAAGCGAGGCCACCACCACCAATGCCGAAAACAACAGGTACTTTCGCATAAGTCACTGCCAATTCTGCCAGCATTTCAACCGGTTGGGTGCCGCCCGCTCCGAACTTGAACTCTCGTAATTCGGCTCAAAACGGTCTGTCCTCACTAAAGCCACTCGAAAACCTGATTTGAACAAGCTCCTCTAGTTAGACACAAGTTAGAAACAAACATATGCGTACAAAACCCTTGCGATACTCACAACCCAGGTGAGCAAATTTAGCAATGGTTCATTCAGACGTGCGAGGGCGCGAAAGGCTAGCCTATGACCGTCAAGCGAAAAACAAACTTGAGTCTGCGAGTTAGGGTTGAAATGCGTGGGCATCTCGTATATGGTCGCATAGCTGCATTTCAGTTCAGCGGCCAAGTGTCTATGGCCAGATAAGCTAGTTAGAGGCTAGATTCCAACGCTTTCAAAGCTACTCGGAAGGCCAACAATCAACGAGTGGCTTCTCTGCCAGTCTCAAACTCGATCAGGGCAACAGCTTGCCGCTCGCGTAACATGCGGCAGGTGCAACGTTCAACAAGCAACACTAAATTTAGCCATTGTATTTGTACGGGCGGAGAATTTCATTCATCGCTATCAATTAGATGGCTGGAGAAAATTGGGCGGAAATAAAGCATCTGGTTGATTTAGTTTGTTTGGGAAGCAAAGTTAGTCTCGAACAAAGAGGCAACCGCTGCTCGCTTAACAATACCTTTGGTCACTTGCTTTGAAATCGATGCAAGACGTTTGATATTAGTGAGGGAAGTGCATTCAATTACGACTATCGAACGGAACAAGCCAGAAATTCCATTCAACAAGTCGTGAAGTTGGGCAAGAGAGCACGAACTTATCCAAGATACAACACAAGATACTAGTTAAGATTCATGATGGTTTACGGTTATGACCGAGCGCAGGGTAAGTTTGAATTGAAACAATTTAATTCCACCTGCTCGATTGTCCTGCCATTTTAGCAGTTCCTAGATCGAGCAAGGGAAAATTATATGATCAGTCGAAAACTAACTATGACGGAAACTCCAAACGAAACTCCAACCCAATCTGAACCCCAAGACGACGATGCGGCAAGTGATGTGTCGACAGAGAGCTTCAGTAGAGGCGAAAAGGTGCTATTAGATGGCAAAACCAAGGCTAAAGTGGCTTACTCTGGACAAGTGCACTTTTCCCATGATGACGATTGGGTTGGTATCGTGTTTGAGGAGCCAATTGGAAAGCACAATGGAACAGTTGCTGGAACAGAGTACTTCAAGTGTGAATCGATGCATGGTTTATTCGTGAGATCGCATCGCTTACAACGAACAGACAACATGGGTCACGGAACTGCTCGTGTAAAGTCACCATATAGGCTCAGACCAAAATCGTCAGCTTCAATGAGATCGCAAGACTTGGAAATGGAGGATATCTTTGCTCGGGCTGACCAAGTAGAGCCTTTGGGCTTCTATGAAGCTAGAGCTGGTACAATAAAATCACCAGATCAACCTAACGAACTCAATTCGAAGCTAGGTCGGATGGTTGATGAAATCAGCGAGGCCGATGTGAATTTTTCCTCACCATGGATTCACTCTTCACGCACACCTACACCAACGCATCATAAATTTGGCGGAAGCTACACCTCATCAATTTCACCAAGAAAGATGCCGGTCACCATTGCTAAGAAGACCACCAGCATAAACAAATCAAAGCCTTATGGGATAACTCTCGGTTATGGTGAGCTGGATAGCGCCAATTATTGATTGCAACGAGGATGCCGTTTGCTGCTCATATATGGTCGATCTGCCGGATATTCGTGAAAAAATAATCACCGAGAAGAGTATGAGCTCGAACACAAAGCAATAGCACTCTCTGCCTCCAAACTAACCAAAGCCTGTAAAACTGTCTGACTGATATCATTCGCCATTTAAATAACACGAAGCTAGCTTGACACACGAAGCTTTATTCATCTCATCCGATAATTTTGTTGTTGCTCCAACTCTGTTGATCGCTCTCGACGTTGGTATTCGGCCTGAGTCGTAATTGCCAGCGGTTCTGCCTTGAGTGTTTGCGAATTAGCTGAGGTGATTAAACACTCCACATAGTCACCGGGGCCGATGGGTCTTTCAATCTTTTCTTCAGTGTTATAGACATTGGTTTTTGGTATGATTGCCTTAACGTTAGAGTCTATTCTTCCTTGCCAATCTGAACCGGCTCTTCTACTTTCTGACTCAATAAGTACAAGTTGATGGGTGCCAATCAGTTTGTTATTCAGTTCCGTCGCTTGCTGACGAAACAAATCATTGATCTCTCGAAGCCGCCTAAGCTTAACCTCGTGCTCTACATCATCTTTCAAGTTATGAAATGCATGAGTCTTATCACGCTCTGAATATGCAAACATGTAAATAAAGTTATATTTGACTTTCTGTATCAAATCTATTGTTGCTAGGTGATCCTCCTCTGACTCTCCGCTGAAACCAGTGATGAAATCACTTGTGAGGGCAAGGTCTGGCATCGAGCATCTGAGTCGTCCGACCAGATCCAAGTACGCCTTCTTTGTGTAGCCTCGTCGCATTCGCTCTAACACAGCATCGCTGCCGGACTGAGCAGGGAGATGTATACACCGGGATATATTTGGATATCGTCTCATAACCTCAATAACTTCGTCGGTGAAATCTTTCGGATGGGGACTCGTAAATCTGATCCGCAGTTCAGGACTTATCTTTGCTACCTCCTCGAGGAGTACATCAAATGTAAGACCTTTAGTTCTGGGTTTGTACACAGTTTTGAATCCGGTCGCAAAGTTTTCTTTTGCCTTAACAACGTCGGTGAGATCGAGCCTGTTGATTTGCTCAGGCGCTGTCTGAATGTCTCGATAGCTGTTAACGTTTTGGCCCAACAATGTGACTTCCTTGATGCCTCTGCTCATGAGATCTCTGACCTCATCTAATATTGTAGTTAAAGGCCTGCTTCGTTCTCTACCCCTTGTGAATGGAACTACACAGTAGGAGCACAAATTATCACAACCTCTTGTTATAGAGATGTAAGAAGTTACATCATTTTGGTTGGTCACAGGGCGGATATCGCTATAAGTTTCATCGAAGGATAGCAAACAATTGATTGCCTTCTCACCAGTTAGCTTGTTTACAGCAAATAATCTTGGTAAATCTCGATAGGTATCGGGACCTGCGACAATGTCTACAGCCTCTGATGAGCTGAGTACCTTCTCTTTCAGCCTCTCAGCCATGCAACCCAATAGACCTATCTGCTCCAGAGGGTGGGACCTGTTCTTTTTGAGTGATTTCAGATGATTCAATCTGCCCCAGATCTTGCTTTCTGCCGAATCTCTTATGGCGCAAGTCATGAGTAGGTATATGCGGGCATCATCTTCGCTGGATACAATTCTGTATCCGTAATCTGTCAAAATCGAAGCCACAATAGAGGAGTCGTTCTCATTCATTTGGCATCCATAAGTCTTGATGAACACAGGTATCTGATCTACTCTATATTGACATTTTGCAGATTTTGAGCATTTATGTAGCGTTGTCGGGTCGTCACAGTTGCACAGAGGTTCAACGGTTTTGGTGGTTCCGGATTGAGTTCTCCTTGGTCTCGAACTGACTCCAATCGAGTTGATTTGATACCCTCTTTTGATAACCAAAAATCTACTAGCCTGTAACGAGCTAGAGGTTGCTCCTGAAGAAGTAATTAGCCTAGAAATTGTTGAAAGCATCCTGATTAATAAAAGATCCAGATTGTGTCATCAGGATTGGCGTGTACGCTTTGAAAATGCGACTTGCACATGTATCTATTCTTGGTTCTTCGGATTGGGTAACGCAATCGCCGGGACTTGGCATTTAATTATGAATTGAATCCGCGTTCCCGCCTGTACAGATCCCCCCGATCACACCATGTGTTCCTTATTCGTTTCGGTAGTGTTTATTTCTGTAACGGGTCTGCGTTTACTTTTGTACAGTATGTACCTCATGACTAGAATAAAACTCGCAGAGATAAAAACGCTTATCTCAGTTCACAAATTTATTCTTTACGCCAAACTCCCTCTTATTCCTAAAACTTGGTTCCTCATATAGCTGCATTCTGACATACTGTTCTCACCCACTAGAATACGGACCGATCACAACATAGGTCGATTGGCCCGCATGTCCAAGAGTCATCAAAAACAGCTTCCCAGATTGTGTCTTCGAAGACAACCTCTCGCAAAACGGATCATGAAGATCTCAATAGACCTGACGAAGGGATTATACAAAATAAGAAGATTGACACAACGGTTGAGCACGAGAAAAGTATGAGGAAGCAGACAGAGACTCGCATGGTGTTCACCGGGAGGCTCGAGGATATTGCACCACTAATCAACGGGTATTTTACGCCTGGGTCCAGTCCTTACGATAGGAGTCTACTCTTTCGGTTCAGTCTTTATTATGGCTAGGACTGGCTTATAAGTGGAGTCCAATCTCGGGATAGGTCCAGTATTTGGATTGTCTGACAAGCTGGTCGATGATTCTAGTTCGTCTACCTCCTCCATCTCGACTTCTTCACCATAATCGGAAGGCTGATCATCTCCATCAGTTTCTTTGGTCGCCGCTTCATCAACTTCTGGAGCTTTGAGAGCGTCAAGGAGTAATGATCTAGTTTCGGGCGGCAAATCTTTTGACTCGTATTCTATGACTGATTTCACGAGAACTATGGCTAGTTCGTCTGCGATTTCTGCTGTCATCTCATTGCTGATTTTGAAATACCGCCTATCTATCAAATCCTTCAAATCCCCAATGTTTCTCACCTTGAGTGTTTGTAGAACTTGGGTCAAGTTCTTTGGAGTGTGCTTTTCGACAATCTTGTCTTGCCTATTATGTAACGATAGGAACGCATCCAAATTTTTTCGATGGGTTGGGCTCACAAGATGCCTAGATACGTCTAGATCACTCTTGAATGTGACATCACAAAAATCGCATTTGCTTGTTTGATTTATACTCGTATCAACACGTCCGCGCTCTGAGCTACTACTCCTCCTCATCCTTTGCCAAAGTGCCGAAGATTTTTCCTCACCGGATACTTCTGTTGGAATACGCTTGATTCGGTTCAGATCTTCTATTTCGTCTTACCCTCCTGCGGGATCTCCTGGCGTGAAAGGCTACGAACGGGGTCTCGTAATAACTGGAGCCATCTAGACTTCAGATCTCCTACATAACTTTGAAATTAGATTAAGTTTAACATGGATTGAGCTTCATTTGTTCATGTCGTGAGAGCATATTATCCTTGAGAAGCTTGGAATGTAGACTTCTCCAATGCTTATAGTTTTCTACAAAATTTCACATTCGAACACTATAGTCTTATTTATTTTAGTCGAGAAGCCAAGAACAGATACAATGCATACTCTAGACGACCAAATATCTGGAGCGGTATTCCTGGTCCATAAGCTACCCACGCAAGCTATTTTTTGTTGCGCGGTAAACAACGGAGCGTGAGTATTGCCGCGATGGAAATAAGCGTTTCTGAGAGACCGAACCAATTTGGCGCGGACTTTTCATCAAATGAGACAACCAAAATAGTATATGCTTCTGACCATAAAATGAGAAAGATTCCACAGGATGATGAATCTATGTACATCTCTAGCAATTCATCGAACAAATACGTTGACTAGCTCATATCTATAAAGGACCCAGCATTCACAACATGTGGTAGTTCGAGAACATGGGTGATATTACGAATTAGGCACAACGAATTTGACAATCGAGTCTCAACTGTCCTCCTCTGATTGTATTTATATTTATGATAGGGAACAGTTTAATTTAAATTATAGAGATCAAAATGGCCGGCGATCGCACAAGTGGCAAACCAAAGGATACGCTCAGCAATTTAAAGGGCGATTATGGAAATATTGCTTTCCTCTTACTGCTCTACGTCCTCCAAGGTATACCCATAGGATTAAGTGCGGCAGTGCCATTGTTGCTGCAAAACAGGAAGGTCAGCTACTCGGATCAAGCGCTATTCAGTTTCGTCACCTGGCCTTTCAGTTTGAAACTTCTATGGGCACCGATTGTTGATTCGCTATTCTGGCGAAAGATGGGCCGGAGAAAGTCATGGCTTGTGCCTATTCAATTGGGCATCGGTATTTTCATGCTCATTCTATCCAAGTCTGTCACATCTCTTTTGTCCGATGATCCTAGCATCGGGGTAAAGCCCAACATCCAGCTTCTGACATTCATTTTTCTCATGCTCAATTTTCTAGCAGCAACACAAGATATTGCGGTCGATGGTTGGGCTCTAACTATGCTATCTCGTCGAAACGTTGGTTATGCATCGACCTGCAACACTGCGGGACAAACTGCTGGCTTTTTTATTGGAAACGTCATCTTTCTTGCTCTAGAATCAGCCGATTTCAGCAACAAGTACATCAGATCCGAGGGTAACCAAGCAACAACAGGCCTGGTGACTATTGAAGAGTTCCTGTATTATTGTGGACTAGTATTCCTCGTCGTGACCATATTAGTGGCAATATTAAAAGGTGAAAAATCGAATCAGACAGGAAATTATTCTCAAAATGAATACGACGTCGAGCTTTCAACAAGACTAACTCGCAGGAAGAATAGTGATGCCGACACTGCTCATAATAAATCAATTAGGCCCAACAATGATGAGATCGATCCAGAGAAGGAGCTCAGTGTGAAAGAAACTTACTCACTCTTATACAAGATCATGAAACTGCCGAGCTTCAAACTTTTTGCAGTGGTTCTACTCACTTGCAAGATCGGCTTTTCTGCACCAGACGCAGTGTCAGGTTTGAAACTAGTTGAGGCAGGTGTGCACAAGGAGAATCTAGCTCTCCTAGCGGTCCCAATGGTTCCGCTCCAGATATTTCTGCCTTGGGCAATAAGTCGTATAACATGCGGACCTCGTCCACTCGACCTCTTAATCAAAGCCTATCCATACAGATTGATATTCGGCTTCATATTCCCACTGATAGTTTACTGGACACCGAGTGTTAAGCTAGAGGATGGAACATTCCCGTTTTACTACTACGCCACTCTTGTCTTTGTTTACGCATTGCACCAGATAACGGTCTATTCAATTTTTGTTGCTCTGATGGCATTCCATGCAGCAGTGAGCGATCCCTCAATTGGCGGCACTTATATGACTCTATTAAATACAATAACCAATCTTGGCGGGAACTGGCCATCGACGACCTCGCTCTGGTTGGTTGACAAGCTAACATTTGAGAGTTGTACCCAAGTTTGCACTAAGCAAGACACTTTGGTCAATAGAACTATCAACAATTCAACTGAATCGACATTACCAAACATAATCTGTGTTAATGATTGTCAAACGGCTTTGGACGGTTATTATATCGAATGTGCATTCTGCGTTGTGATTGGCTTTATTTGGCTACAATGGGGTGGTGGCAAACTAAGACGATTGCAATCACTGCCACCAGTCGCTTGGAGTGTGGCAGGAAGTAAGACTCGCTAGCAATTTGAGGACAGCAGTTCCGTTATACTGTTAGCGTGATTCAACTGTCCAAGTTGAAACCGGACTGTGTAATAGAAATAAAGCTCTCTCACCTAGAGAGAAACGCGTCCTGCTAGTCTGAAACTCATTCTAGATTCAATAATGATATGGAATCGTCTTCCCGACTGCAAGGTTCCTCATTCGCGACCGCGGCCCGTAGTGGTGATGATAAGCTCGACTATCTTGTAATTGTTGCTCATACTCGTCTTGGAAGGGTTGGATTCTTCTCAGAAACCAACTATGGGTTATGAGCCATCATCGCAATACGCGTATGCAACACTGTTTGTGTGTACAAGAACTCTCCAACTGGATAATAAAAGTTGCTAGTAAAGCCAGGTGACTTGGCTCTAGGCCATTGATGTCATTTGCATTGCTTTTTCCTGCACATACAGGAGCCATTGTGTTTGTCGGCTTGTGGTAGTGAAGGTCGATATGACAATCCAAGATTTATATTATAATTGTGGTGACCGTCAATATATCCCGCCAGTTTCCTCCCTCACTTCAAAGAGAGGGTTGTCTCTGAAGAGACAAAGATTAGAGAGTGGGAGAGAGAGTGTCTGAGTGAAAGGTGAGCATGAATCTCGGATATCGGAGTCGTGGCTCAAGATAAATGCCTGCCAAGTTGAGCATAACAGGAACCAGTTATTCCAGCTCGAGAGTGGTTACCTCACAATCTCAGTTGTATAGAAACAACTAATCAATGGCTCAATAAGAGGGAGGAGAATTCCGGTGGCTCAGTTGGGGTGTCACTCGTTGCTGAGTGATCTGTAGATAGACAATTTGGTAAGATTGAAGCCGAGAGGCAGAAATCTGAATGGCTGCAGCCTGCAGGTCGCTGAAAGCCAACAGTGCTAATTGTTTCCTTAGATTGCCGATAGCTCACAGGCTAAACGCAGAGTGTAGCTCTTATCCTGAAGGGGACCACCCTTTACAATCAGGTCTGCGTCCGCTTGAGCTGCTGCCTGGAAGAAATTGTTTCATCGTCCTTCCTGTGAGCTAGTTAGTTGGCTCATTTAAAAGCTCACTTTCCTTGCTCGTACCTGCCCTCAATAGCTTGCTAGTGGTAGATATTTTGAGTAGCAGCGAGTCGTCAAAGCCGGGGGCCGAGAGTCTAGTTGGAGTTGCAGAGTCCACAAGCTCTAGCCAATAGTGTCGCTGACTCTCGGCAACTGTTTGGACCCAGTCGAGAGGTTTTCTTGTAACTGTGCTCAAGTTTAAGCCAAAATTTGAGCACATGTGAGGCGAAGTCGGAAGGCAGCCTCCAAGCTCTATGCCTAGCTTGCTTTGTTGCTTGGATTGGGTTGGCAGCGCAACAGTTCACTGGCCTGCTTTTAGAACTGAGCTAAATCTACTCGCTTTAGTTTATTGTTGGAGAGGACCTTTCAGTCAAGCGAGCCAGTCAGAGTGGTGCTGTCTACTAGAGAATAGTTATATAACTCAAGTCCATGATTGTGACAATACATTGACGATATGAGTAAACACTTAATCAGTCAGTGCTAACAGAACTCATGTCAAGTTGTTTAGTTAGCCAACTTTGAACTCTTAGCCGGATGATAAATTGCTTTCTCATGCACAATTCTAGACTAGTTTTGAGGCGCCAACCAGATGCAAGTCCACTGAGAGCAGAGCAATAAGGGAATATAGAGAGTTTTAGTCGGTTAGTTTGAACCTTAATGTCTCCAATGCACTAGGCTGCGAGTCACTGCGCCCGATCAAGAGACAAGATCGCCCTAGGATCATCCGGCAGAATCGCAACCAACAAAGTGTTGTAAGTTAACACTGATCCTCCTGATAGATACTCTCCAGCTTGTCTAGAATCGCAGTCAGTATTTAAACAAGGCTGCCAATCATAGCAAGAGGGTGACAAATTTTAGCCATAGCCCCATCTACGCTCGCAGCAACCGCTCGTTCAACTGGTCGCTAGATCTCATCGAGTTGGAATTTTCGTTCAATTGGTCAAGCTGACAAGTTTAATTTTAATTCAACGGGTAATTGATGGGAATTTAGTAGACTAAAATGGGAGCTAACGATACACAAAGCCCGGAGGAGAGATGGAAACACTTGAGGGAGGGGGGGAAAAAGACCCTAGTTAACCTAGAGTCGAACGATTTGATCAACGAAAAGCCCCCGTGGTTCGATGAGGAAAGGTTTGCGAGAGCTAAAGAGATAATACAAAAATACTTCATAGGGTAAGTTCGGATCAGTTGTATAGATGAAAATGGTTGACCAGCAGACCATTAACTCCAATTCTGGTCTCTCTTTTGACGCGCAAAAGTGTCTCATATTCGTCCTTCACCGGCCTCTTGCTCATAGTTCAGCTACCCGAGGGCCTAGAGCCACTCCTCTCGACTGGCAACTCTAAGGATATACCCTCACTCTACAGACGTTATTTGAATACCATCTTACACGTGAACAGCTGGTATGATGACGATGTGTTCAATCCAGAAACAAAGGGGTACAAATCAATCAGACAGGTGCGCGCAATGCATAAACGGCTACAGACGTCGATGAACGAAAAGTTCAAGGTGAACGATTGCGATGGAAACCCGAGATTGTGGTTCACTCAATACGATGTTGCGATGACCCAATTTGCATTTATTGGCCTTGCAATGTTGTATCCAAAGAAAACGGCCATGATTGCGGCAACGACAGAGGAACTAGAGCTGATAAATTATTATTGGCGAGTTTTAGGCTACCTGACAGGGGTCGATGATGAATATAACGCTTGCCATTTCGAAAAGTATGAGGACATTCGCAAATTCAACGAGCTGATTTTTGAGCACGAGTTTAGAGAGAGTCTTGATAATGTGCCTTGCAAGAAAGGACTCGACATGTCACAATCGATTTGCACAGCATTGCATTACTTTATGCCCCTGCTGACTTTCAATAATCTAGCCCACTGGTGGAAGGATCATTTCAAGTTCAATGGCTATGAACCACAACCAATGTCAGCGAGAGAAAAGGTGCTCGATTGTTGGACTAGATTATCTTTCAACCACCTGATGAAACATGAGGGATTTTTGCGTTTCTCGGTCAAGCTTCACAGGAGACGCTTTGCAAAAAGGTGCACCAACAAGGATAAAGTTTACGAGAAATTGAAGGCTCAGTATGAGAACGATGCCCAGCATATGTTCTATAGCGATCGGTTTGATTATTTTGTCGAGCACAAACCTGATACCGTTACTGCGAACACCTTTGCCCAAGATGCGGGCGAAAATGTTGAAGGCATCATCTCATGTCGGGAAAATGACGACAACAATAACAACAACCAAGAACAGGTGCACATCAAGCGGCCTGTTCTTGACGGCTGCCCCTTTGGCTATGGCTCACTAAGCGGCCAAATTGCAGCACCTAGCGCAGATAGAGAGACAGGTGTCGCAGCTTAGACTGAGTTCATCCTTTCATTTTTAGTATAAACTAGGCTCACAGAAGAGAGGAGTGATGCAACTTGCAGCCTTTGGACCAAATGATGTATCTACATTCGAGGAGGTGACCCTGTTGACCCCAAACACCCATTAATCCACCAGCTTGTGCGAGGCCTTCCTGATAATAACGCTGCTTGGTCTCCCATTACTCAGATACTTCAATGGCAAATAAATTAATCTCGAGTTACCCTTCTTCTTTTGGCCTCCTTGTTGCTTTCTGCGCTTGATTTGATGCTGGTTTGAAGTTTTGGTATCAGCTTGGAGTTTTTTGATGGTGGCAAAGTGTTGCCTGATTGTGTTGAATACAACATGACTTGGTTGCCCATTAGAGACAAACTTGACTGGCAAATTGTAAATCTTTGAAGGCTTAGGTTTGCGAGTGACTTTTTTGCCAGCACTAGTTTTAGTCTTATCACCCTCGCCATTGATTGTTGAAATTCTATCCTTAATCTGGCTTGTGTTACTCGAATTGCCTTTCACAGGGCTCTCCCCTCCAATGATAGAATTCTCACCTGTTACTTGTCCATCCAGGGTCTGTAGAACCATCTGCGAGGCTAGAGATGAGAGGGATGGAGCTGACGTCAGATTGCCCACAAGGTTGGCTGCACTATTTAGCAAAGAGCTGGCGAGTTGCTTCGACACTGAAGCCGCCAGTGAGGGTTGTTGCGTTGAGACGCTAGGCACCTGTTTTTTGGCCTCTACAGAAGTAGGCGCTGCAGTCGCCCTTTGAATAAAGACAAACTTGAAATTAGGGGCCTTCTGATGGCTCATTGAGGTTCCATTTTGAGATTTCAATAGAGTTTGGCTCAGCAGCTTCTTCAAAGTTGCATTGGTGATCTTCTGTTTCTCTTTAGTTTGATCATGGGCACTTTCATTCGGAGTCGCCCTTCGACCGAGGTGCTTTTTAACTTGGTGATTATGACTCGCAGTGACCTTGAAAAATTGTCTAGGCTCTACTTCCGCTATTTGACGGTCAGAAGAATCAAAATCGAGGGCTGAATCACGGGCTGACGACTGGACACTGGAGGACTTGCAGTGTATTAGTTGTGCCGCTAGCATAAGAGCCAACGAGATGGCTACCAAGAGGGCTAATGTGAGCGGTAGACTATTTTGGTTTGGCAAATACGCGTTAGGGTTAGTCTTCACTTTATTGCACCGTGCTCAGCACTTAGCCCATCAATTAAACTTACCCAGTATAGTTGGCTCGAGTAAGTTTGAGGCTTCTTCCGGTTTTGTTGATCTCGTCAACAGGTGGTGGCCTGTACACCTGAGCACTTGATCTCTTTACGTACATTCTGAACATTATTCTTCAATTTGATTCGGCCCAAAAAAGAATAGAACGCGCTTGAACTCAGGCAACTTCCTGTAGGCAACAAGCGAAGTTATATTGCTAATGTTGTTTTGGCAGTGAGAGCGGCGGCAGCAAGAGCAGCAGATGCGAAACCAGATTTCCAGAGCCGAAGAAAAAGTGACTAAGTGTGGAAGATCAATTATGTTTGCAAAGGCGGCAAGACTTTTCAACCGCGAGCCAAGGATTCTTTTAGTGCGAGAACCTTTCCCTTAGTTGCCTTTTAAAGGACTTCCAATATAGTTCCAAGTAATGGGGTTAACATCTGTGATGTGAGTATCCAAATTAGTCTCCTTGAAGTTATTGTTGCTCTCGGTGGCGGCGGAAGTAGAGAGCGGGGGGTCCGGATGGAGTCTAGGGCGATGTTATTACAATGTGCAGCTCGAACAGAGAGGATAGGAGCTCCTATTGGAACGTGCAAGCTGCTGAGCGTGAACTATGGCTCTAGTCTTGGATTGAGCTTTCTCTCTATTGTCTGTGCTCAGGTAAACTGATTGAGAAACTGGTTGAGTGAAGTTTTGGGCTTGGCGGTTGATTAAGTAAGCGTCTCTTTTCTTTCCAAAGGGGACGCGTTTGATCTCTCTTGAATCGATGCCTTGATTACATATACTGAATTTCCGCTGAATTGCCACAAAAAGGAGCCAAGCTGAACTCGTATTCTTGTTTGGGCAGGAACAATGCACTCGCTACAACTTGTTTGCTTTCCTCCAAACTTTCGTTCTCTCGCTCGTGGGATAAGTTGAGTACCTTTTCTTCTTCATTCAATTCGCGCTAATTGAATCAATCATACCGAATTCAAACTGAGAGCCTCTCCTGTTCAAGCTCATACTCTTATATGACTAAAACTCGGACCAACTCGAACAAATGTGATTGCTCGCAAGCGTACACACTCAAACATTTGTATATATGTTTGTGTATAGATGAACATACACTCTGGGCGACTATAAAACTCACTACTCTCGAACGTCTAGTCAGCTCGCCTCAAATGATCCGCCGTGATGCTGGATGGAAGCCCCAACCCTCAACGCCCCCAAATGGAAACGGAGCCAGCAAGCGAGCGACCACCTGACCAGGTTAACCGAATCCGCCCGCTCGCCAAGCCCCTCGCCCTAACCCTCACCCACAACTAGCGCCGGCGGTGTGGTACTAATAGCCTGTAAGTTCCGTTAATTTTGATACAAGTTTCCAAGACACTTAGAAGCCAGCTCATGCCCAACTAATTGGCCAGCTAAATAAAACCTCCTCCCTCTCCCTATCCCTCTCTCTCTCCCTCCTACTTTTCTCCGTCTGTCTCTTGGGGCAAATCTGCAACAAGTCACGATGGAAACTCGTGAAGCGCTCAACTGTTGCAACCGGCTTCACTCTCCTCGGCCACTCTCTAGTGCTCTCGGTGCCGATAACTATGCGGCCGGTGGCGCTCGCGGCGCTCTCTTTTGTCGCCTCCCATTTTGTTTCCAGCCCACAGCTAGCCGCAGCCACCTCCACTCTAAAGCCCTGCAGTCTGGCTCTCAATTTTACCTGATTAAATAATACCTGCGCCGTTATCTTGCTCACAAGCCAACATTCGTCTTTGAATCCTTTCTGCCTCCAAGAGCGCTCCAATGGGCTCGCCCGTATCAGTTTTGTGCTCGCATTTGTTCCAATTTTCATCACTTTGGATTATTGACTGCCGGACGAGTGTTTCCCTTGCCGGCGGAAAAAGAAAACTATACGAACGGCGACTGAGACGCCGGCAACACACCTTTAAGCCGCCATTAGTGGAACTGGCGCAAAATGGGAAGCCCAGCGATAGAGAGAGAGAGAGACGGGCGCATTCAACGATTGGAGCTCAATTCGGACTGACACGCTGCTCAGAATTGAACCAAACCAACCCATGCCTTTGCGATCCTCTCGCCCGCTCGCCCATCTCGAATCTATGGCAAGCTTTGCAGGGGCACCTGCATGGCGCACCGTTGGCGCCAGATAAAAGATGTCAAAAGGAACCTTGAAAGAGGCGGCTCGTACACTCGCTTGCCTGTCACTCTCGAGCAAGAATCGCTCAAGATTAGATTGGATTGGATTGGTTTGGTCAGTTGGTGGGTCAGGTGGAGGCTAGCGCGCAAGTTAACAGGAGGCGGATTGTTCCAGTATTTGAGGAAATGGTCCAGTTAAATTGGTTAGTTGCATACAATGCGCAGAGGATAGAGGACTCAAACTCGTTGCAAGTCTTCCTCAACAATCTGAGCGCTTCTGTTCGTTCCAGTTTGTGTCTCTCATGTTCGCGTCCCTTTACTCGGCCGCTCCTTCACCTTTGCTTGTTTATTTCGTTTCATTTTGAATCCTCCTTGTTTCGCTCGCTGCTTCTTGCTACCCGGAAAGGAATTTCCGTTTTACAATGAGTTCAGCTTCGAGGTTGCCTTTTTGGAACTAGTTGAAGCTAGACACAAGCAAATGAGCAGTCTGCTGTCTAATTGAATTTTGGCTCGGCTCCTCTCTTTTCAAGAGCAGCAATAACTCATCAGTGAGGCTCCCACACAAAATAGATCATGTTAAGCTCATTTCCGTAGGTGTCAATAATAAATAATCAAATCGCAAGAGAGAATTGTAGCAGCTTGAGCATCTCTGTTCACTAACAAAACCAATTAAATCAGATCTCATAACTCTGCCGCCTAGACGCTCGCCAAAGTTGGGCGACAAGCGAAAATATTACCTTTGGCTCATGTTGTCAGAATGGGACCAAGTTTTGCGGCCCACTTATATGCAACAGCTCTCTCTCTCTGGTGCCAGATTTAGCTGTGTCGGTGGATTGCGTAACGAGCTGCAAATTTTACTCTGAGCGAGACCACATTTTGTGAGCGCCAAAGAATCATGAGGAAATTGGTTAACAGTTGGCTTCAACTGTTGCTTGGCTGCCATAATCAAAGCAGCGTCCATTTGTTCCGGCTAGCACACAAGCCTAGGCAAGCTAAATTAACTATCCAAAACTTTGCCAGCCGGCCAGGTAAATCTCCCAAATTCCGGCTGCATGGGTCATCAATGTGGACACTCGAAAACACTTACAATCGTGCACAAGCCTCCAAGTGAAACCATTACGATCTAACTGCCAACCAACATCCACAAAAGGCTGGCACTTTTGTAGACACAGTTCGGCTATGAACTATGTGTTTTATGTCCATGTTTGCCCGACTGGGCGCAAACAAGTCGAGCTTTTCCGCCTCTCAAATTGTCTCACTCTCGAACAAAACTAGCCCTATCGTTCCAAGTTTTCGCCTGGCTGATGGTGATGTGTTTCTCGAATGGAATTTTATTATTATCATTCATCCGCCAGCACGACTCTAGCAATGTTTACTTTCCTTGTGTCGTGTTTCTATCTTAAAAATAAACATATTCTCGCCCATTATACGCCTACACTGCGTCTTATACATAGAGCTCTCCTAGTTTATCCTGCCATATTTAACATTAATGACTGGATTCGATGAATTCAAAGCTAAGCGAGACCGAGAAGACACCTGGGTTTGCCTTTCCTGGATCAAGCCAGCGAGCTAGTGATTTCTTAACCTAAAGCCAAGCTTGACCAAGAGACCTGCTGATCTACTTATGGAGCTTTGTGAGCTTATATCTATCGATGCGAGCACATTGAGAACGGACCCAATGTGAACACACAAGTATTAGTAACTAATTTCATCAATCAAGCAACCGCTTTTATCGCAGCCAATTGGGCTAACTACAAACAAGACCATGAGTTTTCAGCGCCCAACCATCGATCATCGTTAATTTGATTTGAAATTTTTTCTCATAATCAACGTATGATCAGCCTCCTTAGGAAGCCATAAGCCTATTCATTGGTCGCGTCCAAGTTCAGGCTTGAGCATGAGTTCCAGATTATCGTTTTGTCTTTACCTGTGCCGACAAGGCCTCCCTAGTACTGATGCTCTCTGCCTACACAGCCTCTGATTCGAGAGACCAAGTAAACTTGTAGCCGAAACATTCCCATCACAGTAGTTAGATGGATGAGTCTAGGAAGAATCTCTCATCGAATCTAAAAACTCCTTTGGATGTTCCAAATTCGAGACTCTAAACTAAATCGGAAGACTCCAAATCGCTACTTGGAGCATTCGTGTTCTAACTTTTCTCCCCTTCGAATTTTCGCGCCACTCGCTGCCATCTGCGCAGGGCCAAAAAACTCATGCTCCCTAGTTTCCGCTGCACATTTTAGTCTGGGCAGCATGATAGCTTATGGGGATAAGAGCACATTGTGTGAGTGTTGGCCCTGATCCACGAGAGATCTTGTTATGAATAACCAACCTGAGCCCAATCATACCAACAATATTTAATATCATTACGTTTAGCTTCACTTGGCTTAACCCCAATTGATTTGGATTTTCTGGGTTGGCTCGCCCAATCGTACTGGCTTGAGCGGCTATTTAACTACAAAAATTTCCACTCCTCAAGATGGGAAAAATTATGAAACCAGGCAAGGTGGTCATCATATTGGCCGGCCGATATGCTGGAAGAAAAGCTGTTATCCTGAAGAACCACGATGATGGTAACTCGGACAAGAGCTATGGACATGCAGTTGTCGCCGGCATCGACAGGTATCCAAAACCAATCTATCGAAAACACAAAAAGGAGGACAGGAAGAAGCGGAGCCGCGTGAAGCCCTTCATCAAGTGTTACAACTACACACACCTTATGCCAACCCGTTACCTTGTTGACATTCAGTTCGACAAGAATGTTACAGCTCGTGACGTCATCAAAGACAAAGCAAAGAGAAGAAAGGCCAGGGTTGAGGTTAAGAGCAAATTTCAAGAGCGCTACAAGACGGGCAAGAACAAATGGTTCTTCAGCAAGTTGAGATTCTAGGATCACGATGGAACTTAAAAAATAAAACCAATAATTCTACGATTACCAATCTTTTCCTTGGAGTTTGATGGGGAAACACGTTAATGTTGTCTCATAGACCCTCGTCTTGTGTTGTGTTTTGGGGAGAAGAGGGTAGATGCGCCATTTTCGGTGGACCGTTGTGATGTGCTAGTCGGCCCACCTACGCCCATCTTACAAGTCGTTTTGCCCAAAGTTCGGGTCCCAAACTAAACAGGCGTTGGTGACCAATGCGCCCGTGAATTGAGCTCCGTTCAGGTGACAGGCTCAGATTGGCGCGTATTTGTCTCGCTGCGCTCGTAGACAGGGCCAATATTCGCGCCTTCAGCCTCCGCCACCGCCTTTCTCCGCCCGCTCACGACCACTCATAAGCGATAGCTCCTGGAGACCTATGAATTCGCACCATTGTTTTGCTATTTTCATGCCATCAAACTAGTTGTTATCTTATTATTCTCAGCCACTCATTAATTGACAAACAGCTGGAGAATAAATTTCTCCACTTGAAAACTTCCTAAACTTTTGTTTCAGATATTGTTACCAATCACCAACAATCTGTTGATTGCGCGAGAGACTTGGACCAGAAGTACGCCTATAGGCACAGCAATCAGAGAATCGACCGATCCTCCATTCGCATTCAATACCAAATTGACAATTGGCTCGAGTCAAACTACCGAGATGACCTCCGCGCTACTTCCGGAAAAGAAATTCTTCCTAGACAAGAAGTTCTACCTTTACGTGCGCCGATCAAGTGCAGCTAACATTGAGAAATCAGCTGAGCTTATCAGACTATTTGGAGGCCAGATCGAACAATTTCTCGACCATGAGGTCACCTATGTCTTAACAGATGTATCTAAGAACGAATGGCCACCTAATGGTCGTGATAGTACGCTCGAGAAGGCCTTCAACCATGGGGTCAAGATCATGAGTCTACATGATCTACTTTTGTGGTGCTCCCAATATCTGTGCTCACAATTCAGTAGTGATGATGATGAGGAGACGAGGGCTAATACAAATCAGCTCAGGCAACCATTTATCAAATTTGAGGATATGAACTGCCACTACTCACCCTCGATAAAAGAATTCATTAGATGGCCATCTGTTAACTTAACCACCAACCTCCCTGTCGGGAAATCCTTCTTCAACGATTCAAGTGTCGTCAGTACTCCAAACCAAAGTGCAAACAACACCAATCACCCCAACAATTCAGCTCAATTAACACAACAAGCGACAAGTGTTCGAGTGCTCACCTCACATCTTGTCACCAACTCAACTAGTGTTGCAAATCAACCATCAAACAGTAACAACAATAACTTTAATGGCCGCATGATCCAACAGAACAATCTTATCCAAACCAATGCCGCGAAGAACAGTGTCCAGCTTGCAAATCAACATGCTCATCGTGGAGTGAGGCGAAGACACTCTGCCTACTGTGAGATTTGTAACCAAAAGATTGCAGATAGAATTGAAGAACACATTCAAACACCAGCTCACAAGGCTAATACAGAAAAATTGAACTGGTCTGAAGTCAGCTCTGTCATTGATTCTCTTCCGAGTCTGAGCACCTTGAATATGCTTAGGCTCACAAATCTTGCCCCTCCAGATGGTATCGAACATCAAGAGTTCCTCTGCTTACATAAAGTCGACTCCGTTAGTCAGCTATTCTGCAACTCGAACAAAGATTTTCATTCTCTAGGCTCCCTCGCCGACAGGAAGTTGGTTCACCTCGTATAATCTAACAGCGGCTTGATTAGTCTGAAGCTCAGATAAAAACTCCCCCCAAGACTTTCGACTGACTTATTTATTGAGCACTTTCTCACAAGTGCATATGTCAAATGTAACACGTTCAATAAAATTCAACGCTAACCAGAAGCTCTAGCCACTTGCTTCTCATTCTGTCTTGCATACTGAGCTATCCTTTCTTCAATCACAGGTCTGAAATGCCTGATCAACCCTTGAATGGGCCAGGCAGCGCCATCTCCGAGAGCGCAGATGGTGTGACCCTCGATTTGCTTTGATATTTCGTACAGCATGTCGATTTCTTCGTTCCTCGCATTGCCTTCAACAAATCTCCAAATTATCTTGTTCATCCAGCTAACACCTTCACGACATGGAGTGCATTGGCCGCAACTCTCGTGCTTGTAGAACTCTGTTAGACGAGCTATAGCTTTGATGATATCAGTTTGTTTGTTCATCACAATGATTGCGGCTGTACCGAGGCCAGTCTGTGCCTGAACCAAGGAGTCGAAATCCATGAGCACCTCCTCGCAGGCCTTCTTTGGGAGAACTGGGGTAGAAGAGCCACCAGGTATGATTCCGAGAAGGTTGTCCCATCCTCCTATTACACCTCCAGCGTGCCGCTCTATCAGCTCCTGGAGAGGTATTGACATCTCCTCTTCAACTGTGCACGGATTATTGACGTGACCAGATATGTTGAAAAGCTTAGTGCCTGTATTTCTTGGGCGTCCTAGTTGGGAAAACCATGAGCCACCGCGTCTACAAATGGTTGGTGCAACAGCAACGGTCTCAACATTCGAAACGGTTGTCGGGCATCCAAAGACTCCAACGTCAGCAGGGAATGGTGGTTTCAATCTCGGTTTGCCTTGCTTGCCTTCTAACGACTCGATAAGGGCTGTCTCCTCGCCACAAATGTAAGCGCCAGCTCCACGATGTACATAAACATCAAAGTCATAGCCAGTGCCACACGCGTTCTTTCCGATCAAGCCAGCCTTGTAAGCCTCCTCGATAGCTACATTGAGGTTGCAAGCTTCGTAGTAAAATTCTCCTCTGATATAAATATAAGCAGCACGAGCTCCCATCGCCTTGCCCGCAACTAGACAGCCTTCAATCAGCTTGTGGGGGTCATGACGCATAATCTCCCGATCTTTGCAAGTGCCAGGCTCACCTTCATCAGCGTTAACTACCAAATACTTGGGTCTACCGTCGCTGGGCTTATTCATGAAACCCCACTTGATTCCAGTCGGAAAGCCTGCACCGCCTCTCCCGCGCAATCCTGATTCCTTGATTTCACCTAGAATCCAGTCGGTGCCCTTGTTGAGTATTTCCTTCGTTTTGTACCAGTCGCCTCTAGACAGAGCTCCTTTCAATCTCCAGTCGTGCCGACCGTAGAGATTTGTGAAGATTCTATCCTCGTCCTTCAACGGGCCACCCCTAGTCTTGGCTTCAGGTTTCTTAGTTTGGGCCGCAGCACTGGCACTAGCGGCCCTCTTAACCACCACTAATAAGCCGTTGTACTTCGTGGGTAAGAATAGGGAGTTCATCTTGGATCATATATGGCTCAAAAGTAAAATTAAAATACTTAGGCAAAATAATGAAACTCAGGTAATCACTGCGCGATGAGAGGGGCTATGAGCTCTGTGCAGGCGCCTCTGTTTGTATGACTCACCCTCTAGCAGCTGGGCGGGTGAGAGGTGAGTAAGTTCGCATATTAGGGACGATCTTGCCTCTATTTAGTACAGGAATTCTGGCGATACCTATCACCTGAGCAGTGTTGCAACAATCACAAATTAGCGATCTGAATCTTAGAATTCAGACGCGCCAAGGCAGTAGGACCCGCACAACCTCTTTAATCTTTGAGCATGTCTGGCCGTGAGGGAGGGAAGAAAAAGCCGTTGAAGGCTCCGAAGAAGAAGAGCGGAGAGTTGGATGAATCTGATATAGAATTCAAAAAGAAGCAACAAGAAGAAGCCAAAAAGCTTAAGGAGATGGCCGAGAAGGCCAAGAAAGGACCTCTAGGCAATGCTACGAGGAAAAAGTGATCAAAGAATACGATCTCAATAAATGAAATCTCTAACTATCCCTAAAATAACGCGGTTGTATCTTTCTGTGGTTACAGCTGAACCAGTTTAAATATACTAAGCGATTCACACGTGCCGTACGATCACACCATCTGAGCTGGTTGCTTTGTCGACCAGCCTGACAGCAGTTTCTTGAGCTCTCCGATCGCTCGTCCTGGATTGAGACCCTTAGGACAAGTGCGTGTGCAGTTCATGATTGTGTGACATCTGTAGACTGAGAAAGGATCGCGCAATCGGTTCAATCTCTCTTCGGTGGCTTGATCTCGTGAATCTATGATCCAACGGTAAGCTTGCATCAAAGTCGCTGGGCCCAGGTACTTGTCGCCGTTCCACCAATAACTTGGGCAAGATGTAGAGCAACAAGCGCATAGGATGCACTCGTATAAGCCGTCCAGTTTCTTTCGATCCTCTACACTTTGGAGATTCTGCTTTCTGTTGACTTCATCCTGGTTGCTTTGGAGCCAAGGCTCTACTGATTGGTACTGTTTGTAGAAGTTATTCATGTCAGGAACCAAGTCTTTGATGACATACATGTGTGGTAGGGGGTGAATTTGGATTGGTTTGTCACTATCTTTGTCGATCTTAGATATGCAAGCCAAATTATTGGTTCCGTCGATGTTCATCGCACAAGAGCCACATATTCCCTCGCGACATGATCTTCTGAATGTTAACGTAGGATCAATGTCGTTTTTAATTTTAATCAATGCGTCCAAGACCATCGGGCCACAACTGTTGAGGTCGACCTCGTAAGTTTGCAGATATGGTTTGACATTGGCCTGCTCCGGGTTCCATCTGTAAATCTTGAATCTTTTGATTTTCCTTGCTGGCTCTTGGGTTTCTTCGAGCTTCGGTTGGGCCGCAGCACTAGCTGCTCGGGTTGCAACCAGGAATAGGTTCCTAGACTTCGAGAATAAAACAAGAGAATTCATTTTCGTCGATTAAATATGCAATCTGTCTTGAAAATTAAAATCCAACTTTGAAATCAACAATTCTGTGCAGAAGCTTCTCGAAGTGACGCACATCAGTGTGCAGTATGTTAAGCTATATCAATGCTTTTTATGAATACTACGCTTAGGAAGACTGAAAATAAGTGGAATAAATATAAATAGAGTTACGGTTTTTATCCAATGATGAAAGAAACCTACTCTAGGTACACTAGGCGACGATCGTTGGCTAACAAGGAGAAACTCGATAAAATATCAGAGAAGCTCATCAAGGTGATCAAATTTGAGGTTGAAGTACAGAAAAGTCTCGCAATCAGCACTAGCGAGCTGCACAAAAAGCGACTCAGAGAATTGCAGAGATGCCTCGGCTAGACAGTTGGGATGATTTTGTCGTCAAGGCCAAGGACGTGTACGAGGACGATCCTATTAGGTGTCGGGTCACTCTAAAATATCGGCACAATGATGGCAAGCTGAATGTCAAAGTGACTGACAACAAAAAAGTTTATCAGTATTCGGCCGAGCAGCCAAAGGAGGTGAAGAACATTGATAAGTTTATGTCCACTATTATGAGAACCATTGTTTCGCAGTAATATTTGACTTATATTTAGACGCAACATTGTCAAGTCTGGGATGGAGATTAGCAGAAATTACGTCTACCTTGGAATTTTGTATCTTGTACTCAACATAGTGCTAATGTATTTTGTGAGACGGCGGAGGGTGCAACTTGCAACCGCTCGAACAAAGCGAAAGTGATCGAATAAAAACGGTCGTCGAATGAACTATGCCAAATCTGCTATCTTCGAATATTGGCCTCCTAAAATTTGCCCTCTTGAGTTTTCGGGTCCACTTTCATCTTGTCCACTAGAAACTTAGCCTACAAGGTTCCGGCAGGTCTTAGAGCACAGCCCGACCGAGAGATGGCTCGGCAGCTCTCTCTCTCTTCCTTTGGGCCCGCAAGCGAGCTTGGTGCGAATGAGCGATGAGATGTCTCCTCTATAAGAACGCATAGAGGAGATCGCGAGCGAGTTCGCTAGGTGCGCATTCAGGGCCACCGCATGACGAGCCCATTTGCAAGCACTGGACCCATTAGAAACAAGTGCTTCGAACTATATCGTGTTCAAGCGCTCGAAATTGGAGTCATTCTTTTGGTTCTAGAGGAGCGGATATGCTCGGGTAAGAGCGAGCACTTGGTTGCGCGAATCTGAGCTCACTTTCTTTCTTTATGAAACGACATTCGTTTAGGCGGACGGCCACCGAGAAAACCACTCCAACTGCGGCCACCAAGCCGCTTGGCCAGGCTCGTTGGATTGGAGCCGCCCTCTCGCTTGCCGGCTGGTCTAGTTCAGCTGCCGCAACTGTCAGACAGCTGAATCGTGGGTTGGCGGTGCCCGAATGGGCGCGAACGGAACCTAAGGGGCGGGCCCTCGTCCTTTAGCCAATCTGAGGCCGTGATACAGGCGCCCAGTTTTTGTTTCGAGCTCGGGCAACTAAATTGAATGCTGTAAATGTTGATTGATGGAGCCCTCAAGGTTCCAGTTGAATCGAGGGCCAGATGTGCTCCACGCAGCACGAGCTGGTAAATGGCGGTCAAAAGTGCGAATAGGTTTTAGGAAGGGGAGGGGCAGTTTAAGTGTGGGCTCGTTTTAAGGGAGCTGGGGCCAGACTTATACGTCCGCTTTGTTGCAAGTCGCAATGTGCTCGCTGATCCTTTTGGGATCATGGCAGCTAGTTGAGTGTGCTCCCAGGTTGGCTTTGCTCGTTGCGCTTGCCTCCAGTCGATGCAACAAACTCGCACCGGCTGCTCAATGGGAGATTTGGGTTGGATTTACCAATTTAGCAACAGCGAACAAATGTCCACAACAGTTGGCGGCCGGACGGATGCTTCTCCATTGGCTGGTCCACGATTTCCGCGAATTAGGAGTCATTTCTGGCTCAAGGCCATCTATCATGCTCGCTATCTGGGCCCCCAAGCGTCCATCTCGTTAGCTTGAATATTCACATTGTCATCGGTGGCGGCCACTGAGGCGAAGGGGCCGCGCCAACAATGGCGCCCGCAGATTGTTTGTTCGAGGCGCGCGCGCGCGCTTACGCAAACACGAGGCTCCTATTTGCGGACGAGGCGGTTGGCCAGGTTTGCTGGGAGTCGTAAGTGGGCTTTCGAGTTGGCGAGCCGACGGCTGCGCGCGCAACCTGCGCCCACCTCGCGCCGCCCTCGCAGCAGGCGCTCCGCTGGTTGCGCCACCGAGTTCCGGGTGCGCGCCCGAAACATCGCACTGGGTGGCGTCGGGTCCCGAGCGCTGGCGCTGCGGCCGCCCGAGCGCGAGCGAGCGCACGAGTTAGCGGGGGGCGGGGCGGTTGGCCCGCGGGGGAGCCGCCAAGGTTACTGCGCGAGCGAGAGAGGCAAACGGCGCCGAGGATAACTATAGCGGCTGGTGCTGCTGCGGCCGCTGGGCTGGCGTTTGCTGGCGAGCAAGCGTTTGGTCGACTGATATAGCGCAACAAACGAACGAATGCGAGGCGGACACCAACGCTAACGCGCTGGCCGCACCATCGCACCGCTAAGCGGCGCTGGGCTAATGGGTCGCCATTGGAAGTGTGTTAGCAGTGCGCGACGGCGGCTGGGGGCCGGCCAGGGAGTCTGGTTGCGCGATTGAAGCTCGTGGCCGGGGCGAGTATGTGTGCGCGCTCATGCTACGCGAAGGCTCCAAACGTTCGCAGTGCCAACAGCCAAGGCGGCGCCATTGGTGGCGGCGGCCTCGAGTGCTTTCGTTGCCTATGGCGAGTTTGCTGCCGAGTTTCGTAGTGGCGGCCATATTCTATATGCGCGCGGCCATTGCAGACAGACTAGGCCTGCTCACGACGGCGACGATGGCGACGATCTGCCCGAATCTGAGCGAAAACTAACTCGGCCCGTGCTCGCAGCGGCGCTCGGCTTGCGTTTAAACACGGAAGGAGGCGGCGGCGGCGGCGTCGGTAGCGTTTTCAGGCGCTCCGACAACAATACAAGCAAGGCGACTGGCATCGCACGACCGGGACGATTTATGCACTCGGGCCTTCAAGCCGGCACAGTAAGAGGAGCTGGAGGCGACGAGAGAGAGAGAGAGCGGCCATAGAGAGAGAGACTTTTGGGGCGCTTGAAGTGGAGGCGAATTGAGCGTTAACTTGGCGGAGGGTTGGATATTTTGAATGTCAATTTGGTTTTTAGAACTTGAAGCTAGCGAGAGCGAGTAAGCGAACAAACGAGAGATTCACTAGGAGGAAAGTGGTGACGCCGGCAGAACAACATTTGTTTTGTTGCTGCAAAACCGACGAGATAAGTCTGGCCTGGATTTGAGCTGGAATGAGCGAGCAATTGTGTTTAATTTTATGCAAACTGGTCACTTGGTGCGAGGCCCAAAATAATAATTACTCCTAGCTGGCTGCTTCCTTTGGGCGGTCAAGCTCAGAGCTAAATTTATGTGGCCACCGAAAACTTCCCTCTGGCCAAAGTCGAGCAACTAGAGTTGGTAAAGCGGCGACGTCGAAGGAGGGAGACGAATGGTGTTGGCTGCCTCTTAATTGGCTAACAGAAGCCAGCTAATCTGGTTTGAGTGAGAATTGAGCATCCCCCTCGTTGGGCTTGCTCACATAGGCGCACTATTTGGCCCCTTTAAAGACGCACAAATTTTGGCAAAACTTCGCCTTAGTCGCGCTTGTCGAGCGAAACGTTTGCGCTCAAACCGACGCTCGGCCCCAAATTGAGCTTCAAGCCAGAGAAACTAGATAGAACTTTCACACACACAAACACGTATAAGCAGAGAAAACAACCAACTCGAAGGGCAACCACAGCAGGACAAAAACCGCCCAACTGGGAAAGCTCGCCTAAAATAAGAGAGAGAGAGGCGAGAATTGAAATCATTTGCTCGTTGCAATCATTCCAACAACCAGTTTTACCAAACATGCCGAACAAACTTAAACACGGCTTCACCTGTCAGGCGGCCATCTTGACCCTTTCAACCTGTACACTTCTCCTCCTCCTCGCGCTTCAAATCAATTCAGGTAAGCTGAGCTCCAGTTTGATCAGCGCAATTTCCGCCCAAACAATTAACTCTGGCCCCTCTCTCCATCCACCCAATCGTAATCTCTCAAGCAAACGCGCACTCGCTCCTGGACAATTCGGTTCATGGTGGCGAATCTCACAATGGCCACAGCAACAACAACAACAGGCAGCAGAGCAGCAAATTGACCCAAGGCAATCTAAACGGCAATCAAAATCGTTGCCAATCTGGATGGATGTGGTTCAACAACAAGTGTTGGGTCACCACTCAATCAAGGCGAGATTTCGCTCACGCAATGGAGCTGTGTAAAAAGATGTATAATTCTACATTGCCAACTATACATTCAGAGGATGAGAACGAATTTTTGAGACAAAATATTGATTTGCACAACAGTCCAATTTGGTTATATGCAAGACATAATCATCAGTACAACAAGACTCGCTGGTTGGATAAATCGCCAGTTAATTATACTCGCTGGGATGTTGGCCAACCAAGCGACAAGTCGAGCTTGATCTGTATAAAAACAGAGGATAGCTGGCACATGATGAAAGCGGAACCAGTCGATGGCCAGACAGAGTGCGTTTCCTTTTGGGGCGACGCAAAATGGGGCACCCAAGTTGGATGCCTAGTTCTACTGCCAGTCGTTTGTGAGAGGAAGCTAACACCAATAAGCAGATTTTCGGATGGACCAAATGGAACAATATCATCGACATCAGACTTTCAATTAATGTATCCGGTCACTAGCGCCAGTTCAAACAACTATCTCGCCCTGATGGTGCAACTAATAACAGTTATTACATCAATCCTAATGCTTAGTCAGATTACAGTGACCCAAGTAAGCAAAACAATTACCTTTTCAAGGTGACAAAGATCGTCTCTTGATTGAACATATGATAGTTAATTTGGTGAGAGCGAATCAAAGTGATTCTTGACAGGTATACGCGATAGAATCAGAAAGCGAGAAATTGATGGAAAACTGGATTGTGAAAGTTGTTATTACTGCTGTTATAAATGAACTTCCAAATCGAACAACTCAGATTTGATTGTAAAGATTCAGAATTGACGCCCGATACTCAGGATCTTATACAGGAATACTATCTACTGAAAACGTCGACAAGAACAGATGAAGAGTCTTATTTACAACAACCGATTGGAATATGATCATACGACTTCAGCATGAGGATTCAATTTTATAAAAATTCGTGAAGAGAAATGCTTCTCATAGCCAAAGGCTTGATCATCAACCATCTAAGCAAAACTCTCCAGCATCAAGGTAACTGGACTTTCATACGATGTCGAGAGATTGTGCAAGATACGAAAAATTGTCACAATGATAGGACATAGGCCTCTATCGGGCTGGTATATACCCTAAAACAATCTTATGAGTCTGTATCAAGCGGAATATATTCTGACACACAATCATGCTTCTATTTACACCTGAACAAATGGGTATTTGCACAAAGATCGTTTTATCATATTTAGCACGACTTAGAAACTATCGTAGTCTTCTTGAGTCAAGCTAGAGCATCAAATTCATCAACTCCAGAGGGAAAATTGTGTAATCTTAGCACGACTATATGTCCCGCTAGTCATTTTGGGCAACCCTGTAAAATATATCCTAGCTATGGCCCAAATCACCACTCAAAGAGGAGATCTTTCGAAATATGAATGCATGGCATGTATATGAATTCTACAAATTTCATCGCTGTCTCCTGAAATAACGGACGAAGGTTAATGTGCAAAAAATCGCTCAATCAAAGCCTGAGAACAGATGCAGAGCCATGAATTTCATCACTATACGCGCAATTTATCACTTTTTGGCGATATAGATTGCGAGAGACGTTGACCAATTTATAACAAACAAATATTATTGCACCTTTGCCAAACGTTTAGTTCAATCTGGAGTCGCTTCCGGTGACGCACGATGGATGACACTCAGAAAAATGCGTCAACGAATTTGAGAAAATTTATATGAAGGACACCTGCATTTGCGCATAGCTAGGTAAAGAAGGCCGTGCGGAAGGAGAATATGAAGGGTCGGGAGAGCCTCATTAGATACCATCAATGCATGTTCATACAAAAATTGGCCGTTCCAACTCCTTGATCTTGCAAAAATTAGCAATAAACTGATGACCCGAATCATCTCGCGGCCAGCGATTTAAACGAATTCAGTATGAGTATACACTTTCATACTTTTCCCTCGAGTGTGGGTTAGATTTGCGAGTTCATTATGATTCCTAGCAAATCCTATCCACGCTTCTCTGCTATTTCTGACGGAACTTACTATCAATAGTGGAAAACTTTCATCTGATTCAGCCCTTTTTTTACCGGCGGCATCGACCCTTTCCAAGCCAGTCATTGGCTTTTTCTATCAACAGGCTTCGAAATCGGACAATTTCCATCCAGGACTTTTTATGGGGACAGTCAAACTGAATGCCAGTAATAAGCGTCGATATCTGTTGTGCTTAAGGATGATTGCTGCGGCTGCGGGATGTTTGGACAGTGTGGAGGAGCTTGACGGGTCATTGATGAATCACGGGCAGTACCCCGTTAAAGTGGAAGCCAGACGATGAGAATTCTGGCATGAGTAGACGTTTGTTAGCCTATCAAATAACCTGGATCTCAGCATTCGAGCGGACTTGTTGGAAATTAGGAAAATTTAGAAATAAGAGCTGAGATTGGGTAAGCGGATTGGAATCCCAATTCATAACAAGCAAGTCAGGAACATGTCACTGGCGCCGAGCTCGTATGATTACCATATTCAAACAGAGATAAGGCGATCCGATTGTAAGTTCGGCCAAGCTACTGCAATGCTTGGTCGTCGAGTTTCATTAAAACAGGAGGACTAGCAATCCAATGACCAGCCATCACAGGCCAAAGCAAGCACGCGTTTCAATATAAATCGGATCAAAGGATAGGGCGGCCAAACTTATTGATAGTAGAGGCTGAAACAATAATCAATATCAGAAATGGTCTGTCAACGGCCGGCAGCCTATCAGAGGGAGCGCTGCTTTACCGCTTTATTTGATCTGTAAATTTATGCTCAAGCTATCACCAGTGAGCCTAGTCTTTTATGGGCCTCGAGCGATTATGTCTAGCCGATTTAGGCAACCGAAAGTAACGCGAGTTTAGTGATGTTAGACCATACGAATGAGGTTCATTTAAATTTTTTGAAAAATTCTCCTCATGGCTCGAGCGTCGAGTGCCCGCGATCCGATCTGATCAAAAGTTTCTGGCCCCACTATATCCTATGCTTCCGGCGGATAATTTTGCGTCATAGATTGGTGGGTCATGTGGGACGAAAACTCAACTACTCTGGCCACGATCTCTGGCTCACTTGCGTCAAGCTGAGTAACCACATCAACAACAGCAGACGCGGACTCCGTAATAATAACTCAGCTCTGAGCAGCAGGCATGACAATGTTGCTGGCTCAGCACTAGAGGAGACGCCATCTAAGGCTCTTTCGATACCTAACCCTGATTAAAATCAAAATCCTGATTACTCGCGCGCATTAACCACCGCCGCGGGCAAATTCTGAACCACCAACTAATCAACCCGTTTGCAGCGGAAAGTTGGGGCCAAATGGAAATGGATGGGCCAGGTTGGGTTATTCAAGCAATTATAATCTTCTTGATCGCTGGTTTAGGCGTTCGCCGCGTACATAATCAATCGTGGTGTCAGTTGACCCGCAATTTGCGCGCGAAGATTGTGGGGCCAGGTTGCTAGGCGACAAGTTTGGGTCTAGGGAGTAGAATTTCGTATTGGAGAGCTGGTTTAAAAGGCGCTAGCTCGCGCTTGTCAGTAAGTTTTGGTTGCGAGCCAACCCAGAAACGGGAGCGCTCTCATTCGTATCCCTTCAAATGGCAATGTGTTCATTGATTGATGCTGGATCCACCATTGGAATTTATATGGAAATGAAAACCATTGCCAGCTCTCACAATGCCCGAGGTGACTGTCCAAAGTCCTAAGTGGCTGCCACCGACACTCAACGCAAATTTGGGCTGCTTGAAGGGATGAGCAAATGTTTGCGCATATAGTGATACATCAGTTTAATCTGAATAATGGATAACATCAGCGGACTATTCGTTTTGGCCCTAATTCGTTTTGATGTGGCCAAATTAGAACGCTCCTATGTCGTTTTGCAAATTCACGGTCAAGGGGAATGCAAATTTATATGAAAATTCAACCACAAAACTCTTGCCAACGCTGATGCGAAGGTCTACTGGCTGAAAACCTAAACCATTTGTCCTCTCAACTTTCCAAACTCTTTCCATGCCATGTTCTTTTTGGCCTATCTAATGCACGGCTACTTCTTGTCCAGCCGCTTAGGAATCATTAAGCGGCGAAAACTTGCAAGTGTACAGGTGATGGATGTAGTCCAAAGTCGTTATATCTGCAGCAGTTTTGGCGCGCAAGACTTGCGAACGAATGGACTCTGTTGGTCAGTTGCATAACCTGTCAAACCAGCGAACGAGGAACACTTTTAGCTCTGCTACCTGGCAAGGGACGATAATGGAAGTTGGCGCCCGGATAAAGTTTCAAGTTCAATTCAAGTCACTCGCTCGCTCAGTCGCATGTCCACTAACTCGCGCAATTGTGCCTAGGGTCGCCTCCCGGGTTGAGCCGATGCGCGTTTAGTCGATCAGAGTCACACTCCACTTGGAGTCTCTCCAATTCCAAGCAAACCGCTTGGTTGGATGAACAGCGCCGATTGGGTTCCTCCGAAGGTGGAGACCGATTAATTCGATTCAGGCTCGCATCTAGTTTGAGGCGCAGGATAGCCGACTAGCGTTAGTTCTCGTGATCCACTGACCTGGATCAAATGAGGCCTTAATTTGCAGCTCACTGGCTTCGTCTTATGTATGAATTACACTAGCCCGGCTGATCCTTAGCGCTCCTCTTAGTTGCAAGAGCTTTGTCGTCGACAGGAAGTCGGACGCTCGATTTCACCGGTGAATATTATGAATGCATGATTTTGGAGATTACAATTTGTTTTAACAGCAGCCATCCTCAGAGGGGAGGATGCCAGTTGAATTAAAATGATGCATCACCTGGATGAGATCTCTGCATTCGGAAACTGCAAAGCGGACGAAATTAAAGCGAGCAAGTTGAGCCTTCTGCTAGCGGCGCTGAAAGTCAACACTCTTGCCTATTCATCGGGACAGCTCGATGAGGTTAGCTACGAAAATTTGACCCACCAAGCGGCTCAATCGGTCAGTCAGTCTAATTTGAATGCTTGAATCATTCAGTTTTCTCGCTGGGAAACAAGAAGTAGTCGGCAGCCCAAGGTTGTTTGCTCAAACGTTTGAATCATTTGCCAGGGCGGCCGAAAAATGCAAGCCAAGCTGGCGTTCGAGTCTTCGGACGGAACGATTAAGGGGCTGAGTTAGAATCGATGAAATTGAGTTAGAGTAGCCTCTAATCCTTAGCCGGACTGGCGCTCTTCGGCCGGCGGCCAAGGTGAGAGGAAAGTTGGAGTTGTTTATGCTCTCGAGTGCGGACTTGCTTTGGACAGAGAGAGAGAGGGAGGAGAGAGTTTGCTTGGTTTTCTTAATCTCATAACAATGAGCAGCTAGCAAGGGTTAGCAGGTGGACGCTTTTGGCAACGTGCTGTTTGCTTTGAACACCGCTTGTTTGGATAGACAGACTTTCACTCGATGAGGAGGAGGAGGAGGAGGAGGAGGGGAAGAGCAGCGGGAGCTCGCCGAGAGGGCTCGCAATTGGACTAGGCGGCCAAGTTCATCGTTGAACAATAGGAAGAGCCTGTTATTGTCTACGGACCTAAGGTCGTCTTTGTTGCCTTGAGTTGGCCGGATTCAAGTTTTTGCCATCCAAGCTGGCTGAGTCTCGGACAAGAAGTCCCGGATCTAACGCCTCCATGTCACGAACAACGGGGCCCCTCGAGCGGCGCCTGCGCGAGTTGAGTAAACATGCGCACAGGAAGCGGCCGCCGGCAGAGGTAGGAGGGGGATGGGGCCGAGAGGTGGATGGAATTGATGTGGGAAGTGGCCAAGTTTGCTGGCTGACTGTTTAGTTTGCGATTGGATTGCCCGTTACACTTGCAAAGTGGGCGAAGCAGCTTCTTTGGGCGAGTGTGCCAATTTTAGGCTAACTGGACCATCGGAGGGAGAGCCAATCAGGTAGAGAGAAAGTGAGAGAGTGAAATGGGGAGCTGGAAATAGGTTACAAATAAATGTTTGAGCCGAAGTGAGTGAGATTGGTCCTAGTGAGACTTAGAGCGCTTGCTCAAGTTTGATTTGAGCGCTGAAGTAGGATTGAGTTGGGTGAGTTTATATTAGGTTGAGTTTAGTTTGTTTGGAGACTGTTGCCAGTAATGAGGTTGCCAGCGCGAGACAGTTCAAAGAAGTGGCCGGGCAAGCTGACGAGCGTTTATCTTGGTGCCGCCCAAACGGATCTTGGCGAGCAGTTTGAGAGTGGCAAAGCGTGTCCAATGGGATAGTTTTAGGCGGACTAAATATGCTAATGGCTAGCAAAGAGAATGGCTAACCATCCAACCAACAACCTGCTCAGCCCAAACGCGGCGCCCGAGCAAACTTCCGGCCCAAAGCAGCGCCGGAAGAGCACCCTCAGCGGAAACGGCTTCTTCATTGATTATAGTCACACTAGGCGCAAAAGTTCGGCTGCCTTCCAGGAGCAACAACAAGTTTTTGCCAGAAATCAGCTCCTTCGCGCCCATGTCAGTCCTGTCCGTTGGCCCAGAACTGGCTCAGTTTGTTCGGGCCAACAGAGAGCTGGCCAGATCCATTCGAGCCAACCAAGTTCGCCCTCTCGCGCCCAGAGCCAGCCGTTGCGGGCTAGTCTCGTGCCGTCGGCTAGCAACAAATGTCAAAATTTGCTCCTATCGACCATTCACGCACCATCAGCGCTTGCTGGCTCGCGCAAAACCTCCATATTTGATCCAACCGGCCACTCAATTGCGCCCCATGTTCTCACTAGCAGGAGGTCAGTCATGCACCAGCCGGCCGCTTTGGTGCCGAAAGTTACCGACACAACGACAATACTCTCGGCGGCCAGACGAGCCACAACAAAGGGAGGTCAGCCGAGGCGGAAGGACGAGCTAGTGCGCGATGTTCCAGTTATCGGTTGCTCGCCAACCTCAATCCGAGCCTCGCTAGCCGCGCTTGACGAAACAAGACGCTACCAGAAATTTTTAAGACGACTCCAGCGCCACCAAAAGCGCAAAGAGAAACGAAAGTTCTTGGAAAACCAAAGGAGATTGGAGAGGCTTGGTTTGTTTGGGACAGATGTTGGCGGGCACGTAGATTTTGGCAGAAAGATGGGCTCTTCGAATTTCAATTCAACTACAAGTTTGCGAAGGAAGTCGGTTCGTGCAATTCGAGAGGCTGCGATGTTACTAAGCAAAGCCTCGGGCAGTCAGCTAGGCAAGAGGCGCGATACCATCGACGGCCTGTCTATCTCGTCCATGAGTTTCGCCTCAAGTCATTCCAGTTTACCATCAATGGCTCAGCTCGAGTTTGATGCTAACAATGAGGGCGGTCCACTTGAGCTGCAGCGAGACGGTGGGCCGGCTCGTTTTGAGGCAGCAAGAAATCAAGGCGAGGATATTGGAAAGGCGTCACAATGGGACCGAGGCAGGAGATGGGCGGCCAAGCAAACAAGTGGCCATCATTTGATTGGCAAGAAGTCGTTGGTTAAGAGTGCAATGAGAAAATTGGCCTCAACAATCGTAAGTCGGCAGCAAGCTGTGAGGAGCCCACAGGCAAAATCAGCCTGTTTGTCCCAAGAGGAGAGCTCCATGTCCAATGCAGGTGGTTTGAGCTATTGGTATTACTACTGTTATTTGCGCGAAAACAGTCGCGATGTGATAGACGATCTTCCGATCAATGCGAGCGGCGTGGGCGGCTCCGGCCAAATTTCGGAAACGGAAAAACGAACTAGATTGAACATCAACTACTCGTTAGCCAGGATTGAGATACTAAACTCTCGCTCTGATCCAGTTGCTCGGCTCGTAAGCAAGATTTCTGAGGCTAGCGAAAAGTTGCAAAGCGATGAGTCGTCGCCACTTGAGAACATCTTCGATTACAACCAGTCGACTGATTTGTCCCTCTCGCTTTCAACCTCAAGCGCAACCCCAAGTGCCCCGAGCGACGAGCAAGCAAGCTCGGCATCTCCCTCACCTGTTTCTCTCTCGGACAGCTCGCGCAAATCTAGCCAAGAGTCTAGCCAGGTGCAAGCGAGCTACGCGGCTGGATTTGCTCGGGGCCCAAAGCAGTCGATCTCATCGCAGTCAGTTAGGTCCTGCGGCGAACGGGAGAGCGTCTCTGCAGATGACGAGAACACGAGCGCCGATATGGATCCGAGCAGATTTTCCGCGCCTCAGCTTGTTAGACGGCATAGGCGCGTTAGACTGAATCAGCGCCAACCGTCCGGCTCGGGCGAGGTCGTTCGTGGGGCCGAGTTTGAGGCAAGACAATTGGCCAACCACGAGAGCGGAGCTCGAAAGGAGGCTTGTAGGTTGTTTGTGGATGGTGAAAGCGTGATAAACAAGAGCAGTCCAATCAGACACTCGCACAACAATTTGGCCACCAGGAATCCGCAGTCTGATCTGCTGACCATTGGAAATGGGCAAAGATCAGCAAGTTTTGCTATTGCAAGCTCGGCCGACAATAATGAAGAAGAATTGGACGACTTTGAGAGATTCAACCGAAGCCACAGAGGCTACAAACCACCGCCTGCGGCCGTTGCCCAATGCTCGGCACAAACGCTTACGGTGGCGACAGCTCAAGCAACAACAACCAGCCACTTCCAAGACAAGTCCGCCGACGAATCGCCCGCGAGAGCCATTAGCGGCGGAAGCCGTCGGGTTTCGAGCTTCCGTCTGAGCTTCAAATCTTTCCGCAGCTCAAGGAGGGACCGACGAGCCAGACAAAGGTCTCGCACTTCCATGTCTTGGGACACCCTTGCCTCAGAGACGGCCGACTCGTCATCTGGCAAAGCGGCAATAAGATCGCTAGGCGAACAGGATGGGCGACTCACGTTGGCCCACAAGCTGGTCTCGGCCTCATCCGAGCTCACAACCACCAAGCGACAGTCTAAGGCCGCCAACCACAGGACTCTGTCTAGCGCTGAGCGCTTGGATGGCTCGAATTATCAAGCCGCCGCCAGAGAGGAGGACCAGGCCACCATTTCGGCTGCCAATCCTGCCCCTGATAATAATAACAACAACAGCAGCGGCCGCAGTGGTAGCTGCAGCAGTAATAATAATAATAATAATCATGATAATCACAGAGCCAGCGCTGTGATGAAGGATCACCACTCGAGGGCCCCGAGCCCAGATGTGGGCCCAATTTATGGTAAGCAAGAGTGGCGCTTACAGCAGCAGCTGCAGCAAAGAGATGGCCAAAATCGATTGCCTGATCAAGGCAATTCTCTTCGGCCACATCATTATTATCAGTATTGCGATTGCCATACGAGAGAGGAGCAAGCCGGCGGCCAGGGCCCCTGGATTGAAGGCGGCAGTGGCAGTTGCTGCCGGCTTGGAGTAGTTGAGCGCGAGTGGCGTGCAAATTCGAGCCGCTCAAACCTGAGACCAGGGAGTAGGGAACGTGCACGAAGCCACACGAGCATCGTCAATCTGGAGCGCGAGCAAAACTTGAAGCCTGAGAGGATTGGCCAGCTCAATGGGCGCCAACCTTCTGGGGGTCAAGCGGAGGACGCGGGGCAACTAAGGTCAGGCACGGCTGCCTCGTTAAGGGTTCCTAGATGGGGCCGAAATGCGGCGAGTAGCAACGACATTAGCGCAAGCAGGGAGCTTTCGGCCTATCAAGCTTTCGATGGTTTGGGCGAGCGCCAGCTGAGAGCCGGTGACGAATCTAACTTGATGCAACGGAGAGATCGGAGACAAACGCTTGAGTTTCGTGGCCCAGAGCTTAGAGTTGGCGTTCAAAGCGAGGGTAAGTTGGCCGGAGAGGATCCTTCGAATTTTAATCCAAGCCCAAGGTCATAGGACCCTGACCTCAAGTCTCTCAGGGCAACAAACATTTTTCTTCCCCTACATTCAACCATCCTTTGCGCGCTAGTCGGAGGGGACTTCTCCTTTCGCCCCAGCAAAGGGCGACAAAGTTGTCAAATTGGTCCTAAAGAGCTTGGCGCCACTTACTGGCCTTAAGGTCCCAAACCTTGCCAATAGCAAGGTTTGGGTGCTCGCGGCAGATATTGGCAAGTGGCGGGAGCGAAATGGTGGACCAAGAGAAACTTGCTGCCGCTGCTGTCCAAAGCGTACAAGCTTATTAGCGCTGCTCGAAGCAGAGCTACCCCCTGAGTTGGCACTAGTTGGACCTTTGAATGGCTGGTCCGCTATTCTCTCACCTATCGGGGGTCAAACTGCAGAACTTTGAGGCCCATGCGAGCCTCTTGCACTATGAAAGTGGTCAGCGCGAGCTCTTACAACATCCATTGTTTGTGCCGGCTTCTCACCGGTTTAATTTAGTGCTCGCCTCTTTGGAAACGCTTGCAGCTTCCCTATAGAGTTTACGAGGGCAAGAGGAGATAATTGAATATAAACTTGTCGTCAGAGCAACAGAATTGCTGGCACAGTTCCACGCTAATTTGTTCTGTCGCAGGACACTTCTGATTGCGTTGTGGCATTTTGTGCAAACCGTTGGCCGAAAACGAGTGGCGAAAGGTGTTTGCGTCCAACTGGGGAACCGAAGATGGCGAATCTCTCCGCTTGTTGGTTGGCCAGACCCAATCTCGCAGCGCCAACGAAAGGCGCTGCTCTCGTTGCCCTTCAGACAGCTCCATCTACAATGATTCGCGGCGCAGTCTTGGCAAACAAACGCCAGCAATTGAACTAGCGCAGGCTGGTTTTGGTTTTGAGTTGCTCTCGCGAATCTTGTCCGATTGGATCCAGTGAAACGACAGGACGTTAGGAGGGAGATTTACCAACACATAGCATGAAACAAGATACCAGCTCAATCGATCGTTTCGAGTCGCCTGATTTAATCTATTACGAACAGGTTACGGGGCCTCCTGAAGGGCTCCACTTTGGCTGTTGCAGATTAATCAAACGCCCAATTCGAACAAACTCCACCCACTTGATAATGGAAACACTGTCCATAGGATAGGGCTTCTAATGAAACTCGAGCATCACTCTGCTGCCTGCAACCGAGCTCTTGCCCTGATTTGATTTGTCTCTAGGCTTAAACTTGGTCGCATCGGCCAAGTCTGCTCCAGTACCCATCGTGTTTGTGACAAACCTCTCGGCCCAAACTTGTATCATGCTGCAACCTCACCTAATCCAAGTGTTGGTAAGCAAGACATGCGCCCCAGCCATCTTGGTTGCTCCACCGCTCACGCCCCCATCTTGTGGGCCGCCCAAGCTTGGATTTGATAATGCGGGTCTCTCTCTCTGCTCTGCCATTGGAGCCTCCATCCGATGACATTTTTGATCGATTTGAGGTGCCTCCTCTTCGTTTTGAAGCCCTGTCAGCACCAGCTCATCTCTGAGGAGCCGCGAACTAGACTTGGGCCAGGGCGACGCTCATTCGACGGGATCTGCTTGGTTGAATCTCTTCAAGACCAACCTGATTAGCTGATGAATTCCATCGTCAAGAGGCTCCAAATTGGCTGCTCGAGTGATCGAGCTCGAGCCTGCGGACATCTTCGTTCGACGGGCACGAATAGTATGCATTAGCTTGCTTGTCCTGATCCAAACTCTAATTAGCGAGTCAGCTGGTGCTCAGATGGCTGCTCATCCAGATTGAGCGGCCAGACTCAGTGGCTCAATCGTTACCGCGCTTGCCTCCGTCCACCTAAGACCTCCCATCCTGGCTCTAGTTCAAACGCTTACTTTACTGCACTACCAACACGTCGTCCCTGGGACCAGAGTTGAGAGTCGCTTAATCTGGGCGAATGTTCGTGTCGGGCCTACCTGACGAGGATGTTGACGTTTCAATCCTGGCCAGGGCTCTTCCGTTGCGCCTCCATGCGCGCGAGCAAGGCGCAATTCTTATCAGGAGAGCGCGCGGGTCATCCGCTCCGGCCCAAACGAGACTAAGCCAACCCGTGCGTGATCTTATTAGATGAACATCTCCAGTTAGACAGCAGACCAGTCAGTCAGTCCAAAGAAACGACCAACCTCGCAGCTGGCTCCCACTCGGAGGCGCCCCAATAGGCCAACAGAGGGAGCTGGCGCTAACAAAGGCTTGTTGGTACAAAAATCACGGAACCAGATTGCACTGATTGCATGTCCATGTTGCAGTTTTGCTCCAGTCGTTTCGTTTTGCGGATTTATCATACTTTGTGTCATTTTTCTCCCCCAAATTCCCCTTCTCTGATGGCCCTCATGGGCAGACTGTAGAGCGCAGAATGGTAGAGTTGTAATGTCCATTGTTTGACCTACCTCATCACAGACAACTAATCGCACGAGTTACGCTCAACGGCTAACCATCTTTATTGCCCCCTCTCCTAGTTTCACCGCGACTCACCTGGCATGGAGAGACTCAGGCTTCAAATGCTGGCTCCCGCGTTGAACCTCGCACTCGGGCCCATTCGACAGGTAGTGGAGGCGGATCAAGCCGAGCGGCTCGGGTTGCCGCTGGCTTTGCAAACTCGTGCACCAGGGCGGATTCAGTTGCTAGAGCAAGTAGAAAATCAATAAATGTGACGACAACAGCAACACAGGAAACGAGCATGAAAGTGGACTCAGAGTTCCAAGTGGATTCGACTGGACAGAGGCGAGCAGGCAAGTCCCATTTTGATGAGAGATTGAGCCGACAGTTGGGGCGACCCAAACTTGCGGAAATGAGACTGATGGAAGATGCAAATCACCGACGGAATATAGAGTCTCTGGCCAAGAGCTCGTTTACTTGCATGCTCATTGGCGCCAGGCAAACAGGTAAACGAACAATCGTCAAGTGTTTCGTGAAGCTGCTAAACGAGTTCAAAATTGCAGTTGACGAATACAAGAAGGAGAGTATTTTGCTCAAATTGTTGGATTGCAGTGCAAAGTTGCAAGGACTTGCAAGCCAACAGCCGGAACTAGACACACTCGACAGGTATATGCTCGAAAGAGGCCAGCAACCAAGGGCTCCACGCTCGCGTATAAACTCATGGCTTGGCACCGGGAAGACTGGCGTTAGTAAGCTATTAAACTTGCCAAAACCTAACAAGAGGCGACTAAACTCTGCGATCTCAGCTACGAGAGAGTCTTCATTCGACTCGATTGACAAGCACATACAACATCGCCGACATACAACCATCGACCAAGGTGCAACTGGGAGTGAAAATGCGCCAGATGATTCTGGTTCAGACGACGCTAACCACTTAACAGTTCCAGAGGCGAGAACTCTCGATGGCAATAAATCGGATCTAGATCCTCGCAACGAATCAACCTTTATTGAGCAGTTGCAGGTTCCAGTTGTCTCAGTTGAATATCGAAAGCAATCGACGGCTGGATTGGTCGATCGCCGTTCATCTGAATGCCCGAGCAGATTCAAGTTGTTACCAAATTCTGACTTACAAACGCAATCAAAACTGAAGGATACAACAGAGTGGCCTTATTCAGAGGGTGCAAGATTGAGTTTAAGAGACTTAAATCGACGTCGTTGCAAGATACAGTTCAAAACAAGACGCCAACTTAGTGAGAGACATGTTGCAGTGTTGTCGCGGGGGAGCATTGCGGATTTGAGCGCCAACTTGAGCTTCAATCATGCGTTCCGTTCAACATTGCCAGATTCGTTCATTGTTGTCTATTCCATCAATGATAGGTGAGTAACGAAGCTGACTAGCCTCCCTAGCTTCTACATGATCTAGCCACAAATTTGACTCATCAAACTTTTCCCTCGAGCTCAGAGACTCATTTGACTATGCCGAACAGATCATTGGCCGGCTTAGGTCAGTCAAGAGAGAGATACCGCTGCCTGTGATTTTGGTGGCCAATAAGATCGATCTCGAACGAGTTAAGGTTGTTAAAAGCGAAGGTTGGTATAGGAGGGGTGTGATTTGTGTTCTGATGAGGCAATTTGAGCACGAACTCTAACTTTTTATCGGCCTGTCCTATCAGAGGGTCGAAGTTTGGCACGTAAAAATGGGTGCAAGTTCATGGAAATAAGCTGCACAGTTGGGTTCAATCTGGATAACTTACTCGTTGGGCTCAGAGCCCAGCTCATTTTGAAACACCACGAGACTCTAAATTCAATCATCCACTCTAGTAAGTTTGTGATGCCTGAGCCTCAAATCTGTCCCGCGCAAACTAACGTCGCCCCTATCAACTCCCCACTACCTAACCAACACCGAAAACAGCTCCAACCAGCAACCGAGGCGATACAAGTATCCAAGACAAAGATAATGGCGGGAGAGATCAGATTGCAGATAAGGGGAACATTCTAAAACGATTCTACAGACGTTACATGACCGATCACCAAGAATTAACTTATGATTGTGAAAACTTTTCAAAACTGTGAGATATATTTTGTTGGATAAGATTGTTATACCGAGTAAAGACTTTGATGGAATCAGATCGCGCCTAGTCTTGACGAGAATTGCTATTTCCTATCAGGTCTCCCGTCTATAGATGCTGAAGTAAATGCTAGACATGGCTCACTTTCGAGCGTTGGGTTGGCAAAACATGCGCAGGAGAACGCTGCATCTTGAAGTTATTGATATTGTTTTGATCTTATGATTTCATTCGCCCACCTCACCATCAGGTGGAGGAGGTAATTTCCATAGATCATTTGCCAGCCCTTAGCAGCTCATGATTCGCTCCAATCAGCATTTTGTTACAACAACGAGATAGTGTGGCTCAGATAGATAAATTGGAAAATCGTTTCCAATATGGGCATAAAGCAACACTGTTGTTGATAATCAACCTACCTAACACGAGTCTAGAACGAACAGAGCCATCAGCAAGTTGTGACACGATAATCCTGAAGAGAATTCTGGTTTATGTATTATTTAACCCTATTTAAATGCTCTCTCATTAATGAATACAATCGAAACTTGATCCTCGCCGGCAAGCCATGGCCACCCTCCAATCACCATCAGTCTTCGAATTAGTGGCCTGTGATCAATTGAAAGGCGGCCTACGTGAGGCGATAAGATACCTTCTGGAAAGAATATATCAAATTGAGGTGTTTCAGAGGTTGTCAATCCCACGTACCGATGAGGCAGTGCTCATTCTGGATCTGATAATTGAATACTTCCATCTAAAGTCCTATGACGCATCATATGCAGAAAATCTCTACAACCTTGTCCGAGTATCTAGTGACGGGAGCAAGAAGATTAAGATTATACCTTCATTGGTGGTTATAACACTGATCCCTTATGTAAAGCACAAGCTTGACAAGCACTTTGAAGAGTTAAATTACAAAGATATTAGGACTGCTGACGACATCAACAAAATACGCTTATATAGAATACTTTCCGGATCATGTTCCCTTCTGAACCTCGTCTGCTTGGTCCGATTTGCTGCTGGAAGAGCAACTTATCACAATTTTATTGATGGAGTTCTCAAATTAAGCCTCGAATGTAGGTTGGACATAGATGGACCCCACACTACTGACCTGTCATTGGCGGACAGAATATCTAAGCGAGTTGCCGATTTCATGAGCTTCGGTCTGACATTTGGCTCCTATGTGATACAATTCTTGGACTATTGGAACACCCACAGCAACTCGGCGCCACTGTTCAAAGCCTCGCTGCCAATACCTGACCCACCAAGTAAGGATTCTTTGGCGCACGCTGACGAGGGGTCATCAAAAATATGTTTAATTTGTTTACATGTGAGACAAAATGAGTGCGCCCTTTCTAATACGGGCTATGTGTTTTGTTACAGTTGTTTACAGAGGTACGTCACAAAGAAACGAAGATGCCCGGTGACTGGTCACCCAACAACGGTTGACAACATTGTCAAGTTGTTTACATCAAGTCCTTTTTAGATTCATGGACTAAGGGCCAAACATGATGCACTGCTTTGTTGATGGCTTCAATATTCCTTGCCAATACTGTTATCTTTCCAGTTTGAAATATTGTCATTGTAGCTCCATATTCTTCAAGTTCCATTTTAATACCAGAATGCAATTCCGGCTCGTACCTAGCTTGTCTATTTTTCTTACAGAAATCTTCAACACGAACCCCGAACGGTAAATGTACAACGCCTAATACATTTTTGACCTTAAAACTGGTAAATTTAACTCTAAAGCCTAATTTTTGTAGTATCCTAGCCACTCGTCTGGCTGCCGTCTTAGCGTCTTCTTCACTTTTAGATCCAGTTGTCTGAATAAAACCAGAATTTCTAATGCTTGCAGTCACATATGGCCTCCTAATTTTCATCACAAGCATACCTTTGTCCCTTTTATACTCTACATTTGAACCATTTAATGCTAATCGTCTCAGATTGATATGACATCTCACATGAAATTCACAAACAACATTTGCAATCTGGATAGTCAACTCAGTATTTGAGTCCATAATAATAGAAAATGTTTAAGTATGAGTGTGAACTGAATGGAGGAGGCAAATCTTTTATTAGATCCCTCTGTCTCTATATTGATGATTGTCTTGACTCGATTTTGAAGCATCCAGACAACAAACATCGCTCACCATGCAGAGAGTATTGCATTGGAAATCCAGCAATGTGCCTCTTGCCAGTAAGCTGTCAGTCCTTGCCCGCTCGCTCCAGTAATCGAACACTTCTCGCTGCGGAACTCAAAACCAAAAATAATAAATACTGCACAAAGCGCGAGACTCGCAAGCTGCGACCCGGTTACACCTGACGCAGATTCACATGGAGATTTCTGGCGTTGCGCTCGTTTTAACTCGTTCAAAACTTAACAAAATTCTAAACCAGACATAATTATACTGTAAAATACATTACTAAACCTCAGTTGTCCAAAGATTCATTCTTCAACCGATCTTAGTTTCAGATGGCACCTTTATTATTATCACAATTCGAAAAACAAATTGCCTCATTCCCGAATTGCCAACGAAGCTTCTAAAATTATTGCAACCCTCATTGCGCAAGCCCATTAATGTTCTTAGATGAAGCTCTGATGAGGAGAATTACTAAATCAACTCTATCTCTTTTTTTAACTTAATAGCTAGCTGCTTTTGACTCGACTTGATTCAATCGATGTGTTGACTGAGCACCGAATTGCGTAGAATTTTCCTCAAATTCAAGCCTTTTCCACTTTCTGTAATGACAAGCGCATAGTCTTCTCTAAGTCCTCGAAGATGGACTCTTGCTTTGATTTGCCAGAGTTCGATCGAGTTGACAAGTTGTTATTATCTAGCCTACCCATTAAGCCGCTGGTACCGGTTTGTTTAAACTTGTTCGCCGCCTGCTCACGCTGTATTTGGATCAGTTGCTGCTGAGTGTGTGGGTCTATTGAGGGATCAATATGAATTTGTAGCGGAGGCTCTGGAGTTAACAAGGCGCCTCCCGAGTAACCCGGTGGTTTTGTTTCGAACAAATCGTTGGAGCCGGATCCAAAAACCGAATCATCTTTCAAATCACGAGCTAATGTTGAAGACAACTCTGCATCAAAATTGCTCTTAAATGGTGGACTCGCCACTACTGGCGGAATTATTGGTGCTGGTGGTGCCAGTGGAAGTGATTCCGACACAAGGTTGAGTTCAAGCCTATCGATTGAACTCGGTTTTGTGTCGGTGATTTCCTTTTCAGGTTCAGTAACTTCCTCCGCAAACGATAGCTGTGAGTCGAACTCGGTTGCCATGGTTGCCATTGTAGGGGGATTAAAATCGAAGCTTGTGTTTCCCGAGAAAGATGGGAAAGCTGCCAACTTCGTATCAATAACTAGCTTATCACGCTTCTTGTTACTCTCTAGACTTATCAAGTGTTGCTCGAGAGCATCCAATAATGAGCTTGGTGCCCGCTTGAAGTCCGGTATCTCACCACGTTCCAGTTTAATAGCTTCAGCAACTTTGAGGAACTCGGCAACTCTATCGGTGCACGACAAAAACTTCTTGTATGCCTCAAAGGCCTCTCGACACATCTTCTTGTTTAAATCGAAATATTTCTCGAACAAATTGATTATACCGTCGTTGTAGTTAGCAAATAGTCTGATTGCATCGTGGAACATCAAAGTGAAACTAGCGGTTATTATACTATTATTCAGGTCACTAGGGGTACAGTCGAAGTCCAGTAAGGTATCCAACTGCCTTTGTATGACTGGTAATGTCTCCAGTAGCCTTTCAATAGGCATAGAACGGAGGATGCTATTTCCGGCTCGCTGGGCTCGGCACAAATCGACAGCAAGAGTTCTATACGATAAGGCTTTCTGGTTAATGTAGCAGGAGTAGCGTCTTATGAACGTGGACATTGCATACCCTTTGGCGACAATTCTATCGAGGAATCCGCTCAATTGGAAAGAATAATTACTTGATGCTAGATATTGAGTGAACCTTTCGCTCCCATAGCTCATCAGATGATGTACTGTTATTAGAGCTTTGTAAACGACCGCCCAGTTAGAGTGGTTTGTTCTCTCGATGAGCATGTTAGCCAATTGCTGCATTGAGACATTGCTCTCATAGGTGCAAGCAGCCAAATAATCCAAGTGCTTCTTCTTTGGCTTCATCAGCTCCTCGGTGGTTGCCTTGCAAATACACCTGGCCAACGCTTGGCCTGCAAGCGTATATTTGGCAGCATTAAAACGGTCATTGATTGTCTGGCCTTTGGTAGACATTTGATATAAACAAACTTTTTTGCTCAATCCAACAACAGTTGATAACAGTTAATAAGAGACTAATGCAACAATGTAAAGGCCACCTCGATCTGCCGGAATGCTTACTGGATCGGTGGCACCTGCCAAGGCTGTGGTTTACGCCAGTTGTTTTCTGGGGCTAGATGTTTTATTTAGATTTGTTCCCATGAATGTAAGCGACCAATAGAGTGAGAGAGAACCATAGAGAGGGGGATGAATATTTATTTCAGAGCCAATATGAGCTCAATAATGCCCAGCTTTTGCACGAAAAAACTAGATCGTTCATGCAACAAAATCTGACCGAACGCCCGCTTCGTCTCGCTCATGCGTTCTTCGCAAAACTCACAGCCAACGTACAGTTGTCTGCTAGAAACTGAAAGACTGAGCATCACTTCGACTAGAAAAGACAAGTTGCAAGATTCAATTTAGCTTGGTGATGTCTTGTTTGTTGTTGCTTGACCAGTCTAGTCTAGCGGTACACACAATCATAGAGGACTCCCAACCTTCTGTAGTACGGTTCTGCAGTGTGAGTTCATGAGAATGCTGTCACTAAGCCCATATGATTATTCTTAGAGCACAGAAGCTGGCTGAGTTGAGGGTGATGGGCGGGTATAGGGTCGGGCCATTACTGTCCCAGTTTGACGAGTTGATCAGGACTAGTCTCGGTGGAGATTCATGCGGGCCTTGTAGTCCAGATCTGATCTACAGTCTGTATGATCGTAATGGCGTACTGGGCTTTGAAATTGAAACCGTTTCGCCCTAAAGGCGAGAGAGGAGACCGTAGGATTGCGTAGATCCAAGGTGAGAGTGTTCACTAATCTGGACGGCTATAACTGTACATCTCTCATCAAGGGGATGTGGCTCAGATGGTAGAGCGCGCGCTTAGCATGCGCGAGGTCCGGGGATCGATGCCCCGCATCTCCAATAATTTTTCAAGTTTTTTAGATCCGTTTCTTAACGATTTACGATGAACACTAGCCAAAGGTAAAATTGTCTTGACGAGCTAACCCTTGCGCAGGTCAACGATCTTTAGCCACTGCGCGCTGAGTGTCTAGCGGGACGGCGCCAAATTTGTGCCTGAACGAACGGATGAAACGTCAAACTCTACGAAATTCAAAGCCGAGATAAACACAAGCTAGTAGCGCTCACGGCCAAAATAATCGAAGTCTCGCTTTTAAGGCACTTAGGCAATCCTCTGGCTTGACAACCGGGGCGATCAACTCCTCTCTCGCCGAGCCTTGAATGAAAGTCTTGTTCGAATAATGGAAAACGTAGGGGGAAAATGAGCTTGAAATATATCTGTTCGCGGTTTGTGCGCTTACGAGTAAAAGTCTCTTGGACTGCAGGTCGAATTGAGACAACGAACTGCAGGATGGAATTCATTGTCCATAGTTGGAGAAAAAATTTCTAAATTTTACAAATACAGTTTTCTCATTGTGGCAGCAACTCTTTTTACCTTCAAATCCAAATCCAAATCCATCTACGACACAAGCTAACAGGTTATCAGCTAGAGGCTAGCAGGTTTTGTACATTGTTGAAAGTCGGCCCACAATCAGAGTAGTCGTTTGTGTAGAATGAAGTTGAAACTTTGGACTAGATCAACAACAGAGAGAACTAGCGAGGGGCGGAGACTCATTGAGCTGATCGCAACGGGAAACTACACATAATCTGAAAGCAAGCAGGCAATCTATGCACTCGGCCTGCCAAACTAGCTCCCTGACAATGATGATAAAAGACTCTAGGAACAGAATCAAGCATATACACCACCATCGAGAGTCCGGATAAATTAATTGCACCATCAAAACCGACCATTGTTCACGTCAGCGACTTTACTTACTCCAGAGTAGCTCCCATTTCTACTCAAGCCTCTACTGCCTGGTTAATACCGCTACCAAATCGAGCCCTCGCATCATTATTACCGTTCACTGCCGAACAACCCTCAGTTCCTAAAACTACGCAAGCAAACTCCCAAAACAAAAGCCATTCTTTCATGGACCAAAGCTGAACTTGCCCATCAGCCGAATTACTTTCGGAAGTTCGATGGCTTTTGGAAATGAAATTATATCACCAATTATCGTCTAAACGCTTAAAGCTGAAGTGCTCCCTCATCTCCAAATCTATTAATGTTCACTCTTAGATATTCAATATACTCATCACCAGTTAGCGTATGTTGAACGCAGTCCAACTCCATCCATCGAGTTCAGAGCAACTGATTGTGCTGTCTCAAACACTCGCTGTATTGCCATCAAACGCAAACAGCTGAGCCGCCAGTGACAGATACAAAATGCGCAAATACAGCACAACGATCTGAACATATCACTCTTGGGGTCTTATTGCCATTAGATCATCAGTCCTTTAATCATACTTGTCTACACGCAGCTCGACAAGTGCAAAACCCGCCAGCAGAACCGATCCAATATTGAGATTAACCATGTTATGTCTCCGAGACTGGATAAGAAGTTTTACTACCCGAGCAAATTCATAAACGCGTCGTGGTTACCAAATCGCACCTAAACACCCATATCTTCAGGCTTTTCAACCCAACCAGAACCGCGACTTTTCAGTACGCCAACTCTCTTTCACGTTAGGGGTTTAGTTCCTCTGCTTGGCTTGCACTGTAGAGGTGAGTCAGGTTACGTAGGGCAGATTCGGTGACCCACTAATCCTCTATTCTATCATCTATCGAGACCATTCTCTTGGAGAGGGCTGAGTTAAGCCTTTAAGCAAGCTAAAGCACTGCGACAGTTGTGATACCTTTGGTCAATTCTTGCTTTTATATAAGACAAAACTACAATTGATATTGTTGCGAACAAGATGGGCGAGAACAGTGGAGTTGGAACTCAACAACAGCAACCTGTTGCGACTAGAACTAGAAGGTTTAGTAATAATTCGAACAGTAAAGTTAACCAGGGTGATACTTCAAGACCAGAGCTAAAACTTACTGACGAAATCGATACTACAAAACAGGAGGGTTTGTCTCATGCACGAGTTTGCACTGTTGATGAGATTGTGACCGTTCTGAAAAAAGAGGCTGTGGAAAGAAGCAAAGAAGAGCTAAAAATATTACAAGAATGGAGCTTTTTAGTACCAGAGGCCGAGGCTCGCCTCAAGGCCAGGTTAGCTAAGAGCGTTATCAAGCAAAGATCTATCGAGCGCGAGGAATCTATGGAGATCATCGAGCGCAAGGCGGACACATTAGCGCAGTTGATCGAAGATGCTAACTACATCGTGATCTATACGGGCGCCGGTATATCAACCTCCGCATCAATCCCTGACTATAGAGGACCGAACGGTCTCTGGACTCAGATCAAGAAGACAGGAACGTTCTCACTAACTAAGTCATACGATCTTACAAGGGCCGAGCCGACATTTACTCACATGGCCATCAAAGAACTCTGTAAACGTCGCATTGTTAGCCATGTTGTATCGCAAAATTGTGATGGGCTTCACCTGAGATCTGGTATCCCGCAGTCTTATTTATCCGAGATACATGGCAACATGTACATCGAAGTATGTCCAACTTGCGAGAAGCAATATTACCGTCAAGCCGATGTTACCGAAAAGACGTCACGTTTCCGCCACAAGACAGGCAGAAAGTGTCACACTTGCCCAGAGCCCAATAACAATTTGGTCGATACAATAGTTCTATACGGAGAAAGATCGAGAACTACGTGGCCCATGAACTGGGAAAGAGCTGGCAAAGCAGCTAAACGAGCTGATCTGATCATTTGCATGGGCTCAAGCCTTAAAACCTTACGCCGTTATTTCTGTCTCTGGCCGGAGCGCAATTCAGTTGACAAGAATTCTGAGACAAAATTAGCAATCATTAATCTCCAATACACGTCCAAGGACAAAAACGCCGTTTTAAAAATTAACGGAAAATGTGATCTTGTTATGCAATTAGTTATGCAAAAGCTCAACATCGATATTCCTGACTATGAATGGTCCGAGGATCCACTCAACCAGCTGGCCATTCCGTTTACCCCCGAAGAACGCGCAAATTTGAAAAGAAATCTCATTTTCGAATTCAAGACTGAGAGATCCTCCGAATCACCCGCTCCGGGCTCACTCAAGAGATCCCGCCAAGAGCTTAGTAGGTCTCCAAACTTATTTGTGTCGGAAATAACTGATGACCCCGAAAAGAAAAGGTTAAGGATGCGTATACGAGCACTAAACTCAGGCCAGAGCATCAGTCCGAGTGAGCTTTCAACTATTCAAGATGAATATGAGATCAAACCTGAGGAAATGATCGAACATGAGAGTGATGAACCTAGTAAAGTGGTGAATTATGCCCTCCCTGGTTGGCTCGGAAAGAGTCTTGGCGCCACTCGCACAAGTTCTTACAGAAGAAAACGTCATGGCAACAAGGGTAGGAAACACTCAAGTGTTTTGAAACCGCAACAGTCATTAGAGTCAGGAGCGACTGATGGGGACAATTCTGTCAAGAAAACGTCCGATGTTCCAAATGTCTACATGGACTCTTCGTCAAGGGAGATCGATGAGACCATACCAATTAAAGGGGAAAACGATTCACCCCATGGTAGTCTAGATTTCCCAGTTCCTTGGACAACCACGAGCCAATTAAAGGCGGCCAAGAACTGAAAACTTACGTGCCTGGGCATATAAATGCCAAACATCACTAGGCTCTCACACATCTCAAGGGCTGAAAGATTTAGACAAACAATAAAAATCTCGCTGATGTTCCGTTTCGAGCTCTCATCATCACTTGATTAATAGAGTTTATTGTAACATACGGATCAGATAAATTAACTTCAGTGCTAAATTAGGGATCCAAACCAGTTCAATCGAAATAATGCGAACAATGTATTTCTATAGCTCCAGCCTCTCAATAAGGGCGACAACAGTTTCGGCGAGTGATATTGCAACTCCATATCCACGCTCTTTGAAAAAATTGATGTAGCGCGGCGCGATTTCCGGTACGGGAACTCCATCTATCTTCACATTCTTCCAGTCCAGATACAACCCTACTGGACTCGCCCTAATCAGCTCTTGTATAGTGTCTAGAAATTCTTCCATGTCTTTCATGAATACCTGTGCTTCCAGCTTCTTTTCTTCGGAAGATTTCTTGGCTAAATTGAGATCCTTTGTAGCTGCCATATCGGCTCTGCTATTTTTGAATGCCAATTTCATCATTGCAATGGAGCCTTTTGTGAATCCTCCCCTAAAATCTGGACCATAACCTTGCGCAACGAGCTTCTTAATTTCGGCTTTTTTATTTTTTATGAATGAGACAAATGTCCTGGAATAGGGTAGCAACCGGATGTAACTTTTGCCAGAGACTATTGTGTCTCTGGTGAGGTTCATTATAATCTTATTCAATTCTCCCACGGCTTGCACATCGAAGTCAATTCGCTGTTGAGGCATTTCAGTTATAGATTTATCAAACAACGGAGCTTCGATATGATGTCCGTCCAGTTCTATGATCAAAGGTTGCTGCTCCTCAGATTCATCTGCCACTAGGAGACCAACGAGAGAAGCACTAAGGCTCAGTAGAAGGAGAATCTTGATATCCATCTCTTTGTCTGGGGCAACTATGTCAATTCAACGTAAGTGTATCGAAGTACCTCAGGTGTCTTACTGAGCCAAGAAGTATTTCGGAGCTATCTTACATAGTCGAGTAGAGGAAGCCCAGTTATGGTTATTTTTACACACAGTCCCAGGTTCCTATTTTAGAACAAGATGGAGACCAAGTAGGAGGCTCAACGGTGTCGTTTATGAGAGTGTCTACTTCTGTGTTTACAATCGATTGATTCTTTGTCTATATCAGGCTTTTGCTCATCCCGGTGTTCAAGCCTGCGAGTTCTAGGGTCATTCGTTGTGTACGCGTCATCATCTTTGGCCCAACTCTCGTCATCGTTCGCCTCAAACTTATGACTTAACCACTCATCACTGTCGAGCTTCTCCAGCAGTGCTAGATCGTCCGCCTCGTAATTGGTGGGCAAAGTTGGCTGTCCATGAGATGACTTCGTAGGGTTGGATGCAGCTTGTTTCAATCTTTTTTTGAATCTCGCTACCATCTCTATAGTCTCTCTTTCGCGATCCTTGCTTCGCTTGGGTGCAATTTTTGAGTAGTTATCGGAAGCTCCACCGTCAATTGACTCCTCTTTGAGGCTAATTTCCTCAGATGATGCTTTAATCGAAGCTTTGCGTCTCTCTGCGAGAGTTTTAGTTTCTGATTCGGTTTCGATCTTCTGTTTAATGCTCAAAATTTGCGCTCGTATCTCCATAAGCCTTCTCTCTTTATCACTTATCTTTTCGTCCACTTGATCTGCGACTTCATTTTTCAGATCATCTGGACAGTTGAAAACCTCTTGCTTTTCGCTAGCTTTTGGTGAAGTCCCTTGAGATGAATTGGTGTCACGTGGATTTGAACCAAGTGTAGGGTGTGCATCGACGTGAGGAGGATCCTCGTCATCTTCATCGTCTTGATCCTCCGGGAAGAAAGAGAGTCTCTTTGAATTAACAATATCCAGGTTGGGTTTCAGGACAGTTTCCTCATCGGATGAGGACTCGTGGAGCTTGGGGTCCTTTTCCAAAGTGAGAGGTCGTTTTTGTTTGAGATCTGGATATGGGTTGTCAACAACAGTTACGCGATTGATCCTTTGCTCAGTAAATGGCCGATTTTCATCGTCTACCTGGCATTCATTCAAGTCAACTAGGCTATAAACAGATTGCCCTATCACCCTGCCAAATATGCTATGTTTGTTCTGCAGTTCAGGTGCCGGTCCGAGAGTGAAGAAAAACTCTGGTCCGTTGTCATTTTTCTTCTTGTTCGCGGTTGCAACTAAACCTCGGCGAACAAACCTAAGTCTGGAGTGAAATTCATCGTTGAATGTTTCTCTAATTGCATCCTTCCCGTCGATATTACCGACGACAGCGATGAAGTCCTTCTCGATTCTATCGATTGTGGCGTTTTCATAGCAGCCACTCAGGCAAAGCTGGACGAAATTGCGGCATGCTTTGGGACACTGTTTAGTGAACAGTTCAATGTCTATCTGTCCGAAGGTTGTTTCGAACTTGATGATCCCATAAGCTCTGGGTTCGAGGTTCAAATTGTTGGACATGATAATGTAGAGGCTACATTTCTACATTATTGGAGCCTGTCTTTAATTTTTTTATTTGTTTTTAGTCGTAAGTACATACTATTCTTGAAAAGCATGGAATGCGGACTCCTCTAATGCTTCTAGTCATGATTCCCAAAGTGTGGTGATTGCAGAACAACACGACCGGCACACGTTAAGCAGATTCTGTTTACAATCTTGCACGTTTTCTAACTTTCTCAGCGGCCACCAACGTGCGTTTTCGGAGCGGCTTTGGTCTTTGCAGGTAAACCGGGAAGGGTAGCCCCACTTCGTTGGTTTATGATCCTAAAACAAAAAACTCAATGGCCTTTCCGATGGGCAATTGTATGCGAGAGCCGATACGTTCAAGGCACAGTATTTCAAGATGTAAGTAGGTTTTACTGGTACTTACCTGCCCTTTAGAGGTGTTCCGCTCCTGCTGACCATTGCATGTATCTGTAACAGCCCTGAAACCAATGAGCGTATGTTTAATTTCAATCTGATTTTTGTCATCGGCTTGATGCAAGCTTAATGAAACCCTTTTTGCCAGAGATTAACCCCATGCCAACCAAACTCTTTAAATACCGAATTGTGATTACAGAGAATCCTTCTCCAGGATCGTCTTGTCACTAATATCTTCAGGGTTATTTAAAGATCTTAATACGAACACAGGATTCGGCATCTAAAGAGGCTGGCGGATACGGTGTACTTTGGATCTGAATCTGTCTGTCAGCGTCTGCCAGCTGTGGCTGGCCCCATCCAGAAGTGGTCGAACCATTTCGCTTGTTCATTCGGTCGACTGGTTGTTTTAGGCGAAAGCAATAGAATTTGCCACTCGAGATGAGATGGTCAAATTGAGAGAACTGAGGACAAATTGGTCACAAGTTATCGTAACGTCTTTATATCCTCCAATCGCGATCATGAGTCGAGTGAACCATCAATTGATTAAGGCGCGCATTTGCACCCTCATCATCGCCTATGAAGTCGGCTCACATTTCACAATTAAAACTGTCCACCAACGAGACCTCTGTTGGGTTGGCGCTGTTCGGAATGTAATCAGCAACTTTAGGTGGCAGTTAAATTGATTAGACAGGCGCAGAAGGTTGCGAGAATGTGAGAGCAGGCGTCATGTGCAAGCTTCTGGCAGGACAAGGCAACTGGTTTGGATTCCAACCTCAAGCAATTATCAAATGCTATCGGCAATCGGAAGGCGCTTTGATTAGAGATATGCATTTGGTCAAGTGTTATGACCGTATAACCAAGTTTCAAATATCAGCCGAATCGAAGACATTCCCAGCGCCAATGCCAAATGGTTCTTGGGACGAGAATCTCGGATGTCACCACATCTGGCAATCTTATGACACAAACCACGCGACGGGCTGAATTAAGCGCCAAGTTTCGGGTAAACAAAGACCTCGGAATGAGAGAGAAGTGTTTGGTCTTGCGACTGGCGAGAGTTTGCGCTTGGCGCCCTTTCGAAGCATTATTCTAATTTAGCTGAATGCGTCCTCTCCAGGTGTGGATGACTGCAGTCAGAGCGAGCTCGGTGCAGACTACAAAATCTAACTGAGGCTTCCGCAGACAGACTCGAGGCTTGGAGGGGTCAAACACGAGCTGGGCCCGCGCTGAAATGCAATGTAAGCGTTGATCCATGCTCATTTCGCACTTCCGAGGCAGCTCGAGCGCCATCTTTCCACGGGCTGCGACCCAACTTTTGCGTCACGAAGCTGAGGAAGACGCCAGCAAGCCTATGCGCCTCAGCGACGACGTGCAAGATGTCTCAATCTATCCAGGCAATCCCTTTCGAAGGTTCAGCAACCAACGGTCCGGAATGAGTCAATATCGCAGCCTCTAGTGTGAGCGCGCTTAACCGCGAGCCCTCGATGGAGGACACACGGAAGAAGTGTGTAAGCTGTCCACAAAGGTAAACTAGAAGTAACACTCGAGATACCTGCCCATTATTCCGCTTCAGGTTGGCAATTGATGGCCAATGAAGATTAAACTGAGCAATCGATAAATCGCGATAAGGCTTGAACAAAGGCCATGCAAGCGCCAAGGCCATCTGCTCTGTATCGAAGGTGATGTGTTAAAGTATTACCACAAATACTTGCGGGTCAAGTGGGGTGCGATTTGCTGTAAAGACCGCGTATTGATAGACTGAACTCGTATTTACTAGACTAAATCAGTAGGGTAAAACACCATACTATTAGACCAATATACATGGCATATTTTAGTGCCAAACAATAGGATACAGGTTATTTTTATTTGTTGACACTTGCATGACTCAGATTTAGCCCAATGAGAGAGCTATAATCACAATTTACTGCTCATTATTCCAAGCCAACATACCATCCCAAGCAAATGATCGATATTCTTTTCCCATCTATCTCAAATTGAACCTCAACTGATAGGTCATTTAGACTACCAGGGACGTCTAAGCTCAAATCAAGGGAAATTATTGTCGCTTAACAAAACTTAGTTCCCATGAATCTGATATGCAAGCACGGTATAGATTTTGCACCATAATTCACCCGGATAGATCAACCACCAAGTCCGCCCAAAAGTAAGGAGAGAAAATGCACCGCGAAAGGGAGATTACACCCATGTTGGTGTTTGCCATATTCTCGGCAGTGCTCGGTATGTTCCAATTCGGATTTAATACCGGAGTAATAAATGCTCCGCAAAAAGTTCTCGAAGAATTTATAGCCGATGTATATAAGAGTAGGACAGGTAATTGGATATCTGAGGAACTAAGAGATGTGATTTGGTCCGTAACTGTGAGCATATTTGCAGTTGGCGGTATGATCGGTGGCATAGTGGCTCCCATGGTTGCAAATTGGTGCGGTAGGAAAACTGGTCTCGTGTTGAATAACACTGTGGCGGTTCTCGGTGTCACCTTGATGAGTTCCAGTCAATTAAGCCAGAGCGTCGAGTGCTTAATTATTGGTCGATTCTTCATTGGCCTAAATTGTGGCCTAAATACAGCACTAGTTCCCATGTATTTGACCGAAATAGCCACTGTGAATTTAAGAGGAGCGCTAGGTACCGTTAGCCAACTGGGCGTTACTGTGGGTCTTCTATTATCTCAGGTTCTGGGTTTGAAGGAGATATTAGGCACTAAAGACTATTGGCCATTTCTATTTGGCGTTGCATTTATACCGGCCATCATGCAGCTTATAATGTTACCTTTTTGTCCCGAAAGTCCGCGTTACCTGCTGCTTAGTTGTGGCCGGGTGAGTGAAGCTCGTTTAGCCTTGAGAAGACTGAGGGACAGCTCAGATGTAGAGGATGACATGGAGGAGATGAGGGCTGAGGATCGTGCCCATCAAGAGGAGGTGCGAAAATATGGGAAGCTCTCGTCTATTCGTGAGCTATTGAATCATCCATGGTTGCGAACGCCACTCATCATTGGTGTTATGATGCAAATGTCACAACAATTGTCTGGCATCAATGCCATCTTCTATTACTCAACAGATATATTCTTGTCGGCCGAAGTGCCAGAAACCTATGCAGTTTACGCAACAATGGGAGTTGGAGCAATAATGGTTATAATGACCCTTGTATCCATACCTCTGATGGATAGGTTAGGCCGAAGAACGCTCCATCTCTACGGTCTCGCCGGAATGTTTTTAGCCAGCATTTTCCTAACCATCTCTCTACTAGTCAAGGTGAGTTGAACCCTCAGCCTTCGAACAAATCTCTTTTTCTCTCTCCAAAATCGGATTCAAACTAAGAAAAATCCGGCCCTGCAGTTCTTATATGATTGGATGAAGTATATAAGCGTAGCCAGCATCTTATCGTACACGTTATTTTTCGGTATTGGACCTGGTTCAATTCCGCTCATGATAACGGCAGAGTTGTTCACTCAGGGGAGTAGGCCAGTGGCCATGTCGGTCTCTGTGCTCGTAAATTGGTTTACGAACTTCGTTGTCGGTTTAACGTTCCCTCTGATGAAGGTTAGTGTGGGACATAAATATACTTATCCATCTAAGCAGCTGAGTGACCCGTTGTTAACCTCAAATTTCAACCTCAGCGCGTACTGCAAAGTTACCTCTTCCTTCCCTTTACAGTATTTTTGGCAGTATTCTGGATATTCACCTATAAGAAGGTCAGTTCTCATTTCTGTGCGCGATTCTAAGAGCAACAATTGTCTAGTCCTAGTTTTAAATCCTATTTCAACCTTTTGTTGTCCCCATTTTTAGCTTCCCGAGACGAAGAATCGCACCTTCGAGGAAATAGCGGCCCTATTCAGACCAATCCAAGTAGGCGCTGTGGGACACGTATTTCCAGACTATGGCTGTAACCTTGCTAGCCTCGGGGTCACAGATGCTCAATCAATCACGCCTGGCTCGTTACTCACGCCCGGACCAGAGGGCTCAATCGAGCCGCAGGGTTCAGGCAATCAAATCAATCAAGAATCCTATGGGGTGGATAGGTTCAGGTTTGACACTATAGCTACGAGCAATTTTGTAGCTAACCAAACGGGGCCCGCTTGCGTCAATGGGGGCGTCTGCGTTGATCGTAAAGCAAACAACGGATCTCAAGGTAATCTCCATCAACTACCTCACGCTTCCTGCACATCCATCGCTCAAAATCTATCAACAAACGATCAGCAGCCACTAATAATCGATGCACAGCCTGATCGTTTCCACCACTGTCATCATCATCAACAGCAACAACAAACCAACCATTATCAGCGTTCCCTGAGTAACCTGAATCGGTGTCGCTCAGAGACAACCTCTTTTATGGCGAACACTGCACTTAGATGCACCTGTTGTGAGTTTGAGACCAGATGCGGCCATTCAGTAGGCTTTCCCTTGGATGGTAAGAGCCGTGATGATCTAGAAGGAGTGAGTTACAATGGAGAGAGAAAATCGAAGACACTCACGAGGGTTTACAGGCCGCTGAATGATGTCATCTTTTCAAACTCCTCCACGGATAAGCTCCAGATGCCAATGAACAAAGCAATTAAATCCTACGACCGTTTATGATACTATTCCATAAGCGGCCCTTCATTCAAACCGTTATTTAGGCTTGGCGAGTTAACCCAAGTGCTTCCTTCCTGTAACTTGCTTCAAAGATGCTTGCGCGATGGATATAAGGCCAAAATGGCCTATCTTCGAAGCGAGGCCTTGGGTGACGTTCATAATGCAAGATCATGCGGCTTTGTATGTGTTCTTGGTTTCTCGTGTTCGTTCGAGCCCAGCATTCGTAGCTAGAGGATTTCGCTTGTCCGGCAGCAGCATGAGGCTGGAACAGACAAATTAAAATTGACCGTTTGAATGGGAGAGCTCGGCAAGGTAGGTGGAGTGTCAGTATGAGGAAACTATAGTAGTCAGAAGGCTGAGGCAGCTGATCGGCCACGTTGCACTCTGGTGGTCCCATTAGAACGACCAGATGGCCGTCCGAAAAGTTCACCTAGCCTAAACGGATTGTTCCGGGTTGAAGCTTTCTGCCAGTAGATATGACTGGGGATTTTATCGAACAGATCGTGGAAGGTGCGCTATTTCTGTGCTGATCAGGTGCAAGTGTTGACCGGCGCACGTTGCTTGCTGACCGCGCTAATGTCAGCGCTAACCTGGAACCAGAGACAAAATAAACACTGGCTGCTGAAACAAGGAAAGCAAAGCCGGGTACGATCCCATAAGCAGAGGTAGCCGCGCTGGTGCCATGAAAGCAGGCAGGCCTCACTACTTGCCTGCCTACCCGCTAGTCTGCTAGCCTGCTACTCGCAACCAGCTAGTACAACGCAGACGCACCCGCCTGGACCTGGTCAACTGTGCTCGGTAGTACCAAGTTGGTACCAAGTTGCTGGCAAAATCTATTGGATTTGGCAAAGCAATGCGTGGTCACACGCAGACAGCGGGTCGCGCGAACAAAGAGCACACGTTCTTTGTTCGCCGTCTGTTTTGCCAACTGGTGCAATGCGCGCAAACTGGTACCCTGGCCACCGCACACTCTCTTCAGGGGCCAACAAGTGACGCCTTTGCCCCCAAAGCCAGTTGACAACTGGTGGCGCTAGTGAGCAGGTACATCGCCTCGATTGAGCTCGGTTTTGCTCTCCTATCACCTCTGGCCTCCAAATAAGCTTATTCGAGGGTAAAAACCAGCCATCGCAGTTATGTTCAGCCAGTAGCGCCGGCAGCAACAGGTTTTCGTGGGCAACCAAAGATCTAGGAAGTTCGTGATGAGTGCTCGTAATTATTGATCAGTTTTCATGCAATCTAGAGCCACAACTCTAAATCAGAAATGAATCACCACTTTAGGTCTTACAGCGAACAGCAACAACAGCCCTTACAGCCCCACCAACAGCCATCGCATCTGATGAACTCTATGAACAACAACAATAACAACAACAATCCAGTCGACCTACCTAACAGGGACTCGTTGAGCGGCATCATTAGAATCCACTCAGACAGCCAACAGAGCCTAGACAGGCTGTTCAACCCTCCAAACACTCAATCCACCGTACCGCTAAGAAATCGCAACTTACCTGCCTCCTTTTTTAACCCATCATGGCAAACAAACAAGGACGAAGAAAGTCCACTTGGAGAACGGAGACAACAAAACAATACGACGAACTCGCTGCACAATCGGTCGACTAGCTTCGACCACAGGCGCAACAATTTAGCCGGCCAACAGCATGGAAACGTACACATGAGAACACAATCAACTCTTGCGCCCATGACTGGACTTATGGGAGGCGTAGTTCCGGAGTCGAGTGGTAACATAATAGCTGGACTAACGAATGAACACTCGTCCGATGGACCTCGGCCGACACCTGGAACTAACCAACGCCAGCCACAACAACAACCACCACCACCCCAGGTGCAGGCTCAGCCCACCATCACCACGCCTGTGGATCCAAGTCAAAATGCTCAACAAATACAACCCTTGCCGCAACAGAGAAACAATCACTATAGAAATTTCTCATCACCTGCCTTCATGAACAATGCCACCACCCAGGCTAATCTTTTTTACCCACCCACTCACAATGCCCCGCTAAACACTCAAGGCGTCGACGGCAAACCTCATGCTCAAACTCTATACTACAATATGGAGACAATCACGCCACAACAAACAGACGCGACCATGACGAATGAGCCCACTTATTCTCAACCACAAGCACCTACAAGCTACCAGCCCACTGTTCCCCATGATTACTATTCTTCCGGATCCGCCTCGGACTTGCCAGCCACAGCCGCAGCTCAGCAGCTTGGCAATTGTGCCCATCAAGCGCCAACTTATTTTGCCAGCAGTGAATCAATTCAGCAGCAATTCCATATAACACATTCCCAGCCATACATCCCGTACAACCCAACTCATAGCACTAGCTCGAGCTTATTGAATCCACCCTCTCAAACTGCCTCAAGCTCCTCCTCTAACGAGAACAACTCGTTGCTCTGCATTCCAACACCTGCCGTTCACAGTAGATCTTGTAGCTTTGATGATCGACCATCGCACCCTGTCGCGCATGTTCGATCGCAATCTACATTGGCCGGAATGGCCAACAGCACAGGCTTCTCGCAGAGTATATTCAACAATGGATATTCGAGGCCAGTGATTGTAGGCGGGACAAAGATCGAGCCATCACAAACTGTTAATGGACCACATAATCAACTTGGTCTATCGCCAATCACCGATCAGGGTGGTGTTTTCGATGAATGGAATGAAATATCGATGTGACATTCAGAAAACGGTCGAATCTGAATACAAACTTGTGCGAGATATCGAATTGAATTTAAAAAGTTAAACATACTGTTTATCTTAAATATAAGCAACTCAAAATCTCTTTATCTCTCCATCTATGTATTGCATTTGTCCGCCTCAGCATGACTTGATGGCAAAAAGCCCTCCCAATATTCAACCAACTTTTTCTGTCCCTCCAGTAAAGTTTCGAGGTATTTCATCATGTTTGCCTGGAATTCTTTCACTCGGTCGAGCTCGAACTTCTCAACGTCCTTCTTGATATTCTTGCTTATCTTCTCAAACTCCTCTTGGCCACGTTGGACGCGCGCCTCATACTCAGCTATATCCTGATTGAGTTTATCACCTTTGCCCGCTATCAAATCGTTCCTTTGCTTCTGTTCTCGTTTCCTGGCCAGGGTTTGTTGGGCTTGTTGCCAGTTCTGATATACTTTTATTCGCTGTTGGAATACTTCTCGTATAGCGGAGATAAAACTTATATAGTCGTGTAATAGTTCAGATATGAGATAGAAATCGTTGTTCACTTGGTCCTCATATAAATGTTCTATCTTCTCTTTCGTTGTAGCCAATTTGGACAAATCAAATGAGAGCGGAGTATGCTCTTCGACATTGCCCAGAATAGCGACACTTCTAGCGAAGCTACCTGTGGTGACTGTGAGTAATTTTCTATGATGAATTAGTGCTCCAACGCTAGTATGCAACTTCTTCAACTGAGTATCCAAATTATCAAGTTGCAGTGCTTTCTCGTCAAACCATTTGTCACTTTCATCCATACGATAGCCCATCTTGGTTACACTGTCGGTCATCTGACCGAGCAACCTCCTCATTCCCTCTTTGCTCAGGGCAGAGGTTCCCGTTGATCTGGGTAGATCGGCTTGAAGCTCTAAAAAGTCACGGAAATCTGGATCAGTTCGCAGAACTGGATGCTGGGCTATACGGTTCAGGAATCTTTCAAGCGCGCACTTTCTTCGCTCTAAAAATTCATTGTGGCTAGCTATGTCTTCCTCTTTGGTCATTTTTGTCTGAAATGTAGCCATAGCATTCTTCTCAGGTGTCGGCGGGACAACAATGCCATCGACCATATGTTTCTGAGATAACTTTTCACGGAGGCCCAGAAAATCGCTGAAACGTCGCTCTACAGTAGACTTCTCTAATCTAAAATAAGGCAAATTTGTTTTTGTTTCAATAGCATACTTTACGTAAGAGTTGATCGATTTTTCTCCAACTTTAACCACGTCGTAAATCTTAATGGTGATGTAGTGATCGGGCTCTTTCGTGTCGAGTGGGATAGTGTCCATATTGTCGTTACTATCAATCAGCTGATCAGAGTTTCCTACATTTGAGGTGATGACAATCTCTCTATTGTCGTTGATATCAAGTGGGGAATCCATCTCGAGAATTAAGAATTTAAGTTTCGAGTGGGCCGGGAGAAGAACGTGCTTGAAATAAGAACTTCGCTTCGGATGAGTTAGGTAAGGGCTCTATCCAATCAAAATATACAATGTTAGAGTCGTGGACCTCTTTTGGAACTGTATCTCAAATGTAAAGGGTGTTTGAGTTAAAGAAACCTCCCCCACGATAAACATCATTCTGTCAGAAATTGGATTTCTCTACAGTCAGCCATGCGCAATTCAATGAGCGCGCTAATTTGAAGCCGACACAGAGTTCATGGTAACCAAACATATTTGCCACAGATTCTCAGATGATTATCCAGAGTTTATTGATTCAAACACCTGTGCGATTATTAATTTCACAAGCGTCGATCGGATGCTTGACTCTGTATCCTTTCCTCGTGAGAACATCCTAGTCGTGCTGCCTATCGCCATAGAGTTGGCGGTCCCACGCACCTGTTGTGCGCCGAATAGCTCACTTATCAACCCTAAACATTCTAGGCATGTCGCAAAGCTTACATGGTGGTATATAGTTCCTGCCTATCACCACACCTCGTGAGTATCCGCTCGTCCACCAGTCAGCGATCTCCCTCCATTCAAGGCCCGGCCACCCGAAGCGTCCAACCGAAAAGGCCTCAGTCACTGGCCCTCCAAAGGAACTGAAGAAGGGGGGCGAAATAACTAGCGCTGCAATGAAGCCCAAAAACAACACACTGATTCTGAAAGCGAGAGTTCGCCCGGTGTACATTCTTGAAAATTTTAGCTTCACGACTACTGAGGCATGGATATGGATGTTGGTTGGGTTCGACGGCTTGCTGGCAACTCAATGACTGAATGAACTCAAATTCACCCACATACGCTGAACATGATGGTCAGATATCCGGTCATCCCTTAGACTGGGCGGTCAGTTACAGTCCAAACCTGGGATTATCTCTGTTGGAAATTGTTGAGGCTGCTTAAATCGAAAGGCGGAAATGCTGGCTTACACGTTTCAGCCTACAGTGTACCCTGGCTCCTGCGAGGAAATAAAAGATGAGCTTAAAAGGTGGGGGCTAGTTTGGTCAGCTAGCATGCCCAGAGTAAGAGGGATGAGTTGAGCAAGCAGTTCAAGGGGTTGAAAAGTTGAATGGGCGTGTTGTACAAACACTTTCATCCACAATACTCTTATAGACTGGACTAACGTCAGTCTCCACCTCCCTAACCTCTTCACCTCCCTCCGCTTCTTTTTCCGTTGAACCTTTCAACTGTATCTCAGGTGGCCCACCAGAATGTAATTGAAGGCACTAGTTGATTGAGCCAGCATCTCAATTAATTTTCAACAACAGGGGATAAACTACAACGTCTTAGAAATTGTCAGAGAGATTTAATCTTGATGATTGTGCGATGCGCTGTTTGCATCAGATGACACCTCACCAAGACCAGCTGTTCCATCTATGTTCTTATCGATTGTGTATAGGGGCCAGAAGGACTCGAAGAAACCGACATCCTCCGTGAGATTGGGCAAAATCCAGAGATGCAGTTTTCCAAATGTTAGAGTCCATAAGGCGAAGAATACTATGTGCCTGAGGACGATCAACGTAAGAATTGTCGATAGGAGGATAAGACCGGCGATACATAAATAGTAGACCCATGTTCTGATGACCGGCGGCCAGAGGGGGAATAAACAGACCGCGATCACACCAAAGATGACTCCGAAACAAATAATCCAGGCCTTCAGGGAAGTAGGTTCGTACAACCAGACATAAGGCTGATTAGAATCTTCAAAAACTTGAATGTCATGCATATCAAGTTTGAACTTTTTCTTCGGTCCATCCATTTTGACAATCTTCTTGGCTCTATGATAGAACTTTTTGATCAACAGTTCGTTGAGAAACTTGACTACCTCATGCCTATTCTTGAAAATCACACCATCCTCCCCTTTGCTCCACTTCGATTCCATCAGGAGATCTACCGCCTTGGAGCCAACGAAATAGTTGACTCTTTTTATGCCAACGAAAATCGCCTCTTTATCGGGGAGATGATTCCTCAGATGATTGGCGACAGCATAGTCTAGTTTGGTGATCTCTGGATCAGCCGGTTTAGGGACCCTCTTGGACATTTTGGATTTGAAGATCTATCACCTGAAGATGGAAAATTTGGGCTCGCTACCTTTCTGTCAATTCTAGATGCTAGGCTTATTATGGTTTCAACTACCGTGATTAATCTGAGATATGCGGCGCGATTGGTGCGACGCCACATGTGCAGCATTTTGTATCACAAACTTTGTAAACCGTGTAGTAGGGCTGATGGCCGAAAGTAATTTCGTACGCGGCCGATGGCTGTGGTGGTTTTGAAGTTTGCTTGAGACCGCGGTCACGCCAGTTTGCATCGGATATGAGTACCGTTTCATTTGCAAGCTATTGTCTGCTAGTATCTTGATAAAAATCGAGGGAATATGACGATACCAGGGTAGTATCAACATTGGATGGTCTCGTCCGGATGGCCGACCGAAGGCCGTACGAAACTGTAGGAAAGTACTTGTATACTCCAAGAGATTGAAATGCGAACTGTGTCCGATCATAGTCGGACGCGTTCATTTATAGTTGTCGCGGTGTGCGCTTGTTAGCGTACATCGCATGAGTGCCTGTATGACGCACTTGTGTGATTAAGATGCGTCACAGGCAGGGTAAGATACAGTCATACATTAGTAGTCCAACAGAAACCACCACAGTCATCAGCCGCGTACGAAATTACTTTCGGCCATCAGCCCTACCGTGTAGCGATCTGTATGTGATTTGCGCCAGCGGTCAGCCAATCCCAATCTAGGTATTATTCTGCTCAGATTCTAATCAGAACCACTACATATTGCGGTAACGCTGCTTGTCATCAAAACGCCAACGGCACCGTTACACCCGCTAATGAATTTGATCACAGATTTACTACAGAAATTAAAACTACCTCATCTCGGATATTGTCTCGCTTTTAATGTGATGCGACGGGAGAAGTACAAGGTTTTTTGATAGCACTATCTACTCACAGCTTCATTAAGCGATCTACTCGACTCGGGTATCTATATATGCGAATTTGGGTACAAATGTAGTGAGATTCGTGTCGGAATATCAGAGATCACCGCTACTCACGACATCTCGCAAGCCGTCCGATAACCCCGGTAATCTCAAGGTAGTAACCTCATTAGAATTTTGCAAGGATGTTAAGATCCTTAGCCGACCACATTAGAACAGTTCTCGGAATCGAGGATGTTAACCAAATCGAAGAGGATGTCCGTGCTTACGCTGAGCTAATTAACTCTAACAAATATGGAGACTCCAACTCTAACACCGACGCACTTGAGAAACTGGTCAAGTCAATGAACCTCGGTCCCGCAGATTACCAAGAGGAATTGAAACAAGATGAGGTGGCTCTCCAACCAAGTCTAGATGAAACTAACCAGAAGGTGAAGTGGAAATATTTGTTCAAAGAACAGCAAGAGCTCCTGAATACGTTGAATGAAAAAAATTTTCTACCAGCTCAACCTGTATTCCAGCCTCCGAAGTTTGGAATCGAAGAAGGAGTGGACTTTAAATTGGGAGTTTTTAAAATCCCCTGGTTCATCTACCAATCGTTAGAAACCAAAAACATTAATTCTCTTGATATCAAGAGTCCATTGACCCCTGACAACTACGTCGAGCGTTTTCAGAGACTGTTGTGGTATGAAGAGGCCTACCAGGAAGCCGAGATGCGCCGTTATGATTTACACAATGTGATGCTTGCAAAATACGAGGGCGACTTTTTTATGTTAGAAGTTCCAGGTCTAGCCGAGGGGCGACCATCTCTAATGCGCGGTGATAGACTGTTGTTAATAAGCCACAAACGATCTTCATATTACGAAGGCTACACCTATGCTGTACGTGAGCATGACATATTGTTTAAAATGAATGAGCGATTGCACTCGACTGCAATGGACGGTTTATCATTCGACGTTTCATTCATGAGTTCGAGGACCCCCTTCCGAAGATGTCATCAGGCAATTTGCCAGTTCGAAACGAACCCCTCTATCAAGATTGCAGCATTTCCTCAAATGCCAACCAGAGATCGAGCTCATGAAGCTGGATCAGGACTTGACATTCTAGAACAGGATTATCGTGAACTTCGTATCTTCAATTCGGCTTTGAACGAGCATCAGAGAAGAGCAGTTTTTAATGTGATAAAAGGTAGCTGCCGTCCATCCCCCTACATAGTATTTGGACCTCCTGGCACTGGAAAAACTGTCACCCTCGTAGAGGCAATACTTCAAATATACACGAGAGAAAACCATTTTAAAATCTTAGTCTGTGGAAATTCAAACGCCAGCGCTGACATACTTGCCGAGAGGCTTTTCAATTCTAACGTTGTGGCGCCTGAACACATGGTGAGGATAAGTGCCTTCTATAGGATGGAGAATCTTGTACCAACCAACCTAAAGGATCTCACTAAATGTATGGACGAGATTACGCCAACAGATTATTCTCGATATAGAATCGTTGTGACCACATGTTGCCAAGCAAGTGCGCTAAATGGATTCCGTCAGAGATTCGATTATGTGTTAATCGATGAGGCTGGACATGCTAGCGAGCCCGAAGCAATGATTTGTATCGGTTTATTGAAGAGAGGCGGCACCTGTGCCCTGGCTGGTGACCCTCATCAACTCGGTCCGTTTTGTGTATCTCACGAGGCCTTCGAAAGCGGCTTGGGTATCTCAATGCTTGAGAGACTAACGCGGCGTGCAGCTTATCAACGTCGGTGTCAAGACTCGAAGATGACTTATGATGAGCGATACTTAACCAAGTTAATCCTGAGCTACAGGTGCGATCCGCGCGTTCTCGTCGTCAACAACGAGCTCTTCTATCACAATGAACTCAAGTTTTCCGTGAATACTCCGAAGCGCTGGTTAAATTTATTGGGCGTAAGCAGTCCTCTGGTATTCCATCCTGTAAAAGGAAAGGACAGACGCGAGTACACAAATCCTTCCTGGTTCAACGCAAACGAAGCCCTAACGTGTCTCATGTATGTACACAAATTGTACAAAGCTGGCCTCTTGACTTCCCAATTGGGCATCATCACCCCCTATCGACGTCAAATTGATAAGATAAAGCTACTATTTGATGAGATGAACATACCTCGATGCAAAATTGCAACCATGGAGGAGTTTCAGGGAGACGAGAGAGAGATAATCATCATCTCAACCGTTCGAGCTCAAGAAAAGAACGTGAAGTACGACAAGAAGTTTCTACTTGGTTTCTTGTTCAACCCAAAGCGTTTTAATGTGGCCATAAGTCGCGCTAAATGGATGGTGATCACGGTAGGTGACCCGTCAATTTTAGCCCTCGACGATTGCTGGGCTCGGTATATGGAAAATGCTCATCAAGTGAAAGAAACCTGATTATCTCCTCACAAATCATCTCAGATACGAGCAGATCACAACTAGATCGATCTGCAAGCTCATGGCTACTCATGAGTTAGCAGCCAAGAATGGTTCCTCGCTTGTCTACTTGTCAGTCTTTCCGATGGTTCACGTAGAACCAATTTCTGAATAAAATCAATGGCCTCTCGGGAGATCTTGCTGAACAATTCGTTAGGAAAGTCTAATTTAGCCTGGGTTATATTACAGAATGTTTGCTGCTTGTTATCGCTTCCGAAAGGTGAATATCCCGACAACAAAACGTAGGTTAAAATTCCCAAGCTCCACATATCCGTTGTGAGACTAATGGGATCGTAACGCAATATTTCGGGCGCAACGTAATCGGGCGTTCCACAAATCTCTCTTATCTCACATTCCTTTGTTATTCGTCTAGATATGCCAAAGTCGCACAACTTAATATCACCGTTTGGGTATGGTTCGGTTAGGAGCAGATTTTGTGGTTTGATATCGAGATGGGCTATCTCGTTGTCATGTAACTGCACTAAGCCTTCAAGGATTTGCCTAACCATCCTTCTCACAATCCTCTCATCAATTGATTCTTCGTCATCTAAAACTCGCTGGAGCTCACCGCCATTGGCCATCTCAAGAACAAGAATCATCTCGTTTGGAGTCTCATAAACTTCATAAAGCTTGACAATACGGTCGGTATAGAAAGACAACTTGAGAGCTTCTATTTCCAACAAAATCTCGTGTCTTATGTCGACGAGTCTTCTTCGTTTCTTGATGCATTTGGCTGCAAAACATTGCCTCGAAACTTTGCTTATACAACGCTTAACTTGTGCAAATTTACCTCTAGCAAACGGTCTAGCTTCAAGATCGTAGTCATCACTGATAGGTTCTTTTTTGATGGCGATATCAATATCACCAGATTGTGTCCGATCTTTGATCTTCAAATTACAGATGCTTGATTCTCTCAGAGATGTCTCACAGGCAAGAGGTGATTCAAGCATCCGTTCATCAGCCTGTTCAAGATCACAAGAATCTGCCTCTTTAGCAAAGGTTGAAGCTGGTGCAACCTTGACATCTTTCAATTCAAGCTCCTCCCCTTCAAATTGAAAATCCATTGCTTTTCGGTCGTATGTCGAGCAACCACCCGATTCAGAGTCGCGACACTTACTTTGTTCGTCGACAACCAGCGCGACAATTTCAACGATTGCTCTTCTATCGTCTTCCTTAGGTTTCACAGTTCCCTGATTCGCATCGCAGCAGTCGCTAGATTCTTGATTGATGAAAGCCTCATGTTGAGGATGCAGATTTTCAGCTTGCTCTAGCTCCGCCGGCTTAGATGGGATTCTAATCGGGCAGGAGCCAGTTCCACGTCTGTCAGATAGGACTTCGTCCTTATTAATGTTACATGAATGATGTAAACCAAGAGGTTCCTTGAACGGTGACAGTTTGATTGGCATCTTGGGGTCGTTTGCGGGAAATTTTGTCTGTTGTGTAAGTGGATGTTTCTTGCTTAGTGGATTCTGGTCGTTCACTAATCTATTATTGCTAATATCTGAGATCATGGTTGAATCAAGGGTTTGATTCAATGTGAACGCAAATCTCGAGGCGTCGTCAGAATCAAGACTCCTGTTTGCACCTGAACCTTGATCATGGGTGGAAATTTCCCTATACGCGACGGCTACCTGGCATGCTTGGTTATTCCGAGAAAAAGCGTTCACTGCATATGGCAACTTGGTTTGTCTGTTTGATTTGCCATCAAATGAGGGCTCATATGCTTGGGATTTGTTGATGTTGAATGCTAGATTATCCCTTTCGTTAATTGCAATAAGATCAATGGAGTGCGAGAGACTATTATCCGCTAGATTGGATTTGTAGGAGTTGCTTGCAGTGTTGTCCTTTTCAACAAGCCTAGCGCCAGCTATTGGCGCAGCTGGTTTTCGGTCAACCTGTGGGGACGCGCGCTCTCTAGCGCCGCTGCTGGTGGTGGCGTTAGTGTATCCGTTGGTTTTGCAAGTCAACAGATAGGAATCTTGCGGGCGTACGAGGCCAGCCAATTTCTTGCTCGAGCCAATCGATGAGTTCAACCCGCTCTTGAAGCTTCCAACTGAGGCCCTATTGCTAGTTGAATTCTTCGTTCTAAAACTGATCGACGTAGCAACAGTTGATCTAGAGTTTGAGTCGGACTTTCCCTCGCGTGTTACCTGTGGACTCGCTTTGGCGCGCTTAACAACTGCAAGCGAAAGGGATGAAGTGGATGAAGTTAAACTAAATTTGCTTGGCGTTTTAGTAAGGGTTGAGGATTTTCTACAACAACCATTATTAAGTATGGCGTCACTATCATTGAACTGCTGCCTTTGATTTGAAAGTTTTGTTGAACACTGTTGTCGGCTAGAGCCTGCAAAGGATGTAATGTTGGCCGGTAAGCTAGTTGTCGCTGATTGGACTGCGTGACTGGCGGCTGATCGCGAGAATGGCTGAGTTATGTTATACTGGCGCCTGGCATACAAGGCTCCCTGTCTAACTCGGCTATTTGTTGTGGCCGCGCTTGGCGTTGAACGAGACGAAGCCGATAAGGCCAAGTGTCTCCTTGCGCCTGCTAACGAGGAGCTAGTTTGCTTCACTATGTGCGAAAGCTGATTTGTGCTTGAAATTAGATGGCTCGCGTTCGCTTGGATTGCAGCCACTGCTGGTGCCAAGGTGACGCGTTGATTGGAAACCGCAGGTAGAACTTTGTTCTGGCTTTCGATTTGACTCTGACTGTGAGTTGTTTGCACAATCCCGTCGTCGGCCGCTAACAAGGTTTTGCGGTGCAAACGAGAGCCGTTTCGCGTTATGGTACTCTTGGCTCTCGAGCTATTGCCGCCAGTTTGAGTTTTTGCTGAAGGCACTGCCAGCGAGGAGGCTGAGCTTCTCCAACTTTCAAAGGGCCTATTATGTGGCTGATTCCGATGGGCACTTGACTTTTGGTGCGCCGCCAATGGTAGGCCAGTGACGCAATCGGATCGGCGCGTAAGCCCAAGATGGCCCATGATGGCCAGGCCAGCCGGTCTAAGCACCAAGGGACACTCTCGGTCTACTTGGGCGCCCTGTTGGCCCTGTTGTTGCGCCGGCGCTAAGGCGCCGTTGCTGCATCTGGCCGCCACTTGGACGGCAGCCATGCTGGCCTCGCTTGTTTATCTAGAACTTTGCAGTCTTGGCCAGAGCGCTTGAGGGGGTTTGTTTGCTTTGGCTGGCGCTTCAATTGCAGCTCAGGGGAGCAACGAGCGAAACCGTTGGCTCGGGGAGGCCAAAGGCTGGAACGTTATTGGATTACGAGCAAAACTGTGATGCCTCCACTTCAGCTTCCACTTACGATGATGACGACAGCGATGACGACTGTCAGCAACTAACCTAACCTGCCGCTTGAAGCTTACAATCCGATTGCTGAACCTTCGGCTCGGATTTACGAGTTCACCGACCAAGAATCTGTCTCACCCTCGAAAGCTCACCAACCAGCACAACCTGGCTCACCTTGCTTAACCTCGGCTCGTCCCGATCTGCTACTCTTTGGTCGCCACCAGTTGGCCCTCGGTGACAAACTCGACTCTCGCTGGCTATCGGTTGGCAGGTTGGCCCAATGGCGCGCTGGTCTAGCTGGCCAAGTGTTGCGACCGGCACCACTGTTGCTGCTGCTTCCCGATGAAGAGACGGATTGAGGGAGATGCTGCGGGCAACTTGAGCTCTCGTTCACTGGCCTTTGTTTGCGCTGCTTGCGGTCAGTGCTCAGCTGGTGTCGTTTGTGGCGGCAACGGCGACGCTTGCTGCTGCTGCGGACGGGTCGCGAGCCAGCGCCAGTTGGAGGGTTCGCTCGCTCTATCTGGTTGGCCGGCCAACTACTTTTACCTGTTGCCGCTCGCTGCAGGCTGCTTGTTGCTTCTCGGGCGACAAATGAAGGCAGCGAGAGCGAGACGCCGCGAGCGCCATGAGTGGGAGACGGACGAGAGCTGGACTGGCCGCGCCTGCGCCCTGAGCTTGCCAGAGCCATGGATTCTCTCTCTGCTCTGGTTTGCGAGCGGAGGGGCGGGCAGGTAGATGGGCAGGCTTGGTGTGCGCCGCCTGCGCGCGGCTTAGCCTGGATGGAGGCGAGAGGCGGGCGGGCGAGCGCTTGCTGCCCCTCGGACGCCAGCATCCAGCCAGACGCTCTCCTATGGCTGAACTTTATGGCTTCAACTGCAAGCATTTGGCCGACTGACTCAATAGCAACGCTCCATCTCGTTGCCTCGTTGCCTCCACTATGCTCCAGAGAGGCGGGCAACAGCATCGCCGCCTTCGCATCGCGATAAAATCTGAGCGCCTAGCCGCCGCTAAGAGGCTTTGGGGATGGCAATTTGATGTTGCCGGATTTGCGTCCGCCATGGTCGCTAGTGTTGGTGTTGTTTCAACGCGACAACTAAGGCTCAACGTGGGGGCGAAGTTTGCATGGGAAGAGCTGCATGTGTGTGCGTGTGAGCGCGTATGGAGGCTGCTCAGTCTACGGGCCTCGCGCTCGCTCACTCCCCATGTTGGCGCCTCCGATTGCCAATGTCACCGGGCCGCTCGCTCCCGTTGAAGCGCCGCGCTAGGCCAAATGAATATGCATTGGCAAGCCCGTTTCCGCTCCCTCGCGCCAGCTTGCCAAGTGGCGGCCGCAGGTTCAAGTCGGTCGGTCGGGCCGCGAGCGGGCCGATCGGGGGGAGGCGGGGCGGCTCCGTTTGACTGGCGCCGCTCATTGGCCCGCTCGCCTCAGTTTCAGCTTCAGCGGCCAATCGCATGGGCACGCACTTGTCCACTCCTGGCCGCCCCTACCTGTCCGAGCTCGCCCCTTTTCGCTCGCCTACCTCGAGTTTGCGAGCCGCGCTGACGCTTGCAAGCTAACTGTTGTTGGCTGTGGGCCGGGCAGCTAATACGATTTGGAAATTTAGTTTCTCGCCACCAGCCAATCGAGTTGTGCGGCCAGTCAGGCGGCTGCTTGGCGGCGCCTGTCTGGATTCGCAAGCCGAGTTGGTGGCGCCGGTGGAGCTGCCACTGGCGCTGCGGCTGCGGCGGCCGCCACTGGCAGGGGCAAGGCGCAATTAGACTCGCTGGGCCAGGTGAGCGGACGGGATCAGCTCATGCGCTGGGCCGCCGCGCGCCAAACAGGCCGCCTCTCTGGCCAGCGAGCCGGCTTTGCTCGCAAGTGTTTGCAGGCGGCCGAGTGTTGGCGCGCGCAAACCGGCGCCGCTCTCCTGGCGGCCACTGAGTCGATCTATCTTGTAGAACAACAGCAGCAGCAGCAGCAGCAGCGGCCGGCTAGATGGATGGATGGTCGAATGGCCGACCGAGCGGCCGGCCATTCGGAGGAGGAAAGGAGCAGGTTTGCGCGAAGTTGGGGGCGAGCGAGAGGGTCCAGGCGGAAAGTCACCCCCTCCGCTCGCGCCGCAAGCTCGCCGGCCGCCCTCTCGCCTCTCGCCTCGGCCGCCGCTGGCACGCAGGCCTTGCCGGCCCGACCATTTATTCCGCTTCCTATTATTCTAACATGCACTGGCCACGGCTATGATAATTGGCCCACTAATGGTGCCTAGACAGGAACACTGGCCGGGCAAGTTTTGTTGGCCCGAACCCCTCCAACTGGCGCTCGCTCACCTTCGCTTTGGCTGCTCGGTGCGGCCGCCGAGCCGCCGACTGGAGGAGTCTACATCTGCTGCCGGCCGCCCAGACCATCCAGGCCTGTTTGTCTAAGCGGCCGGCGAGGAAAGCGAGCCGATCGCTTTCTCCCACTCAAATCGGCTGGCCAAGGCGAGCAGGCGGCCGGCCGCGGAACCGGCCACCGGTTGCTGCGGCCAAGCTAGCGCTAAGCGTCCACTGTTGGAAGTCGTCGCTGCCGCCGCCGCCGGCCGGCTAACTGTTTGTTCTCACGAACCGCGATCATCTGCCCGCCCGGCGGATCCACTTCAAAGCGGCCAGCTAGACGCCGAGCGCCCGCCAGACTCGCCCGTGGCGTAAATATTGATTGAAACGTCGATCAATGTTTCAGACTCCGGCCAGCGATAGCGACACTCTCGCAACGGCCGCCCAACGCTGGCTGTCGTTAAGTGGCCCAAGCGGGCATATTGCTGTCCCAAGTCATGAGCAAACATCCGCGCGGATGGATGCTCGTCGATTTGCTTTGGGGGCCACCTCTGCCATTGCCGCCTCTGCTCGCCCAAGGCTCGCTTTGCTGCTCCTGCTCCTCCTCCTCCCGCTGCTCCAGATCGTAAAGGCAACGAGCCGGAGATGGAGCTCCAGTCTGGCCGGGCTTCAGCCGAGCTTTGGGGGGGGGGGAGGAAGGAGGAAGCTGGAGGGCGGATTTAGGAGGAAAGCTTGATTTAACTTGGGGCTACGAGACTGGAAGGAGAGCGAGCCGGCCGCTCTCATAGCTCGAGGAGGAAGCTCGGGATGGATTTGTTTTGCTGGCTTAGTTTCAGTCTGCGCTGCTTGGAGGCCGAGCTTGGCCCGGCCGGCCGCCCACACGAGCGCCAGCCGAGGCAGCCGCGTGGACAATCGAGCGCGACCCTGAACGGGCTCGCTCTGGCTCGATTGTTCTAGCCGCGCTGGTTGCGTCAGCTCGAAACGCCGACCACTCTCGCCCGCAACCAGCTGGCCCTCCGCCGCCCACAACCAGAGAGAGGAGAGGCCATTTATTTTCCCTTGGTGCCGCTCGCCAGGTTGCAAGTTTTAAATAGATGAGCGCATGCAAATAAAGCGCCTAAGCCGCCCACAAATTGCTGATTGCACGACTTGGGTTTCGTTTGTGTGGTGCAAAAATAACAGCCAGTTTGCTTGAGCCCCCCCCCCAACTGTAACAGCAGCGGCCGCCGCCTGTCGACGAGCTGCTTAGACTCGCCCAGCTCGCGCGCAAACCGCCGGCCAGGTTAGCCAATAATTAAATTGATTGGTGGGCGCGACGAAGACGAATTGGACGAGAGGCGACGGCGACGAAGAGCCAGGCGCTCGGCCAACCTCTCGCTCACCTGGGCTGGCTAGCTGAGCAAACGAAAACATGACAACTTATAACAGCTTAGCTGGTTGCACATTTCACTATGGAGGTTAGCTCAAGCGTTCGAAAATGTTCGAGTGAATTTACGCTCCGTTTATTTGCGCTCCGCCGTGTTTTGGTTTGGTTTGCCAGGCCACTCGGGCCACTGCTTTTGCTCAACTCAATTCGGAGTCTGGTTTTGTTTTGCGGCCTCCCAACTGGCGCTCAAGTTGACATTGGAGTTTGCGATCGGTGGCTGCGGGAAGCTGATTTGAATTGCTCGCTTGCTTGCTTGGTGTTCGTGTTGGCGCAATAAACATGAAGTTAGGCGGCGACAAGCGGCGAGTTGCACTTGTCACGACATCAAAGCCACCGAGCGAGTGGGCTGGAAGCTCGCGCGCACAGTGGCGCCAGGTCAGCGGATGCAAGTTGCCGTTGCCGCCGCCGCCGCCACTGCTACCTGTTTGCTTGTTAGCTCGCCGATTTAGCCATTGATTTGTGAAAGCAACTGGGCCCGACATTTGCGCGCTCTGCCTCTAATTTGGCACGCTTAAAATTTGCTTGGCCGGCCAGCGAAGCTAAGCGAAAATTGGCCCTGAGCTAACCAGCCAGAGCTGTGAGCGCGCTGACGGAGGGACGGGCAAGCCGTTGGTGGGATGGTTTGCCTGTTTGCGGGTGCAGGACTCGGATTTATTGCCTCGCTGCCGCCAATTAAGCAGCTTGGCCGCCAAGCCCATGCTTTGGGGTGGCGCGCGTGCCTTGCATACGGATCGGCTGGCGGTGGGCAAAGTGGAGGAGCCGATTGGCTGGCCAACTCCAGTAGCCGGAGCTCGCTTGAGACGGCGGCCGGCTGCGAGTTGGCGGCTTAGAGAGATAGAGGGACAGACAGGGCAAGTGTCAGATTGGCACCATGGCTGCCGACTGGCTTGTTAGCTAACAACTACTGATTAGCTCACAAGTGGACGAGCTTGTCTGCAGAGCAAAGCTGCCGCTAACCTGGGCTGAATTCGTGAACGCTCCCAGCGTTCGAGAGCAACCAGATAGTTTGTTCTAGAGCAACGCTAGCTAGCTGAACAATAAGTTGCCAGGCGCAAACCGGATAAAATGGCTGGAGGAAAAATTGAATACTAATTTCAAACCTCATCATTCAAATGTTCAGCTAGCTCTCGAAATTACGCCCTCCTCCATTCCAACTCCACCGCTTTTAACCTCCATCTCGCTCGCCTCTTGTGCCGCAAACTGTAAGACCGAGACTTACACTCACACTTGGACCAAAGTCCAAATCCAAGCCCAAAGTTGCGCCTCCATTGTTCTCCACTCTCAACTGGCTTGCTGGCCAGCAGCAAATCGTGTTACCTGTGTTGATTAGGCATCGCTTAATTCATCCTTCGAGCCCCCGCAAGCTCGAACAAGATCCGGCAAAGTTGTGCCACTCCAACCAACTTAGAGCGCGGAAATCCAACGGAGGAGCTCAAGCAGAGGAAAGTGGCAGAGATTGACGGGTTAAAATCTCAATTAGGGACAGGAAAAGTTTTGTTCGCACTCTCGCTTGTTGCAGGTAGCCTGCAGCCTGCAGCGACCATTGGAGGCGAGGGAATTGGCGCTAGCGGACAAGCGAAAGTGGCCAACAGCAAGCAAGTCGACCTGCTCGAGCAAAGCCCATTCTGCGCCACCGCCAGCGAGCGTATCAATTCAGCGCCGCCAGCCCCAACCAGAGAGCTTTTGGACTCTAATTTGCCGGCCGCCAGGAAGCCCATCGCTTCAAATCCTTCAAAGGTTTTCGCCCTAAGTGATGTTGTTCCAAACGGGAGGGATAATTTTAGAAACAAGTTGGATTTTCTATGCAAAACAGGCAAATTTTAGTTGAGCCTAAATTGGCGTACCGCTGGCACTGTACTGTGGGGCTGAGTCGGGCGAGAGCATGAAGTGGTCTCGCTAGAGTTTGCATTAAGGCCCTTGCAGAGGGTCCAATGTCCTTCGAGTTGCTCGCGAGCCCTGCTTGGGCACCGTTCATCAGGTGGACGCAATCGGGTTTAGTTCAAGTGTTGGGCTTGGCCGAGATTGAGCGCAAGCCGACGAGAGAGGGAGAGAAATCCGCTAACTCATTGCCGTTCGATGGTTTGCTCGAGGCTGCCAGGCTTACGGGGGCGTCGCATCCAATTGTTTCGGCCCGCTCCCCATTTACCTTGATTTGGACGAGCCTTGGGGCGCCAGACTGATGGGTTCAGATCGGGTTGATCGGCCGGCCGGCCAGTGAGCGCTCCCAGTCCGTTATTGGTTATGGCCAGCAGAGCCATGGGGCTATGCGCTGAAACTCCGTTCGAGGGTTAACTTCCCTTAGCTGAGCTTGATTGGGCGCGATCTCTCATTGGACGCAAACGCTTTTATGCCGCCAAATTGGCCACTCTCGCAGCTCGAGCCAGCGAGAAGTTTTATTTCCTCTCCTAAACCCACACTGACCAGTACAAAACTCGGCCTCCAGCCATCCGGGCCATTAGAGCTGAGGAAATAAATGGCAACTTGAGTGACGCAATCCAACAGGTTTGCAGAGTTTGAAGCCGAGATGAACTTGTCGCTGTTACGAAACAATAACTCGTCGCCCGCCATCCATTCAACTGTCGTGATAATCAAGAAGCAACTTCCTGAGTTAGGCTGCTGCCTTCCTGAGCCCAAGTGAGAGGGCACGATGATAAAGTGTAGGCGAGATTTGAGTTGGGGACGAGGAGGGCTTTGGTTAGCTTGTTTGGGTTTAGATTGGTGATGGAAATTTGACAAATAGGCGGCAAATGTTTGAGCGGCGCGAGTTGGATAAGTTGTCTTGTTTAAGAAAGGGGGCAGATTTAGCGCGATAAAAGTCCAAACGAAGCGGAAGTCGTTGAGTCATCACAGCTCGTTTCGCCCTCAGCGAAAACAAAGCGACCAAAGCTCGCTTAAACGTTTGTTTACGCAAAATTGCACTCCCAAGCAGCTGCTCTTCGGTCAGGTGCGCGAACGAAGGCCTTTAAACTATTACCTGTTTCAAATATACAAAGATAGGGTCCTTGGATAGCTTGTCAGGTTTGCAAGCTAAAACGCGCTCTCTACACTTGCTCACTGTGCTAAACTGTCAGCTGAGCCATTTATCTCGACAGATCTGCCAGATAATACGGTGTCGAGATTCTAGTTAGAGCTGGCCAATCAAGCGGGATCATCGTTTGCTTGCTGAATATGCACCTCCTCTGTGGGCTAAAGATGAGATCCCCAATTTCTTGGCGCGATGATGAAAGAACATAAACTTGCCCAGGTTTCCTCTTCCTCCCAGCAAGTAAAGCATCGCACAGTTTTGGTCTGATTATCTGAAGCAAGTGAAAGCGCCTTATGGAAAGAAGCTGGCTTTGATAAAAATGTTGAGCAAGTCGCTTGATGATGGTGACTGTGATGCAAAAAGGATAACGAGCTCATGACGATCGGCACGGCGTCCGAGCTCTGCAGGTATGGTTTCTCGCCTGAGATTGGAGACCATCAATGGTGGTTTTCAACACTCTGGTCTCATCTTCGGTTTAAGCTCGGCTCAAATTTATGGAGAGATGGTCTAGTTGATGGAAGAAGGCATAATTTGCATCCTGCTCTCAAGTTCTAACTGATCTTATCTAAAACCAATCCCATGCAGCATCTGTCGGCTTTACATCTCCCCGATAAAATTCCGAGCTCATGGTTGGATAGAAGGCTTTCCCGAGAATGATGGCATCACGATGTTCGAGCAGCTGACTTTGCTCCTCTTGAAGGAGCTCAGGAAATCTGCGGGTAAACATCAAACTTGGCTCGATTCCAAACTTGGCTCCAAGAATTTGCCATCATTTTGTCAATGGCTTTCACTAGCCCCCGAAAGTCGAGCTAGCAAGCCCGACACTCATCCTCACCATCCTATTAGCTCAGTTTGTCTTGTTTTTCAGAGGGTCTTGGTTCCATTTGAGAGGCTGAACTTTTGCCCACATCACGAGCTCGACCCATTAAGTGTGCCAGCTCAATTGGGCCTTGGATTTTGATTGAACCCGATAGGACCAATTTGACCTCCAAAAGTGGAGCCGATAAGGGCATAATTGTAAGGGATCTACAAATATTGGCTCATAACAAACTAACCGCGAATCAATGAGCTAGTAGTTCAGCCCTAACACTTAGTCGCTATCTGGCGGCGAGCTTAGCAACTTGGTTTGATTTTTGCTCTACTCACTAAGTGGCGCTGCAATATCCGATATGAACACTGTAGACTTGATAGTGCATAACGAATGAATTTGACTCACCCAAGCCCACGACTATGTGGGTTCTAGCTAGCCGCTTGATTGGTCTGGTAATTTAATTATCAGACCATAGCCATCTACATCATGCGGAGCGTACGCTTATCTAATTGACCCTGTTGCTAGTGTTGAAAAGTCCTCGAGCTACAAATGTGAAACTAAAATACACTTCCAATGTCGAGAAAAAGAGGCAGGCATTCGAAGTTGAATACAGTTATAGGATGATACAAAATAATTCAGACTCAACAGATCTGCACGTCGTCACTGAGAATGGCGAGCAATGTTTTATGTGGCGATCGAACCAGCTTACCTACATAGCACAAGATCGTCGAGAGCTCCCGCTTGTTTTGGCAAACAAATTTGGGGCCCTTGCAACAAAGCTAGATCTCAGCTATAACACTCTGAATTCCTACAAGAATATCAACCACTTCACTAATCTCAGCGAGCTCATTCTGGATAACAATTGTTTCGAGGACAATCAGCTAGATTTTAGACAAAATTTGCGACTAAAGACGCTCTCTTTGAACAAGAACAAGGTGAGCAAACTTTTCACCCTAATCCCTAACAACCATCTCAACTAATCACTAACACCTTTGCATTCCCATAAAAGCTTAAAGATTTACACGCTCTTGTTAATTCAATCAAAAAATGTTTTCCAAACTTGGAATACCTAAGTCTCATTGGTAATCCACTGTGGCCAAGCCCCATTCCAAACAATTACATTAATAATGAAAACGACTCGATATCAGATGGCACTTGTAAGAGATTGTCAGAGGGCTTGCACTCAATCGAGCCAGCGACAACTAATGGCCATGGTAGCTCGTTTGTTGTAGAGGCTCAACTCTTGGCCGACAACAAGAATGGAATCGTCCACCTGGAATTGGACGATCAGCACCACCATTTCGCTTACCAAAAATACAGGTGGGTTCGCATTCGAATACTGTCACCCAACTAACTATCTAAACGCGAGTCTCAAATTCATACGTAGAAACAATTTGGCCGCAAACTAGCTCAACTCTAATGCTCTCTGTCAAACAGGAATTTCATCATCTACCACCTGCCAAACTTGCGCTTTCTCGACTCGAGCCCAATTAGTGGCCAAGAACGGAACGAGGCTTTGAGGCGCTGCTTTTGGATGGCGGAAAATTCTACCTCCAAGAGCAACTATAGTGCAAGCACCAATGGCAGCACCTACGAGCCTAGTCAGGCCAGCTCAAATGGGCCCGGTGCCAGTTTCAACCAAGAGCAGCAAGGATTTCAGCTGACCATAATGTCCGATTACGTTGATGGTCAACAACAGCCCAAAGGTCAGGCTCGGTTCAGCGCGCAAACAGTTGACGCTCGCCAATATCAAGACATTAACACCTCTTCCTCACACATACACCTCTCCACCCATCCACCTCCTGTCCAATTCTCTTAATGCTTGCAGGTGCCTTCTCGCGTTTGGCGTACAGATATACAGGTAAACACAGCGAAGGCAATAGGTTCATTCGGAATCACGATCTCTAAGTGTCGAGATGAAAACGGAATTAGAGTTGCCATATCAAAACTTGGACAGTTAAGAAGATCAATTGTCGATTCTTATGAAGCTAAGTTGTTGATGTTGGTGCGGATTTGTCCTAGCTCAGCTTGTCTTGCTGAACAGTCACGCAATCCTACATGTAGGCGTCAACAGAGACTGGAAGGCACTTTAACCGAAACATCAAAACCAGTTGCCATATTTGAAGAGCCGGATCAATCTCGCTCATTCAAAAGTTGAGTTTTGGCCACCTGACTATGGATCCTCCTGGTGATGGATGTTACCCACGAAAACGTTGGAACGTGCATTGAATTTAGAGCTTACAAGCTCTCGGTAGATCAAGATCGCTAGCTCTGAGAGCCAGTTGGTGTTTTCTTGGAATTGTATGGTCAAGTTAGCGTCTGATTATAATTTGTAAGTTTCTTACTACAGTTTTAGTGGCAAACACTTCGTACCTAGCCATTTCACCATTCTACGGACACATCTTGATTGAATAGGGGGCTTTTGTAGGGGAAGATTTCGCTCGAAGTTTGTACGCACGAGCTAATGTTATCCATGGCGATGAACCTGTTGCCATGAGGCTCTATCGCAACCCTTACGTCTCGAAGTCCCTGCAAAGCTATCTGTACAAGAGATAGATAGAACAAGCTTGTTATTCCTCTCGTCCCCCTTGCAAGGTAAGCACTGGTGCAGTGACAAATACCTGCTCTATTCCGCCGACAGGATCTAAGCAGCACCTCAAATTTAAGCGACGTTAAACCGTCAACTGGTCCATGTACCCATTTATCTAGTCTAGCAATACTTTCGTCGTCGTTTAGGATAACCTGATGAAGAAGTGAATGTTTGCAACCTCCGGCTCTCCCAGTGGCCGCGTAAAGCAGCCATTCGTGCTAAGTTTGAAAATTAATACAAGATTCTGAGCTTCCTCACGGACTGTGCCAACTTTTATTAACCTGGCAACCAGACCAAGTCAAGGTTTGGAGTTTTTCAGAAGGAGGTTGCTCAAGATTGAAAGTATCGAGAAGAGATGCGCGAAGGTAGACGCGCAATGAAAGTGGCAAGACCGATTTGTCTGCGCGCGCACCATCGGTCTTGCTAAATTAAATTGCTACAAAAATTTTGTAACCAACTGGTAGATGGAGGGCAGGAGAATTGGTCGAGCCAAAGGTGCATAAATCATGACAACATGTTGTTTGAATTGATCATCCCTGCGCGACTTATAAAAGCTTTCGAGAAATGAAATCTTACCTGAGCAAACTGTTTCAAACTGATCCAGAGTATTATTGAAGGCGTCCTAGAAGTGAGCGCGGGAAGATTTGTGTTAGAGAGTTGGAGGTGGATTAAGTTGAAAATCTCACGATTAGAAAGATGAATTACCATCACAATGGAGGCAGATTGAACATTAAATTGATCAGTCTTGGATACATCTCATTGGGTAAGTAGGTCTCATTGCAATAATCGGATAGCTTAAGACAGACAATGTGAAACGGGTGAGAATTAATACGAAACACCTCCTCAGGTATCCTGCTGGTAGTTTATACAAGCCCAATCAACGGGCTCAGAGCTAAACCAAAAAATTTAGCTAGCGTTGCAAACAGTAGCTGCGATAAAACAATAATCGACACCTGTGTCACCACTCTGATGGTGTTTGGCCGGAGAGGAGTTTACTTGCCTCAAAACTATGGGGAAATGGTGCCCCATTGTCAGGAGGAATTTGATGCCGAGGATTGTATCAAGAATTTTGCAAGAAAGTGTCTCTCACCATTTGAGCGCCAGGTTGCCGGAATGCTAATTTTGGGTGCTGGCCAAGTTTTGAGAAAACGTTGCGCTCCGGAGGGAACAAAAGAGTATTTAAATCACTACAAGTGTATAAAGAAAACAATCCCAACACTGCACGATGCAATGGATCAACTTATATATACCCTAATGATTGTTAGCGATGAGAAAGATAATGACATTAAGATTCCAACTTCCTGTTGCTCGTTCGCAAGGTTCCAAGATATCGCAAACAAAATTGTCAAGTTTGGCTGCCAAGATTTTGACAAGAAAGCGGAAGAATACATTGGGACGAAAATGATCAAGGGCTACGTGAGCGATGTGTTGGATCTGAGCTGCCAAGGTTATGAATCAAATAGCGATAAATGCGCAAAGGTAAAGCTGCCCTCTGGAGGCTATGAGTGGAGAAACAATACTTTGGTTAAGCTACAAAACGTTAAACTGCCGGCAAACAAACCAAACTCAGTTGTGCTGCCCTTCTTGAATATTTTCACTAACTTGTGATACAAACCGGCTCAAAATTTAACTGATTTATCATATCTCATCCATAAAAATGCTTATTTAAACTTGAAAAACAAAACAGACCTAACCTGTGAACATGCAATTCGTTTTTGCTTTCTTCTGCTGGTTCTTTTCGGACTGGGCTGCTGCTCAAAGTTGCTGGAGAAGCTCGCTAAGTTTCGTCGGTAGGAGTCTCTAATAATCTCTGGCCAAAAGATTGGCTGCCTTGTTCAAATGCAAGGCCAGAAACTGTCGCCGATCGCTTTCCGGTCCATGAGCATAGTCGATGCCGGATGCTGGCCACCGCTCGTGGGGTCGCCGGAACGAGTTTGTTTGGTCCAGGTAGGACAGAATTCGCAGAGTCAACCGGAAAAACCCCTGCCAGCTGGTCAGAACCTCAGGCTAGCGGAGTTCGACAGAAGGATGAATGGACTGAAAGATGAATGGATATTTGAAATTAAAAGTCCCCATCCTCGTCCTCAAGGTTCAACGGCGCGAACACAGAGGTCCTTTAAAATCTCCATGCTAAGCAATGGCAGAATCGTGTGCGTGCGTGCATTCTATGCGTGAAAAATCTAACAAAGAAGAATAAACATCGTACCTCGCACTCATTCAAAAAGTCCTCCTATCAACCAAAAGGACACTCCATTCTGAACGCACTTATAACCTTCGAGCAAGGCTGTAATTAATTGTATAGACAGTTAGAGAATCTAACCAACCAACTGTAGTTACCTAATGATATATTCTAAGACAGCAATAACTGATTGCCATGCTCTGAAAGTCAAGACGAAAAAACTATTGTCAAGCATGGCTAGGGTATGTTTTACTATTTGACATACAAGCAAGTATTTGAGGAAGCTACCAACCATTATATTCTTCGGTCAACAATATCGCTGAACTGAATCCATTAGTACAAATGCAACTTAACTAGTGATCATCGTCCAATTTCTGACAAACATTTGATATTCCTATATTGATTGAAACTCTTTTGACACTGCTCTTGGTAAGAACAAAGAATTCGAGGAAAGCGACTGCGATCCAAGTTAAAACCAAAATCAGCTGATTCAAAACTAAGTGATAATAATCATACACGTGACCATACCATATTGCAACCTTTCGTCTCATTACACAATCATTTGTACTTGCAATTGGCCCACAATAGCTGATTCGCGATTAAAATAACACAAGGATAATCCAGACAAGAAGCTGCTGTCAGAGATACAAAACATGGATCCCATGCCCTTTGAAATCCTATGCTCGAGAGACGAGATCGAACTTGACTCGAGGATTGACGCGGATCAATATGAGGGCGACGAAGATATGCCCTGTACCAGCGAGTGCAAGAAGTATCAGAACGAGAATGCATACAATAAACTTCTACCATATGATATTAGCGCCGAGAGGGAGGCACATCTGATGCGAATCAAGGCTTCACTTGCATCTAGTATTCAGTTAGATCAGGAGGTCATTTATGAATGGTTCATAGATTTGGAAAGGTAGGTACAGAGATTTTCGATCGAACTCGCTAAGATTACCTCTCAGACCCTTTCGACATGCTAACACCTGTTGATCAATCACTCTCGCAGGTTCGTCGACCTCTATGGACTTGCATTCACCAAAGAAGAGCATATTTATTTTGTTAGACTACAATATGAACTCATGGTGTCCAAGAATAGTATGGACCTCTACTATATCGGCTATGTTGCGAAATGTTTCTCTAGACTCATGCGCAAGAGGTATTTAATTAGTAGAGAGGAGTTGCAACTAGATTGGCGACCATTATATGACACATACGAGCGGTTGCTATTCAGTGAAACCGAGTCACTGGGCCTCAGATATGTGCCAGAAAATCTAGAAACCAATCTAAGCCAGGCGATACGATTAGCTAGACCTCATTTTCCGATTGAAGCGACTCAAGAGATGTTGGATGAATGGAGACCTATGCTATGCCCCTTCAGCGCGTCTATCCAAAGGGCTGTTGCTAATCTTAACTTATTTTTGCCAACCACATTACCCCCAGAGCATCACCATAATGGATTCAAGTTATGGTTTGATGAAGTGATGCACTTATGGCTCAGCGGCAAGATTTGTGCGACCACACACGAATCAAAGTTTACACTCTTGTTATCTCGTTTAAGTTCAGATTGCTTGGGGTACATTGATTGGGAGCCTTATATACCCAGGATTTTCAATCACTTCAAGACAAGTTTGAACGGAACAGCTAGTAAATCTCAAGTCAGACGCTACAACGATTCAATCGACGTTGGACCGTGCGTGCAATGGTTGGTTTATATGATAAACAAGAGCAATAGTTGTTTGGATCACATCTCGAAACTGTTCAAAGCTATTGAAAGCTTCTACCACCCGTCAAACACTGATAGAAGATGGCATTCGAAGCTTCAGCAATTTTTGCACAAATTACCAGCCTGTTATGTCAAGCGCCTATATCGCGAGCGACACAAGAACGACGCTTGGGCTAAAAAGATCCCTGAGTCTCATAAGCTCACTGACGAGCAAACTACAAAATTTGTCGATGCCTTGATGCCAGTCGTCTTAACTTCAATGTTCAATCAAGCTGGGATAAGTAGTGCCGCTCTCACTTTCCGAGACCTTTCAGTGCTCAGGCCAGAGAAAGTAATCCCTCCCCTCTTAGAGCGGCTATATGGATCTTACGAGACTCTCACAGAGCCACATCGCTTGCTCGCCTCCATAAACTGTATGGCCTCAGTTGTGCCAGCCATGGTTCGGCCATGCAAATTCTTTCCAGAAGGTCCTAGTCATGTGGTTCCGTTATTATTAAATTCGTTGCCTGGAATCGACTCAAACGATATGCGAAAATGTATAGCTGTGTTCAGGTTTGTTGCAACTTTGGCAGCGCATGTCAGGATGAAGGATTATTCATACCTTGTTGATGAACGACCCGATTTGACATATGAGCAACAACAACTATGCTTGTCAACCTGTCAATTTGAGGATTTCGTTATACAGTTTCTAGACAAATGCTTCATCCTGATCGAGAATACAACGACAACAACCTTTTCAAACCTAGACCAAGAAACATATTCCAAGAATGGCGAAGAGGGCATTATAGAAGCAGCAATCAGTTCCGTGACACTCAGCATTTTGGCACAGGCTTCACCGGAAATTCAGGGAGCAGCTTTGGATAAAATATACTCACACGTAACACGCCATATATTTGATACAAAGACACAGGGGAAAGCAATAGCGACTTTATGTTTGGCTTGTGCAAAATCATCACCTAAAGAGACACTGTCAAAATTCGTGCCTCATTTCAGTCGGCTCATCATTACTTTAACAAGTAATGATGACGTATTTCAGGAATCAATTTTAGACGAAGAGTTACTATTCAGCTTGTTGCTGATGTCTGAAATTGTCAGGTGCAATAGCCCCCACTTACTTGACCACAAAGAGATTATCATGGGCATACTCCAGCGTGCCTTAAGATTGTCTGCAAAAGAAGGTTACATGCTTGGATGTAGCATCTTACGGCATCTGTTGAGGGCTCTCACTAATTTAGCTTGCTGTGACTGGAGAAATATCGACGATAGCGATCAAGATACCATAGAATGCGAGAAGAATTGGCCTTTCGACAACTGGGGTCACACCACACATGTCAAAGAGCTCAAACTGAAGTGGGAAATCCCCGGACAAGGAGCTAGAGAGTTTGCCCAAGAATTGCTCGAAACTTTCTTGAGGCCAGCAATTGAAGATCTGCTGGATTGGTCTAACAATAAGCTGCAAATGGCACGTGAACATGTCCAACGGTCACTCCACATTGTGCTCAGCAGTCTTGTTGGGGCTGCATCCGTCTTACCAACTCTTATTTCTCCTATAATTGATTTGTGTCCCATAGAGGTTCCTGTGATTCCTATGTACGTTCAGAATACTGGCACCGAGCCTCTATATCTCCGTGATGGGACGAACGTCAGAACGTGGGCAGTGGAATCAATGAACCAGGTACTACCATTTATTAGATCCACATGCCAGGATGATACTAAAAGTTTGACACTTATATGCGAAATATACGCAACCGCCATTTCATATTTCGGCTATAACAAAACTGAGCTACGATTTGCTGCCCAAAGGATCAAGTCAATGAAGACTGGAGCTCAGAATAAGCTATTGGGGCCAAAACGTCATCTACGCTATCTACTCGTCGAGAGAGTTGCTCAACAGCATCGTGCCATGTTGCTCAACAAGGGTCAGCCAGATTTTACCAAGTTACACTTGGACGTGTTTAAGAACTTGTTTGGTTTGGCTCAAAGTCACTACGTCGAAGTGAGAATCCTGGCTCAAGACACTATCTATCTTATGCTGAATTACTTTCCTTTCTCAGAAACAATCCTAGTTCCAATGCTGGTGGAGGAATTCCATAAACCCGAGATAGAGCACAACAAGTTCAAGGGCCTCTTATATCTTGTCATCGGTCGGAGGTCTTACAGCTCCATAGCTGTCGACCCGAATTGGTCATTCCTGAAAAATTTATGGCCAGCCTTGGTTACTTCCCCTCACTCTGAGAAACTGAGCGTGGTTAAACTTTTGGATAGGATTTGTAATCTAGTACAAAAGGGTTTTGATACTTTCGAGCTGCGCTATAATTTCCCCGAGCGGATAAAGAAGGTGGCCGCTGAACTTTGGTCAAGTGGTAGCATAAATCTGGAAAAGTATCCACCGCCCGACGATAAGCTGATAGCGCTTGCAAGCGAGCGAGTTAAACAGAGAAACGAACAACGAATTCAAGATTACGAACAATTGATCATAAAACTAGTTGATCTCATCGAGGATCCACATCTCCATTGGCATCGTAAGATAGTCGCTTTCAGCTTGTTTACACACTTAATGCGCGACGACCACCCACTTCCTTTGGCTGCCGTCAATCTGTGCCTTTCGAGTCTTATAAGCGAGAGACTATCCATAAGACTAAGAGCCATACAGCTAGTATCAGCCCAGCTGAAGTTGCAGAAACGTAAGCACAAGAAACGTAAGGTGAGAGTTATAACAAATGCAACGACTCAACCTGCTGGCCTGCAAAATTCTTGCTCGAACCAGCCAACAACAATCAATCAACTAGAAGTTAAGGCCGAAAGGATATCATTGAATGAATTGAGTGAACTAGCGGTTGGAGATCAGCAAGATCAGAGCTCCAAAGAGTCTGGATCGAGCGATTTCAGTATATCTGGCAATAGCAACAAATGGATGCAATATAAGTTGGGCGATGGTAACTATACTAAAGAGGAGTGGGATAGCCTGATATTCATTGACAAACCACACATTGGTTTCTATGTTTGGCCAAAGGAATTGGAGATCTACGAACCTTACGAGAAACAACCGAAGCTCAATCGATCGCCAGAGGAGTTGGCTGATTTCGAATTGGCTGTTTATAGAAAGTTCACTGACGGACAGTTTGTGGATAAACTGGTTAGTTATTTTTGCTTTGAAGATAACAAGGGCGGCCTTGAGAGTCAACGTTTCGACACAAAAAGGCCATCCCTCTTCCATGGCCTATTTCGGAACTTTGGCCCGTGTTTGATCGAGCCATTCCAGAAATACGTGCTCGATTACGCAACTAGCACCTGTGAGCAGAAGCAGAAGTTTGTAATCGAGTTTCTTGCCGGTTTGTTGCGTGGCTCAAAACATTGGAGCTACGAGATGCTCAAAGAGCTCAAACAATTTGTTCTACCCATATTGGAACAAATGGTAGTAACACAAGAGAACTTCAACGATTGGACTGGTTTCTCAATCTATGTTTTTAGACATAGAGATGCAAAGAGATTTGAGTGGCTGTTAAATTACTTTGTTTCAAAGGTAACCTCTCAAGCTGAATTCAACTCGCCAACTATGACTCCCTTCAACCAGACTAGTCGCTTAACACTGGCGCTCTATTCTCTTATGCAGTGTGAGTGGCGAGCAGTCGATCACATATTCCCGATCATGGTTGAGAGCTTGAAACCACAGGATCATCTCCTAGCTTATGCAAATGTTAGAACTTGTTTGGCAAGCATTCACTCTCTCATATACATGTATGATGATCCGACAATACTTAGCCGCATACCTGGAACTCTATCAGGTGGCCCGAAACGTGCCGATTTCATCGACTTTCTCCTCCCGAGGTTGGCCATTTTGGAAAAGAGTAGACGATCCTCGGCACATTCAGTTGTGAGTCCTGATCACTTGCCATCAACGCTACATCAAACCGGAACACCAAGGGAAAACATTTACCAGCGTGATAGTCGTGGCAGTGAGGATGATGATCTTGTGGTAGCAGGTGCAAAATCGCGCTTTATCAGTGGTGAGATACAAGCTGCAGCGGCTGCAGCAGCAGCAGCTGATCCCAGCTCCGCCATTGGCTCGATACCAATTGATTCTGAGATCTCAGAGGATATGGCCTTAATGGTTGAAGTTTTAATGAAATTTAACCGCACCGACGGCAACTCTGATGCGCTGGCATCCCCAAGTAGCCACGACCTCGATCATCATCACCACAAACACGAGTCCGGTGTTGACGAGGCCAAAATCGGCCAAAATAACCCAGTTGACGGTGGCAAAGGTGTTTCCTTTGTAGAAAAACTTCGAAACGTATTGCCGAATCTCAACGTGTCAGCAACTTCAGTCGTGAACGGTAGCCGCTCTGGTATCGGCGATCTCTCCGATGAATCTCAAGAACGGAAGGACGCAATCAAGCTGATGAAACTGACTTCGTGTTGGATCATCTACAATGTTTGCAGACTTAAATCACCTGTCCCTGCGGACTTTTTTCGATTACTGCCCGTAATTTGTGAAATGGGTCGTGAGAACAGTGATCCCGAATTGGCGGCCGATTCCCTAGCCGCTGTTGCAATCTTAGGAAGCTCAACTCTCAGCCCAGAGGCTATTCTAGAATCTTTAGTTTGTGTAAGAAAGATTATCGCCAATCATTCGTGGCATGCACGAGTTGCCGCCGCAGCCTTCATCGAGATAATGGTATCTTCGAATTTGTTCAAACTGTTAGGTAACGAAAAATGGCGCAGCGAGATTGAGGATATTGTTGTGAATCATTTAATACGTGATGAAAGGATTGAGGTTCGTGAATCTAGCTCACTCACATTGAGCGGCATGATTCACTGTGAGTTCACTAAATTGACACCTGAACTCTTGGATGAGTTTAGGAGGCGCGCAAGCCAGCCACTAATCAAGAGAAAGCAACCCAATGGAACGGTTCTCAGCGATTCAAAGAGCACAGTAATCCGGCACTCAGGTATTTTATGCCTCTGCGCCTGCGTTGACGCTCACCCTTACACTGTTCCCGACTATTTACCCGGCATTTTAACTTTATTAAGCGATCACTTGACCGATCCGCAGCCGATATCGGTAAGTGCTCGTCCTCTCAGAGCTACAGATCAGCTAATTCACTTTCTTTACTCAATTCCATCCAACTAACACCCTCCTGTACTCTCGATAACAATCGACCTCCGTTTAAATAGACCACTATCAAGAAGACCATGTCCAATTTCCGCCGCACGCACCATGATAACTGGCAAAGTGATAAAACAAAATTTACCGATGATCAGCTCTGTATTTTGGCTGACTTACTTGTTTCTCCAAGTTATTATGCTTAGTCACTGGCCAGTAATTTCCTCTTACTGTATTCCGATCATAATAAACTGAAACCATCACCTAGAGGTGGCCGCCGATAACTTGGAAGCAGGTTGGTAGAATGCAAAAATTGGCACTCTGTTGGAAATTGTGGTGACAACTGTGTCATTAGTTCCGTATCCATTCTCACTCCTCTAGCTTGCACCTGGACCTCTAATCTCCGAGTTGATTCAAATCGTCACTCTCGATCGCAACTCGTGCGTCATCTGGGCTCAGCCGACCTGGCTTGCTCGCTCGCCAGGTGTGATGAGCGCGGCAGCTGGCGCCCACGTGCCAGTTTAAGGTTGTAACTGAAAACCGCGTTCATGGCCTCGCTCGAGTGGTCGGAGGAAGCCGAGTGGCGAGTTCACTGATGAGCAGACTATCGGGTGTCAGGTTGCAGCGGCGCCGCCTTTGCTCTGGCTAATCTTGCTCTGTTCCAAGAAATGAGATCAGGCAGGTTGGAGACTCTAGAGCTCAGGTAGTCAAGAGACGAGACCTTCTGGTTCAACTTTCGCCATTTTCCATCGCCGTTTCGCTCCAGCATTCAAGTTTTGATAGGCCAGTAACGCAGAGCTCTAGTGGTGGAGCTTCTTTTGAGCTGAACTTTAGGTATCGTTTTCGAACGGGCGGAAATGATTGGAAATCTGGTGGTCAATTTAGAACGAGTTGTTGAGAGGTAGGTTTATTCAAGTTTTCGTGCTAGCTTCCTGCAGAATTTAGGCAGGATAAAGAAGGGGAGCGCCAACACAATATAAGCATTGGCAAACAGCAAGGGCGCTCAAAATGCATTACTCGGGCTCGCTCATACCGGCGCTGGTTCCATTCACAGCCCTGCTCTGGCTGAAGGCTGGCGAAATCAAGGAATCGGCGACTAGCTTGGGCAGGAATAATTGGGACAAGGAGTATGATTACATCATTGTTGGCGGTGGCTCGGCTGGAGCTGTAATGGCAAACCGCCTCTCCGAGGACAAGGACAAACGAGTCCTCTTGCTTGAGGCGGGTGGAACTGAGAGCTTCGTGTCAGATATACCGCTCGCAGCAGCCTCTCTCCAACTGACTCCACTCGATTGGGGCTACCAAACTGAACCTCAAGAGGCCTCCTGTTTTGGTCTCGAGGGTAGGAGAAGTAGGTGGCCGCGAGGCAAAGTTTTGGGTGGATGCTCTGTGATCAACTACATGCTGTATGTTAGGGGGAACAAACGCGATTACAACAGGTGGGCGGCCGAGGGCGCCGAGGGCTGGAGTTGGCCAGAGGTGTTTCCCTACTTTCTGAAGTCCGAAGACCAAACAGACCCGCGCCTTGCGAAAAGCCCCTACCACTCGACGGGAGGTCCCTTGACTGTATCCACAATCCTAGACAAGACGCCAGTTGCAAAGGCCTTCCCAGAGGCCGGCAAGCATCTCGGCTACCCGATTGTTGACATCAACGGGCCCATCCAAGCTGGTTTCACGAATCCGCAGGGAACCATCAGAAAGGGCTCTCGCTGTTCAACCAGCAAGGCCTACTTGCAACCGGCGCGAAATCGCCCAAACCTACACATCCTCACCTATGCCTACGGAACCAAGATTCTGTTTGATGCAGAGAAACGAGCCACTGGCATTCAGTTTGATCGCTACGCCATTTCTCACAACGTCTACGCAAGAAAGGAGATTATTCTGTCAGCTGGAGCAATCGGTTCGCCCCAACTGCTCATGTTATCCGGAATTGGGCCGGCTGAGCATTTGAAATCCTTGGGCATTCCCGTTGTGGCTGACTTGCCAGTTGGTGAAAACTTGCAAGATCATATCTACCCGGCAGTTCCCTTCAAGGTTGACCGAGAGAAGCACTTAATCCAAAGGAGCTACGTGACTCTGCCGAGTTTAGTCTCCTATTTCTCGCTTGGCCGCGGCCCCTTGACCACTCCTGGAGGAATTGAGGGCATGGGTTTCATAAAAACAAAGTATGCTAACGCGAGCGATGATTGGCCAGATTTCCAGATCCACATGCTGACAGGTGCACTAGTTGCAGACGACGGAAAAACATTCAGAAGAATCGAGGGAATCACAAAGACTCTCTACGAGAAAGTTTACAAACCAAATTTCAACTACGAAAGCTTCTTCTTCAATCCAGTTATGCTCCATCCGAAATCGCGCGGTTTCATCAGATTACGCTCAACGGATCCGAACGACCACCCGCTCATTGATCCAAAGTACCTGACCCATCCAGATGACATTCGTTCCATGGTTGACGCAATGAAAATTTCCATGGCAGTTGGATTGGCGCCCTCCTTCCGCCAACTGAACTCTTCCCTGTACACCGCCGTCTTTCCTGGCTGCGAAAACCACACCATCTACTCAGAGCCATACTTGGCTTGCGCGGCCAGAGTTCACACCTCGACCCTCTACCATCCAGTGGGCACCTGTCGGATGGGCCGAGCAAACGATCCGCGAACGGTGGTCGATCCCCAGTTGCGAGTGAAGGGAGTGACCGGTTTAAGGGTTGTGGACGCCTCCATAATGCCGTACATAGTTTCCGGTATGTCTCTGCCACCAACCAAGTGGCTACAGTTCTCAGCGCTAGATCGAAATGCCAAGAGCAAAGCTAACTCTTCTTCTGTCCTTGAAAAAACCTAAAACGACCCACAGGTAACACTAATGTGCCCACCATCATGATAGCCGAGAAGGCGTCCGACATGATCAAGGGTCATCGGCTTGAACCATTCGAGCCTGAGCCGGCCAAGTCGGAGGCGTCGCCCACCAGACGTCGGCGAGCAGTCGACCTGCGCTACATTAAGCCTGAACCACAAGCGCCTTTAATGGACGAGCTCGCAAAGAGCCAATATGATCGGCTCATCTACAACCAGTACGGATCCTCAGCCTTAGCCGATGGTATAATGCGAAAGATGCTCTGAGCACTTGGTTTGAGGAGGCCGGGTGGCCTCAACACTCAACTTTACCTCAACTGGCCCCTCCAATTGGTGCGTGCGGGATAATCTGACCGTCCGGCCGCCCAAAATCAATCCAAGTCTCACTGTCCTCTCAACTGTGCGTTCCGTTGGCGAGCAAAGCCATTTCCGGTCTGCTGGCTAGCTAGCTCGCCGCCACAACGAGATCCCAGATAAAGAGAGTTTTTGTGGAGTGATTCAAGCTCAACTAGCACGGAGGATGGGATCAAAATGTTGGATTTAAGAAGGGCTTGCGAGCTGCGTCCGATTGATAGCGGCGCTGGCAGCGGATAAGCAAATGGGGCCAATGATCAGCTCTGTATTTTGGCTGACTTGCTCGTTTCTCCAAACCAAGTTATCACTATATTCCAACCATAATAAAACTAATCATATCATCTAAACAAAGCCCATGCAGACAATTGAAGCTTGAATAAGATCCAAATATATTCAAATATAGAGAGGGACGGGACGCGACAAGTTTTTGGCGCTGAAAAGTGGAATGGCCGCACAGTGGTTTGTGCTGCGCTCACGCAGCAGCCGTATGTTTGCAGTGTTTTGCTTCTTTCAATCCAAGAGTTCTGGGAAATTCTCAGACACGATGGGCTCGCTTGTTACCTTTGCATGCTACATCAAGCTAGCCAGAGGATGGCCTTCAATAGAGAGTTGTTTTATGATAAACATAATAGATTTAAAATTGCTGCATTTAAAACAAGAATTAACAAGTCAAAAGTGCCAAGAACATTCAAAGATGATTCAAGTGGATCGTCGCCCACCCTGAGCCCTTATTTTGCCCATTCAAATGGGCAACAAAAGCCCCTTGTATGTTCTCTTTCAACGCATGAAGCCAACTTGTACAACTACAAACTTGATCACTTTGAGAGGCCCGGAGAGTCGTTTGAACGAGAGAAAACTTCAACTAAAACTCATAAAACGGTAACAACAAAGTTGCCCCCCTTCAAACCCTCTGTTGCTACTGGACTTTTAACTGGCAACCTGAATGCTATAAGAGGTGCCCCTTTCTCAGAGATGTCTTTCGCTTCGCGAGCTACATCCTCAACCACTAAACTAAAGGAGAGATTGAATAGGAATGTGTTAAAAGCAACCCCGCTCGCGATGTCCCTCTCGTGTAAACAATATCCGCGTCTGATATCTCGAAATGTTTTGAACAAGTATGCGCACTTGTTCGGATTGGAGCCTGTTAAAGGGCCTGTTTGTTTTCATCGCCAACACCAGTAAGAGGAACGGCAGAGAGTGGAGTGGAGACGGGAAGGAACGGAGCAAAGCGGAATTGTGGGTGGATGTGAGCTGAACAGGAGGCGAGAGAGTGACCCGTTCAAGGATGTTAGGAACTCGGTGAAAGCCTTTGAAAAGGCACTTGGAAATGATTTATCGCGATCAAGCAAATAAACAGTTGATTTTGTGTCCATGACTCAGCTCGTACTCAATTATTGGCGTGTCTGTTAATATTATTAAAGTTTTGCCTCCAATCCACAATCTATGGCCCCATCTTTAGAAAGCTGTAAAATTTCCCTCTCACCATAGCCGATCTCTCTCAGCACGTCCGCCGTATGCTCGTTTTCGCCTGGCTCGATAAGATTAGGTTCGGCTGGCGTGCGGCTGAGCAAGGGGCTTGGTTTAGGTGTATGATCCAAGTTGAACGAGTTTCTGGCTTTCAGTTTATCATTTTCTTCCGTCTCATAATACTCTAGTACTGGCTCAACGCAAGCATCAGCATCCTTAAACAACTCTGTCCACTCTGCTAAACTTTTAGTGATGAACAATTTTGCAAACAACTCTTTGAACTTGGCCCAATTCTGAATGTCGAATTGGGGATAGGAGTGCTCGTCTAAGCCTAAAACATTGAGCAAGGAGGAGTAAAATTGCGGCTCAATGGAACCAACCGAAATCCAGCGCTTATCCTTAGTCTCGTAAACTGTGTAAAAATGCGCCCCGCCATCTAGCAAATTTGCCTCCTTTTTGCCATGATTCGGCCAGATGAACTGACGAGCAGGAGCTTGATCCTTCTGCGTGTGCCACATGTAACTTGATATATATCTAACACCCTCAACCATGCTCACATCGACCACCTGTCCCAAATTCGAACGCGATCTCTCAATTAGAGCGATGAGGATTCCCATTGCGCAAGCCATTCCGCCGCCCGCAAAGTCAGCCAGTATGTTGATGGGAGCAGTTGGTCTACCATTGTTGCAAAAGAGCGATAAAACGCCAGATATCGCCAGATAGTTGAGGTCATGGCCGGCTTTTCTAGAATAGGGCCCATCCTGGCCGAAGCCAGTCAAGCGAGCATATATAAGGCGCTTGTTTAGCTCGAGCAAGGGGCTCGGACCTAAGCCAAGTCGTTCCATTACGCCTGGCCTGAATGGCTCGATCAAGACGTCCGCATTTGAGCATAGCCTCTTGAAAACAAGCTTTCCATTTTCGTTCTTCAAATCTATCGAGGCAGTTCGCTTGCCTCGCCTCAAGGAATCCAACTGAGGCTGACCAGGCTAACGATCATGGTTCAATTTGCAGCAGTTTTGTCAGATTGGTCTTCAGCCGGCCAAAGAGAGAATTTGAGATTTTAGTTGGACAACAACTTCACTTACCCTCTCAATCCTGATAACATTTGCACCAAAGTCGCTGAATATCATTCCGCAGAATGGGCCCGGAGCTAAGCCGGCAATTTCAATCACCTTGATCCCCCTGAGAGCCATGATATTCAACACTGACTTAATGAGCTTGTTTTCGATAGCCTGAAGGTAGATGATGGAACATTTGTTTTCATCTTGTCGGATTCGACAACCGAGGAACAGCTGTAGTAGCCTTTGATGATACTATAACTTGTTGCATAACAAATGTTGTTGTCCGAGCAAACAAGCCTTCGAACGAGAATGCACAACAAGCGCACACCACCTGACGCTCGGACGGACGGACGGACGACCGCGCCCCCTGTTTTGCGGGCGGGCGGGCCCTCTAGACCGAGCTTGGCGCACAGAGTTAACTACAATCCTCGCCCAGGTAAGAGATTGAAATTGAGACCTCTCTGTCGATGAACAACATGGAGATGGCTTTAGTAATTAACTTCCTGAATTCTCCAATGAACGAGTTGGAGAAATTGACAAGCTGCGATGCAAGTAAGCGATATGCATCGAGTCTGCCTATTAGAATTACGAGGATTATCTTGATCGCTCAAACTAGCCTTGTTCCATAATTACAAATTGCCCTCTCCCGACATTGTAAGTGTGATTATGCCTGTAGTACAGGCGCAGTGAGTCGGATTGTATAATTGATTGCGAATACGATAAGATCGTCCCACCGGAGGATGCAATATTGAGTTTCATCTCTCTTCCTCTCTCACGAATGAGTTTGCTTAGTTTTCGACGTCGCTTTGTTAAATTAGAGTCAAGTAAGAATCTCGTGACGAACTTACTCTTAGTTTATACGCTATTGCTGCTTGCACGAAATCGGAGCAACGCAATCGAGCCGGCGTTTCCATCACTACCTGTGAGAGGTATATTTATATATTGAGCGATCGAAATTGATCAAGCAACTGTCGATAAATGAGGCAATTGGAGACGATGTCTGCTTCAAAGTGCAATTGAACTTATCAGTGGTAAGCGATTGCCCATCAAAATAAGCTCCCCACTCTGTGCGAGCCAACAGACGGTCGATGTTTTTAGTCTTCAACGTCAGTTAGGGTTGCATCCAAAGGCCATCGGAACAAAGGTTAAGTATCGATATGGTCGATGTTTAATTGCGCAAGAGGACTCGCTTTTGATGCAGTCCTGAAAACATCTCCCAGATCCCATTCGGGCTGCGAAGGAAGGAGAAGAAGCCGACACCTTGTCCAACCTTCTGGCTCAATCATACTCCTCCCTGCAAATCGAACAGTCTATGCGCTGGTGTTTGCCTAAGCCTTTTGCTAACGTCACATCGGCAAAGCAAAGTTGGCCGATGGGTTGGCCGTATAGCACCAACATCTGTTGCATGGGTACCGATGAACTTAACGCCCTAAGGTTCTTATGTTAGCCTAAAGCGGGCAGCTGTTGGCCGGCTAGTGGCCGGGCGGCTTTTGATTGGAGGCCGTGAAAGAGGCAGCAGGCGGGCCAGCCAGTCGGCCGGCCTCTGTATGTGCTGCTCCAACGAGGCTTGAGAGTTCTGAAATATACAGTTGCTCTTTGAAATATGTTGCTCTGCCAGAGGGCGGCTGTTTGAAAGATGGCAGTCAATCGTCATGTTCCGATGATAAAGGTCTCACCTCTTAGCCAGGAGATCAGAGCGCTTTTTAAGGCAGAGGCGTCGGTGGCGAGAGCAACTGCGAGAGCAGCAGCAGCAGCAACAACAACAACAACAACATTAGCGGTAGACAAGTGGACCAAGCTCACGATGTGAGCCTTCAAGGGGCATAGTTGTGTGCCAACCTTGAGTTGTTGGCCAGTTGGGAGAGGAAGGGAGCAAGACGGACACTTGGGACAGACTATTGGTTTGCTTCTAGGCTATTCATTGGTTTTAAAAGGCAAAACAAGGCGAAATGTAGAAGGTTACCTCTTTTCACTCTTTTTTCTCCACCTGTTGGGCAACCGATAGAAGGACGCCGATTGGCGCCGGACTTTGATTGGCAATTACCTGGTACAAACGGGCACTGGTTGGCTGGAAACTTTTGGCAAGCGAGAAATGAATTGCCTCCTTGTCGTTGGTCACGTTGATGTTGGGGTTGTCGTTTTGCTCTTGAAGGTTGAGAATGTTTCGGGCTCAGTGGCAGTGCAGCGAAGTGGCGCCTAAGTTGCGCGTTTTCCGAGGCAAAGGATGGGAGAGGAGGTGCATAGCTTTGTGTAGGAACTTAGCGGAGGGGTTAGGGAGTGGAGGTGAGTTTTAGGCGAGCTGGCAGAGGATTGGGAAGTGGCGGGTTTGAGGCTAGAGGGTTGGAACATAAGTGGCCGCTGCACTTGGACTCTATCCAAAGGAGCGCGGCCTTTGTGAGTGCGAGCTAGCAGCTGGCTGCGCAACAAGTGGCCGCGCTCGCCATTCACCTGTCATCGTTGCCTGTATCCGCTAACTATGCCTTATCTTCCACACTGAATCCGGTCGCGTTAGAGATCTGTTGGCGAGAGGCAGCGAGGGAGAGAGCGACTAAAGTTTATACAGTGAGAGAGAGAGAAAGATGAGGTGAATGTGGCAAAATAATTGTCTGCAGCATTCAACTGGAGCCTCCTTGGCTCTGGCTCGCTCGCCGGCCAACTAACCAGTATTCGTCCATTTGAGAGCCCAGATAAAGGGATGCTGGTTTTGGAACAGGGAGAATTTTCACGCTAAAACGCAGCGGCCTTGTTGGCGAAGTTTTGCATATGCATATGATGTTATTCTCGTCTTGGACTTGGTTAAAGCTGTACGTTTTGTTACGATGATGTAACGTAGCTCAAAGTTGCGTAACGTTACGTTACATTAAATTTCGTCATGTCTAGCCTCAGCTGTCTCCTCATCCTACTTTTCCCTTGTCCTGTCTTCTCGTCTCCTCCATTCCCATCCTCCCTCCTCGCCGGTCCAGTCTCGCCGGCTTGTCCCGTCCCGTCCCGTTCCGTCTCGTTTTATTTCGCAAATTCACCCAAATTGATCGGCCGTGCAGCTTGCAGTCCTCTCCTGTCGGCGGACTTGTTGTTTCAAGAGCAATTTTATAGCCTTCCCCATCTCCCCTCCCCCTTCCTGCAAGCAACAATAGCCATTGAGTTTGGCTGGAGGGAGGCCGCTTGCTTGGATCAACATTCGCTTTGTGGGGCATCAACAATCCATCAAGATTTGGATTATTAGCGAGGCAAGTGGAGATGGAAGAGGTTGGACAAGATGGGATAAGATAGATGGGATGCTTCGGTAGGACAAGGGGCCAACTGGCCAGCTAGAGCTTCTCCTCAGGCTCCTTCATCTTTTTGATAAAAGCAGAGAATTTGGAGCAAGAGATCTCTGTCATGCTGTCGGCCATCTAAATTTTGTTCCTCACAAGCCTGCTAGCCCACCACTACTTGGAGTCTGGCGCCATTGCTACCGTTGGCGAAGTGGCCACTCGTTGGCCAGCCGCGCTGGCCCATTGGCGATGATAAAGGATGATCGAGCTCAAGTGCGCCGTTGCCTCCAGCTGGCCGAGCCGGCTTGCTGGTGGCGCCAGCCGCTCAGGATGCGGCCGACAATCGACTCCGGCTTCTGTTGCGTCCAAGCCGGCGGCCGGTCGAGCGAGAGGGAGCGAGAGAGCGAGAAAGAGCGCGAGGCTGGGAGATAAGATTGCGAGATCGAGATAGATATCGGGAGCCAGCTGCCTCGCTCGCCTCCAAGCCAATGAGGCTCTGCCATATCCACTTTCATCAGCGCGAACCAGCAGCGACCATCAGTTAGCCAGATGCTCTCAAATTGCGAGAACAAGCCAAATGGAGCAGATTGGATGGTTGGAGAGTGGTGGCCATAAGGCGCGAGTGGGCAAGCTAGCGGGCCACCCGACCGTCCAACTGATTACACATTGTGCAAAGTCATCAACATGATTGCTCTCTCTCTCACTTGAACCTGGTTCATTTCATTTCAAAAAGTTGGCCGTCATGTGGGAACCATTCACCTGTCCGATGGGAGTGATCTTTGTTGCTGCTGTTGTTGCCGCTGCCGCTGCCGCCGTCGCTGCGGCTCTTTTTAGCTGCAAACGCGAGACAGATGAAAAAGTGGTCTGATCTTTAATGGTCACAATGTATCGCACTAGTTCCAGTTGTTATTTTGGATTCAATGTCGGAGTTTGTTTTGAAAGGGAGAGCCGGCCGTTTCGAGGGCATGAGACTCCCAAATTGAGGCTAGGCGGCGATGGAAAAAAGCGCACGCTTTCACGCCACACAGTTGGATCCCTTTTGTTGTTGGAGGTGTCATAATTCATTGACACTTTAATGCGATCACTATGTCTCTCGCAAGCTGAACGCGAACCCCTCCAAATGCTATCAATCTTTCCATCCTTTGAACGTAGAGAGGGGCGCCCATGAGCCTCCATTGAGCCATCGACAGTGAGAGTGGGTTAAAAATTGGCTCGGTCACGCAACAAGCGGCTTCAATCTGGCAAATTTGAAGTTGCCAATTGAAAACCAAGCCGCCCGAACGGTCCCACTTGGCCATTTGGCTGGACGCCATTGGATTGGCCGCACTGCTTTTGCTCCATTGTTACTACCGGGTAACAAAAGTTTGCGCGGGGACGTGGAGGTGGCGTGAATTCAGGTGAACGGGGGCTTGGTGGCTGTTAGAAGGGGCGGCGGACAATTAGTTAGATTTCCGCCGCTTTCGCCTGCTACTGTCGCTCTACCTCTGAATTGGCAAACAATCGACAACATGAGACAAGTGCTCCCTTTGTTTGCAAACCAACTCTAGTGGCGCCTGATATTTTTGGATCGGGCTAGCGATTTGGGAGGCGGAGTTTGAGATTTAGCGAAACCAATTGGCGTTGCCGCAAGCGCGCTTGTCGCTCTTCATCACTTGCGCCATAAGGTAGGTGCAATGAACTTTGAGTGTTTTATGCGGATGAGGCACTTGTTTTGGGAGGAGGATTGTTTGTTGTTTTTGCATCTCGGGCTCTCTATTTGAAGCCAGACAAGAGCGGAGGCAACAACAACAATGGCCGCACAATGGGCCAGCGAAACCGAGAGAGGAAGAGCGGAATTTGGAGAGGAAATTGGACCAGGCAACAATTGCCGGCAGTGGTCGCATCAGTCCGGCTTAATTTGGCTCCATTTCGCGGCCTTTGAGTTGCTAGTTTTGGGGGCGCTGGCAAGCGATCGAGCACATGAGCCACTGGAATGGGCTCAGCGCAGATGTTTATAATAACAACTGAGCCTGGCTTCCTATGTTTGCCGCCGTTGACATTAGAGAGTGGGCCATAAATTTATCAAACCTTGCGAGCGGCGACGACAGCAACGGTGGCGCCGCCGCCGACAGCAACAGAGGCGAGCTGATTTACGAGGGAGGCCAGTCGGCCGGCTTTAGGCTTGCGCCACGCCGAGCTTATGATGATCACCTGTTTGTCTTCGCACTTTAATTGGAGCCCTTGCATGGCAACTTTCGCTCTAGGGATGCGGCCAGCGTTTGGCTGGCATTGGCGGCTCCAGTTCCACTTTGGCCGGCTAGCTCTCACCTCGCGCCTCTCTGCTAGCTGCCTGCCGCCCTCGAGCAAAGCTAACCAGTCGCGAGACAATAAATCACACACACGCTCAACTGCGACCACTGTCGGCAATTAATTATTTGCAAGCGCGCTAAAAAGCGCGACCAAAGTCTGGAGGGCCAAACCCTCTCGTTCCAGTCGCCTCCTAAGCCGGCGAAACCAATTGCGCTTCCAAGCCGCAGAGGCTCTAGCCTGCCGGCTCACCTGTTAGCGGCGCTCGCTCGTCGGTCCAACGCGCTGGAAACAAGCTCACGGGAGTTGCCGCTGCGAGCCGACGAGATACATGCATTGCAGGCGATAAATTAGAATACAGAGAGAAGGCGAGTTAGCTTGGCGAGAGTCGAATGTTAGCTCGAATAGTGGGGCGGCTATTTAGGGCCGTACCTTCGGGGATGAGAAGGCGAGGAGAGAGAGAGAGAGAGAGAGAGAGTAACAAAAGTGGACTGCGTCACAAACAAGCCAACTTCTTGGCATAATTGGCCTGTGCGTCCCTCTCTCGCTCGCTCGCTCTCCCCCCAGACTCTTTTTGTAGTCCATTCGCATTTCCATCTTCGTCCATCCGGCCATCCGTTTATTTTGCCAAGCTAGCCAGCCAGCCAGGCTAGCCCGCCTGCCCTTGCGGCCACCGCTAATAGATTCATTCATTGGCTTTGGCTTGCTCGTCCGCAGTTCAGCGTCCAGCCCGACTAACTAACAGACTAACTTTTCTCCACTCAGCTCCTCCCGCCCTCCTTCCATGCCTACGAAAGCTTTGCGTTGACAAGTAACTAACCGAGTTAAAACTTGCCCTCGCTCACACCCTGTCGAGCGAGCTCTCCTCGGAGCGCAAGATCTGAGAGGCTGTCTTGGGCCTGGATTGGGGCCATTGCAGCGCAGACGCCCGAGTGGCAGCGGCGGCGACAGTTTCAAGTTTGGCCAATTCCTTATGAGCGGGCGACTCGGCGGACGAGCGAGCTAGCTAGCTAACTGGCTCGCTCGCTCGCTTGCCAGCTTGCGGGGCGACAAACAAACGGGGGCGGCCATTGTGCCGCCCGCCCGCTTAGAACAAGGCTCTTTTTGGCCGCACAGAGGCAGGGTAATAACAAACCCGGGCCCCTCGGCGAACGGGCGGCCGGCTGGCCCTGCAAGCGGCGGCGCCAATTGTGTGCGTGTGTGTTCCTCGCTTACATGTTAGCTAATAAGAGTGTCCGATGAATGGGAAGGAGGGCAGCCGAGTTGTGCGAGCGGCCAACTTCCGCTGTGGATGCAATCGCTGTTGGCGGGGCCGTCGCGTCCCTTGTTGGAGGCGAGAACCCGCAGGCTAGAGGGCAGCTTCCGCTCGCTCGTTAGCCGCCCCTAGAGAGCGCGCAACTCGGCTTGAGCTTGTGGACGGGCCAACGAAACGAGATGATCGGCCGGCCTGGCTCCACTTGCTGGGGTGTTGCAGCTGATCGGAACGACTAATACATTAGCCAACTGCATCAGAAGCCGGCTAGCTGGCAATATGAAAGTGCGCTCCAATTCTCGAGCGGCCACAATCTGGACACTCGAAGCCTGCAAACAGCCCAAGGCAAAGGGGCAAGTGTGTGCTAAGGCGCCATTCCAGTCGTCAACAGGTCGAGCGAGCCTGCAGCTATGGCGCGATAACTATCTCGCCCAAGACTAGACTGCTCTTGTCCGGCCGCCTGATTGATTTCATCGACGAGCGCTCATTGGTTGCGGTAGGCGAGCGCGCGCGGCCAGGTTGGGCGCGCTCGTCCGCTTGGGGGGTGGGCCGCGGAAGGGACGAGCCCACGCAGGTGCGCCTGTCGCTGCGAGCGGGCGCGCGCTCACGGGTTACGCGGGCAGCGGGCCCGCAAGCCCGACTGCGAGCCGGCAAGGCGAGCTCGCCGGCGGCTGCAGCACGACGACACTGGCGGCGGGCTGGCTGGCTCGCCGGCCCAGAGTTGGCCATGCGCTAGGCTGGCCTCGTTGCTCTGCTCGGCGTGCAGGGCATGGGGGCGGCGCGGCAAGCTAGTGCGCCTGCGCGCCAGTCTAGCCCACGCGAAACTGGCCAGACGCAAGAGTGAAGCTCGCGGGCGTAAGCTTCGCACTCTCTGCGCGCAGACATTGGCAAAGCGCTATGCTATGCGGTGCTGTGCTGTGCTGTGCTGGCCGTCGTCAGTTTGTCTGGGCGCGCAGGCACAGCCGACTGCAAAGCACTCCCTTCTTTGTGGCGCAGTTGTTGGCCGAATCTCTCTCGTGTGCAGTGGAGTTGGCACAGAGGAGGGCGCCGCCCGCTGCGAACGGCGGCGGCCAATCTGAGGCGGAGGAGGTGGAAATGAGAAGGCAAAGGCAAGGGGGAGAGCGAGCGAGCGAGCGAACAAGGAGAAGAGGAGGCTTGAGTTTGGAGTTCAAGCTCGCGTTTCAGACTGGCAAACGGCGTCGGTGTGCGAGCGAGATTCGGTGGGCCGCAAGTTTGCGTTACGCACTAGCGGAGAGAGCGATGGGCGAGCGCGCGGGGACGCATTGGAAAGAGTGGGGGCAGAGCGAGCGCGTATTGACGAATTTAAGCCCAGCTAGTTCGTCGGATCTCTCCGATTCGCTGCCACCAAATTGGATGTCCATATTTGCGCCGCTCAGCTCAGGTGAGATTTGTCGCTCGACAGGAGGCGAGTGTTATAATACGTCAGCGTTGTTCAGTTGCGAGCAGGAGCCCGCTCAACGTTGATGAAGGATTCGGGGCCCAAAACGAAGCAAGTGGAAGCAGAAGCGGGCAAGAGTGTGGCAAAGTATTCAGATAGGATAGAGGAGGGAGGAAATCGCGCGGAGAGGGTTAGTTGTCGAGGTTTTGCCGCCACAGGCAGCATCGGCTTGAGTCGAGAGGAGGAGAGGAGCCAGATCGGGCGGGAGCGGCTGGCTGAAATTTAGCGCCCCTCTCTCTCGCTCGCTCTGAGGGGAGGCCGGCGGGCCGGCCAGCCAGCCCGGCGACGGAGCCAGCGGGCCGAGCATGATCGCGGGCCACTCGCACAGCTTGATGCGCCGAAAGGCCTCCAACTGCTCGCCGTCTGGCCAGAGTCTCGTCTCGCTCGCAAGCCAGCAGAGTGGAGCGGCGAGCGCAACCGGCCAAACCTTCGCCACCAACATGATTGCGAAACTCTCCTCTGGCGCAACCCAAACCCAGCAGCGGCCGGCCTCCAAGCAGCAAGGCCAGCAGCTCCAGCTAAGCTCGAGCCAGCTCAAGAGGAAGCGCGCAAAATTGCTCGACTTGTTGCTCAACACCAGCTGGTCAAAGCAGAGCGGCCAATCGAACAACCTGATCAAGTTGCACAAGATTTTGCTCCTCTGTGATGCAAACTTTTTGGACGAAAAAACGGGCCAACCGCCCATAAGCCTGGCAATAATCTCAACACAAATCAACGCAAGCCCAAACCAGAGCGTGGCTGCCGGAACAAGCCAGGCAACAAGCATATCACTGTCCGCGGGTTGTCCGCAGTCAGCAAGCCTATTCAATTTGCAATGTCAATCTGCCGAAATCAGCCCCTCAACTCTCCAGCAAACCAACATAGCCGATTTGAGTTGCTCGCGAGCGCCCATCGTCGAGCGAATACTCTTGTTGCTCGTCAAGTCGGGCGCCCAAGTGGATTTCCGGAACAGCGACGGCCAAACTCCTCTCCATGTGGCCGCGATGAAGTCCAACTTTTGGGCGCTAAAAACGCTGCTCGATTTGGGTAAGTAAAACCTGTTTGCTGCTTGCATACAATTGTGCTTGTGTTAACTTATGGAACAAAACGGAGAGAGTCGGCGCAATGAGGTGGAGCAAAATGAAATCTAACGGGCAAGCGCGATGTATTTCTACGAATGATTCCAGTTTGTTTCGTTGATGATTGATGAGACTCGCCCGCGAGAGGGCTGGGGGATCAGGATTTTAGCCCAGATAGATGCAAACGATCATTGGGATGGGTTGAGAGAAACTGAGAGAGAGAGAGCGAGAGAGGGAACGGTAAAGAGAGTTATTTGCCTCGCTTGCCGCTCCTTACAGGTGCGTGAGGGAAGTAAAAATAAAGAGGGAGAGAGAGAGAGAGAGAGAGAGAGAGAGAGATAAAGAGGGATAGAACTGGCGAGCTGGAAAAGAAGCGAGTTGCCACTTCCACAAACCTAAAAACTATCCTGCATGACCGCTTGCTTGTCTAGCTCGTTGGACTATCTAATTCGGATAGCCACTCACAAACAAACTAACCAGTCATCGGAACTACCCACACCAATTCCACTCTATCCGCAAACAGGAGCTTCAACTGATTATCGTGACATTAATGGTTTAACTCCACTTTATTATTCAATTTTGCATAAGGCCAATCTGAAAGTAACCCAATTACTGTTGAGTCACAACAACAGACTACTGGCTGATTCAGCAACCGCTTCATCATCATCATCTGCTGGCTTCAGTAATGGGGGCGCCACTTCCATTGGCGTACCTGACCAACACGGATGGCAGGAGGTGCACCAGGCTTGCAAGCTTGGTCTCGATGCTCACTTGGAGAAGTTACTTTACTACGGCTGTGATATAAATGCCAAAATAAGCGGCTCCGGCAACACTCCTCTCCATGTCGCCGCAATCAATGATCAGCTCAACTGCGCAAAGATCTTACTCTTACGTGGTGCCGACAAAACTATCACCAACAATTCCCACCAAACTGCCCATCAAGTGGCTGTAATATCAAACAACATGGATCTGGCCGAGTTTATAGCCGAGCACACTGAGGCAAAAGTGGTTCCATTCCGCGAGAGGCCTACTAATTTTCATTTAGGAGCCCAAAATCTTTCTACAACCTCGCTACCAGATTCCTCGAATTCAATGCCCAGATCCTCGACCATGGTCTCTGTTCAACAGCGACGAGCTATAGTTCAGCCGCAAGTCCAACTGGACCGTACAATGGACCCGCTCGTGCTCGATGTCAGCCATGGTCAATATCAGGGGAACGGTGGCTCCGTATCGAGCGGCACTAGTCAGCCGCAATCATTGCTCTCGATAAGTGGCAGCTCTGGCCAATCTAACCAGCTCAATGTCCAGATAAACAACATATCGCCTTGTTTATCGCAGTACTCTTGCGCAACCTCAAACACAACCTCATCCTCGGGAGTCTGCTGTGATGGTGATGGCAACAATTCAGCTGAGGAGCTTGCTCAAAATGGAAAACCCCTTGCCAGCTCTCACTCGAGTCAGCTTTCAAATGTTACCATAATCTCAATCAACAACAAGGGCGATATCGCAAGCAACTCCAATACGGGCGCCATAAGCAGATTTGCAAGTAATATGAGCCGCAAGGGTGCTGCTTCCAATCACGCTGCTCCTTGCATGCCAGATGGAGTTACAGATAATCAGGATAATCCTGTGGAAGAGGAAGAGGATGATGATCTCAAGAGTAGTAGCAGCAGCAGTGGTGGTAGTAGCAATAGCACCAACGGTCTTTATTCTCTCATGTCTGAGGAGCGACCACTTTTTGTTGGAACCATTGTCGAGGCTACGAGCGAGTATCATTCAGGTGATCCGAATCATCTCCAACTCAATCGGGGTGATCTCATCGAAGTGCTTGAGTTCAAATCGGAACTTTTGCAGGCCGGTCAGATGCCTCGCCTAGCGAATAAGCCCATGTTGTATGGTCGTCGTCTATCAGACAACTCTAGCGGCTTATTTCCCTCGTTCTGCGTCCATAGGACGAAACAGCGATCATCTACTTTACGCCAAAGGTTGGCCCTCAACAATATTACAAATATTAGAGGGGCCAAGACGGAAATTGATGACAATCAATCACTTAAAAACGTTCAGCCCACATGGATCCACAATATTAGAGGCAGCAACCTACCTGACTCCCAGTCGATGGCCACATTAAACGAGCAAGACGTTGGTCAAATGAACGCGGAAAATCAACCCAAGCAACGGTTCAGGGAAGTTCAAGTAACTCTCACCAAATCCAATGGAGGATTTGGCTTCGTTCTGCGCGGTGCCAAAGTTGATCCAACTACCTTAGCTCAATCGACAGCCAACATCGAGGGTGGCCAGTCAAGTAAGGTGATCATCGACGAGCGACTCATGGCCGCTAACAATCTCATAAGCCTACAGTACTTGGATGAAATTGAATTAGGTAGTGTAGCGCAACAGGCTGGTTTAAGGCGAGGCGACTTTCTGGTGGCCGTCAATCAGCAAGATGTACGACTTTGCAGCCACGAGCAAGTGGTTCATATGATCCGTCAATCTGGCAACCGGGTCGACTTGACCATTGCAACTCCAATCAAATTTCATATGCCCAACTACACGAGCAGGACTCTTGGGAAGGTAAAACCTGAACCACCAAAACGCGATCCGACCACCACATTAACGCGAAATCGAGCTCAGCGAGTAAAATCGATGCTAGTTCAAATGCAACACCATCAATCTGACCTGTTCGATGCTGACAAACCACTACCAATAACGCCCCAAATCAACCCTCAAATGTCGCCCACAGGGTCATTACAAATGGTTGATCACTCGATTACACCAAATAACCTGGCACATTTCCGCTCAGCTCATTCGTTATCAAGTTCAGCAGACACCCAATCCCTATCGTCAGTTTCGACTGTTGGCGCTGATCAGCAGTTGCAGCAAATTAGCCAACAAGCTACACCAACCCATTCATCAAGCTCAACAGCCACTCTGACCACAGTGGCTGTTGTACGACCAAAACCGGTGGCACCACCTAAACCTGGATTAGATTTAACTGGTCAGTCAATTTACCAGCCAGCAGTAATAACCACCAAACGCGTAACACAACCATCCACCGCCCACGACCCTCCAAAGTCGCCACCTGATGATGCTGACCCGGCACCCGTTTCCGGCCCGCCTCCTCCACCACCTCCACCCTTGCCCGACTTCAAGGCCGTAACTAGGAGTCCGCATTTAAACGCCGAGTACCTCCGAAAACGAAGAACCTCGGCACCGATCATCCAAGCTCCGGTCACAGATAGTAGTAGACTGATGAGGAAGCGTGAGAGCCTCGCCACCGTTGGCAAGTTTGGATCCTCTTCCACAAATGCACCTGTGCCAGCACAATTTGGTGCTGTAGCAGCAGCATGCGCTGCAGCGGCAAACAATCGAATTCTGAGACAGCAACAACAGACGCAAGATGGAAAGGCGGGAGAGGAGTTGTCCAGCTCAAGAGACAAAATATTACCTGAACTCGAAAAGCTCAACACCCTCAATGAGGAGTACGCTGACCACGAAATATGTTCAAGAACGTGTGAAAAAAACGAGCAAGAATCAAGTGAATCTAAAACTCCACGAGTTGAGCATAAAGTTTTAGATGCGCACAATGAAGAGTCTAAAATTGAGCCGCCTCCACCGTTGGAAGCCGAGCCCATTTCTGACCATTTACATTTGGGTAGACAGCAAATGAGCGCGACTCTGGGCCGAAGATCCTCCGCCCAGATAATCCAGCAGCCGAAGCACCACTCTCAATCCCAGACACTTCGAGCTCGTCCAAAGAGACCTACAATACCGAGTTATCAGAACATGATGTCCATCCCGCCGCCGCCACCACCATTGTTGGATAATCAAGTTTCAAAAAATTTGGATCAGAAAGGCGAGGCGACTCCATCTAGCGGTGACCAATACACACGTCGGCATTTCCTCTACCAGCAAGTGGATCCCCAGAATCATCTTCCAGAGGCATCTGGTACTTATGCCGTTCATCCTACACCTCAATGCCAGGATTCGATACAGAAAAGGGGGCAGTCAGTCACTGTGCCGAATCAATCTCAACAACAGTTGTTGAATCAACAAATGCGACAAAATCAGTTACTGCAGCAGCAGCTATTTTCGAAACAACAACAGCAAGACCTTCTATTAGATGCAGTTAAACATGAGTCAGGCTGTGAGTGCCATCACTCAAACAACCGGTACGACTCAATGGGATCCGTTGTCAGCGGCCAACAAATCCAGGAACATCAGTATCAGTTACAACTACAGCTCAAACAGGCCCAGCAGCACCAACACCATCACCAACAACAACAACTGCATCAACAGCAGATTACAATGGCCAAATCGCATTCTCACCAACGTCCGCATCACCATCATCATCATCCAACTCAACATCGTCACATTCACACACATACTCACGGCCAAGACCAACTGACGACGTCAGGTTCGAACTCCCAGCATCAGCACCACCAACATCATCATAGTCATCAGCACCGCCAAATGCCGATGCGGAATCAGCTCGATCCACGGCAATACCAGCACCAAGCCATGGGGCTACAAAGTCAACAGGATGCAATTTATCAACGCCAGCAACAGCAGCTCTACCAGCAACTTCAGAAACAACATTATATTGAAAGATACTTACCACTAGTCTATACAACTGATTCTTATGCAACCATTACAAGGGACAGTTGAGCACTCCTACCAGGGAGTAGAGGGTTACTCATCCTAAGAAATTCATCTAGTCTACCGCGATCGCACTCTTGTAGCAACACTCTTGAAAACATTACTCGAATTGCTGTAGGAGAGCACTCTCGCACCAAGAATAAATACACTTTGTTATGCCCATTGATTGATAGTAAATTTCATTGGCCCCTCCACCTAGTTCGACTCTTTCCTGTTCCGAGCTGAAGCCCTATTACAACTAAGAACTTGCACTTTAAAATTATGGTTGGTCGTAGGGCCGGATGCATGCTGACCCTCGGTGTAGAGGGTGAAAGCAGGGCTATTCATTATGATCCGACGAGGGTAGACCTCTCGATTGTTTTGAATGAGATCGAATGGTCGCATAGATCCTTTGCGAAGGTTTGATGGTGCATAACTACGACCGGCGCAAAAATTAGCGTCTGTCGTACGAGCTGATTGTCTACATTAGTCGAGCTGGAAAGTAGCCACTAAACGTGAACAAACTCACTCTTTGAATTTGCGCCCCCCTAGTTCAAGAATTCGGAACTACGTCGATTGATCTCATGGTTTGTTCACGAAGATGTTAAAAGCCTTTCCCTTTGTTGGTCGTGTAAATTAATTTCTATCTCCCGACTCGGATGATGGAACCATAGATGTGGATGGGTGCTCGTAATTTGGATGGATCCGGTGGTTTCATAATTGCAGCATGAGTGCCATCCTGGTCGACTAATCATAAACCTTTGCGATTCCAGCAGTGGCTAATTCAAATATTAGCCCCAGGGTGGAATGAACTTTCCTCTAAAATCATGAATGAAAACAAGAGGAATGTTCATGTTCGAGGCAAACCTGCCGCCGAATAATGGCCATCAGAGCGACGAGTTAGCAGTCTGTATCTAAACCGAAGTGAGCCTTGATCTGCGTGGCAACAACTTGTTGCCCGTTCGGACTAGCGTCCGAAGTCAGAGTACGATGAATTGTCATAGCTGGTAAAATGGCCCTCCTAAACCCGCTCAGCAGGTTATTCCACTTGCTTGTGGGAGGCAGACCTGTAATAACTAGCTCGTCTGAATTTGGCGAACTGAGAGAAGAAAAAAAACTGGACTTCCACTTGAGTCTACAAACTCAAATTCATTCTCATTCTAAGATTTTCATCTTAGTTTAGAGGAGCAACTCTCTCGCCGAGCAGCTGCATCACAAATTCACCTCCCTCAGCTTGCCCATCTCGCCGACCAAACTCCCCCTCAGTGAAGTCTGATCATTTCACTAACCCTTAGACGCAAGAGGCTACGCCCACTCGACGCTCCCGGCAAGCTGGCAACCTCATTAGAGCGATCGGTTATCTAGGTCCCCGAGTCTGCGCGTCGCATCAAAGCAACTGAAGTTGCTCTCCGAACTCTCTTTCTCTCTGGAAACGAAAAAGTCTCTCAGCGTCATATCGCGGACGAGCATATTATCTGACTCATGCCAGCAAATGGTTGCCCGTCGGGTCGTTTGGCTGAAAGTTGCTTGTTTGAATGCTGCAAGGAAGCCAATCGTGCACTTGCCGATACACTCGAATCAGACAAAGTAGTTTAGTCCAATCCGTTGCAAGTTTGAGCCTGATTTCGCTCGCCATTTAGAAGTGCGCACTAACAGAGGTAATCTGCGGTCATCTATGAAGGCATCCGGAACTTTTATTTGCGTTCAAGCCTCGATTAGCCAGTCAATCAGTCAGTCAGTCAGTTAGGTTGCTAGTTGGCGAGTGAACCGAACAACAGTGAGTTTAAAGAGAGCGAGAGCTTTGGAAGGAGGTGTTAGGGGTCAATGTTCAAGAGTTGTCAAGAGTTACATATCTAGAGTAGGAGCGGAGCTGATCGCTTGCTTACATAAGGAACCTAACACCACCATCACCGGCATATTGAGTCGTCACTTCGAGGTCTGCAGAGGAGGAAGCGCGCGTTGGCGCGTTATGCGCGAATTAAGTGCTAAAAGCAACTAAAACAACCCCCACTGACGTTGCCTCTTATCTCACCGTAAGTGTCGACTTTTGATACCCTCGCTGGCATTGAATATGAACCCTCCAGTCTGCGGCCAGTCTCCAGGATTACACCTGACTACACTTGCTGATTACACCAACACAGCAGAGCGCCGATAGTGCAGAGAAGAGGAACCCGGCCGACAGGACGACAAGCAGGCTGCAGAGGAACGCGATTAGGGGACGTGCCAAACAACCTGTGAACCCAACCCAACCGAACTCTGCTGTAGCAAAACAAACTCAATCTTACCCTCCTAATCGCTCCCTTGTCGTCAACGCCACCACTGCCGCCACTAGTGCTGCTGAACCAATTAGACGAGTTTTGCTTCAAACTTATTTAGGCAGATCTGTGCCAACGATAGGTTGTCGATCGAAAAGGAAATTACAGTCAGCCAATGCGGTTGGAGTGGGCGAGGGAAAAGGTTGCAGGATTTAGAGCCATAGCAAAGCGAGAGAGAGAGAGAGAGAGAGAGAGAG